>SDBT01006603.1_pt1 | contig 19197 bp, 25 predicted proteins | sample 2277101 | NCBI WGS metagenome assembly SDBT01 (sample SAMN10404973, study PRJNA504765) | marine sediment metagenome | isolation source: marine sediment core GS10_PC15, 103 cmbsf | place: Arctic Ocean: Southern Knipovich Ridge | collected 2010 | reverse complement strand
GGGATCCGGAGCTGAAGAAGGTGGTGGCCAAGATCAAGCGCCGCTTCTGAGGTGCCGAGCGCGACCGGAGGATCGGGCTTCTGCCGCATCGCCTCCCTGAACGCCCGAGCGGCCGTAGAGCCTCCGCCCGACGATGCGTCCCTTGCCGTTGTTCTCGAACCGGACCAAGTCGGTCTCGTTGTTGCGGCGCCAGAGCAGCTCGGCCAGTGTCTTGGGGTCGTCCCGGGTGAAGCCAATCGACTCGTCCTTCCTCTCTCCAGCGAAGTGGAGGTGAGGACGTAGTGGCCTCCAGGTCGTCTTCGGGGATACGGACGGCCAATGCCTGGAGTGAGGCGCGAGCTACTGCGAGTCGTTTCCACTCCGTTGTTCGGCTTGTCGTGATTTGAGGACTTTTCTGACAGCAGATAGGGACTTCTCGTTTTGCTCTGTTGGAAACAACTCGTATGCCTTTGCGTAGTTCTCTTCCGCCTTGGCAAAGTCCCCCTTGGCCAGATAGATTCCGCCCAGGTAGGAGTAGCCATAGAAATAGTCGGGACTCTTTTCGATCAGTGCCCGGGTTGTCGTCATCGCCTTGTCGTATTCCGCAGCCTCCATCAAGGAACTTACCTCGCTCCACGACGGGCCCGATCGGGAGCTATCACCACTGTCAGGACATGTGAAAATCCTGATTGTAGTGGAGCTGCACACAAACACGATGAGAATGGCGATTAGCACCCAAGCCATGCGATTCGACTTGCGGATCTGCTCCAGAATCTCTCGACCAGTCTCCTCATTCATCTTTTCCTCCCCGCATATTACGAACGACATTAGAACAGTGAAGGCTCTGCCGGTCAACACCGTCAAGCGCGCAGGTACTGGAAATCCGGAGACGGAGGATCTCCAATCCACCGGAAAAACGGGGAACATTGGTAATTCCGGCACCTGTGCACAGGTTCAGATGCCGATCTTTTCGAGGCGGACCAAGTGCCTGTCCCTGGTCAGGTGGAGCACCACGGCTTGCTCCCAGCGCCTGTCGGGGCTATCGCCCTCGTGCGTGCAGGCTAGCACGTAGTGGGCACGCCAGCCGCCGGCGGGCTTGTCGACCTCGTCCGGCTCGCCGAGCAGGGTGTGGATCCGACGGAGGTCCATGCCCGGCGCGAGCTTTTCGATCCCCCGCAGGATCCTGTCGCGGCGCGCCGGGCTGGCGCGGTAGGGACACACCAGGATGCAGTTCTCCTCGGGCTGGCCGGGCCCGGGCACCCGGCGGATCACCTCCAGCCGGCGCCAGTGGTTGCGCTCCCCGCAGCGCTCGTAGGTGGCCCGGAAGACGAACCGGTTGCCGGGGATGGTGTTGCGGTCCACGAGCCCGGTGCAGCCGAAGGTCAAGGCCGGGCTGTGGATAGCGAAGATCACCCTGGCGCTGGCAGCCAGGGGCGCGACCTCGGGCTCGGCCCGCTCCACCTCGATGGTCACAGCCCAGCGGGCGTCGAAGTGGACCCGGATCGCCGGCTCCGGGTCGCTGGGGGCGAGGTCGATGGACACCACCTTGCCGGTGAACAGGACCCGGCCCTCGGCCGGGGCGCCCGGCGAAGCGAGCAGGATCATCAGTAGGCCTGGTACGAGTGCATGCATCCGACTCTTTCCCGTTGGATGATTGGGACGGACTTGAGTTTATCAGTTTCTGATTGACTTGGCTTTCTGAACGGCTTCTCGAACAGAAACGTAACTCCAAGAAACTGATATTCTTGAGTCCGTCACCGAGCATCTAGTAGGATTGCGGGAATGACACAAGAAAAGATCTATGACCGCAGCAGCTTCAAGCCGGTGCCCGGGGAGATCGGCGATCTTCTCGAGGGCGTGGGGTCGTACGGGTCCGAGCGCGGCTGGATGGGCGGGGAGGTCGACCATCGGGCGATCTGCGAACGGATGATCGAGATGGAGGCGGAGCCATTCTCGATCGTGGTCTACTGCGAACACCTCGACGGGAAGCACCGGTACAGGAAGAAGTACGTCGAGATGTCCAGGGAGAAGATCGTCTCCGAGCTGGACGAGATCGTGTGGAGGCGCTTTTTCGACATGATCAACGAGGAGATGGGGCGGTACCTGGAGCACAGCAGGGATCCGGACGACGAGCACCTGAAGACGCTGGTCGAGAAGTACCGGCCCGAGGCGCTGGAGATCCTGACTGCGGATTATGAGGAGTTCTATCCTCGTTCGTGGAAGAAGAAGCTCGAGCAGGGCAAGCACACCATGCCGCGGACGAGGATCAAGTGCGAGCGGCGCTTCGAGATGCCGGAGCCGTTCAACTGGTGGGACGAGCGGAACGCCTTCCAGCAGTACTACGTGATCCCGCAGGCGGCCTCGATCGCCAGGGCGGGCATTCCATGAGGATCGTCGCCACCGCGGACGTGCACATCGACCTGACAGACCAGATCCCGGCGGGCGAGATGGACCGGCTGGTGGACGGCATCCATGAGGCGCGGCCCGACGTGCTGATAGTGGCCGGTGACCTGGTAGGCCTGGGAAAGCAGGCCATCGGGCCCACCCTGGACAGGCTGCGGGTGGACGGCGCTCATAACCTGATCGTGCCGGGCAACCACGACCTTTGGCTGCCGGAGGGCGACTCGCGGGCCTACTACGAGCAGGAGCTGCCCGGGATTTATTCCCGGGCGGGCTTCCACATGCTGGACGCCGGGCCTTCGATGGTCGGGCGGGTGGCCTTCGTGGGCAACGTGGCCTGGTACGACTACTCCTTCGCCGATCCCGATCTGCCGCCCACCCGGCAGCGCTCCTACGAGCGCAAGCGTTGGGAGGGGGTGGCGACCTGGAACGACGGGATATTCGTGCGGCTGGGGATGTCGGATCCCGAGTTTTGCAGCCTGCTCAACCAGCGGCTTCGCGACCAGCTTGCGGGGCTGCCGGCGGAGGTTCAGACCGTGGTGGCGGTCACCCACCACGTGGGTTACGACGAGATGGTTCTGCGCAAGGCGGAACCGCCCGGCTGGAACTTCTGCGCCGCCTTTCTGGGCAGCCGCGCCCTGGGCGAGTTGCTGGCAGCCGATCCCCGGGTGCGCTACCACCTGTGCGGGCACACCCACACGGCTTCGACGGTCACACGCGGCGGCCTGTGCGCGGTCAACATCGGCAGCACCTACCGGCGGAAACGGATCGAGGTGATCGAGCTGGACGCGGGCTGAGTGGGCGGGCGCCCAGCGGCGTGGGGAACCGCGGGTCGGCGTACTACCCAGCGCGACTCCGCCGCAACCAGGAGGTCTAATCCAGATGGCAGTGGGCCTCGCCGCTGTGGCCCAGGGTGCGGACGGCGTCGATCAGTTGCAGGAAGGTGGCGCCGGTCATCTGCTGGCCCAGGGCGTCCTGGTCGAGGTCCAGGGTCCCGTCCGTGGCCAGGTCGGCGACGGGCGAAAAGCCGATCGCCAGGTGGTTGACCGTGTCGGGGTCTTCGGGATCGGGCGGGCCTTCCTCGAAGTCGCCGAAGATGTGATCGAAGTGAAAGGTCATCTGGGCCTCGGCCTGCGCGCCCTCGGCCAGCACGCCGGCGTCCTCGTTGGGCCCGCAGTTGGAGTAGGCCATCTCCTCGTCGAAGCGGATCACGAAATCGACCGACTCCTCGCCGGTCTTGGAGGCGGTTCCGTGAAGCGCGATGGAGTGGCCCACGTGGTCGGAGACCACGTCGCGGGAGTCGGCGGTGGCTTTCTGGACGTTGAAGGCCAGGCGGTTGTAGTTGCCGATGGGCGCGTCGTCGATCCGGTCTATCTCGAAGGTGTGCTGTTTGAGCGACAGGAAGTACTCGCCGGTCAGGGCCACGTGGGCCGAGCCCTCGGGGATGCTCTCGTGGGGGTGGCCGCCGTGGCGCAGCGGGGGCGACGACAGGGCCTGGGTTTGCTCGACCACCTGGTAGGCGGTGGGGCCCAGGACGTTCAGGTAGACCGCGTCGAAGGATATCTCCCAGCCGTCCCGGGCTTTCAGCCGGGCGTGGGTGTAGAACAGGTCCGTGGCCAGCCAGGCCCAGGGCAGCGGGGCCCAGCGCAGCTCCAGTTCCAGGCCCACCCGGTGGCTCTGGCCGCGGAAGACCGTGCCGCCGAACTCGGAGTCGAAAACCAGCTCGCGGTCCTTGTGCATCCACCACGGGCCCCCGCCGACGCTCAACGCCCCGTCCAGGCCGGTGAAGCGTGCTCCCAGCTCGGCGCCGGTCACCCCTCCAGGGGTCGGTACGGGTCCAGCCCGCCTGGAGGCCGCCGTAGTGGCGCATGTCCGACTGCTCGATCTGGTCGCCGCGGTTTTCGTCGAAGTAGTAGTAGGTGAAGTTGGAGAAGATCCGGGTGTCCTTGAAGTTGTAGTAGCCGGTGGCCGTGAGCCGGCCGCCTCCTGCCGGGCCGCGCAGGGTCAGGCCTGCCAGGTGGCGGTCAACGTCCACCCGGTTGGAGGGATCCAGGGCCTCGAAGCGGCCGACCAGGCCCTTTTCGATCCAGCTCTCCGGGAGGGTGTCGGCCGCCCGGGAGCGGGCGCGGTAGCCCGCGTACAGGGCGTCCAGGGTCCAGCCGCCCCTGTCCACGGCCCGGCCGCGGGCCAGGGCCCGCAGCGCGGTCATGCGTCCCGGGTCGGTGTAGCCGTCGGTCCGCTCGCCCTGCAGGGCCAGGTAGAAGCCTCGCGGTCTGGGGTCTTTCGGCCACGATCAGGATTTCCTCCTCGGCTTCCTCCTGTTCTTCCTGTCCCTTCTGTTCCTCTGCCCGGGAAGGAGCCGCCCAGGCCGCCACCAGCAATGCCATGATCGCGACTTGCCATGGCCCGGACAGGGTCGTTCTGTTGGTGATACGTGCCATCAATTTGAAATACGTATCACACACGAGGGAATTGTCAAGGGTCGGTTTGTCCATATCCCCTTGAAAATAAAGCGTAACACAATGCTTGACGCTCGTGCTAACGAGTGTTACGAATTCGTGATCAGTGGTATTAGTTGGAAAGGAGCTTCCGATGGCGAAGTTGAAGCGCTTTGGCGTGTCCATGGAGAACGAGTTGCTCGACCAATTCGACCAGTGGGTGGGAAGGCACGACTGGGCCAACCGCTCCGAGGCCATCCGCGACCTGGTGCGCGACCGGCTGGTGGCCGACGAGTGGGCCGCGGGCGACGGGCCGGTGGTGGCCAGCCTGACCTTTGTCTACGACCACCACGTGACGGACCTGCAGGATCGCCTGACCCGCATGCAGCACAGGCACGACGGGCTGGTTCTTTCGGCCATGCACGTGCACCTGGATCACGACAACTGCATGGAGGTGCTGGTCTTGCGCGGGACCGCCGGGGACGTGGAGACGCTGGCCGACCGGATCCTGGGCACCCGGGGTGTCAAGCACGGCCGGCTGGTTCGCTCGTCCGCGGGCGACCGGCTGTAGACGAAGGGAGGCTTCGAGTGCACCTGCCCGACGGCAGCCTGTCCGCGCCGGTGTGGATCGCCGGCGACGTCCTGGCCGTCTCGGCCGTGGCCTGGGCCTCCAGGTCCGCGGCCCGGCGCCTGACCGACCGCCAGGTGCCGCTAATGGGCGTGCTGGGCGCGTTCGTGTTCGCCGCCCAGATGGTCAACTTCCCCCTGCCCGGCGGCACCTCGGGCCACCTGGTGGGCGCGGTCCTGCTCGCGGTCCTGCTGGGCCCGGCGGTATCCTCGGTGGTGATGTTCTGCGTGCTGGTGGTCCAGGCGCTGCTGTTCCAGGACGGCGGCCTGACCGTGCTGGGACCCAACTTCATCAACATGGGCCTGATGGGCACGCTGGTCGGATTTTTGATCTTCCGCGCCCTGGCCGGCAGGTCGCAGGGCTTCCGCCGCTACCTGGCCATCTTCCTGGCCTGCTGGATTTCGGTCGAGGCCGGCGCCCTGTCCTGCGGGCTGCAGCTCTGGCTGTCGGGCCACGCCCCGCTAGGCCCCGTCCTGGTCGCCATGGGCTCGGTCCACGCCCTGATCGGCGTGGCCGAGGGCCTGATCACCGTGGCCGCGGTCCGCTTCCTCCTGGCCGCCCGGCCCGACCTGCTCGAGGTACCGTCGTGAACCGCCTGCTGATCGGCATCCTCATGATCGCCCTGGCCATAGCAGGCGGCCTTTCGCTCCTGGCCTCGGGCGCCCCCGACGGCCTGGAGCACTCTATGGAGCAAATGGGCGCCGTCGATGGCGAGCCCGCGCTCGACTCCCCCATGCCCGACTACGAGGCCCCCTTCTGGAAAAACCCCACAGCCCGCAAGGCCATAGCAGGCCTGAGCGGCACCCTTGCCGTGCTGGGGCTGGTGCTCCTGGCGGGCCGGCTTCTGCGCCGTAAAATCGACAGCTAGATCGCACGTCAGCGGCCCAGCGTCTTGAGCGAGCGCACCTTGCGAATAGTCTCGAAATCCTCGTCGTCGTGCAGAAGCACACCGTCGCGATCCAGCACCATCTGGGCGATGTAGCAGTCGATCGCGCTTCGAACGGTCAGGCCCTTGCGCCGGCAGTCGAAGTAGATGCGGGCCGCCTCCACATGGGTGTGCCAGGGTTCGATGGCGTGCAGGATCCGCTGGGTCAAGAGATTCTTCATCAGCAGGTTCCACTCCCGCTTGTCGCGGGCTCCCTGGAGTAGCTCCTGGCAGCAGATGGCGGGAATGGAAAAGGGGGTCTGATCCTTCTCGAAATGTTTCAGCCGTTCGACAGCCGGGGTGCTCCTCCCCCTGAAGAGGTCTACCAGCACCGAGGTGTCGACGGCGATCACGTCCCCTCCCGCAACGCCTTGTGATCGTAGCCTTCGGAGAACCTGATCTTGCCTTCCAGTTCCAAAAGACTCCGGCGCTTCTTGTGCGCGATCAGCACGCGCAGGGCCTCGTCGACGAGCTTCTTCTTGGTCTTTATCCCCGTCAGGCGCGCCGCCTTTTCCACCAACTCGTCGTCCAGTACTATGTTCGTCCGCATGTCGACCTCCTGTGTATGAGGATACACCATCCTGTGTGTATTCTCAACCGGCCTCTCTGATTCTCGAGAGGCTCGGCGTGGATCCGGACCTGCTGTTCCGGTTCGCGACCCGCCTGGGCACCACGCCCGACGCCGTGGAACTGGCGGAATCCGGACTGGTCGATCCCGACACCATCAAGGCCCGGGCCGACGAGGGGACGCCCCAGGCCCGGGGCCTGTGGCTGGGTCTGGCCGCCCAGGCGGCGCTGGCCAGGGGAGATCGGCTCGGGGCGGTCCGGCTGCTTCGTGAGGCGTTCGAACAGGCCGTGGATCCGTTCACTCCGGACACCAGCGCCGCGGCCATACGCGATCTGGCCGACGACGAGCTTCGCGAGCTGCTCGACAAGGCGGGCATTCCATGAGGATCGTCGTCACCGCGGACGTGCAGAAGGTCCTAAAGGCGATGCAGTCGCTCGTTCGGTGAACTCCATTTGTCCCATTTGCTGGTTTGGTCGGAGCGGGGCGCTTCGCCAATGATCGTCCATTGACCGCAAGAATTCTACTCGCACCAGCTTCGCCAGGCTCCCCAGCCATGGACCCTCGTCGCGCCTCAGGATAAGCCCCTCCATCGGCCCGGCTCCTACCTGCGACCCTTTCGACTCCGCCATCAATCCCTCGAGCCCCTCCTGCGTGTACTTGCCCCGTCCCAGCAAGGGCACCCGGTCCAACCCGGCACGCTCGATCAGCTGGTCACGCCGTTGCGATGACCAGTATCGCCCCGCGCTCCGATCGTATACGTCGAATCCCAGGAACCAGTCCGGCAGCCGGTCGTAGTAGATCGTGTGCACGGCGTAGCACCATTCTCCGTAAAGGATCAGCTCCGCTCCCAGTATATCCGCCAGCGCCTCCTGCCGGATGGCAAGCCATTTCCACATGGGTTCGAACTGCGGGTGGGCACGGCCGCTGCGCAGGTAGTCTCCACGCGACTGGGCTCTCAGCCGGCCCGTGTCCATGTCCAGGGAAACGCCGACGTTGGCCCCATCAACCTTCTCCTCGACGACCAGCTCACCATCCAGGAACTCTCTCCGATCCTTTTCGCCCATCAACCTGTCACCGCGCGGCTTTCCTGCACCCGTCCAGGAGAGATGTGGAATTCGCGTGTACTTGACGAAGCCCGTACTCATGAAGCTCCCCATACAGACCCTGACTACCGATCAAGTGGATTGTGCACCTTGAGAAACTCGAACTTCCTGAAATCGCTGTCGTTGGTGTAGAGGGTGATCACTCCGTTCTGCTTCATGATGGCCGCCAGGTGTGCGTCTGGAACGAGGTTTCCTCGAGGGCGGACATCGTCCGCCACCTCGCGGTAGACCGCCCAGAACCCTTCAAGCTCGGAGATGGTGCGCACATGCGGAAGCTCCAGCAGGGCGTCGACGTACTCCGCGGCCTGGTCCCAGCTCAACGGGTTGGGAAAGATGACCGGATGGGTGCTGATCCGCAAGAAAGCCATCACGGTCGGCCAGGCGAGGCACATCACCTCACCTCTGCGAGCGCACTCCTTTAGGAACTGAACAGCACGGGCGTTTTCCGGGATCGTGGCGTTCGCCGCGTAGAGCAGTATGTTCGCATCGACGGCGTAGCTCATTTCTCCGCGCCGAACGGACCGTCCGCGTCCAGGACGGCCCGCACCGCCTCCTTGTCGCGAAGGTCGACCCGCGGCAGTCCCATGGGCCTGGCCTTCCAGCGAAAAGCCCGCGGCTCTCGCCCGCCCTTCTTCTCCTGGGCCAGCGCCCCGGCGAGCAGCTCGCTGATCAATCGGCCCAATGGCCCGCCCCGTTCCTTCTGGAGGCGTTTGAGGTCATGAAGTATGGGACCATCTATATCCACGGTCGTTCGCGCCATATCAAGAACATCCTGGGCAATGTCGCATCAGATGTCAAGATATTTGATGCATGATGACCTCGAGCTTTTCCACCCCGCCGACATTTGAACGACCGTATCTGTGACCTGACTGTCTGACTGTCGGTGACTTGCCGAGGGTTGAAATGGAATGCCGTTGATGCAAAGATGCGGCATGACCTCGTGTTCCATCTCAGCGGCGAGAGCGCTGCGGTTTTTCTGCTGCGCGGTGGTCTTGCTCGGTGTCGCTCCTGCACTGGCGCTCGACCCGCAAAAAGCCATCACCCAGTACGTCCACGACACCTGGCAGATAGAAGACGGGCTTCCGCAAAACTCGGTCCTGGCGATCGTCCAGACGCGGGACGGCTACCTCTGGCTGGGCACACAGGAGGGCCTGGTCCGCTTCGACGGGGTTCGCTTCGAGGTGTTCGACAAGACGAACACGAAGGAAATCCAAGACAATGATATTCTGGCGCTTCATGAGGACCGTGAGGGGAGCCTGTGGATCGGCACCTTTGGGGGAGGCCTGAACCGCTTCAAGGACGGCAGATTCACCGCCTACACCCCGAAGGAAGGGCTGTCGAACAACAGGGTACGTTCCATCTACGAGGACCGCGAGGGAAGCCTTTGGATCGGCACCATAGGGGGAGGGCTGCGTTCTGCATCCGTTTGATTGAGACGAAGCTCGCGAGCATACCGCAGAATGTCTGGCGAGATTCTATCCACCCTCACCCCTGCCCTCTCCCGCCAGCGGGAGAGGGAGTTTTTTGCCCACGAATCATTAGGTTGCACACTACTTTTAGCATGTCAATCGAAACTTCAACTGACTTCCGTGGTGCACGGATTTGCACACATGGACTGAAAAGTGTTCAATGGACGACGGAATCAGTCCCCGGCCCACTCCCGGTAGAGCCTCCGCAGATGCCCGACCATGTACAGCGGCAGGGACAGCAGCTCGAACGGGACGCTCGGGACGTTCGACAAGGTCGTCCACGAATGGATGATGGAAGGGGGCCGGCTATAGAGCCGGACGCCGCGCGTGAGGCCTTTTTCGATGAGGAACGCGTGGAGGGATTTCAACTTGGCGGTCTTGCCTGCCCTGACCTCGACGGGGACTATCCGCGCTCCCTCGGCAATAACGTAGTCCACCTCGGCCATGGAGTTCTTTTTCTCCCTGGCCCAGAAGTGCAGCTCAGGCTCCTCGTACGGCTGTCCGGAGTAGAGCAGGTGCTGCCCGACGAACTGCTCGGCCACGGCGCCTCCGTTTACGAGCATGGGATCTTGCACCCGCTCGATGTCGTGCAAGCCCAGACCGAGGGCGCGGAGCATGAGTCCCACGTCCAGGAAGAGCACCTTGAACAACCGGTCGTTGGTCCGGGCTCCCAGGGGCAGACCGTTCGCGGAGGAGTGGACCACGCGATGAGCCACGCGCGCCGAGCAGAGCAGGCTCAACGCCGCTGCCAGGTTCTTGGAGCGCTCGCGCCGATCGACCTTGACGTACTTGAACCGGGAGCCGACCAGTTCTGGCAGCTTGCGGAATACCTTGGGCAGGCGATCCCGATCCACCCGTCGGCCGTATCTTGCGAAGTCGTCCTGTAAGGTTACCAGGATGGACTGCTTGATGATGTCGCCGTCGAGGAAGGAGCCGGAGTCGAGAATCACCTCGACGGCCTCGGGCATGCCGCCGGTGACCAGGAACCGCCGAATCAGCGCCAGGAGCTTTTGATGGAGCGCATCGGGGATCTCGTCTCCGGGCCGGTAGCGGGTCATGAAGTCGACCAGACCCTGGTGGCCGGCAGCGATGAGATACTCCTCGAACTGCATCGGGCCGATGTGGAGGTACTCGATCCGTCCGACCGGCGCGGAGATGTCCTCTTGCGTGAGGGTGTCGTCGAGCAGGGAATCGGCCGCGATCACGTGCAACCCTGAAAACTCCTCCTGGAAGTTTCGCAGGCAGGCGAACACCTCCGGGACGGCCTGGATTTCGTCCAGAAAGATCAAACTCGAACCGGGCTCGATGCGGGTGTGGAACTGCGCCTCGAGCAACTGAACGATCTGCCGCGGTCGGCTGGAAGCGAACAGCGATGCAAGCCCGGGATCGCGCTCGAAGTCGATCTCGATCAGGTGCTCGAAATTCTCTCTGGCGAATAGCCTCACGAGGTACGACTTTCCAACCCGGCGAGCACCTCGCACCACCAGCGGCTTGCGATCGGGGCGAGTTCTCCATTGATTCAAATAATCTAGTGCAAATCGATACATACCGCGATCCTTGCATTTTTCATGGGTGATTCTATCATGCCATTTGATATTTTCCAGGGTAATGTCCAACCGGTTGAACACGGTTTGCGCGGGAGGCGGAGGCTGTCATATGACATTTTCCTCATCCTTGAAGTCGTCCACAAAGTTTCATATGACAGCTCGTGGCAGGGTCTGATCGATGACACGAAGGACAGTGGATGTGATAGCTTTGGTACATGGAGGCATGTCCCCTGTGCGGCGGGCCCGGGCCCGTGGCCCGGGCGATCGGTGGGTGTCTGGCCTGCATACGGGCGGGCCGGGAGGAGCCGATGGTGCGCGCCGAGCAGGCGCGGCGTGTCGCTCGCAGCGCCTTCGGGCTGCCACCGAGCCCGCCGCGGGATGGTGGGGTATCGTGTGACCGCTGCTTCCGGGCTTGCTCGCCGGTGCAGGGCGGTTACGGATACTGCGGGGTTCGGGCCTCCGGGCCGGAGGGGAGGATCGTGGGCGGCGACGATGAGGCGCCGGTGTACTGGTACCACGACCCGCTGCCCACCAACTGCGTGTCGGACTGGGTGTGCGCGGCGGGGTCGGCGTCCGGCGTCGGTCGGAGCACGGTACAGGGTCAAAGGCCGGCCAACCTGGCGGTCTTCGCCTATGGCTGCACCTTCGACTGCATGTATTGCCAGAACCTGTCCTGCCGCGAGGTGGTCAAGGACGCGCCCGCGGCCGCGCAGGCCGACCTGGCGGGTGCGATCGACGTGCGGACCGCCTGCGTGTGCTTCTTCGGCGGCGACCCCACCCCGCAGCTCCCCTTTGCCCTGGCCGCGGTCGAGCGGGCCGGAAAGAAACATAAGTTTCACGTCTGCTTCGAGACCAACGGGGCCATGAGCCCCGAGCTGCTGGATGCAATGATTAACGTATGCCTGCGCACCCACGGCACCATCAAGTTCGACCTCAAGGCCTGGCACCCGACCCTGCACCGCATCCTGACCGGGGCGACCAGGCAGCGCGTCTTTGGCAACCTTCGAAGGCTCGTCTCGCGGGCCGCCGAGCGGAACGAGCCGCCCCTGGCAACGGTCAGCACCTGCCTGGTCCCGGGCTACATCGATGTTGAGGAGGTCTCCTGGATCGCCTCCGCGGTCGCCGCCCTGGACCCGGACACCCCATACAGCCTGCTCGCCTTTCACCCCCAGTACCTGCTGGGCGACCTGCCAACCACCTCCCGGGCCCAGGCCGAGGACTGCCGCGAAGCGGCCCAAAAGGCCGGCCTGCGGCGGGTCAGGATCGGCAACCTGCACCTGCTGCGCTGAGACAAAATGAAAATTGATAGTGTCCCGTCTAGGCGATAGAATGCCTCCCGTGCATCACCGCACCGTGGAACAACTGGCCGCGGCGGACAGCCCGGTCCACAGGCTCGATCCACGGGCCAAGCTCGTGGCCTGTCTGGCGTTCGTGATCTGTTCTTCGGTGCTGCCGGCCTGGCCCCTGTGGCGGTTCACGCCCCTGGCGGCGCTGGTGATAGTGGCCCTGGCGTTCGCGCGGCTGCCGTGGGGGTTCGTGCTGCTGCGCTCCTTGATGGTGCTGCCGTTTGTGGGGCTGGTGGCCCTGTTCCTTCCGTTCACCCGGGGCTCCGAGGCGATCTGGACCTGGGAGGCGGCCGGTATTTCGATATTTCGCGAAGGGGTCGAGCTGGCCCTGGCCATCCTGGTCAAGGGCGCGCTGGCCATCCTGGCGGTGGGCTGGCTGGTGTTCACCACGCCGTTTTTCAAGCTGCTCCTGGCCTTGCGCTCCTTCCGGGTCCCGAAGGTGATCGTGGCGGTGCTGGGGTTCCTGTTTCGCTACCTGGACCTGCTGGCGGATGAGTCGTTGCGGGTTCGGCGGGCGCGCCTGGCGCGCAGCCCGGGACGCGCCAGGCGCTGGCAAGGGCGCTCGACCGGGGGGATGGTCGGCAGGCTGCTGCTGCGCACCATCGACCGGGCCGAGCGGGTGCACCGCTCCATGGTGGCCCGCGGCTACGACGGCGAGGTTCGCATCCTGGGGCGGCTGGCCTGGCGGCGTGCCGATCTTGGGTTCGTGTGCATTCTTGTTTTGCTCCTGGGTCCGGCCGCGGCGGCCGGGTGGTTCTTGGGGGGTGGGGCGTGAGCGCCGAGCGGCCGGTGGTCGAGGTGGCCGACCTGCGTTACGACTACCACGGAACCCCGGCCCTGCGCGGGGTGTCGTTCTCGATATCGGCCTCCGAGCGGGTGGGGCTGATCGGGCCCAACGGGGCCGGCAAGTCGACCCTGCTGCTGCATCTGAACGGACTGTTGAGAGGGCAGGGAAAGGTGGTCGTGGAAGGGCTCGCGCTGGACAAGGGTTCGCTCGCCGAGGTGAGGTCCAGGGTGGGACTGGTATTCGCGGATCCCGAGGATCAGCTTTTCATGCCGACCCTGGTCGAAGACGCGGCCTTCGGGCCCTTGAACATGGGCCTCGACAGGTCGAAGGCGCTCGCGCGGGCCGAGGGGGCGCTTTTGCGGCTCGGGCTTTCCGACAAGAAAGACCGCTCTCCTCATCACCTGTCCGACGGCGAGCGGCGCCGGGCGGCCATCGCCACCGTGCTGTCCATGGAGCCGGACGTGTGGGTGCTCGACGAGCCGGCCGCCAACCTGGACCCGCGCGCCCGGCGAGAGCTGATCGCGCTTCTCGTGGATCTGCCCGGCACGGTCGTTGTGGCTTCCCACGACCTGGACATGGTGGTACAGGTGTGCGAGCGCTGCCTGCTGCTCGACCAGGGCGAGCTGGTCGTGGACGGGCCCGCCCGCGAGATCCTGGCTGACGAGGAGCTGATGGAAGCCCACGGCCTGGAAGTGCCCTTGCGGCTGCGAATGGAGGCGGAAAGGAGCTCGACTTGATCCACCTGCTACTGGCCTGGATGTTGCTGGCCCAGGCCGTGCCTGCGCCCGAGGCCCCCCCCGAGGACGACCCGGACAACCAGGCCGCCCGGCTGGCGCTGGGGCGGGCGTACCTGCTGCAGAAGAAATACCAGCACGCGCTCAACGCCTACTCGGCCGTGATCCTGAAGGACCCCAAGGTGCCCGAGGCCAACTCGGGCCGCGCGCTGGCGCTGGCCGGCCTGGGCGACGTGCCCAAGGCGGTCATCTGGGCCAAGAAGGCCACCGAGATGGCGCCCGACGACCTGCGGGCCTGGGAGGTGCTGGGCGAGATCTACCTGACCCACAACTACCTGGACGCCCCCAGGGCGGAGGCCACCTTCCGGCAGATGCTGGTGCTCGACCCGAAGAACCGCGCAGCCCGCCTGCAGCTGGCCCGGACGCTGAGCTATGAGAAGAAGGTCGACGAGGCGATCGATCTGCTCCAGGCGCTGGCCGCGGAAGATCCAAGTGACTGGGCGGTGCAGATCAAGCTGGCCGAGTCGTACTACGCGATGCGCAAGTTCTCCAGGGCCGAGCACATCCTGATCGAGGTGCTCGACGCGAGGCCGGGCGACGAAGAGGCCAGGCGGTTGCTCGAGGTGGTGAGGGGCAGCAAGTCGTACATCTTCTGGGTGCCGGTGATCGCCGTGCTTGCCATTCCCCTGCTCTACCTGGCCTTCCGCAAGCTGAAGCGAGGCAAGGTCATCAAGGCGTGATTCTTTACTGCCGGCCGGGTTTGGTCTAGTGTGGAATCGTGAGGTGTTCTATCGCCATAGGTGCCGCACTGGCCTTTCTTGCGCCCCCAGTCGCGCCGGCCGCGGCCGGGCCGGAAGACTGTCCGGGGCACGAGCTGAAGCCCGACGCGGTCGCGGAGAGGATCAGGCACTGGGACGGTTTTTCTCCGTTCGCCGACTGGCGGATCGTCGAGCTGAAGATGGCGCCCTGTGTCCACGACGGTCGCGTCTTGTCGCATCTCCAGATCTCCCCGCCGGCCAGGTTATCGCCGCACGACCTGCCCTACCGGGCGTGGCTGACCATCCTCGTGGACGGCACCTCGGGAGCGCCCGCGGGTCCGAAGCCCGAGGCCTTTTCGGACCTGGTGGCCGGGATCAGGCGCCTGGCGGCCAGGGCCGAGCGCCACGAGGAGGTGCGTCGCTTCATCGAGCGCTTTGCGGTCGTACGGGCGCAGATCGACAAGACCGGCCAGAAGGGCCTCTATCGCCTGACCCTGACGGCCGACGCGCAGGCAGGGGACCGGGCGCCGGCCATCACCTACGACGAGTCGGCCCCGGATCGGATCACCGCCTACCGGATCCCGCACATGGACAGCCTGCCGGTCCGGCGCGAGCTGCTGCGCATGATCGAGGTGCTCTCCGGACACCACCCGCGCTGCCGGCCGTCCTGGATCGACGCGCACCGGACCGTAGCCGCCGGGCCCGAGGCCGAACCGGTCCCCTGGACGTTCCGGGTGGAGCTCGAAGGCGCCGGCTGTCCGGCCGCCTTCTCGGCCGAGTTGGAGGCGGACGGCGAGGTCGCCCGCGTGAACACCAATGATCCCACCCTGGACGCCAAGGGCGACGGACAGTAATCTCGCCCATGAGTGATCCCCGACGTTCATACCTGGTCCTGGTCGGACGGATCGAGGAGTTCTTCGCACGCGCGCAAAAGCGCTACCCCGACGATATTCTCTGCCGGGAGGGTTGCTCCGACTGCTGCCAGCGCGATCTGAGCCTGTTCCCTTTCGAGGCCCAACTGATCATCGCGGCCGCCCGGGAGCTGCCGGCCGAGATCCGCGCCCGGGTCCTCGATCGCGCCCGCGGGGCCGCGGCCGCCGAGGAGTCCTGCTGCCCGCTTCTCGAGGATGACCGCTGCCTGGTCTACGAGGCCCGCTCGGTCATCTGCCGCACTCACGGGCTTCCGGCCCTGCTCGACACAGCCCGGGGAAAGCGCGAGCTGAGCCTGTGCCCGCACAACTTCCAGCGCGTCGAACACGTGGACGGCGACTGCGTCCTCGACCTGAACCCGGTCAACCAGGCCCTGGCCCTGATCAACCACCTGGCGTGCGCCGAGCTCGGCGTCAGCCCCGAGCGGGTGGACGCCGGCCAGGCGCTGCTCGACGAGCTCGCGCCCGGGGAAGAGCCGTGAGATCGATAGCGGCGTTCGTCCTGTTTCTTTTTTTGCCGGGCTGCCGGCCGGGAGAGCCCGGCGAAGCCGCCCGTCCGGCCGAGGAACGGCCGGTTCCGGTCGACGGCGGAAATGCGTCGGCCAGGACCGTATACAGCTACGTGGACGACCAGGGCCGGATCCGCATGGTGTCATCTGTCGGGGCCATCCCCGAGCGCTTTCGCGACCAGGTGCTGGCCACCGACACCGGCCGCGACCGGGAGGCCAGGCTTTCCGCCGACCGCGTGGTGGTGCTCGACCTGCGCAAGCTGGAGAAAGGAAAACCCCTGAACTACTCGGTGGTGGACCTCAGGCGCATGTCCGGCCGGTCCGCGCCCGCCGAAGTGCTGGAGCCGGTCCGCGATCCGGGCGCCCTCGGCCGCCGGCTGGTCCGGCAAGGCGCCGAGCGGGTACGCCAGCTCATGGGGCTCGCGCCCGCGCGGGCCAAGGTCAGGGTGCTGCTGTACACGGCGCCCTGGTGCGGCTTCTGCAGGAAGGCGGCCGCCCACCTGCGCGAAAAGGGGATCGCCTTCGTCGAGCGCGACATCGAGGCCAGCCGGTCCGCGGCCGTCGAGCTGGACCGCAAGCTGCGCGCGGCCGGGCTGGTGGGCGGCGGCGTGCCGGTGCTGGACATCGGCGGGACGATCGTGATCGGCTTCGACCGGGCCCGGATCGACCGGCTCCTCGAATAGGAGCGCTACCATGTGCACCCTGATCGTGGCCGTACAGGCGTTTGAAGGCCTGGACCTGCTGGTGGCCGCCAACCGCGACGAGCGCCTGGACCGCCCGTCCTCCCCGCCCGTGCTCCGCACCGACCGCACGTTGCCGGTGGTGGCCCCGGTCGACGAGAAGGCGGGCGGCACCTGGCTGGGGCTGAACTCCGCCTCCCTGTTCGCCGGGATCACCAACCGCTTCGGCTCACCGCCCGATCCAATTCGCCGCTCCCGCGGATTTTTGGTGTTCGAGGCTCTCGAACAGAGCAGCGCAGAGAGCGCCGCCGATCGCATGGCCTCCGTGGATCCCCAGGGCACCAACCGTTTTCACCTGCTGGTGGCCGACAGGCGCGGGGCCCACCTGGTCTGGTCCGACGGTGAGAAGATCATTCGCGAGTACCTGGGCCCGGGAATCCACGTGCTGACCGAGCGCTCGCGCGGCGCGGCCTCCAGCGGCCGCGCCGACTGGATCGCCGGTCGCCTGCCCGCCCGCGGCGGCCCCGCCCCTGACGACCAGACCCTGCACGAGCTGCTGTCCTTCCACCACCCCGACGACCCCTTCGAGGGCACCTGCGTGCATGCCGATTGGCTCGGCTACGGCACCCGCTCCTCCACCGTGCTGCGGCTCGCCCCCGAGCCCGATGCCTGCCGCCTGCTGCACGCCGAGGGCCCGCCATGCTCGACCGGGTACCGCGATCTGTCGCCGGTGCTGCGTGGGCTCCTTTCCGGGGCCTGACGAGCACCGCAACTTTGGTCTAGCGGGCGCGTTTTTTAGCCTCGGACAGGAAGGGAAGCCGTAGGGCCAGAAAAATAGTTGCACGGGTCATATCGCCCATGTTACCTGTCCGGCAGATTGGAAAAGGGGAAGATGATGCATCGATTCTGGATCAGCGCTGTGTTTTTTTTCATGATCGCAATGCCCAGCATTTTCGTAGAAGCACAAGGAAAGAAAATGGCGAAGATCGTCGCGGTTTTCGAGATCGAGAATCGGGGCACCTCGTTGACCAAAGATGAACTGATCGCGTTATCAGACTACCTTGGAAACAAGTTTGCAGAGCAGGGCAACTACCAGATCATTCCCAGGGACGAAATCCGCAAGCGCATCCTGTCCCAGAAGGAAGCGTCCTACAAGGCATGTTACGACCAGCATTGCCAGATCGAGATCGGCCGGGAACTCGCCGCCCAATTCACTGTGTCATCCAGCGTCAGCAAGGTGGGCACAATCTGCTTGGTAAACTCCGCTCTGTATGACCTGCGCATGGCGGCCACTGCCAAGACTGCCACTGCCGAAGGAGGATGCACACCGGAAGAGCTGTTCGGAGCGTTGAAGAAGGTAGCTATCCGGCTCGGAGAATCCGAGCAGGCCGAATACCAGCCGCCCCCCAGAAAAGAGCCTACACTCACCGAAGAAGTGGAAAAGCCGTCGACGATCGATGCCGGGATCGAGCCGGGCCTGGTCCGGTTCACGAGCGAGCCCCCGGGAGCCAAGGTATACGTGGACGATGCGCAACACTGTGCCCGGACGCCCTGCGCCAAGACCGTCCCCGCGGGCAAGCACCGGATCGCCATGCACTGGCCCGACGACGAGCGGGCGGTCGAGACGATCTGGATCGACGAGGAGGGGCAGACGGTGCATCTGGAGGCCGAGAGACCGATCACGATCGAGGACCGGGTCAACGGGACCGAGTGGTTCGGGATGAACCTGGGAGCGGGGATTGCGGGTTCATTTAATTTCCTGGTCGCCGATGTCTACCTGTTCACGTTGCGCTGGAAGTACTTCTACTGGACGATCATCGAGGGCAAGGTGTCGTACTACGTGGGCTTCGCCGGAGGCGGCAGCCGTATAGGCGGCCGGATCGGACTCTCCCAGGACCGTCTACACGAGCTGCGGCTGGGGCTGGGCCTGGCCGGTGGAATGTTCACTACCTGGGGCGGGTGGGGCTACGGACCGATCATCACCCCGCACCTGCAATACGTGTACAACACCAAGCACGGTTCCGTGGGAGTTGGTCTCGACCTCCCGATCGGTATTGCCGTCAACGGCGATGGCATTGCCGTCGGCCCGATGGTTTACTTCCTCTGGACCGTGCACTGAGACCGACAAGAGCAAGGCCGTAGGTTTGCTTCGTTCTCGGTGGCAGTAGACGGCGCAGACCGGCTCGACCCGGCCGTCCGCAGGGCCTGCGAGTGGATGGTTCAGGCCCGGTTGCCGGACGGCGGCGGGATGTTCTTCAACATCCGGTCCTAGCGTCCGCAAGCCCCGAAGATGTTCTCTGGTCTGTCAAGGGTCGTTCTCGGAGTTTTTTCAACATGGTTTCCACCGCGCGATGCGGCCTCACTTCGCAGACGCAGATTGCGGAGTTCCGGCCAGGT
>SDBT01006602.1_pt1 | contig 19197 bp, 15 predicted proteins | sample 2277101 | NCBI WGS metagenome assembly SDBT01 (sample SAMN10404973, study PRJNA504765) | marine sediment metagenome | isolation source: marine sediment core GS10_PC15, 103 cmbsf | place: Arctic Ocean: Southern Knipovich Ridge | collected 2010 | reverse complement strand
TCGGGCGGCGGCGGCGACCTGCTGTTGGGCAAGTCTGAGGCGATGGTGAGGATGGACGGCGTGGAGGCGCGCGGTCAGTGCGGACAGCGCCTCGCCAGAGCGCTTGCTCCGCCCACCAAGCGCCCATGCAAGGCGATGCGTGGCGCTGGCGAGCTTGCCCCGGGCGCGCTCGGTGAGGCGCGCGGGGTGAAGACTCGCTAACCGGTTCGCGGGCGATTCGACTTTCCGCCTCTGCTGGGAAAGCGTCTCGCCAATCCCCGCGCGAAGGCGGTGCGTCAGTTCGTCGATCCGCTGCGCCTGCGTCCGCAATCGCCAGGTGGGATCGCGAAACACGGCGCTGCGCATTACGGCGGCAAGGTCGCTGTGGGCTCTCCGGAGTTTGTCGGCCACGGTGCGCTTCAATCTCCCGGTAAGCTGTGCGACATGCGCGCGGATGTCGCGGGCGTTGGGGACGGCGAGCTCTGCGGCTGCGGTGGGCGTGGGGGCTCGCAGGTCGGCGACCATGTCCGCGATGGTCACGTCCACCTCGTGCCCGACGCCCGAGATTATCGGTGTGCGGGCGGCGAAGATCGCGCGGGCGACGATTTCCTCGTTGAAGGCCCAGAGGTCCTCCAGCGACCCACCACCGCGGGCGACGATCAGCGTGTCGATTTCGAAGCGTTCGGCGTTGGCGTCGAGAAGCGCGATGGCGGCTGCGATCTGATCGGCGGCCCCCTCGCCCTGGACGAGGACGGGCAGGAGATACACACTCGCCCCGCTCCAGCGACGCGCGAGCGTGCGGCGTATATCGCGAATCGCCGCACCCGTCGCACTCGTCACCACACCGATCGCGCGGGGAAATCGCGGGATGGGTTTCTTGCGAGCTTTCTCGAAGAGCCCCTCGCCCGCAAGCCTCTCGCGAAGCTGCCTAAACGCCAGCTCCAGCGCCCCGGCGCCCTTGGGCGTCATCCGCTCGGTGTAGAGCTGCAATTGCCCGCGAACGTCGTAGACGTCCACGCGGGCTTCGACGACGACCTCGAGCCCGTCGACTGGTTCGAATCGCAGCTTGGAGGCGTACTGGCGGAACATGACCGCGTCGATCGAGGCCGCCGCATCCTTCAGGCGAAAGTAGAGGTGCCCGGACCCGTGCCTCTTGACGTTGCTCAACTCTCCGACGACCTGGACGCACTGCGGGAATGCGTCGGCGAGTGCGTTTTTCACCTGCCCGATCAGGTGCGAGACGCTTACCGGTCCCCGCTGCCCCGCCCCCGCGAGTATCTCCTGCGTCACGTCCTTCCCCACGTCGGGGCCCTTATCGCCCCCGCGCACCTTATCCAGATCGAAAAATGAAAAGTCCTCGCCCATATGCGCATGATTCTAGCAACCACCCCCACCGATTGCACGCGGAGGGAAGAGGGCGCGCGGTATCCGGGGATTTATTGGGGCGTCGAGTGTCCTGCGGTTAGAATGCCGCCGGTAAATCAAAGGAATAACGCGATGATGATCTACGTCTGGGCGACGATATTGGTTTTGAGCAACCTCGTCTGGTTGCTGCTGACGCTGCTGACGCTGCCCGGTAATTGGATGATGGTGGTCGCGACGGTGCTCGTGGGGTGGTGGAAATGGGATGAGGGGATGTTCAGCGTGTGGACGCTTGGGGCGATCATCGTTCTTGCGGTGGCGGGGGAGGTCCTGGAGTTTGCTTCCTCAGCCGTCGCCGTCCGCACGGGCGGGGGGACGAGATGGGGCGCGGTAGGTTCGCTGGTCGGTGCCCTGCTCGGGGGCATCTTCGGGACGGTGCTGATCCCCGTTCCAATCATCGGATCGCTCGTGGGGGTTTGCGGTGGTGCGTGCCTCGGGGCGTGGGTGACGGAAATGGCACTCGGGCGCGGGGTTCGCAGGTCACTGACCCCTGCACTTGCGGGGGGAGCGGGACGATTCGTCGGTACGGTCGGGAAATTCCTGATCGGTGCGGTGATCTGGTTGATTATCGCGGTGGCGGCCTACTGGCCGTAACAACGCACCCCAAAAAAACCGCGCCCTCGTTCGTCAGGAAATCATTGGTACGCCAATCCCGCCTCCTCGCACAGTGCTCGCAGCGCATCGACCGCCTTCGGGAACAATTCCGCCCCAGTCACGCCCCCGAACTGACCCGCCGCCGCGAGGTGCGGTTCGAGCGTGGCGTATCCGCTCCACTCGCGTTTCTTGAGGTCCGCGAATATCTCGCGGAACTGACCGTTGCCCTCACCGGCCGGTACGCAAGCCTCGTCATCGGGTCTCTTGTCCTTGACGTGAAGCTGGAACGTCAGCTCCCCCAGCCCCTGCGTCCAACACTCATCGTATGCGGGGATGCCCTCGACCACAAAGTTCGCCGGGTCGAAGATGCCCTTGAAGTGATCGGACTGAATCGTAGCGAACAGGTCCTTGATCCCGTCGGGTTTCGCCCCGTAGATCGCGTGTTCGTTTTCGTGGAGCAGGAGGAAGTCGGCGGATTCGGCGGCCTGGACCATCGCTCTCATGCGTTCCATCACGCCGTCGCGCTCATCGGTGATGTTCTTTCCTTCGGACGCATAGAAGCTGAAGATGCGGATGCGGTCCGTCCCGAAGGCTTTCCCCACGTCGAAGCAGTGCTTGAGCAGCTCGAGGTGGGCGTCGAAGTCCTCATCCATTCTGATTTTTCCGATCGGTGAACCGATGCAGGGAACGGAGAATCCGCGATCTTCGAGTTGCTTGTTGTACTCACCGGCCTCCGCGATGCTCATCCCCGAGACGTTCTTCCCGTCGATCCCCCGCACGTCGATGCACTTGACACCGCAGGATTCGCAGGTATCCATCTGGAGTTTCAAATCGTCTCCGATCTCATCGGCGAAGGCGCTGAAGGTAATCATAGTATCTCCTCGTGTTCATGTTCGTGTTTTGGGACGCTCGGGCGGGATGGTATCAGAATAAACTCGAACGGGCAAGTGTGTGCGGGTTTGCTACTTCTCCGTCAGGTGCAGTGCTCCGTCCCAATCGTCGCCCGGGGGGTTCGCCTGGTAATCGCGCGACAGCGAGCCGAAGATCTCGGTAGGCTTATCGTCCCCGAGGACCTCGTGTATCCTGGTGAAGGCCTGGGCGGCGTCGCTGAAGCGACGATTCTGAAACAGTTCGATGGCGGTTGCGAATTCCGCGTAGGCGCGTATTAGTTCGTCGCTTCCCTCGGTTTTTTCACAGACCAGGTTCCAGACGCTCACAGGTTCGTTCTTGCCAACGACGACGACCTTTCCGAGCGGGCGGGCGAGGAGTGCGTCATTACCGCCCGCCTCCCACGCCGCACCAGCGATGAGTATCTGCGTTCCGAAGAACTTGTTCGCAGTTTCCAGTCGGGAGGCGAGATTCACCGGATCCCCGATGGCGGTATAATCCATTCGCTGCGAGGACCCGCAGTTCCCGACCATCACGTCTCCGGTCGATATACCGATCCGGCAGTTCAGTTGTACTTGACCGCTGAACTCCTCGGTTAACTGCTGGTTGAGGAGGACGATTTCGCGTTGACAGTCCATCGCGGCGAGGATGGCGCGGGCGGCGTGATCTTCCTGAACGACCGGTGCCCCGAAGAACACGAACAACCCATCGCCGAGGAACTTGTTGAGGTATCCTCCGTGGCGGTTCTGGATAACATCCGTCATGCGGTCGAAATAGCGGTTGAGCAGCTTGACGGTCTGTTCCTCGCCCAGCCGCTCAGACATCGCCGTGAACCCCTGCAAATCGGAGAAGAAGAAGCTCAGTTCGCGCCTCTCTCCGCCCAGTTTCGCCAGTGACGGATCTTCGACCAGGCGGTCGACGAGCGCGGGCGAGAGCGCGTGGGCGAACAGGGCGCGGATGCGGCGCTTGGCCCGCTCCTCGGTTAGCTGCCGATACGCCGTTACCACCGCGAAGCTCGCAGCCATCGCCCCCAGCGGGGCCCAGAACACCAACCAGAAGTTCATCGAGCGGAATACGATGAGTGCGTTGGCGGCGGCGTAGGCGAGACCCAGGAGGATCGCCACCGGCCCGGCCAGCCAGACCGGACGCGTCGCCGTCAGGTACGAAACAACCGATCCGGCGAGCAGGATCGCCAGTAAATCTACCACTCGCGGGACTGACCGCACGAATACACCCGAGAGGATCGTGTTGAGGATGTTTGAGTGCACCACCACACCAGCAGTGCGTTTGTTTATCGCGGTGGGAACGAAGTCCGCCGCCCCCGTCGCCGTCGAACCTATAAGGCAGATTCTCCCTTCGACATACTGGCGCAGGGTAGCGGCCGATTGCTCGAATTGTCCCTGAAGCTGCTCGTTCGCCTCGGTGAGGCGCCGCAGGAGCTCGCGCTTGCTCTTGAGCTCCAGGTAGAGGCGCCGCTCACTGGCTTCTTCGGGCTCCTCTGCAAGATAGAAATCATCCATGGCTTTGATGAGCTCAGTGCAGAGTTTGTCGATTTGGTGCTCGACGTTCTTCTCTTCGGTGAGCAGCGCATCGGGGTTTGGAGGGACGCTGGATGGGGCGAAAAGCAACGCCCGTTCGCGCTCGAACTCGGCCGCCTTGCGCTGCTGATACAGTTGGTCCGCCCTCTCAAAGAGCTTCAGGAGATCGGATTGTTCCAGCGCCTTTGCCAGATCGAGACACACGACCCGGGAAACGTCCTTGTTGTGCCTCATCCGCCCTTGAAGTTCCCAGATTCCCCCGACGAAGGCGGCGGAGATGTGGCGAGGACGCGTCTCGCGGGTGCGATCTCGGGAGGGGCGGATCCAGTTGATGAGCATATCCCCGCGCTGGTCAACGGGGATGGTCCGCTGAAAGCCATCGCCACAACTGATCGTAACGTTTGCGGCCTGCGCGGTGATGGTGCACCGCCCCCCGCGCCCTTTTCCCAACTCATTCACCGCTAGCGCCAAGGCGAACTGCGGGTATGCTGACTCGCCGTGGCGGGCGAGGAGCGGGATTCGGCGAACCACACCGTCGATGTCCGGATCGACCGTAACGAACCCGCTGCCGTAACACACCTCCGCGAGCGTAGTCAGCGGTGGAATAATCGTCCCGGAGCGCACCGGATACGATCCGATGCTTCGCAGGGGCAATGCGAAACGCCTCAGTCCCCTCAAACCGCGGAATCGCAAATACGCCCGCTGGACCATATCAAGTTGTTCATTACGCGTATCGGCAGCCAATTCCGGTAGGAGCGAGCGCACCACCGTCCGGAGGTCCGGTTGAGTCTCGCTCTGCATGATATCTCGAACGCGAGTTTCTACCGGATGCAGTTGATCCGGGGAAAGATTGACGTGCATTGGGACGAAGACGTTGGGGCGGGTGCTCATAGCCTCCCGGAGGCGCTTATCGTCGAAGACGGGGCGCGGGGGGGCGGTCCCCAGGAGCTTTCCCGTCTCGGCGGTGAGCAGCTCCGTGGCCGCGGAGACGTAGCGGGTCTCCTGCGGTTCGGGCATGATGATATCGAGTGCGATAGTCCCCGCGCCGGTCTGGTTGAGAATCTCGACGATTCCCGCGAGTCGCGCTCGGTCCCAAGGCCAGCGGCCAAGCTCCTCCAGGGACCGATCGTCGATATCGATGTGAACTATGCGGTCGTTTTCCGGCGCCGTCGAGAGGTGAGCGAATCGAAAGTCCAGCGCCTGCAACTCCCCACGCCTATCCCACCCGGCGAGGTGGAAGGCCGCCACAAGCAGTGTCGCCGCTACCCCCAGCAGAAATATAAACAGCGGGCGCGCGGGTCCACGGGAATCGGGGCTCATCCTGAGAGTCTACCCGCCGGACGGAAGCCGCGACAAGGTTCAGCGTAAGATGATGTGGTGCGGATCGACGCCGCCCTTCGGTCCGCTACCCTGCCCAGTACCCGCAAAAGCTCCGGGAGTGTTGTTGTAATTGCCGAGGCGGTCCTTCTCGGCGTCGGTCAAACCACCAAACGCATCGCCTAATTGTACGTTGTGCTGCCACTGCATCAGATCGACGGGGGCATCGAGCTGGGAGTTGGTCGATTCACCCGCGGTGATGTTTCGCGTCCTCGGTCCCACAGCGACCCGCCACACGCCCGACCGCCCGCGCAGACCCAACCCGCGGTCACCGGTGAATCCGATGTCCGCGCCCGATCCGCGAACGCTCAAGGTCGCGACGGGAGTGGATACCCTCGCGTCGTTCGGACCCTTGCTCGAATCGACACTCGCCCGCAGCGTCCCGTACTTCAGGCCCAGGTGCGTCGTGACGAGCGCACCACGCCTGCGAGACTCGGCGATCCCGATCTTGGTCGCTCGGTTGATCTGAACCTCGGTGCGATCGGAGAACCTCAAGACCACCTTGCTCCGCAGGCCCGTGCGGATGACCGTCAGTTCATCCAGCTCCTCCCCTACCTTGAGCGCAACCCATTTGCCCTCATCTCCGGGGACGAGTTTCTGGGCTCTCCCGGCGACGCTGACCACCTCCGCCTTCACCTCCGGCGAAGCCTCTTGAGATGCCGGTGCGTCCTTGGGCTTCTCCCCCGCTTCCGGTGCGCAAAGCGACACACTCGGTGCGAGAAGAAGCAACACGATAATCGCTACGAACAGTTGTCTGAACATTTCAAATCCCTCATTACTGTGTGACCTCCCGCTGTATAGAGCACCTCAACTCGGTAAGTCACTCACCACGGGGTCTTTCCTGCCCTCCGGAACACAGTTCTCTACCAGGGTTATTATAGCATCGGGAAGTGTCTGAGGCTACCGCCTCTTGGCTGCGTAAAGGACTCGCGGGACCTCGCCGGTCTCCATGAAGGCGTCCGCGCGGGTTAGAATAGCGACGAATTCCATCCCGGTCACCTCCCCGTACCACGCCGATTCTTCCGTAATGAAGCCCTGATATTGCAGTTCCCTAAGGCAGTACCGCTGGGAGGGTCCCAATAAGGTGAGCGTCACTCCGCCTGGTACGTTAGCGGCCTGGTAGACCATGTACGCCATCTTGCCCCTGGTGATGGGTCTATCGCCCCGAGAGTCCCAGCTTTCAGGGACGATCCCGCGCTGGCGGAGCTTGCTTACGCGCTGGGCAAACGTCTCCGCCTCGTCCTGACCGTCCAAGAGCATGAGAATTCCCCGCATCGCGTCGTCTTGAGAGACGGTTTCCTGCGAGGCAATGCGATCCAGATACCCGGCCGAGCCCTCGTCTTTCGGGAGCTCCACTTGTGCCGAAGTAATGCTCCCCGGAACCGTCGAACACCCAGCAGCGATCAACAGGGATAGAAGCCCAGTTATTAATCCGGCCAGAACCAGTCTGTTATTTGCGATCATGTCTTTCATGCGATCAAAAGCTGAAGGTCAGCCCTGTAAACAAAAACTGTCTGCATTCCTGATCTTCAAACGCCGTCCCAGGCTTGAACGCCCCGTAGCGCAGCGACCAGGTGAGATCGGACGATATCCGCCAGTTCGCGTAAACGTCCCACTCCCATCCGACCCACTGCTCGGAGGTATTCGCCGAAGGATCACCAATGGGCCCCCCAGACTTATCCTTATGATAGAAGAAGGCCTTCGATCCCACCTCAAGCCTCTTAAAGAGCCTGTGATCCTCAAACGGGAAAAAAGACGCACCAATGATGTAAATGTGTATGTTCGAAATCGCCGGGGCAAACGCGATACCGGTATCACGGAAACCGAACGCATTGAACGCCCGGTCCTTCGTGTCCGGGCGATTCCCGCCGATCGTCGCGATTGACGAAGCGCTGCGATCCCTGTCCCCGCTACCGTAAAGATATTCAAACATTACCTTCGGGCGGGTCCTGGTTTCGAAATAATACTCCAGGACGACGTCGGCTGCGAACGCACAGATGTCATCCTGCCCGAACCTGACGTCCTCGGAATACGTCTTACCCCACTCCCCGACGAGTTCGACCTGGTACCTCAGGTTCGGTGAAAACAGCGTACCTTCGCTTCCCAATCCCAGATACCGCGAACTGTAATCGAAGCTCTGATCCGGATCCTCGGGGTCCGCGTCGGTGTGATCGCTATTCGAGAGGTAGTAGACGAACGGCCGGTGGCGGTCAAGGCCCTCGTAAGCGAGTTCGAAACCGTAGAAGCATCTGTCCTGATTAGTCGCAACCGCCGCAGAAGGATCGATGTTCACTGTACCGTCGACGGTTTTTCCCAGAAGCGCTGTAAACTCCCAGTCAAGGAGCTCCACGTTGAACCGGATCAGATCAAGAGGCATCGACAGGGTTAACCCCGTTCCTATCTCCGTGAACGCCCTTCCTACCTTGAAGCGGACGTCGGTAAGGGCCCTTCGCCCCGCGGGTGCTCCCAGGAGGGGGGCGAGTGACAGTTCGTACCACGCCCGCTCGACTTCCGGATCGGTATCCTCATCGCCGTGGTAGGTTGTGGTGTTGTCCCCCGCGTTCCAATCGTCCCATCCTACGAGCCCGCGGAAGTAGAACTTGTGAACGTTCTTGACGTTCAGCGACGCCCACCCGCGAAGCTCGTACTGCCGCAGCCTGTGCTTCTCACCGAGCGCGTCGTCGAAGTTGAAATACGCAAAGCTGAACCACCCCCCGGCGTCGAATCCTATCTCGCGCGCCTGCGGTATCTGGCGGTCCAGGCGAACGCGAAGCTGCTCGTCGTAGATTCGCTTCCCGCTCGAGACCTGCCCCGCCGCTGGAGTCGCCGAAAAGGCCACTGCAATGACCAACAGCACCTCCAAGCAGCGCAACGAGCCCCTGGATACCACCCGATCGGATGTCTTCTTGATCATTGTGGGACGAAACCTCTCACACGCGTTTAGCCTCCCGCATTATTCTGTCACGTCTCGGGTAAGGAGGCAACGAAAATACCTGTGACTTGCCGATACTGCATGATTGGGGGCGGTTCAGGCAGCGACAAACGCACGTTGCCAACCAACCCCGCCACAGGATATGTTATCGGTGATCCGCCATCGACACATAAGTTGGTCCGACAATGCAAACCCTTACTGAAATTCGCCAGATATTGGACAGCGCGGGCCTGAGGCCGCAAAAAAGGTTCGGCCAGAGCTTTCTCGTCGACCAGAACCTCCTGCTGAAGCTCCTGGAGCTGTCCGAACTGCGCGGTGACGAGACCGTTCTGGAGGTCGGACCCGCAACGGGATCACTTACCGAAGAGCTTCTCACCAGGGCCTCCCGCGTGGTCGCCGTGGAGATCGACCGCGGGTTGTGCGAGCTCCTGCAACGGCGCCTGCGCGGGAAGGAGAACTTCCTCCTGATCCCCGGAGACGTACTTGCCGGTAAGCACGCGATCTCTCCGGAGGTCCTGCGCGCCCTGGGCGGGGAGGCTCACCTGGTCGCCAATCTTCCCTACAACATCGCCACCCCCCTGATCGCTGAGTCCCTGATATGCTCCTGGGGAGCTCTGCGCGAACCGTCCAGCACCGGGCTCTGCCGGTTCAACAGGCTGACATTCACCGTACAGAAAGAGGTCTCCCAGCGCCTGACGGGGTCGGTCGGGAGCGGCTCCTACGGACCGGTCAGTGTGCTCGTGGCCTTGATGGGCAAGGTTCGTCTCGGTCCGCCGGTACCGGCCAGTGCGTTCTGGCCGCGTCCGAACGTCACTTCCCGGATTGTCCGAATCGACTTTAATCCTCGCGGGGCCCGTTCGATTGCGGACATCGACGCCCTGACGAAGGTTCTGCGTATGGCGTTTGCGCATCGGCGTAAGCAGATTTTGTCCATCATTCGCACCAAATATCCCAAGATCGCCCCCGAAGCCCTGGTTGACGCCCTGAGAACAGTGGGGATCGACCCCATGTGGCGCCCGGAAGATATCTCCCCGGAGGGTTTCATTGCACTGGCGAACTATCTGCGCGAAGACGAATGAGTTCCTTCCCGCCGTCCGCCCAAGGATTCGACCAGGGCGACCCGGAAAAACTTCCGCTCTGTCAACCCGCGATCAATGCTCTCGGTGTACAATAGAGACCAATTGCGCTTCCACGCTTGCCAGCGCGGGTAGCGTCGGTTAGATTGTTTGATTGCGTCAGAGACTTGGCGTGTTAAGGGCGCAGAGATGGTAGATGCAAAGACTAGTCCTTCGGCGGGTAAGGGCAAGGTGTTCTTCGACCGGGCGGACCAGGTAGCTGAGACGGGCAACTGGAATTTCGCCATCGAGTTGTATCTGGAGGGCATCCGCCGGGAACCCACGAACATACAGCGCGGGCATCAGCGGCTTCGCGAGGTGGCGCTGAAGCGCACCGCCCTGGGCGGGAAGCCCACGGGGATGATCGAAGCGCTGAAGCACCGCGGCGGGAAGAACCCCATCGAAGCCCTCGCCAACGCCGAATATCTCCTCGCCAAGCAGCCCGGTTCGGTCACTCACATGATCCAGACGCTCAAGGCTGCGCGCGCACTGGGAGAGAACGAGCCGACAAACTGGATCAGCAAGATACTACTGGAGGCGCAGAGGCAGGGAAAGCCCAACAAGAACGTCCTGATTTTCTTGATTGACGCTTTCCAGGATATCGAGGAATACGCTTCGGCGATTGCGGCATGCGAGATGGCGAGGGAGTTCGCCCCTACCGATCAGAACCTGATCGACAGGTCCAACGAACTGTCCGCGAAATACACCATCAAGAAGGGTGGATACGATCAGGAGGGGGACTTTTCCAGGAGCGTCAAGGACCTCGATAAGCAACAAGACCTGATGCAGAAGGACGCCCTCTTCCAGACCGCGGACTTTCTGCAAGAGCAGATCAAGCTCGCCCGTCAGGACTACACCGACTCTCCCACGGAGGCGGGTAAGATAAATGCACTGGCGGACGCTCTGCTCAAGACCCAGGACCAGGGGGACGAAAACGAGGCCATAGACATCCTCACCAAGGCCCACAAGGACAAGGGCGCGTATCAATTCAAGATGCGGATCGGGGACATCAGTATTCGCCAGATGGCGCTGCGGTATCGCAAGCTGCTCGAAGCGGGCGACAAGGCCGGTGCGCTGAAGCAGGCCCGCAAGCAACTCGCTTTCGAACTTCAGGAGTTCATCGAGCGCGCGGAGAACTACCCTACCGACCTGGCGATTAAGTTTGAGTTGGGGAAGCGCCAGTTTCTATCGGGCAAGTACGACGACGCGATCGGATCGTTGCAGCAGGCGCAGCGCGATCCGCGGAGACATATCCCGGCGCTGAACTACCTCGGGCAGGCGTTCACGAAGAAGGGATGGTTGCAGGAAGCCTCGGACACATACGAGCGAGCCCTCAAGACTGACGTCCCCGAATCGCGAAAGAAGGACATCCTCTACAACCTGGGCGACGTCTACGAGAAGATGGACCAGCTCGAGAAGGCTCAGGGTAGTTTTTCCGACTTGGCGCAGTTGGACTACAACTACCGAGACGCGCGCGACCGCCTCGACCAGGTGCGAAAGAAGATAGCCGCCCAAGGCGAACCGTAACTGAACTTCGTGAATTCGTTGGCAGAGGCTTTCACAATCCAGACGCGCACCCAGCGAGAGGCTCCACCGAGGTCCCACGGAGATTTCCCTTGTCATGCGAACGATTGAGCGTATAATCCCTGGTCCTTCGCCTCGGTGAGGTGAGGTAAGCAACGAGAATATCTGGAGAGCAATTGTGACGCAAACGCTTTCAGCCAAGAAGAGAAACCGCCAGAACATCAAGCGTCGCGGGCGCAACCGGTGGCGCAAGGGGCAGATCAAGGACGCCGTCAAGGCGTTCGACGAGGCTTTGCACGAGGGCGACGCCGAAAAGGCCCGCGAACAATTAAAGGTCTGCTATCGAAAGCTCGACCAAGTCGCCGCGAAGGGCACCATCCACAAGAACGCGGCGGCCAGGCAAAAGGCCTGGCTCGCCAAGCGCCTGGATAAGCTCACCGCGAAATAATCCCCCCAGAAGCATTCTTCCCGCGAACTACCGGACGTCTCCTGGTAGCTCCACATCGCAGAAGTGAAAGCGGGAGTCTCGCACGACAACCTCCCCGCGCCTCTGTGGGATCGGTTCTCGAAAGAGCGGGCCTGCATAGACGAAGGTGTGGAACTCCCCGTTCTCACCGCAGGGATCGACGTTAGCGGGCAATTCCGCCAACAGCTGCTCGTCGAACTCCCTTCCCGCGAACCGCCCATCGAGCATCTGCGAGTCGACGCACGTCAGGATTCCCCGGAATCCCAGACGGATAAAATCCCTCGCCAGGACCCCCGTGTCCTTCCCCCACAGCGGGAATATCGCTTCCATCTCGACCTCTGCGAGCCTTTCCTCCCGATGAGTTCGGACATCCTGAAGGAAAACATCACCGAACACTGCGCCCCGCACCCCCTCGCGGTGATATTTTTCCAGCGTCTGGCGCATGCGGGATTCGTACGTCTCGTTGGAGGCATCATTCGGGATGGCGACTCTTTCCAGCGGGAGGGCAAGCGAGCGCCCCTGCATTTCGATCAACTCCGCCCGCACCCCGTGCATGCTCACGCGATCGTACTCGGAGTTGATCGTGGTCAGCAGTGCGGCGACCTCGAATTGGCCCCCCTCCAGTATCGCCCGCAGCGCCAGCGCACTGTCCTTCCCCCCGGACCAACAGAGCAGGACTTTCTTCTTCATTCTGATGGATTCATTCGTGAACGGAAGCGTTTCCGGATGCGAATCGTCGCATCAGGTTTCCAGGAAATTACCCAGCAGCTTGTGCCCGACGTCCGTGAGGAAGCTTTCAGGGTGGAACTGAACCCCCTCGGTGGGATGCGTCTTCGAGCGGATGCCCATCAACTCCTCCTGGTCCACCGTCCACCCCGTCAACTCGAAATCGTCGTCGAGGTCGGTTGTATCGACAATGAGGCTGTGATAGCGCGTCGCGGTGAACGGGTTGGGTAAGTCTCTGTAGACCCCCTTACCGTCATGTCTGATCTCGCTGGTCTTTCCGTGCATCAGTCTTCCGGCGCGGACGATTTTCCCGCCGAATACCTGCGCGACGCACTGGTGGCCGAGACAGACGCCCAGGATCGGAATCTTCCCGTGGAAGTAGCGGATGAAATCGCAGCTGAGCCCAGCCTCGTCCGGGGTGCACGGGCCCGGGGAGATGATCAGGTGCCCCGGGTTGCACTCCGACTTAACTGCCTCGGGGGAGATCACGTCATTGCGGAAGACGCGGATCTCCTCCCCGCAGCCCAGCTCACCGATCCGCTGGACGAGGTTGTAGGTGAAACTGTCGTAATTATCGATGACGACGATCATCGCCGAATGGTATCCCTCCCGAGCGACGCGGTCAAGCACACCGGAACAACGCTGCGATCTGTCTCGGCTAGGGCGACGATCGCACCCCACCCTGCGCGCGAGGAATCGGAAACTCATCCACCTTCCAATCGCCCGTCTCCTCGCGAACGACCACGATTCGCACGAGCGGTGACTCGACCTTATCTCTGTGCGAGCCGCTGTAGCGATAGAACAGGCGAACTTTGAACGCGTATCGCCCGTCTCTCATCCGCTTCCCATCGAAGATCTCATACCCCGCGTGGCGCGGATTTGCATGACCGACGATAGCGTTGCGAAGGTCCCTGTCCGGATACTTCCGCTTCATCCGCAGGCTCAGCAGCGCGCGGCCGCTCGCCTCGTCGCACTGGCGCCACGCATCGCAGAATGCATCCGCCGTCGACAGCGCGCTGAGGTAGGCGTCGTTGTATCGAGTCTCGGTAGGTTGCGTTTGGGCGGGCTGCGTCTGAGGCGGACCAAAAATATCCTCGCACCCTGCACATGCAGCGGCGAGGGTGAGGGCGGTGACGGGGATAACCACGTACGCTCCAAACCGGATCAATAGATTCATCGTCACACCAGTTGAAGAATCCGAGACGGTCAGGGTCTCTCGTTGCTTCTGCGCCCAGGCGCCTCACGCAATCCTGGGTGCGGGGCGGGGGACGGAAAAACCGCGAAAACGGAATCCGCACGAAATGATCGCCCTATTCCACCGCCACTACTTCGGTGACCTCGGGAATTCGTTCCTTAAGCTGTCGTTCGACACCCATTCTTAACGTCATGGCCGCACCGGGACACCCCTTGCACGCCCCCTCGAGGCGAACGGAAACCACCCCGGTCTCCTCGTCAATCTGAACCACTTTTATGTCCCCTCCGTCCGCTTGCAGCAGCGGGCGTATTTGATCGATCACCCCTTCCACCCGCTCGCTGATCGAGCCGCTGGATTTCGTCTCTTCAGTCATATGAACTTCCTCTCTGCTCGCGCTTTGATAATTCAGGTTTGCGTTTTGAGCGCCCTTTATTATAGCTAATTCCCACCCGCCCACAACAAGCGCATCCGGATGGATACGTTAACGTCTCGCAGGACGAGCGCGATTCTCTACCACGGCGTTGTGCGTGTGGGTATCGAGAAACACCTCCCGTTTAGGTACATGAATTAAGTACTAGCCCGTGACTTCTCCCAGCACGCGCTACAATCCAAATCCACCCATCGGGACCGGCGAAACGGTCTTCAACCGCTTTTCCACCAGTATTGCCTACTTATCCACATATACACAAGAAGTTGCACACTGGTTTTGCACTGCCTACAATATATAGAGCCCTTGACAGGGACCGCCGCCTTATGTTAGCATGATATTAGGTGTTGAAAGGTGTTGTGTAAAATTTTCGTGACCCCTTAATGATTGTTGTGCGCAATGGTTAAGTTCTTAGGCCCAATATATTCGTATTTTATTGCTTGACGGATACTACATCTTGTGACTAGACTCCGAACTTGTCGTTGCTGGATGACGCCGGCTCATCTTGGGCAGATCGCAAATGCTTGGGGCTTGTCTGTAGCCGGAAAGGAGTGGTCCTGTCTCGTTCATGGGATTTGTATGCTTACTCCGGTCATCACGTCACGCGAACAGTGAGTCATTAATACTGGCGTTTGCCCTTATGCAACAGTTCTAGTTTGGGAGTACTCCGATGGTGTTGCGTGATTCATCACATCTATCGGGCGACGTCGCAGCGGGACGGAGGTTCGCTCAGGAAGGGTTGACCATCGAGCAGGTCTTCTCCAGTCCCGAAGTGCCTCCGTTTGAAGAGATCACCTGGGAAAACCGCTCCGCCCGCATATGCGACGAGAAGGGCGAGACGATATTTGAGCAGCAGGACGTCGAGATACCGGCTCAGTGGACGCAGCTTGCAACCAACGTCGTGGTGAGCAAGTATTTCTACGGGGACCACACCAGCAATCAGCGCGAGCACTCCGTCAAGCAACTGATCCATCGCGTCGCTCGAACGATCGCGGACTGGGCAACGGAAGACGGGGTCTTCGCAAGCAACGACGACGCCGAACGATTCTACCACGAGCTGACCTATCTTTGCGTTAATCAATACGGTGCGTTCAACTCCCCGGTGTGGTTCAACGTAGGTTTGTATCATCACAACGGGATTGAGGGTTCGGAGGGGAATTATCACTGGGACAGCAAGACCAACCAGCCTGTCCGCACAAAGCGCAGTTATGAGTATCCTCAGGGCTCGGCGTGCTTCATTCAGTCGGTCGAGGACGACATGGAAGACATCATGCGCCTGGCGACGGCTGAGGCTATGCTCTTCAAGTACGGGTCCGGGACGGGAACGGATCTCTCGACCTTGCGAAGTTCCCGTGAGAAGCTCTCGAGCGGGGGTACTCCCTCGGGACCGCTGAGTTTCATGCGTGTCTACGATCAAATCGCGGGTGTCATCAAGTCCGGGGGGAAGACGCGCAGGGCGGCCAAGATGCAGTCCCTCCGCTGCGACCATCCTGACATACGCGAGTTCATCACTTGCAAGATGGACGAGGAGAAGAAGGCATGGGCGCTTATCGAGCAAGGGTACGACGGATCTTTCAACGGCGTCGCCTACGCGTCCGTGATGTTCCAGAACGCCAATCTCTCGGTGCGAGTGACCGATGAATTCATGGAGGCCGCTATCGAGGACGCCGATTGGCAGACCTACGCGGTGACCACGGGCGAGCCGATGGAAAAACACAAGGCCCGCGATCTCCTCAAACTCATCGCCGAGGGTACGTGGGTGTGCGGTGATCCGGGGATGCAATATCACACCACCGTCAATTCCTGGCACACCTGCCCGGAAAGCGGAGAGATCTGCGCGTCGAATCCGTGCAGCGAATACATGTTCTTGAACGATTCCGCGTGCAACTTAGCGAGTTTGAACCTCATGAAGTTCCGCCGCGAAGACGGAACATTTGACGTGGGACGCTTCCGGGCGGCGGTGCGGATATTCATCATCGCCCAGGAGGTCCTGGTCGACCACGGAAGCTATCCTTCCAAGCGGATTACCCGCAACTCTCACGATTATCGTCCGCTGGGCCTTGGTTACGCCAACATCGGTTCGCTCATCATGTCGCTTGGTTTGCCCTACGACAGCGATTCCGGCAGGGCCTACGCCGCCGCAATCAGCGCGATCATGACCGGTACGGCGTATGCGACCAGTGCGGAGCTGGGAAGTCGCCTTGGAAACTTCCCGCTCTACAACCGCAACCGGAATGCGATGCTGAATGTGATTCGCCGGCATCGCGAGGCGGTCGAGAAGATCGACGCGGAGAAATGTCCCGCGGAGCTTTTGGACGCGGCGGCGCTGGCGTGGGAAGAGGCGCTGACAGCCGGTGAGCAGTTGGGATTCCGCAACGCGCAGGTGAGCGTTCTGGCCCCCACCGGAACCATCGGGTTCATGATGGACTGCGATACCACCGGAATCGAGCCCGATATTGCACTGGTGAAGTACAAACGCCTCGCGGGCGGGGGAATGTTCAAGATCGTCAACCGCACAGTACCCCAGGCGCTGCAGCACCTCGGTTACTCCCCCGACGAGATCTCCGAGATAATCGAGCACATCGACGAGCACGAGACCATCGAGGGCGCCCCGCACCTGACCGAAGAGCATCTCCCGGTCTTCGATTGCGCCTTCAAACCCGCCAACGGGATCCGGAGCATTCACTACATGGGGCACGTTCGCATGATGGGGGTCGTTCAGCCCTTCATCTCCGGGGCGATCTCAAAGACCGTCAACATGCCACACGAGGCGACCGCAGATGAGATCATGCAGGTCTACCTCGACGCGTGGAAGTTGGGCGTCAAGGCCATCGCCATCTACCGCGACGGATCGAAACGCACCCAGCCCCTCAACGTCACCGCGTCCGACAAGAAAGCAGACCAGAAGCAGGGATCTGAGGGGGTGGGAATCAGCCCGGAACAACTCGAGGCCGCCCGGCGAGAACCCCACCGCCACCGCCTTCCGGACACCCGCCCGTCGTTCACGCACAAATTCGAAGTCGCCGGGCACGAGGGGTATCTGAACGTCGGGCTTTACGAGGACGGGCGACCTGGTGAGTTGTTTATCACCATGGCCAAGGAGGGCTCGACCGTCGGAGGGATGATGGACGCGTTCGCGACGGCAATCAGTCTCTGCCTGCAATACGGTGTCCCCCTGGACGCCCTGGTCAAGAAGTTCTCCCACCAGCGATTCGACCCGAGCGGAATGACCTCCAATCGGGACATCCCGTTCGCCAAGAGCACAGTGGATTATATCTTCCGGTGGCTGGGTATGACGTTCCTCGAGGATTACCGCAACGCTAATTGGCCCGATCGAGGCGAATCGTCACCACCGCTTACGATCCCCAAGAAAGTACCCGAGGTCCCCAAGGACGAGGTTCCCTCGGAACTTGACAGCGCCGAACAGACCTCCGACACGGAGGTTGGAGGATCTGTCGGCGCATTGTTTGACGGACGGTTTGAACCAACATGGGAAGAAGCTGATTCCGGAGACAACGGGAATTCGGGCAAGACCACAGTGAAGGTGGGCGCCGCCGCAACCCAGGTGGGAACGGCTGCGCGGATCGAACGGATGGACCAGCAGTTTTCACATTATCAGGAAGACGCACCGGCGTGCGATGTCTGCGGATCTATCACCGTACGCAACGGTAATTGCTACAAGTGCTTCAATTGTGGTTCTTCGTTGGGATGCAGTTGATAACCCGTTAGTGTCGGGCGGCGGATCGGGTAACGCCACGGCTGGAGACCCCCCGCCCGAATAGGGATTTGTGAGCGTCCAAGGATGGGCGCTGGTTAGTGCGGTTGTGGGAGGCTTGCGGTGCGGTTTGGTGCGAGCAGTAAGCTTGCTGCTCGGACCGATAAGCCTCCATCTGGGTCCGTGCTGACCCGGCCACGGCGCCGTACAGAGGTCGGTGTCTGGTATTCGGCGGCTGGGTTTCAGCAGGTCGGACAACTGAAGACGGCATGAAACGGGACGGTGGCCGCGGCGCCGCACCGCCCCCGTAAACAGAGGTGAGATTTACCGGCAGAATCGGAAAAACCCGGACAGTTCCGCTAAAGATTCCAGCCGGTACAAACCGAAGTATATTAACAAGAAGAAAATATTGTCCGCTGCACCCCACTATGATGTAGGTCTCCCTCCGCCTACATTCGGGTTGCGGCTACTGCGGGCGATGCCAAGGTCTCCCTCCGCCTGGGCGTCGCCCAATTTTTTGCGCACACTCAGCGTTCTTCCCTATTCGGTTGACATTCGTGGAGAGCTTGTCGATATTCTTCACTGAGAGATACTCGAGCAGCGCACAGCGTGTTGTCTGAAGAATCAGTGCTAGTCATTAGTCAGATAAGGATCTTGAAGATGGATAAGACGGTATGCGGTAAGGCGTTCGTCCTCTCCGACAACGTCGATACCGACCAGATCATCCCAGCGGAGTTTCTCAGTTATAACCCCGGTGATGTGGAGGAGCGTAAGTTCTTTGGTCGATACGCCATGAGTGGGGTCCCACCCGAGAAATCAGGATTGCCCGAGGGGAACATTCCCTTCGTCGAGCCTGGACAATTCAAGAGTGTATTTTCCGTGGTGATCGCGGGAAAGAACTTTGGTTGCGGTAGTTCCCGGGAGCATGCCCCACTGGCGATCGCTGAGGCGGGGGTGCGTTTCGTGATCGCTGAAAGCTACGCTCGCATCTTCTATCGCAACTCGATCAACGGTGGGTACCTCGCACCATTGGAGACGCCTGAGCGATTGATCGAAACGATCCGCACCGGTGCGGAGGTAGAGGTGGACATGGACTCCGGATCGCTGAAGGATCTCGCGGCGAACCGGACGTATGCGCTCAAACCGCTCGGGGATGCGGGTGAAATAGTTGAAGCCGGGGGAATCTTCGCTTACGCGCGGCGGATGGGGATGCTCGAATGACCGCGGACACTGCATCATGAAAGACCTCCACAAGCTCACCGTGCGCGAAACTGACGGGGGGGCGATAATCCTCGTCAG
>SDBT01006601.1_pt1 | contig 19203 bp, 17 predicted proteins | sample 2277101 | NCBI WGS metagenome assembly SDBT01 (sample SAMN10404973, study PRJNA504765) | marine sediment metagenome | isolation source: marine sediment core GS10_PC15, 103 cmbsf | place: Arctic Ocean: Southern Knipovich Ridge | collected 2010 | reverse complement strand
ACAACCTTGAGGTGTTGGTATTAATGACCCCAATAAATTACGATTTACCTGAAGAAGTAAGTATGATGAAAGATGCCGTTCGAGAATTTGCTGAAAAAGAAATAGCTCCTGTTGCTGAAGAACTTGATGCAAAAGAGGAATTTTCCCCCAAACTAACCAAGAAAATGGGAGATCTTGGCTTATTTGGCATTTATCTTCCTGAAAAATATGGTGGGAGTGAACTCAGCTATTTAGCATATATTGTGGCTGTAGAAGAATTAGCTCGGGTTGATGGATCACAAGCTGCTACAGTAGCTGCACACAATTCATTAGGCATTGGACCACTGTATTACTTTGGTACCAATGAGCAGAAGGAGAAATATTTACCAAAATTAACCACAGGTGAATATGTTTGGGGATTTGGTTTAACTGAACCCGAAGCAGGCTCAGACGCGGGTGCATCTAAAACAAAAGCGGTAAAAGAGGGAGAAGATTGGATTATCAATGGATCCAAGAATTTTATTACTAATGGTTCGACACCTGCCTCACTTGGTTCAACTGTACAAGCAATTACTGGTAGTATACCTGACGGAAAAAAGGAATATTCTTGCTTTATTGTAGAACAAGGTACAAAAGGTTTTGAAACCAGAAGCATGCATAAAAAAATGGTTTGGAGAGCCTCTATTACTTCTGAATTATTTTTCACGAATTGTAAAGTACCAGATAGTAATATGCTAGGAAAACAAGGGGAAGGATTTTATCAAATGTTAGATACTCTAGACAAAGGTCGTTTATCTATTGCCGCGATGGGATTAGGATGTGCTCAGGGGGCTTATGAACAAGCATTAGAATATGCAAAGCAACGTAAAGCATTTGGACAACCAATTGCAAGATTTCAAGTCAATGCTTTTAAATTAGCTGATATGGCTGTGGAAATTGAAGCTGCTCGTAACCTATTATATAAGGCAACATGGCTTTTCGATCAAGGCCGCAATGAATACAAGAAACTAGCTGCTATGGCAAAACTTTATTGCTCAGAAATATCAAAAAACGTTGTACATCAAGCAGTTCAACTTCATGGTGGATATGGATTGATGAAGGAATATCCAGTTGAACGTTTTTATCGTGATCAGCGTTTATTAGAGATTGGTGAAGGAACTTCAGAAATGCAAAGACTTGTTATATCCAGATATATTGGATGCTATAAATAGTCATTCCTTCTCTTCTCCCTTCTCTTTTCTTTATTTACTTAATTAATTGGTTCACTAAATTCTGAACTATATCTAAACAGTGCTGGTCCTCCTCCTGAATGAAGAAAAAGTACATTTGATTCATTAAGGATAGCTTCAGATTTTATTAAATCAATCAAACCAACCATAGCTTTTCCGTTATAAACAGGATCCAGAAAAATACCTTCTAGTTTGGCTACCAATTTTACAGCTTGTATCATTTCATCGCTAGCTAATCCATACCCCTCTCCAGAATAACCCTCTAATACTTCTATTTCAGAATTATTAAAGTTTAACTCTAAATCCCATTCTTTTTTGAACTGAATAATGATCTCAAGTATTTCTTTTTCCAATTCTTCTTTTGGATCCCCAACTCCAACCCCAACTATAGTAATTTTAGGGGAATAGAGTTTTTTTCCAATGAGTAATCCTGCTTGTGTTCCTCCACTTCCAGAGGCATGAATTAAATGACTAAAACTGATATCTAGATTGTTAGATTGCTTCATAATCTCTGATATGCAATTTATATAACCTAGTGCTCCAACCTTAGTCGAACCACCAGTCGGGATAATATAAGGTAATTTACCTTGTTTCTTGAGTTCTGTTTCTAATTGTTTCATACGTATTTTTCTATCAAAACTTTCCTTCACTCTATGGATTTTAACATCAAGAATTTGATCAAGTAACAGATTACCCGTGATCGTTTCTGGTTTTTCTCCAGATAACACCAATTCACACTCAAATCCTGTTTTTAACGCACTAGCAGCAGTTTGCAAACAATGGTTAGATTGTAAGGCCCCTTCAGTTATTATTACATTCGCTCGTTTTTCTTTCGCGTCAGCTAGTAAGAATTCCAGTTTCCGATTTTTATTTCCACCAAATGCGACCCCAGTCAAATCATCTCTTTTGATATATATATTTGCACCTCCTAAATACTCAGATAATCTTTTTAGAGGTGATATGGGTGTAGGAAGGGAGCATAAGCGTAATCTAGGAACGTCATTGATAGAAAAAATTGCCATAGAAGATCACAATGATTGGAAATTTTAATTATTCTAGATTCGGAGGATTTAAGAAAGAGAAAGTATCCATTATTTTACCCCAAGTGGGTACATCAGAATTCTTCAATGGAGGGTTTTCAATACTGTAACGTATATGTGAAATTTGACCAAAGTGGTGAATTGCATGAAGAGAAGTTCTCATTATCATCCATGCTAACGTTCCTTTCTTTTGAAGCTTATCGTCTTCAAAGAGAGGTACTTTTACTTTAAGTTGTTCTTCCTTAGAATTATCAAGAGATTGTGCCAGATGACTTTCTAAACTATTATAGGTCGTGAGCAATTCACTGAACTCAACCTCTTTCGGAAGATAATCAAACGTATGGTCATCGAGGTTTTTTAACCAATAAATTTCAGCATTAATCAAGTGACGAAAATAACTCTGAATTGTTCTTCCACGTGTTCCTTCTGGACGCCACAGTAACTCATCTGGAGTCAATCCATCAAGAAGATAATTTCCATATTGTCTTAACATCGAGATCATGCCTTTCAATCGGTCTGTAAACATACTATTACTCATATCTAATCACTCATGAATTTTTTTGATTATATATTATAATATTAGGTAATTTTTTGAAGGTTATTACTTTTTGTAACTATAATGATATTTAATTTCGATATTCTTTATAATTAAAGAATCGTCATTTTTTCCAATTGATCAAATAATAGATCAGTTATAACTTCTGACTAAAAGAATTTGAATTACAAAAGCTCTTGATTTCACCTGTATGCGATCAAATAGGTTAGGAACGCAATTAATGATTTCAATTTTTAACAATTTTTCGAAGAAACAAAGTTAGGATAGTGAATGTTACGATTACCATAGAGAGAATTAGAATTTCCATGAAAATATTTTTAGGTGTAGATTGAGTCACGTTTATTGGAGTATAACTTTCTTGAACATATTCCATGGCTGTTGTGGATACAGTAGTACCAAACAGGAATAATCGAAAAGTTATTTCAACTTCTATCAAGTCTTGAATACCTGAAGAGATAAAATATCTCAATGTTTGCTTAATTTCTATTGAACGGACAATAAATTTAATTGAGGAAGGGATTTCTGGCTTAAAAAGCAGAACACTCAGAAAGAATGTATCATTTAGGACAAGGTCAACTAATATGATGGATTTATTGTCAATTATTTCCTCATTTGCCATTGTATTTAGAATTTCTATCCATCTTTCCCAGTTGTTTGACACAACAGGTTCGCCTAAGACAAAAAACGAGTCCTTCTCGGTATAGTTATGACTGATATTAATGCTAAGACGACCAGGGAAGGAATCTTTAGGAATTTTTGAGACATTGAAACCTATTTTCTCCCCAACTGGGGGAAGAGGATTTATGATAGGTTTTAATGTGAAATTCTCTGTTTTAAAATTTATTAATTCGGTAACATTAACTCCTCCTGGCATTTCTCCGCCTTGAGTAAATCCAGGACGTTCTGGGATGCTCGTTACGAGAAGACTGAAATGAGCACCTTCTCCAACTCCAAAAGATTGGTTGTCATCAATTTTAGCGGTAAGAAGCATAGAATGGCTAATAAGAGAAAGAATAATTCCTATCAATAGTGTGGATTGAAATTTAGCCATTATCCAGCCTCGTATAGTTGAGCTGTATTGCCTGAATAGGAATTCCCTGAATAGCCTTTTAACACTTCTATCCCAGATTGTTCTACATCTAGATCTAAATTCCATTCCTTCTTGAATTCATTCCAGTTACATGTAGAAAATGACTAAACCGGACTCCAAGATGGCAAGATTGTGTTTTTAATTCTGAAATACAGTTTATATAACCTGGTGCTATTTATAAATAGAAGCAATTAAAAGATTTGATCCACTCGGGTAATTAATTTGACCTTTCTAGAGATAGTCGCTTTTTTAGGGTCACCTGAGAGCAAAAAAACATATTTTTCTCCTGTGTCTTGATTACTTTGCAGTATAAATGAACAGATTTCTGCATCAGATACATCCTCCGCGAAGAATATCATCTTTCTCTTTTTTCGGACTAACCCTTTTTCCGCAATTATATCGGGGTCAGAACCCTTTACTTCATTAGAAATATTTGTATGGACTATCCATCCTGCTTTTTGAAGCATATTACTCACCTCTGAAAGAATAGGTGTTCCTAGGATGGGTATCTTTTGTACAATATCTGAAGATTTGGAATCATTTAATTGTATAATTGATGAGCTGGAGTCTTCAGTCGAAATCGACTCAATATTCGGAAATAATCTATCATAAGAAGATATAGATTGAGACCTTTCTGCTGAAGGTTCATCACTAAGTGCTTTATCAGCTTGACTTAGTTCAGCAATCTCTCCAGATTCAATATTTTCTGAGTTAATTTTAGTAAAATTATCAAATGTTCTGGTTGACTCATCCAAATATTCCATTGTTCTTACAGAAATTGGAGAGGAATTATCCATTTCAATCGTTTCTGTTAGATCCTTTCCGAAAGCCTTGTTTTCAGACATTCTGATTTTCTCCGAGGACCGGGTTTCCCATGAAATAGCTCTAGGTTGACTAGTTTTTTCAGAAGTAGAGGAAATTTCAATACTTTTTCCAGTTCGAGCTGATAATAATGTACGTTCACTTTCTATCCTTGTTAACCAATCTGAATCGTTGATAAAAGTAAATTTATCAAATGCAATGTCTAAATATTCGAAAAAAGGACTAAACAGGTCATTCGGGTCTCGTTCTTTAAAGATTTCAAATGAAATTATTCCCTGAAATTCTGCAATTTCATATTGAAGATTAATTTGATTTAAAATGCCAGCTTTATCAAAAGCTGTTTGAAAAATATTTAATGCTTCTTCTTTCATCCCTGCTTTGTAATATTGAAATGCTGAAAAATAATATAACGTTACAGCATTCTTTGAATCTTGATCTAGATCTGCAGCAATCCTATATAATTTTGCAGCAGATTCGATCTTTCCAAGTTTTTGATACGAAAAGGCAAGCTTCGATGAAATTGTTGATATCATTTTTAAATCTCCCTCAGCACCTTGAGTTTGAGCATACCTCAATGCTTTTTTATATACTAGACTAGAACTTTCAAAAAAAGATATTCTTCTTAATCCTTTCCCAATATCTATTAATAAAAATATATATGCTTCTAATTGATCCGTTTCGTCTGGTAATAGATTTAAAGCCTTTGTTATTTGTATGGCTGTGGAATTATCTTCTTGATCTCCTTTTATTCCCAAAACTAAAAGTAAATAGGCTTGAGCGATACCAATTAAGCTATTTTGAAATGTACTTCCAGTAACTCTGGTATTTGAGGCTTCTTGAAATGCTTGAATAGCCAAGTCAATGTAATTGTTAGATAGGGCTTGTTTTCCAGTTAATATTTTTTTCTTTAGTTCATTTGATGAATCTGACATATTGGTCTGAATATTCTATACAGCATTAATTTAAATTAAATATTCCCTTTTAGCGGATTTGCATCTGAACATAGAAATCTTAATACATTGATTATAATTGAAGCTTTGTCAAACAATTTTACCATCGCTCAGTTTTATTGTTGTATCAGCTATTTTAATAACCAGTGGATCATGAGAAGCCATTACAATGGCAATATGTCGCTTCTCTTTTAGATTACTTACAATCTGTAGAAATTCCTCCGTGAGTTGAGAATTAATACTGCTTGTTGGTTCATCGGCCATTAAGATTGACGGATTCGATACTAGAGCTCTAGCAATTGCAACTCTTTGAGCCTCACCTCCAGAGAGCTCTTTAACTGGGAATTCAATACTAGAACCAAGACTATACTAGAAAATTTGATCTACTCGAGTTATTATTTTGACCTTTTTAGAGATTTTAGCTTTTTTTGGATCACCTGAGAGCAAAAACACATATTTTTCTCCTGTTTCTAGATTATTTTGCAATAAAAATGAACAGATTTCAGCATCAGCTACATGTTCCGCGAAAAATATCATCTTTCTCTTTTTTCGGACTAATCCTTTTTCCGCAATAATATCAGGGTCAGAACCTTTTGCAGTATTAGAAATATTATTTGATTGAACTATCCAGCCTGCGTTTTGAAGTCTAGAACTCACTTCTCCTCGTACTCCGACGATAGGAGTTGTTGGTTCAAGTTTATCAATCTTAGAATCATCTGATTGTATAATTGAAGAGCTGGGTTCTTCAGTTGAATTCATTTCAGGACTCGTAAATAATCTATCATAAGATGAAACTGATTGAAATCCTCTATCTAATGGCTTCTCATCGCTAAGCGCTAAATCAGCTTGATGTAGCTCAGTAATTTCTTCGTTATCCCCAATATTTTCTGATGTAAGTTTTGAAAATTCATCCAACATACGAGTTGATTCATCTAAGAATGCCATGGCACTTCTTGAATTTGGAGATGAAATATCTATTGAAGTTTTAATCGTGTCTCTTAAATTATTTTCGAAAGCCATCGTTTTGGAGGTTGGTTTTTCAATTGAAGGTGCTTCTTCTGATTTAGTAGTTTTAGGTTCAGCGCTCCATTCAGTAGGTTCAGGTTCAGCGCTCCATTCAGAAGTAGCGGAAATATCCCGATCTCCTTCTGTTTGAGCTGATAATAGTGCACGTTCACTTTCTATCTTTGCTAACCATTCTGAATTGTTAACAAACGTGAATTTATCAAATGCTAGTTCTAAATATTCATAATTTTGACTAGAGGATTCTTTCTGTTTTTGAGATTCAAATATTTCAAATGAAATTATGCCCTGAAATTCTGCAATTTCATTTTGAAGATCAGTTTGCTTGAGAATACCAGCTTTATCGAAAGCAGTTTCTAAAATATTCAAGGCTTCTTCTTTCATCTCTGCTTTATAATGTTGATAGGCTGAAGAATGATATAATGTAATCGCAGCTTTTTGATCTTCTTCTAGATCAGCAGCAATTCTATATAGTTTAGCAGCATATTCGACGTTTCCAATATTTTGATACGAAAAGGCAAGTTTCCATGAAATAGTAGAAATAGCTCTTAGGTCTCTCTCGGTACCTTGTGTTTTAGCATATTGCAATGATTTTTTATAAACCAAAATCGAACTAATGAAAAACGAGATTTTTTGTAACCCTTTCCCAATGTCCATTAGCAAGAAAATATAAGCATTTAATTGATTTACTTCGTTTGGTAATAATTCTAAAGCCTCTTTCATCTGTATTGCTGTTGAATCATCTTCCTGTTCTCCTTTTATTCCCAATGCTAGAAGTAAATAGGCTTGGGCTATACCAATTAAGCTATTCTGAGATGTACTTTCAGGAATTCTAGCATTTAAGGCTTCTTGAAAAGCTTGAATAGCCAAATCAATGTAATTGTTGGATAGAGCTTGTTTTCCAGCTAATATTTTCTTCTTTAGTTCATTTGATGATTCTGACATTGTTATCCAAATTCTCTACAACTTTAACTTAAATTAAATATTCCTTTTTAGTGGTTCTACATCTGAATATTGAAATCTTAATAAATTGATTATAATTGAAGCTAAGTCAGGTTACTGAACCATCTTTCAATTTAATAATTGTATCAGCTATTTTTATTACCTGTGGATCATGAGAGGCCATTATAACCGTAAATTCCTGTTTTTTTAGATTACTTACAATATTAAGGAATTCCTCCGTAAGTTTAGAATCTATACTACTTGATGGTTCATCAGCTATCAAAATAGAAGGATTCGATACAAGAGCTCTAGCTATTGCAACTCTTTGAGCCTCACCCCCCGAGAGTTCTTTAACTAGAAATTCAATACGATTATCTAAATCAAGCTGATGTAAAATTGTTGATGTTTTCAAGTTTATTTCCTTAATCGAAAGGTCACAAGACAAGAGAGGTAATCGAGCGTTTTCTAATGCACTTAAGTTTGGGAGAAGATACTGCGATTGAAAAATGAATCCAAAATTCTCCCTTCTAATACGAGCTAGTGTAATCTCTGATAGTCCATTCATTATTTCATTTTTGAAAATAACTTGTCCTTGCGAGGGAGAAGTTAAAAGCCCAATTAAAGCAAGAAAAGTTGATTTTCCACTTCCACTTGGGCCCGTTATGCAGGAGATTTTTCCAGAAGGTATTTTCACAGAAATATCTTGGATTGCATTTACTTCTTGGATTGAGCCTCCATATATTTTCCAAAGATTCTTGGTTTCAATGATCGCATCGGACATTTTATAATCCCCTTAATAATTCATCTGGATCCCTTATGGCATTTTTCCAAGCAGGTACTACTGTAGCTATTACCAGCGGAATGATACCCATACTATAAGCAATAATTAAGATATCGATAGATATTCTCAATGGGAGAATGAAAGGAGGAAATAAGACTGACCATCCAAGCATATAATCAGCCAAAATAGGAGCCCCTAAATAAAAATCGTAAATTATTGCACCAAAGAGGCCAATTGTTGAAGCAATGAACCCAGTCATAGTAAACTCTAATAAACGAATTTCTAGAACATCCATTGTCGTGAATCCCATCGATTTTAATAACCCAATCTCTCTACGGGAGTCAACAGATACAGCACTAGATATTGTGAAAGCAAAAAGTAATGTACCTATTAATATAACATTCCAAATCAGAATAAAGATTCCAGCTCTTTCATTGGTAGAATGATGCATTATATCACCCATTGACCGTTTTTCAAGGATTTTTATATTCTCCGCGACATTACTAATCTCTAATGCAATACTTGCAGAATTTATTTGAGTATCAGGGCTTAACCAAACAGTTAGATCAGTAGAATGATTCTCATCAACATTGAAAAATTCTTTGCTATACAAAATGTCAGTAAGGATTAAATCATGAGTATAGATTTTAGAAGCAACTGAAAATATCCCTATGACTTCCATCTCATATTCATCACCATTTATATCGGTTAACAGCAAGTATGAACCGATTTGAGCGTATGAAGCATCAGCTACCCCTGATCCTATTACGCAGACAGGATGAGATTCATTCGCGGTAAGAAATCTACCTGAACGTATATTGAAGTTTAGCTCTGCTGAATCAAGAGGATAAACATCAATCTCTATTCCCATCATCGTATAAAGATTATCAGCCGCTGAAAGATATCCCCATACTCTGGGAGATACTAGTGTAACCCCTTCAACTTGTTCAATGAGTTTTATATTAGAATCATTAATTAGTGTAACCCTACCAGAGTCATACCCCTGGATAAGGATATCAGGCGAGAATGCAAGGGATGCATCGATATCTCGATTAATTCCTTCACGTAAAAAATCAACTGCAGATAGCATGCCAATAGTAATGCTTATAGCAATCAGGATGCTTATTGTTCTACCACGATAGATTTGAATATTTCTAAAAGCAATTCTAGAAAGATTTAATTGTTTTTTATATCCCATAATAACCCCAAATCATGATTTTTCTCCTCGAAAAATAATTTTCCGTTTGATAATTATCCAAATTAAACATGAAATGAGAAAAAATGCAATAAAACAAATGAAAAACATTTGTTGCATTTGAAGCGCAGTTAAATGACTCTCAGTAGGGTTTCTGATACCTACTAACTGAGAAATTTTATGTCCATTAACAGATCCATTTTTAATCTCAGGAGCAGTGATCAATATAGGAGAAAAATACAACGAATAGGCTCCAGGAAGATCAGATAAAATTGCAGAAAAAATTTCGAGAGCAGGATTTCTGGTTGAGATAGAATCATGTGATATTGAAGGATTAAAACCTGCTAATATTGATATGAAACTAGCAACAGAATCCTTAAAATAACTCAATTCAGTGAGAACGATGTGTACGAATATGAACACAATCATGAAAATTAGGATAATTATATAGCCTTTGGATTTCATGATTTGAACAACAAACTTATCCCATTCAATTCTGATTTATACTAATTTATATTGATTAATATTCTTTCGGTTTATTGATCTTTCTCACACAACATCAGTAATTATGAAATCCGATATGAAGATCTTTCCAGATACAAAAATATATTAATCTTTGCTATTTTAACCGTAGATCTAACATTTTTGCTGTGATTTCTCTTCTTAATCTCCGGATTTTGCTTCCCAATACTGCCTAGCTTCACCTATTACTATTTCATACACTCTAACAAATATAGGCCAAATTCTAGCAACAACTGGAGTCAAGAAGAGGAGTGTCGGAATGCCCATAGTCAACATTGGAAGTGTTAAATAAAGAAGTGCAGCATCAAATGAGTAGACCTCAATTGTGAGTCCAATTACTAACACAAGCAGGACAGTGATAATGAATCCTACTACTGAAATAATAGAGAGTTGCAGTAAGGATTTCCCGTTCGTGAAGTCGTATGTAGTCAAACCAACAACAAATCCAAGTATGCCAAATGCCATTGCAGGTAATGTCATTGTGACAATAACATTGTAGACAAGCAATCCATAGAGTACCTCACCAAGATAACCAACTAAAAATCCTGCAATAGGTCCCCGAATAGCACCTACAAGTGCGATAATGACAACTGCTGGCAGAAGACCAAACAGCATAAGATCATCCGCAATATATGGCATCGGTATCAATGCTACTCCAACATAGAGAACTGTTCCTATGATTGAAGAGATAATAGTCCAGAGTATCATGTTAGTACTCTGCATCTGGAATATCTCTAAAATGGAGCCCATTGAGATTTTGTCCTCTTGGACTGTTTCGGGTTCAGGTGTTGTTTCTGTCATAGTATCACCAGTTGGTATGTTCCGGGAGCTAGGTCCAGAGTGTAGTCCATTCCTGCTGCAGTCAACTCAGATAGAACCACTCCACCTCTATAAGCTGAGGGTGTAGAATCGAAGTTGCTGAAGGTCAAGGTTGCTGCTTGGTCCACCTTGATGTTCAAGACAAAGCCTGCCTTCACAGGGTCCCACTCAGCCTGATAGACCCAGATACTGTCGTCATCAGCTGCACTGATGTAGGGATAGTCCCAAAATCCAACAGGTCGGGCATCAGTGAGATCTACGATTGTAACTGGAGTATAGCTCCACAGTTTTGTGAAAGCCATAATTGGCTGTAAGAATGGATCTAGAGCCAATGTATTGTAAGTCATGGTTCTACCATCAGCAGACCACTCCTTGTCGTACAATCCAAAGATGAAGTTTGCTAATCTGTCTCTGGTGTTGTAGTCCCCTTGTTGATTTGCTAGATGGAGAGCGAACATCGTCGCAAGGATTTCCTCTACGCCAAAACCTTCAGGGTTCCAGTAGTCCTCCACGATGTAGGCCATATCATTGGAGATATCTTTCATATAACGCTTGAGAAATTCTGGGTAGTCTTTGGCAGTCTCGCTTTCCTGAACATACTCAAGAAAGGCGATGGACCAAGCTACATTATAGGCTGACGGTGCGGGTTCACCAGGTGGGCCGAAAATGGATGTAGCAAGTCCCGGAAACTCATCCGGAGCAATCCAATTCCAACCAGGGCCGCTTAGATCAGGGCCCGCGGGTTGGTACACATAGTACCCATCTGACATAAGGTCGTATTGATCTTGTATTACCGTGTTCGAGAAGTTCAATCCATAATCCCAAATTGGCAGGTATTCGGTTCCGTAGAGATTGTCGTATAGTGCAGTAGCAACCACTGGGGGTGTATTGCATTGAATGTAAGTAACATATGGCTCACAGGGAATTAGACCATTTTCCCAGATACCTCCTTCCTGTGGATTCTCAAATCCATCAGTCGTAAGAGAGTTATTCCAGTCCTCTACAAACCATTGTGCTTCATCAGTCATTGTCCCTGTGTTAAAGTTCCGTTCGTGAAGGAGCTCCATCAACGCATAATGGGCAGTCCACATGATATTTGCAGGACCCCTGAAATCTCCAACATACAGGCCACTGTCATCAGTGGCATTTGGCCAATAGTATTCGTCAAAATTCAGATATTCATGCCTCCACATCATGTACTCTACGCTGTCTTCACCATACTCTGCTTCAGATGTGTTCATCTTCTGAATGAGGTCATAACTGAAGTCACGGTAGTATTCTGTTCGATAGCCAGATGTAGTCGAAAAAAGCATTTGAGTTGCATAGGCCCCGAAGGCTAGAACATAGTGAAGAGCCCATTCATAGGAATTATAATTATCATCTCTCGTTAAGCCAAATCCGTCCCATTCAGCATATCCTTGATATTCATCATTCACCAGCGTGTCCAGATAATTGAACGATGCTAGCATCTCGTGATCCACACTCCCATAATCCCCAAAGGCAAAGGTCGTACCATTGATCGTTTGACTACCTGTATCAGTGGTAGGACCAGGCATGTTCCCAAATGTCAAGCCTGTTAAGACTATTATGATTACAAGTGATGTCACAAAGAACTTGTTTGATTTCAACAATGTTGGAAGAAGTTTTGATTTCACAATTAATTTTTTTATGGATTCGCTCATTTTCAGAATTCACCTATAATTAATGATAAAAATAATTTCATGATATGAAAAGATATTTTGATTAGGATTTTAGATGAGCTTCAGATTATTTCCATTAGTTTATCAATTTTTCTAAGAATTTACTGATATCAAGATAAATAACAATAATTAATTTGAGTTATGACTCAAATCATTAACAATTCTCTAAATGATTAGAATAACCTGGCATTTATAACAATATCCATGGCTTCTCCCCATTTTACACGCCTTGTTTTGAAGTTTCGATCTAACAAAGAAATTTCTAATGGATGCACTCATACTTAGGATTCACCTTTCAGTTCTATGCCTTGTTTGATCACGATATCTGTTATTCTTACAAAAACTGGTGCAAAAATAAAAAGCGAAATTAATGTAATAGAAAAATATGGAGCAAAATTGTATAATAAGGTCCCTTCAAAACTCTGATTAGCTATGACAATTAAACCGATTAAATACAGTATAGTCATTACCAAATATCCTGCTAGACTAAAAAGCATTAATTTTCCCAATTTTTTTCCATCTGTAAAACCTTCATTGTCTGTATAACGAGGAATTCCAATAATAAAACCTAATAGACCAAAAGATAGATTGAGAGTCCCTAATGCAATTAATTGATTGTAGAATAGTAGATCAACGCCTAAAGTGCCAAAAAAACCAACTACGAATCCAGCTATTGGACCACAAAAAGCTGCGATTAGAGTAATAATGATAAGTCCTAGATTTATACCCCCATCGATTGGAATAACTGTTATTCCCAAATCAAGACCTGTAAAATTATATGTTGGTAAATTCAATTGTGATAATAAAAGATATGAAATAAAACCAACTATACTACCCCCGACAGTCCATTGAATCATTTTATTAGATTCTAATCGCAAGATTGTAAGTATTTTATTCTTCTCAAGATTTTGTTCATCCATTATTTTTCTCACCTTATATTATTACAAACGAATAAGTACCTGGTGATAAAGTTAGAACCATTTGGTTGCCAATTTGTTCCCAATTCGTTTTGGGAAATTCACCAGATTTTGAATAAACACCCTGAACACTAGGGAATTGATCAAACGTTAATTTGGTTAATTCATTAGCTTCAACCGAGAGAATAAATGCATCCTCTGTTTCATCATAATAAGCCTGATAAATGAATAATCCTTCAGAGGTACTTTCACTAGAGATATAGGGTTTATTCGTAAAGTAAGAATCGGATTTAGGGTTCATCAGACTTGTTAAATTGGATTCTGTATGCCCCCAGACCCACCCTGCATTTAAAACTGGTGCAAAAAATGGTCCTAGATCACCTAGTGCACTCGCGTCAAACCCATAATTATATCCATCCCAAGTACCTGGATAGGGGCCCCAAAACCAGTTTTCTAATTTCCTATAAAGATCCAAATCACCCATTTCCAATGCCGCGAAACAAGCAAAAAAGTTTGCCAGAATATCATACAATCCAAAATTACTTGGGTAATAATAAGAATCAGGTGTATAGGCTTGATCGTTAGGTTGGTATTGTACAAAAGCATCTTTCCAATCTCTGTAATACTGGTCGCAAAGGTCATCTAATCCCATGCCTTTGAAAAATGCCAACGACCATGTCGATCCATAACTTCTTACTTTCGGTGTATTTTCATATCCACTTGTTAAACTGGGACCAATTGGTCTTTCTGGATCAAAATGTGGTGGTATTATGTTATATCCATCAATTTCAATCCCATTTTCATTAGTCATATACTCTTGCCACCAATCCATCCCGGGTTCAAAGGACACTTGGTAGTTTGTTTCAAATAATTCGTCATACATCTGCATAGCATAAAATGGGATTGCATTACACTGAACAAATACAATGTAAGGTTCACATGGAATTAAACCATTGCCCCAGCAACCAAGAGGACGACCTTCATCATCTAAGGATGTCTTATTATCCCATGTTTTAGTAGCAGTCAAAGAAGCATTCCAATCATCCATGTACCACTTAATTTCATCATCGTAAATTGATTCACGAAAAATATTATAATAAATAAGCTCCATTAAAGCGTAGTGTCCAGTCCACATAATGTTAACTGGCCCTCTGAATCCATTACCAACGTTATACTCGTCCTCGTAATAATCATCAGCGTAACCTGGTTCTGTCCACTCTAAATTTTCCATGGCGCTCGAGTTCATCATGAGGTTTATTTTTTCAAAAAGTGTCTTGTAGTACGAGGTACGATAACTAGGGGTGGTATCAACAATCTGTGCTAACCCGTAATTGGTGAAAGCTAAGAAGTATTGAGTTAACATATCAGGTAGAATATCAATAGCATTTATGCTTTCATTGGAGAAATCATCTACAGAATAAAATTCATTTAAAGAATTCCAAATTCCAATAACTCGACGGTCAAGAGAGGGATATGAATTTAAATCGAATGTTCCTTCATTTGGAACAGTTATTTTCCCAAAATTTGGAGTTGTGGGATTTATCGGATTGAGAAAAATGGTAAAACTTGATATAAGGATACCGATGATTAGAAGAGTAACAAATAGTTTAGATTTTATAATGAAGTTCTTTATTGATTGGCTCATTTTTTAGACTCACCGTTTACACATTAAATTAACTTTTAAATTAATTAATATGAATTGAATATGATTTTAGTTAACAACCTATTATGCACATGAGTTTATCAAATTTTCTAAGAACAGATTTGAGTTATTTTAAAATAATATGTTTTTTTTTCTATTATACTAATAATCAATATTCTGTCTTGACTTCCTTTTTGACCTTTTTCGCCCATTCTTCATATCTAGTTGCTTTAGCGATATCTCCAACGATCTTAGCATTATGTGCAGCTCTAGAATATAGGTTAAAAGCCATTTTATTGTCATCATTCATCTCGTATAGGTTCCCTAAACTCCAGAGGGTTTGATGATGAGTAGGATCTAGAGTAACAGCTTCATTCCAATGAAAGAAAGTTTTTTCGGAATTTCCTATATTATTATAAGCCAATCCAAGATTACGATGAATTTCCGGTTCATTAGGGTTTGTTACTAATGCTTTTTCAAGAAAGATGATTGCTTCAGAGTTTTCAACTTGCTTAATGAGTTCTATCCCTTTTTTCAGATCATTGTCCATAGTGTATCAACTAATCATAAATTATAAGTGAATCTAAGTCCCTTGGGTAACTATCAGTAATCATATCCATTCCATCATCGGTAATAACCACCGTATCACTGTGACGGAATCCACCAATAGTTCGATCATAAATGCCTGGTTCAACGGTGAATACCATACCAGGTTTCATTTTATCATTTAACCCTCTGTCTAGAAAGGGTCTTTCATGGCCCTCTAAACCAATCGCATGACCTGTATGATGCTGCACCATATTCATTACCCCTGCCTCTTTGAAAACAGCTCGGGTGGCGTGATCAACCTTCGAAAGTGGGATATCTGGCCCAAAAGTATCAAATGCAGCTTGTTGAGCTTTCATCATGATCGCAAAGTACCCTTTTTGTTTTGCACTGGGTTCTCCCATAAACATTGTTCGCTCTAATTCAGACAAGTAACCAGCCACATTAGCACTAGCTCCTGTGACAAGTGTATCTCCTTTTTCAAAGACAGCATTTCTAGTCATCGCATGTGGAATAGCACTATAAGGCCCAATTTGCCCTCTATATCCCGCTCTGCAGGGTCTTGATCCATAACCAACAGGTGAATATTCAGATCCTAAAGTTTCTCGCATCTTTTTAGAAGCTTCATGACTTGCTTTAAATGAAACATCAATTTCATTTGCACCTACCGCTGTATATTGCTGAAGCAATTTATGAGCAAGATTTCCCCATTTGGCGCTTTCGTAGATGCAAGCAATTTCGTCAGAATCTTTAATAATTCTCATATCAATTATTAAATCACCATGAACACTCACAGGTATCTTTAATGCATCTTTAAATAATGACCCTTGATAACCCCATATTCCTCTTGCACCAGCACCTTCAGAACCTAATTTTCCTGAGATTTTTATTGTTTTTTTCATAAATCCTGCAAAATGAGTCATGGGATGAACCAAATCAGGATATTCAAAGTAACTCTCAACAAATGTAGCATCTGGGACTTCTTCAACGACGTGCTGCTTCTCCAATTCAGGCACAAAAAAGTTGATCGTTCCATTACTAAAGATCAACATGAAAGGTCGCTCTGTGGGGATCATCGAAAAGCCTGTTAGATAATAAATCGATTTGGGGCTTAATACTATGAAATTATTCAGTCCTTTTGTCTCAATAAGTCTATGGAATTTCTCTTGGCGTTCCAAGAATCGTTTTTGAGGAATTTTTATTGTACTCATTTTCTTTCAACCATTTTAAACAGAATTTTCAATATGTAAGGCCTTTTTCTCTTGATTTTTCTCTACGAGTTAAATTTATTTCTTTAATCTAAATTCAAAAATAGTCATTTCAAATCTTGAATGTGTATGAAAAATTGCTTAACTATAGTAATATCCATTTTCTTGCTTTTATTGGTTCTTTAATGGAAAGTTTTTTAATAAACTGGTCACGTTTAAAATTTAAACAATTTTTATTTGAGTTTAGGGAAGAATGCTATTGGATAAGAGCTATGTATTAATAATTCTAAATTTATGTATATTAATTTTTAATACTCCAATTTCACAAAATACTTGGGTAAATACATTATTAGTCGAACAGGTTAATTTTTTTGCTGTTGTTCATGATCCTATCAATATTAATGGCAATGTTGATTTGATTCAAACATCTATTCAAGAAGGATGGATTGGTAGCGGTACATCCAACGACCCTTATCAAATTGATGGCTATGAGGTTACAAATGCTAATGTTTCAATATCAATCAGCAATACAGATCTACCATTTATAATATCTAATTGCACCTTATATGAAAATAATTGGGGAGTGGCGTTGTATAATGTATCAAATGCTCAATTAATCAATAATAAGATCCTTGACTTGAAAAACGAATATTTTGGAATATATCTTGAACAGTCTAATAATAATATTATATCTAACAATTCAATTTATAATTTGAAATGGGTTGGCCTTGAAACACAAGGTTCGGATAATAACATAATTTCAAATAATAGGATATTTAATTGCTTTTATCGTGGTATTAGGATAAGTAACTCTGATTATATAATTATTCAAGGAAATAATGTTACTAATAACGGTATTCATGGCATAAGTTTTGAAGCAGAAAACAGTGATATGAATATTGATTTTTTCAAGCCGTCTCTAACAGGATCCATTATCAGAGATAATTTCGTTTCATCAAACACATATTCTGGGATCGACATTACAATGTCCTCAAATTTTACTATCGAAGGGAATATAATTTATGAAAACGTTGATGGAATAGTAGTTTATGGGAAAGAGCACAACATTAGAAATAATAATATTTATAATAACCGAAATAATGGTATTCTACAGCGTTACACCGAAAATTTGAATGTTACAATGAATAATTTCATAGGAAATAATTACGAAATTGTAGATAATTACGAAAGTCTTTCACAAGTTTTTTTTAGTGAGGATTCAGATAGTTTTTACGATTATAATTACTGGAGCGACCTAAATAATAGCGATTATTATAGTATAGATGGAGAAGTATTTGATTATGGTGATGGAGAATTTTATTTAGTTAAAAACATAACAATTGATATTCACCCTCTACATAATCCAAATAATCTTGAACTTCATATTCTTTCTTCGCCTAGAGTTCTTGCTCCAAACAATCACACAACGGTCAAAGGAGAATTTAAAATATCCTGGACTCCTTCAATAGATTATTTTGGACATGAAGTTAATTATTCCGTCTATATTTGGTTGAATAATGATTGGAGAATAATAGCTACAAATGTAGTTTCCAACAGTCTTATTTGGGATACTACGGAAACAGACGATGAAAGTGATTGTCGGATTAAGGTAGTTTCTTTATGTTCTATGGGATTAAAAAGTGAGGATGTCTCCGATGAATCATTTGAAATCCAGAATAAAATAAAATTAGATATAGCTTTTTCAGGAGGAGAACTAGGTATTGCTTTCCTTGCAATATTAACCTTTTTAGGATTTCATCGCTTTTCAGCACGGAAAAAAAAGAAATGTAAGTGAATTTATTTCTAAGAAAAGAACTGAATATTCTAATCATCTTCGAAGAGCTGCTTTTTTATGTTTGCAAAGGGCCCACTAATCTCATTTTGCCACGCAAGGAATTTCACCCAATCATCAAAAAAAGCTCTTTGGATAACTCCCTCAATAAAACCAGTACGTTCTTCTCCATATCCTAATTGAATCAAGTAATCTAAAAATTCTATAAAAAGAGTATTAAATTCGAGAGTAGCACTTTTTTGCACGGGGGTTCGACCTCTATTTAATGTTTTTCAGTTATCTTAGCTAGATTATTGATCTATTACGCTCTATATAAAATAAACTGAATCTTGAGTTTACAAAATAACTCAAAAAAATTTCGTTTTTAACTTTTTTTATTCATTTTTTAACGATTTTTTTTGCAACAATCCTTTCAGATCCGTATTCAAGGGAGTAACTGAAGTGAGAGGG
>SDBT01006600.1_pt1 | contig 19203 bp, 21 predicted proteins | sample 2277101 | NCBI WGS metagenome assembly SDBT01 (sample SAMN10404973, study PRJNA504765) | marine sediment metagenome | isolation source: marine sediment core GS10_PC15, 103 cmbsf | place: Arctic Ocean: Southern Knipovich Ridge | collected 2010 | reverse complement strand
GAAGAAATTGGATTCTGACTTACCTAAACCAATGAGCCAAACAGCATACGCAGCCCACCGGGGTTGTTCAGCTCCCACGGTTCAAAAAGCAATCCGGCTCGGGCGTCTCAAGGACTCGCTCGTTGTCGGTGCCCGCGGGAAAATGAAGATCGCCGACGTCGCGAAGGCAGACGCCGAGTGGGAGGCCTTCACCCGCCAGCACGTGGCCAACAAAGAGCTCGCGAAGGACCGCGACGCACAGCGATTGTTGCCCGACGACAAGGTCGATTACAACGAAGCCCGCCGTCGCAGGGAGATTGAGAACCTCAGACAGGCCAGGATCTCCAGCGAGCAGGACGAGCTCAACCTCTCCGAGCGCCGTGGCGACCTGGTATCAGTGACTGAGGCAAGGGCAGCCGTGATAAACGAGTACACCAACGTGCGAACGAAGATGCTCGGCATTCCCTCGAGGTGCCGCCAGCGAATTCAGAAGCTCACAACCGCGGATGTTCGGGTGATTACCGAGCTGGTGCGAGAAGGACTGGAGGCTTTGGCCGATGGCGAGTGATCGCAAACCCTGCCCCTGCGGGATGGGTGACTCCTGTCTTTGCATGGGACCGCCCTTGGCTCACGCACCAAAGGAGCCCTGCCAAGTATGCTCGGCCCTGTTCAGGGCGTGGGGCGCCGCCATGTATGGAATCCCCTGCAGCGTCTGCGATGGTGACGATCAGGGGAACTCCGACGGAGAGTGACCCCAATGGGAATGAAGCCACGAACCCTGCACCTCAAGCCGAAGCCCGAGGACCTGCGCGGGGACTCTAAGCCAGACCTGCAATGTACAGACTGCAAGGGCACCGGCTGGGTAGGTGGGGCGCCTAGTATCGGAGGCGCTGGGCGCATGGCCTATATGCCACACCGACAGAAGTGCAAGTGCGTGTGGATGGGCAAGCTCTTGAAGTGGCTTAACTGATGTACAGGACTGGGTATTGGAGACCGTGGGCCAAGGCCTCCAAGGGCCAGCTGAGTTGGCCCGTGTACTATTTCATGCGGATAACCATAGGAAGCGAGCAGGACCCCATTGTCCGCTGACCTCGCCTGGCTCACGTCCGCACGGGAAGCCCTCCGACCTCCGCCGATCCTCAGCCTTTCAGCCTGGGCCGACAATCATTACTACTTGTCCCCCGAGTCTGCTGCCGAGCCGGGACGCTGGCGGACGCTACCCTACCAGCGTGGGATCATGGACGCGATCTCAGACCCCGCTATCGAGCAGATTAGCTTTATGAAGAGCGCCCGCGTTGGCGCCACGAAGATGATGGGGGCGGCAATCGGGTACTACATGGACCAAGACCCGTGCCCGATCATGGTGGTTCAGCCGACCGTCGAGGACGCCGAGGGCTATAGCAAGGAGGAGATCGCTCCGATGATTCGCGACTGTCCGCGACTGAGCCAGCTCATGGGGGAGCAGAAGTCCAAGGTCTCGTCGTCGACGATCCTCAGCAAGTCATTCCCAGGCGGAAGCTTGACGATGGTAGGCGCCAACAGTGGCCGCGGCTTCCGTCGCGTCTCGAGACGAGTCATGATATTCGACGAAGTCGACGGCTACCCGGCTAGTGCTGGGAACGACGGCGACCCGATCAAGCTCGGAATCAAGCGCACGGACTACTACTGGAACCGCAAGATCATTGCGGCTTCGACCCCCTTGGTGAAGGGCGCCAGCCGTATCGAGGACCTGTTTGAATCCGGCGACCAGCGTCGCTATCACGTCCCGTGCCCTCAGTGCGGGCATATGGACTACCTGGTTTTCAGCCAGCGCGAGGACGGTCGCGCGCACCATATGCAGTGGCCGAAGGACAAGCCCAAGGAGGCCTACTTCGTCTGCTCGCAGAACGGTTGCGCCATAGAGCACGACAGCAAAACCTCCATGCTCGAAGGGGGCGAGTGGATTTCCGAGGAGCCTTTCGACGGCCACGCCAGCTTTCATATCTGGGCGGCCTACTCACTCTCGCCGAATGCCACGTGGGGGAACCTGGCGGCCGAGTTTCTCGAGGCCAAGAAGGGGGGCAGCGAGAAGCTTAAGACTTTCATTAACACCGCGGTTGGTGAGACATGGAAAGAGAAGGGCGAGGCTCCGTCCTGGCGTCGGCTCTACAACCGACGGCTCTCCTACAAGGTTGGCAGCGCACCCGAGGGCGCCGAGATCGCACTCCTCACCGCCGGGGTTGACGTCCAAAAGGATCGACTCGAGTACGAGGTGGTGGGCTGGAACCTCCACAAGCAGAGCTGGTCTGTCGACGAGGGTACACTCTACGGCGACACCGCCAACAAGGAGACGTGGCTACAGCTCGATGAGGTTCTCGGGCGGTCCTACGTCATGGGCGACGGCGGCGAGATGACGATCAGCATGATGGCGGTGGACTCTGGCTACAACACTCAGCAGGTCTACGGCTGGTGCTCAGGGCACTCGATGAGCCGGGTGATTGCGGTCAAGGGAGTGGCCACCGCGAGGTCTCTGATTGGAACTCCCTCGACTGTCGAGATCACCTCCAGGGGAAAGCGGCTCCAGCGGGGCTACAAGGTTTGGCCTGTTGGCGTGTCGATCGCGAAGACGGAGCTCTATGGCTGGCTGCGCCTCGAGCTCGACGAGGGCGAGCCAATGCCGGCGGGTTACTGCAGCTTTCCCGAATACGCTGAGGGCTTCTTCCTCGAGCTCACCGGCGAGCACCTTGTCCCGGTGAAGAAGAAAGGCGGTTTCATTGTTCGCGAGTGGCAGATGATCCCAGGCCGCCAGAACCACAAGCTCGATTGCCGAGTCTACGCGAGGGCGGCAGCCTCGGTGAAGGGGCTGGATAGAGCAAGGCCGCCAGCCCCAAGCACTGCGAAGCCTGCGGCTAAGGCGTCACCGGCACCGACGCGACAGCGAGAAGAGCCAGCCCCAGCCAAGGCCAAGCGCAAGAAAGACAGCTGGCTCGGCAGCAAGCGTGACCGAGGATCCTTCATGAGGAAGCGGCAGTAGGACCACCGTAGCTTGACAGCTGCCCCCACCCGTGATCACAAAGTGGCGTGGCGTTCTGGACACAGCCGGACATTGACGCACTCAAAGCTGCCCTAGCGGGTGGCGTCAAGAGGGTGCTGTACGACGGACCACCGAAACGCGAAGTCGAATACCAGAGCCTATCCGAGATGCGAGCCCTCCTGGCCGAGATGCGAGCCGAGGTCGAGGGCACCACTAGCTTCCGCCGCACGAAGCACGAAAGAGGATTCCGTCCGTGAATGTAAAATTCAGTTGGTGGGACCGATTCCTGATCAAGATGGCGCCCAAGTGGGGCATGAATCGAGCGCAGTCCAAGGCCACCGCATTTCTAGCTCTGCGTAGCTACGAAGCCGCCGGCGACGGTCGCAGGACCACAGGTTGGCGCAGTGCGTCCACCGACGCCAACGCAGCGGGCGGTCCATCGCTGGCTAGGCTGCGATTCCTTTCCAGGGACCTCCGCCGAAACAACGGCTGGGCCAAGCGAGGGATACAGGTCATATCCGGCAACACCGTGGGCTGGGGAATTGGCGCACGGGCCAAGGCTGAATCAGACGACATTGCCCGCGAAGCTCAGGTGATCTGGAACGCTTGGTCGCAGACGGTTGCTTGTGACTACGATGGGCGCATGCCGTTCACTGGGCTGCAGCGCCTGGTGATGGACACGATCGTTGAGTCCGGCGAGGCGCTCATCATGAGGGAGGCCGCCGGCTCCGCAGACGGCTTGCCCGTCCCACTCCGCATCCGTGTTCTAGAGCCAGACTACATTGACGTTTTCAAGACGGGCAGCACGGATGGCGGCGGCCAGATCATTCAGGGCGTCGAGCTCGACGGGCGCGGCAGACGCGTTGCCTACTGGCTTTTCAAGGACCACCCTGGTGTGACGGGCGGGCTAGGAGTCCCGTTCCCCAGCGCCACAAGTAGCCGCCGAGTACCAGCCGCGGACATAATCCACGTGTACCAGGTCGATCGACCTGGGCAGATGCGTGGCGTTGCCTGGCTCGCGGCAGCGATAGCGAAGCTCAACGACTTCGACGACTATGACGATGCCCGCCTCATGCAGGCGAAGATCGCCGCGTGCTTCGGTGCTTTCGTTACCGATCCGTCAGGGGAGAATACTCCGCTAGGTGCACCTGAGCCCGACGATGACACCCTCGAGAACTTGGAACCGGGGCAGGTCGAATACCTGGCCCCTGGCCGCGAGATCACCTTCGCATCGCCTCCGAGCACCGCCGACCATGGTGGCTTCAGCGAGACGCAGCTCCGCCGCATTGCCGCTAGCCTGGGAGTCACCTACGAAGATCTCACCATGGACTACAGCAAGGTGAATTTCTCGAGCGCCCGCATGGCTCGCTTGAGTCACTGGCAGAACGTCCACGAGTGGCGCTGGAATATGCTGATCCCCCAGCTCTGCGACGGGGTGTGGGCTTGGGTGATGGAACTCGCTGGCGCTATGGCAGACTGGAACGAGACTCCCACGGTGCAGTGGTCGCCACCTCCGATGCCAATGCTGAGCCCAGAGAAAGAGGGGCTTGCCTACCAGCGTCTCGTGCGTGTTGGGGCCATGACGCTGCCAGGGGTTATCCGCGAGCGCGGTGAGGACTTCGAGACGCATATGGCCGAATACGCGGAGTCAAACGCCAAACTCGACGAGCTGGGTATCATTCTCGACTCCGACGCTAGGAACGTTTCAGCCGCAGGAATGGCGCAACCAGACTCCGACCCCGACGAGTCTGAGGCAGACCCCGAACAGCCAGCCGCTTGACACGCGTTTTTTTCCATGATCCGAGTGTCTGGCATGGGGACAACGAAGCAGCGCACCATGACTCGGGACGTCGGTCCCCTCGAAATGCGCGCTACAGTCGTCCCGGACTCCCTCAACGACGATAAGCGAACCGTCGATCTCGTCTGGACTACAGGATCCCGGGTTGAGCGCGGATTCTTCGACCGCTACCTCGAAGAGCTGAGCCTCAAGCCGAAGCATGTTCGCATGGAGCGCATGCAGAATGGCGCCCCGCTGCTCGACTCGCACAACCGATTCGACACGGCTGGCCAGATAGGCGTAGTCGAGAGGGCGAAGCTCACCAAGGGCGAGGGCACGGCGACTGTGCGCTTCGCGAGTGACGAGGCCTCCGACATCGTTTTCCAGAAGGTGCGTGAGGGCATCGTCCGAAACGTGTCCGTTGGCTATCGGGTCTACAAGCTCGAGCGAGTCGAAGAAGAGACCGGAAGCCTACCCGTCATGAGGGCCACCGACTGGGAGCCCATGGAAATTTCTATGGTGCCAGTTGGCGCCGACGCTGGTGCAGGAGTGCGCAGCGAACCTGAAACCAATGTTTGCGAGTTCATCAACCTTCCACTCGCCGAGGAAACAAGAGATATGGGAAACACTACACCTAACAAACCAGCCTCGGCCACGGACGCTACTCCAGCCACAATCCCAGCTGTAGAGGGCGCCAACCCCGAAGAGCTCCGCGCCGCTGCGGACAAGGCTGCAGAGGCTGCCAAGGTTGAGGAGCGCTCACGAATCGCAGTGATTCAGCGTTCCGCCAAGGCCATGGACCTGGACGCGGACTTTGTGCGAAAGCATATCGACGAGGGCACACCCGCCGACAAGTTCCGAATTGCTGCGATGGACGCTTTCAACGAGCGCCAGGAGTCCCACGTCTCAGCGGGCGCACGTCCCTCGATTCTTCCCGGCGAAGACCAGCGCGACAAGTTCCTCCGCGGCGCCAGCGATTGGATCATCACCAAGGCAGCGATGGCAGCCACGGTCAGCAAGTCCGAGAAGTCTCGGGGCATCGAGCACACGATCGACCCCGGAGAATTCCGAGGTATGACGCTTGTCGACCTTGCTCGGACTTCGCTCGAGATGTCTGGTGTGAGCACCCGAGGCATGAGCAAGATGGATCTGGTGGGCAAGGCGCTCACCCATCGCTCACAGCAGTCGACCAGCGACTTCCCCGTTCTCCTCGAGAACACCCTGCTGCGCGCGCTGCTCGCCGCATGGGAAACCACTCCAGACACCTGGACCAGGTTCTGCGCCACCGGCAGCGTGAGCGACTTCCGTCAGCACCACCGTCTGCGCATGGGGACCTTCAGCTCTCTTGACGTCGTCAACGAGGGTGGCGAGTTCACCAACAAGCAGATCGACGACGCTCGGAAAGAGTCGCTCCAGGCGCTCACCAAGGGCAACCTGGTGATGCTCACTCGGCAGGCGATCATAAACGACGACCTGGACGCATTCAGCCGCGTGATGACGCAACTTGGCCGCGCTGCCAAGCTCTCGATCGAGGTGGACGTGTACGCACTCCTCGCCCAGAACGGCGGGCTCGGCCCGAACATGGGCGACGGCAATCCGATGTTTGACGCCAGCCACGACAACATCAGTGCCAGCAGTGTGCTCACAGTTGCCGGCATCGACGGAGACCGCGTGGTCATGGCGTCTCAGAGGGACGAGTCCGAGAACGACTTCCTTGACCTCCGACCCCAGGCGATCCTCCTGCCCGTCGGCCTGGGTGGCACGGCTCGACAGGTCAATCAGGCGCAGTTCGACATCGACACCGACGGCGGTCTCGCTCCGAACATCGTCCTGGGCCTCTTCAACGACATCGTCGACACTCCGAGAATCACCGGCACCCGCCGCTACCTCTTCGCCGATCCAGCAATCGCGCCGGTCATCGAGGTTGCATTCCTCGACGGACAGCAGGAGCCGTTCATGGAGTCTCGCCAGGAGTGGGACGTCGACGGCACGTCCTGGAAAGTCCGGATGGACTACGCAACCGGGGGTATTGGCTTCCGCGGAGCAGTCACCAACGCAGGCGCCTAAGCCTAGCTCCCACGCCCCGGGGGTATCCGGGGCAACCGACTAAGCGACTCGACCCCAACCAGCCAAGGATCAAAGTATGAACAACTTCAAGCAGCCGGGAAACACAATCACCCTTACGGCACCAACCGGAGGCGTGGTCTCCGGCGGTGTATACAAGATCGGCCAGGCGGTTGTCGTCGCGAAAGTAGACGCCGCTGAGACGTTTCCGTTCGAGGCGTTGCGCGTCGGTCTAATCAAGGACGTACCGAAGGACGACGGGTTCGCCTGGGCGGAAGGTCAAGCCCTTTACTGGGACGACGTCGCGAAGGAGTTTACTTCGTCCCCGTCATCCGAAGTATGCCTGGCAGGCTTCGCAGCCAGTGCCGCTCTGCAGGGCGACACGACTGGAGAGATCGTCCTCGACGGATCTGCCCAGGGCGCACCCGGGCTGCTGGAGAGCTTCTCGAACGCAACACGCCCGGATCCCACCACCGTTCCGTCAGGAACGGCTATCTTCAACACCGACGACCTCTTTCAAAATATTAGTGATGGGGTTCACTGGTACGACACCTCTGGCAACATCAACTAGTCGCCTCTGACCATCTCGCTCGAAAAAGGATCCATCATGTCATTGTTTGCATACAATCTTACAGGCGCTCCGATTGCTCTGGTCGCTGGCGTCCCACAGACACTTCCCGCAAGTGCCAGCCCGCCGGATAGGGGCCCGAAGGTCAATGTAACTTCCGAGCTCAAGGGGCTGTCTGCTCAGGACTACATCGATCTTCAGGTGCAGCAAGACGCAAGCGACGTTGCATACGAGTGGGAGGGCGAGGTCGGGTTCTCGACGGGGGCACTGATAGCGCCTCTGGCGCCGGCTGGGCCAGCGATCCAATTTGTCTTCGCCGAAGGGCACCCAGGCGGGAACTTTGAAAACCGCTACGACAACATCCCCGACCTCTACGAGGCGTGGAATAAGGTAGATGGTCAGGGAGAGAAGTTTCTCTTGATCGACTCTACACACGCACCATTTGTGCACACGGATGGTCGCAGGTACTGCAGGATGCCACCTGGCACTGCGGACAACGGGGCCACCTTCAACGACGATCTGGGCCAGTTCGAGTGGCTCTTTAGGGATGGCGTCCTGGATGGGCACTTCTCCTTCAATCAGGATTTGCCCGATTTCGACGTCTCCGGGAAGTTTGTTCAGTCCAACTTGGCAATTCTTGACGAAGGCGTACATATCGACCAGCTCAACACAATCAAGATGGAGGGCGGCTTCATCCTGAATAAAGGAACTACGATTCCCATCGTAGGATCTGTGATCATTGATCCGGGGGCGAACTACGTGACGCTCATATCGTCAGGTGCCGCGGCGGCACCTGTGTGGAAGCCAACGACAGGCGCAGGGTTCTCGCTCTTGACCATGGACGGATGCGTGTTGCAGCGGGATGACGGTGCCGGGGCCGTTGTGCAGATTGATGAGTTCGTCCTCATGCTGCTCTTTCACTGCTCATTTCCTGCCGGTTCAATCGATGTATCTAACTTCACCTTCGTCTTGCTCGAAGGCAATCTGCAGTGGACCACGGCCAATTGGTCCGACGTCTTCGTGGGCTCTGGAGGTTGGTTTGTTGACGGTGGCGATCTTCGTCCAGGGCGCCGGCGAGTCCTGCAAATCAGCGGCGACTTTAGCCCAAACCACGGGGACTTGCTTCTCTGCGACACCCTCGCACGAGAGACTCTCACCCTCACCGCAAACGCGGCGAACACGGAGACGGTCACACTCGGCGGGAAGGTGTACACGTTCCAAACTGTGTTGACGGACGTCAACGGAAACGTGCAGCTAGGCGGTGATGCCGATGAATCTCGCGATAACCTGGTGGCGGCCATCAACTTGGGGGGTACTCCAGGAACGGACTACGCGGCTTCGATGACGCTCAACGCCGCCGCGTCCGCCACGATTCCGGTGGACGGTTTCGGTGACCCCATCCCTGGCGTATTGATCGCAGTGGCCAAGGCGGTTGGTAACCCGAACAGCCTCGAGACGCTCGCCAATGGGTCTTGGGGATCCGCAGCTTTGGTGGACAACGACTTCACCGTCACCCTTCCGCCTGGGGCAGGGCACAACGAAATTCTCACCCTCAAAGACGAGAAGGGAAACTGTCTGGCCGGGGTAGTTACAGTTGCTACGTCGGGCGGTGACACCGTGGAGAGCGGAGCGGATCTGGATGCGGCATTCGACGTGCGTGAGATTACTTCCAATGCCGCCGGTCACCACGTCATTACATCTAACTAGCATCTAACTAGCTCTCGGTGAGCCTGAATCTCATTACCTGCAAGGAGAAACTCGTGATTTCTAAAACAAAACTCGAAACGGCGGCAAGCGGCGCAGCCTACGCTGCCGAGAGAACCAAGTGCGAGGCCGCAGTTGCGGTCAACCCAACCGGGCCTGTTGCGCGTGCTGCGGCTGCGGCCATGGCAAACAAAATCGGCGACTGTCTCGAGCAGCTCAATCTCGGAGACGCCCAAACCATCAGGCGACTGAGAGCACTCTAGGCTCCTAACCAACCCGTGGCCTTTGGTGACCTCATAGAGACGACCGACCGCGCTACCCATACTCACTTGGGTAGCGTGACGGCTACGTACACGCCAGAGGGCGGATCACCTGAGCCAGTTACCGCGATGTTCGACGAGGCGACAATCGTCGCCGACCCGGAGCAACCTGGCGTCGAGCTCGTGGCGCCGGTCTTGAGCTTTAGGCTCGAGGACATCTCCGTCGATCCGGACGACGACGACCCGCTGATCCAGGTTCTAGGCATCGACTACACGGTGAGGGCTCGAATCAAAGACGGAGACGTTGGTGGCGGCGTTCGCCTGATGCTTCAGAGGGTCACGCCGTAGTGGCCCACCAACGCAAAATCATCAGGGCTGCCATTGCCCTCGCTCTGTCAGGGAATACGGCTGCCCTGGCCGAGGTTTCGACAAACCGGCAGAACCCGTACAGGACCGAGAAGCTCCCAGCGATTGACATCTTCAGCGCGAGCGACGACGTCGAGGACGACAGCACCGCGCCAAGGGAGCTCGAGCATTCCTATCTCGTCGAGGTGCGCGGGACCGTGAAGGCCGCGGGAACCATCGACGACGACATGGACGACTTGGCCGAGGAGATCGAGGAGGTCATGCACCGCGATCCCTACTTCGACGGGGCCTGCGCAGACTCCATTCTGACGAGCACGACCTTCGAGTTTGACGCCTCGGGCGACAGGGACATCGCGACGATCTCCCTTATCTACAATTTCACTTACCGCACGGACGCACCGGACGCACCTCTATTCCTCGACGATCTAGAGACCGTCCACGCGACGCACAAGATCGGTGCCGCTCAAGACGACGACGACGACGCAGAAGACGAAATCGAAATCCCGGTGACCCCATGATAGTGAAACCCAAGACTCCAAAGACCATCGTGCGCGACCCCAAGACGTTCGTGCAACTCCCCCCTGAGGGCAAGCGCGTTCCAGACACGAGCTACTGGTGTCGACGTCTCGCCTGCGGGGACGTGGTCCCGACAACCGCGGAGGCCATTGCCAAGGCGAAGGGCAAACCCGAATCCAAGCCGAAGGACTCCGAGCCTTCGAAGTCCGCGGACGACTCGACCGAGAAGCAATCCAAACCCAAGAGCAAGGGAAACGCATAGACCATGGCCATCTCATTCAACTCAATTTCCCCGACTCTTCGTGTCCCCATCGTCGCTGTGGAGTTCGACTCTTCGCAAGCTGCGCAGGGTCCGGCGATCCTCGAGTACACAGCGTTCATGTTCGCGCAGAAGCTGCCTTCTGGATCCGGTGTCGCCAACTCACTCAACCCCGTGACGAGCGTTGACCAGGTGGTTGTCCTCTGTGGACGTGGTTCGATTGCCCACCGCATGGCGATCGGCTGGTTTGCCTCGAACAACTCCACAGCCCTGGTGATCGGAATCCTTGACGACGGCGGCGGCGTTGCTGCCACTGGGACCACGACTGTCACCGGCGCAGCCACCGAGGACGGAACGATCGCCCTCTACGTCGGAGGCGTGCGGATCACCGTTGGCGTGACCGATGGCGACAGTGCGACCGATATAGCCGACTCAATAAGCGCGGCAATCATCGCAGCTGTGGACCTTGCAATCACGACCACCAACGTCGCAGGCGTCTGCACCCACCTGTTCCGCCACGCTGGCGAAGTCGGCAACTCTTACGACGTGCGCGACACGCACCTCGATGGCGACCCACCAGTCCCCGCGGGCATCACCCTGGTGCACGTTGCAATCGGCGACGTCATCGCCGGCACCGTCAACCCAGTGCTCACCACCCTCATCGCCAACATGGGCGACACCTGGTTCCAGGTGCTCACGCATCCTTACACGGACGATACCAGCCTCACCGCAATCGAACAGGAGATGGCTAGCAGGTTCGGACCCGAACGCATGATCGACGGCGTGGCCTTCACGTCGGCGGCGGGAACTCATGGGGAGCTCACGACCCTGGGCAACACCCGCAACTCGCAGAGCTCATCCATCACCGCGCAGCCCGGGCAAAACCCGCTCACTCCGCCGATGGAGTTCGGTGCCGAGAAGGCGGCCATCGCGGCCAGGTTCCTCACCATCGATCCGGCGCGACCTCTGCAGACTCTGCCGATGACGAACGCAAGGCCACCGGCGGACGTCGACCTCTTCACGAACTCCGAGCGCAACCTGCTCTTGTTCGACGGCATCGCCACAACACAGGCGAGTGCTGGTGGGATCGTCCGGTGCGAGCGAGCAATCACCACCTGGCAGACGAACGCGGCAGGCGGAGCTGACTCAGCTTTCCTGGACGTCACAACGATGTTCACCCTCCAGTATCTCCGCTTCTCGTTCCGGCAGCGAATGCTTACGAAGTACCCACGCCACAAGCTGGCCGACGACGGGACGCGCTTCGGCGCAGGCCAGTCGGTCATCACACCGAAGCTTGGACGGGCGGAGGCTATGGGGTGGTTCCGCGAACAGGAAGACCTTGGGCTCGTCGAGGGAGCCGAACAGTTCAAGCGAGACCTTGTCGTCGAGAGAAGCTCGACGGACCCGAACCGTCTCGAGTTCCTCTTGCCGCCAGATCTCATCAACCAGCTGATCGTCACAGCTTCACAGATCGCCTTCCGCCTCTAATCACCCGAACCGCAACCGACCCTAGGAGACTCACACCATGGCAGACCAAAGACGCGGCGGGATCATCCAGCTGCAAATCAACGGGGAGATCTTCCGAGCAAAGGGATCCTTTACCTACAACCTCGGGTCTCCAATGCGAGAGTCGATTGTGGGTGCGGACGTTATGCACGGGTTCAAGGAGACCCCTCAGCCTGGCTTCATCGAGGGGGAGATCACCGACGGCTCCGATGTCACCCTTCAGACCCTGGTTACGACCGAGGATGCAACCGTGACTCTCGATCTCCCCAACGGGAAGATGTTTGTTCTGCACGAGGCGTACTTCGCCGCAGACGGCACGGCCAACACCGACGAGGGCAACATCGCGGTGCGCTTCGAAGGTCGCGGCGAGGAGGTCTAGCGCATGGTGGAAGCAGTGCCAGAGCCGGGGGAGGCTGGTAAAGTCGTACCTCACGAGAACGTAACAGTCACTCTTGACTACCCGATCCAGTTCGGCGAGCAAATCATTGAAGAGCTTACGTTTCGACCGCTCACCGCGAAGGACATGAGCAAGAGTAGCGCCGGACTTCAGACGCTCGTCTCACAGAAGACGATACTGGAATACGCTGGGTTTCTGTCGGGCCAGCCGCCGCATATCATCGACCTCCTGCAGGGGTGTGATGCAATCAAAGTGATTGGGGCGGTGTCGGTTTTTTTGGCTCCTTCCCACGCGAGTGGGGCAAAGTAGTAGCGTTAATAGCGGCAACACTGCACTTCTCAATCGCGGAGTTGATGGCGATGACCGCGGAGGATTTGGACTTCTGGCTTAAGCAAGCCGCGTGGGTAAGGAAAAATGCCAGGTAAGGAATTCCCACTATCAATCATCCTCCGCACAGTCGACGAGACCAGTGCCGTGCTCAGGAAGGTCAACGCCAACCTCGGCAAGATGGCCGCCAAACTCGACGGCATCGGCAAGAAGGCCTCGAAGATAGGCAAGAGTCTATCGACAAACCTGACACTTCCGATCGTCGCTGTGGGCGTCGCCAGCGTGAAGGCATTCGCGGACTTCGAAGATGGCATGGCCAGCGTCTCCACGCTGGTGACCGACGCCACGGAGAGTATGGACGAGATGGGGAAGAAGGTCCTAGACATCGGCAGGAGGACCCCCGTCGCCCTGGAGGAACTAACCGCGGGCCTCTTCGACGTCCGGTCAGCGAGTATCCCCGCCGCTGACGCCATGAGCGTGTTGGAGAGATCGGCCCAGCTCGGCGTCGCAGGCCTCGGAACGACTGCGCAGGCGGCAAGGCTTGCCGCTGGTGCGATCAATACATGGGGGCTGGAAGGGAAGGAGGCTGATAGGATTTTCAACGTCATCTTCCAGACGACCAAGAACGGTATCACCACGATCCAAGGGCTAGAGCAAGGCTTCGGCGCTGTAGCGAAGAAGATCCAATCGTCAGGGATCGAGGCCGACGACTACTTCGCAAGTATCGCAGCGCTCACGACAACGACTCTCAAAGCCGCCGGTGCCCACACGCAGATGAAAGCTGCAGTTGATGGCCTATCAAAGAGCGGGAAGGAGACTAGGAAAGTATTCAGGAAGCTTGGGGTTAAAGACTTCAAGGAGCTGATCGCTAAATCCGGCAGTGTCACTGACGCGTTCAGGCTTATAGCAGGGGCAGCCGGAAAGCAGAGCGGGGCACTCAAGAAGCTAATAGGATCATCCGAGGGTGAGGCCGCAGTACTTGCACTGATAGGAAGCCAGGGCGACAAGCAGATAGATACCCTTGCCGACATGCGCAAGGAGACCGTCGGGCTGACCGATGTACAGGTGGCATTCCAGAAGAAGAACGACACGACCGCAGCGAGCATAAAGAAGACCAAGAACTCACTGACGAGCGCTGCGATCTCCATAGGCAAGATCCTCGTTCCTGTGGTCGAGAGACTTGCGACCAAACTGCAGGATCTGAGCGGGTGGTGGGAGGATCTAGACGACGACACGAAGGAAACGATCGTCACGATCGCCGGCGTTGTTGCCGTCGTTGGCCCAGCACTCGTGATCTTCGGCAAGCTCGTGACCGCGATCGCTGCAGTCAGCAAGGCTGTTGCTTTTATGAATGCGATAATGCTGGCCAACCCCGTCGTTGCACTGACGGCCGTCATAATCCTAGCTGTGAGGGAGATAATCAACGAGTGGCAGTCGTTCGAGGAGTTCTTTGCGCTGCTCTGGGCCACCATCACCGGAGACTTTGAGGCAGCCAGCGAGGTCATCGGATTCATCGTCAAAGACCTCGAAGCCGCAGCCAACAAGGTCATGGACATCGGCGCGGTTCTAACCGGCAGTGAGACCAGCGGGCAGAGGGCCGTCCGAGAGCAGGGCGAACAATCGGATCGTGTTATCGACGCGGCCCTGGCTGAAGCCGATCGTGTGAGTGCAGCGAGTGACGCTGCCTTCGCAGCCTTGGTGGCTGCACCGATTGGCGGTGCCGGTGGCGCTGGGGCGGGTAAGAGCACGGTGGAGATCGCCATCAAGAATCTACCGGCAGGATCTGTAGTTAAGACCGTGAGCGACGACCGAGCTGTCGATCTCTCCGTAGGGGCGCAGATGGAGCCGACCTTCTAATGCCGCACGGACCTCCGCACTGGACCGACTCACTCGAGCGAGTGAAGCACCCCGATGGTCGTGATCTGATCGGCGCTTCGTTTCGCGGAATTCCGTTCTTCGTCGAGTCCAGCAACTACAGCGGAGGGCGTCGAATTGTAACCCACGAATTTGCGCAGAACGATCTACCAGCCCACGACGACCTGGGACGCAAGGCGCGCACGTTTGGCGTCACGGGCTATGTCCTGGGGCCGTTCTACACAACTCAGCGTGACAACCTCCTCAACGCGCTCGAGGACGTGAGCGGCGCGAGTGAGTTGATACACCCGTATTTCGGGCCCAGAAGAGTGAGGGCTGGTGGTGTCACCGTCCGCGAGTCCGTTACCGATGGGGGGATCGCAACATTCCAGATTGAATTCCTAGACGCGCCACTGAGTGTGTCGCCTGGAATCACCGAGGACTTAACGGCACAGGTCACGTCGTCAGCAGACGTCGCATTCATTGAGAGTGCGGCTGACTTCGAGGAGACATACGACGTCGACGGGCAGCCGTCCTTTGCCACCGATTCTCTAGCCGATGAGCTCACCAGCCTCTCGCAGTCGCTGGGTAGCACCCTGTCGCTGGTCGTTTCGTTGGAGCAGGAGCTGGCGCTTTTGGACGTGAGTGTCCAAGACATCACGGACAACGCCGCGGCGCTGGTGCGGGCCCCCGAGGATATCATCGACGTATTTCTCGACGTCGTTCTCCAACTTACGGAAACCCTCCTCAACTCTCCGCAGGAAGTCGTAACCGCACTCCTCGACTCCTATGACGTTGAGCCAACGATCGATGTTCTCGGGGACACTGAAACCAGGATCCAGGAGCGAGCGAATCAGCTGGCAATCTCCGACACCCTTCGCAGAGCCCTCGCAATCCAGGCATCGCTGATGCTGCCCGATATCAAATTCGTGAGCACAGAGGACGCCACGTTCTTGCGCGAAAGGACTGTCACTGCCCTCAATGAACTGGCTGAGACCGCCGGCGACACAGCGTACCCGTCTATCGTCGATTTGCGCTCTGCCGTACTTCGGGCTGTTCCCGGCGACGCTGTCCTGGCCAGCATCAAAACCATTACCCGAAACGTTGATCTGCCAGCACTCGTCATCAGCTACCAGCTTTACGGCAACGTCGAGCTCGAACAGGACATTGTCGATAGAAACAACGTCCAGCATCCAGCGTTCGTTTCGGGGGACATCGAGGTCCTAACCTTTGTCTGAGGTGAGCCTCGTCGTAGGCGGTAATCAGTTCACGGGGTGGAAGACGGTAAGCGTCACTCGGACGATTGAGAGCCTCGCTGGTAGCTTCTCCCTAGATGTCGCAGAGCATCGGGTAGCCGACGCCATGCTGTGGCCCATCCGTACCGAGGACGAAGTCCGTGTGAAGATCGACGACCAGGTCGTTATCGACGGCTGGGTCTCGACGAGGAGCCCGTCATTCGACGCAGCAGATCGGTCGGTCGCCTACAGGGGGAAGGATCGCTCGTCGGCGCTTGTGGAAAATAGCGCGGTCCTGGACAGGTGGACTTTTGAAAAGAAGACTATTACCGATATAGCTAGGAAGCTGGCTGCCCCGTTCGGAATTAAAGTCTCGGTTCAGCCGGGGCTAGACCTGCCGCGGCCGGTAAAGGTGGTGGTGAGCCAGGGCGAGACAGCATTCTCGGTGCTCGACACGTTAGCCAAAGCGTCTGGGGTTATGATCGTTAGCGACGGGAATGGCGGCATCCTGATTACTCGCACGGGCACTGGGCGTGCTTCGCAGGAGTTGATCGAGGGTGAGAACCTACTGACCGGAGCCATCCAATACGAGGCTTCGGAGCGCTTCAGCCAATACATTGTGTCTACGCAGATCTCGGGAACCGACAGTGCTCACGGGGCCGCTGCGCGAGTGATCGCGACTGCGTTCGACGACGGAGTGAGAAGGAAAGATCGAGTGCTTCTCATCAGGCCGGACACCGGGCTCACCGCGCGCTTTGCGAGGCAGCGGGCAGACTGGGAGGCGCGGATACGGGCAGCCAGTGCGGCATCAGCATCAGTGGGCGTCCACGGCTGGCAGCAATCTGACGGTGCCCTGTGGCCTCTGAACACCCTGGTGTTCGTCAAGTCGGAGACGCTCGGAATCGAGGGCGACATGCTGATTTCCCGAGCCGACCACGTGAAGGACGAGCAGGGTGGTGAGATTACAAACCTCCGCCTCGTGCGCCCGGATGCCTTCACTCCGGAGCCAGTGACCGCGAGGGTGAGGTCTGGTAGATGATCACCGAGACGATGCTCACGCAGCTGAGGAGCCTCATTAGGCCGCTCAAGACCAGGATCGCCAACTCGATCGCCACCGCTGTTATCGAGAACGTCGACGACTCGACGAAGATGCAGGTCCTGCAGCTCATCGTGCTGAGCGGTGAGACGCTCGACGATTGCCTGCGCTTCCAAGAGTACGGATTCAACAGCGTACCGCTCACGGGTGCCGAGGCTGTCGTCGTCTTCCCCAACGGCGATAGAGGGAATCCCCTAGTGGTGGCAGTGGACGATCGGCGCCATCGCCCGACCGACTGGGATCCGGGTGACGCAGGTGTTTACAACAGCTCACTTGCTCAGGTCCGACTGAAGGGCGCAGACATTGAGGTCAACCCCGGGCCCGGCGGCAAGGTCTTTGTGCGCACCAGCGGCGGCAGCTCCGAGCCCGTCGTCCTGCTGTCTGAGCACAACTCGCATTCGCATCCGGCACCGCTTGGCCCGACTGGCACGCCGACGACCGACGCGGTCGGCACGACCAAGTCTGAGTACGAGTAATGGCCCTGCTTGAGTCCAAGCTCGCCACCGAGCTCGAGGTGCTCACGCCGACGACCGACGCAGCTCAAGCCGTCCTCGATCTCGCAGATGCCTACGGCAACTACTTTGCCGACGCGGAGTCCAACAGCATCACGATCCTCACAGTCTCGGCAGCGGTGACCGCAATGTCTGGGGCCATGTCCTTCCCTCTGCCGGGCTCAGCAGCCGCGGGGGCAGCTTCCATATCCGCAGGAGTCGCAGCGTTCTGGGCGGTCCTTGTGGCCGCTCCTGCTGCTCACTTCACCGGGGCCACGCTGATTGTCATACCGACGGGGCTAGCAGGACTCACGGCGGCGCTCACTTCGGCGATCCCCACGACCGTCGGATTAACGACTGCGCAGGGTGCGGCGATCATGGCGGCGGATATGCACGCGGCAAGTATCGGGCCCGTAGCCGGTAATGCAACCTTCCCAGGCCCAGCCGTGCACGATATCACCTAGAGGCCTCAGCTTGACATGATGCCCCTTGCGTGATCCTTCAAGGGTGTGCCGTTTATTCGCCCCACTCTGCCAGAGCTTCTCACGCGAGTGCGGAGCGACTTCAGGGGGCGGCTGGGTATCAATGGATCGATACTCCGCAGGGCCATGGCTGACACCCTTGCTCAGGTGTGGGCAGCGGTCGTCTACACGCTTCACGGTCACCTAGAGTTCCTGTCACTACAGCTATTTGCAGACACTGCGGAGCGCGAGTTCCTGATCCGGCTGGCGTCGCTCCACGGAATCACACCCACGCCGGCAACGTTCGCGGCTGGCACAACGCTTGCCACAGGCGTGAATACGAGTGTTATCCCCATTGGCACAATCTACGTCCGGGACGACGGCGTTACCTACGAGGTGACCGTCGAAGCCACGATCGCCGGTGGAGTCGCTTCCGTCGACATTCAGGCCGTCGAGGCGGGTGAAGCAGGCAGTATTCCCGAGGGTGACACCCTGAGCCTGGAGAGCCCCATAGCGGGCGTTGACACGGATTCGACAGTCGAAGCCCCGGGCCTCGAAGGAGACGACGAGGAGAGCACTGAAGAGCTCAGGGCTCGATACCTCCTCAGACTCCGCGAACCTCCGACAGGTGGTTCCGATCAGGACTATGAGGGTTGGGCCCTCGAGGTCGCTGGCGTGACGCGGGCATTTATCTACCGCCACGAGAGCGGGCTCGGCACCCTCACGGTGCGCTTCGTCCGTGACAACGACGTACCGATATTCCCGGACCCCGGCGAGGTCGCCGACGTGCAGGCCAAGCTTGACGAGGAGCGGCCAACCACCGCGGAGCCTACTGCGGCCGCACCCGTTGACTCCCCGATCGCCTTCACAATTTCAATCACACCCGACACACCCGCCATAAGGGCAGCGGTCGAAGCTGAGCTTGACGATCTGTTCTTCCGAGACAGTGAGCCGGGCGACGGTCTTGGCCGAGGTACAATCCTGCTCTCCTCGATGCAGACCGCGATCGGCGTGTCGGCTGGGGTTGACGACTACACCCTCACTGTTCCGGCGGCGAACGTTGTGCCAGCGCTCGGAGACATGCCGACTAGGGGCACTGTCACGTGGGTATAAGACGCTTCACAGCGGAGGCCTACGCCAGGATCCAGAAAGCGCTCCTGCCACCCGGCAAGATCTGGGACCTGCTGGTCACGAGCTTTATCACGAAGGTCTTCCTGGCCTCGGGCGACGAGTGTGAGAGAGTGAGCGGTCGATCCGCCGACCTCGTCGAAGAGAACGACTCCAGGACAACCACCGAGCTCATCACAGATCACGAGTCGGAGCTCGACCT
>SDBT01006599.1_pt1 | contig 19209 bp, 13 predicted proteins | sample 2277101 | NCBI WGS metagenome assembly SDBT01 (sample SAMN10404973, study PRJNA504765) | marine sediment metagenome | isolation source: marine sediment core GS10_PC15, 103 cmbsf | place: Arctic Ocean: Southern Knipovich Ridge | collected 2010 | reverse complement strand
TGTGCCAGTGGCGTTTGATTCTCGTGCGAATATGCTCCTGACGTTCCTTCCCCTTCCGCTCTAGATGCCGTAGTTGCTGAGCAGCGCGGATAGGTCGCTCAGGTCGACGTCGCCGTCTCCGTCCGTGTCGCCATCTTCCCAGGTTGCCCCGCTGGTCATGCCGTAGTTTCCGAGCAGCGTTGCCAGGTCGGTCAGGTCAACGTCCCCGTCGCCGTCGAGATCGCCGATGAGCGCCAGGGCGAAGGTAATGCTGTCGGCGACGTAGCTTACGGCCGCAGCGGTTACCGGCGAGAAATCGGGCGGGGTGTTGACCTCCAGCAGCACGTTCGCAATTCCATTCTCGATTCGCAAGGTATAGGAACCGGCCGTGCCCGGAGCTGTGAGTGAGCCGGCGGCCATGAGCACGTCCTGGCCCAGCCCCACGCCGGCGACGACGTTCGGATTGGTGCCCATCGATTGCCCGGGAGCCCCGAAGGTGTTCTGACCGCCACCGATCTGTACGAGGTTCATCTCGCCGGCCGTGCCGCGCTGCACACCGATGTAACCGGTGGTCTCACCGCCTTCGCCGGGGTTGCTGATACCCTCGGGCCTCGAGAAGTTGGCCATTTCCGCGGGAACGCCGTCGGCCGGTGGCAAATCAAGCTTCTCCGGGTTGGCTGCGTCCTGGGAAAAGCCGACGCTGACCAGGGCCAGCCCCTGATTTCCACCGGAAGTAACGCGCGCCCAGATTTCCCAATCGACGCTGCCACCCGGGCTGACGATGCCCCCGTCCACAGACGAGCGCAGGTCGAACGAGACAGTCTCTTGCGCGGAGACCGAAACAACCGCTAACAGGCCAACCGCGACGGTGATCGTGAGGAATCGTGGTGAAGACATCATGCCGGCCTCCTGAATGGCGCGGACGAGCGCGCCTTGCATACCACAGCGGCACTCCCGATGTGCGTCGATCGTACCACAATCAGTCCACTCTACGTTTCAATCTTATCAGGTTCGCGATGCGAAGACCAGACCAATCCCGTACCGGAATCGCTGGCGTACCGGCATACGTTCCAGTGCACCTGACGGGTCTGGCGGGCCGGTTCCGAGTCGAAAGACGTAGCGCCGCCCCGCCCGCAAAATGTGTCAGGCATCCTATGCTCCGCCCGCCCATCCGGCAGACTCTTTCAATACAGGGAGCTCGTCAGTCGCCGTAATGACTGAGCAGCTCGGCAAGGTCTGATAAGTCGATGCATCCGTTGCCGTCGAGGTCTGCCGCCGGGTTGTATCCCGGTTCACCCGTACACGAGCCGTAGGACCCCAGGAACTCGGCCAGATCGCTCAAGTCGACGTCCCCATCGCCGTCCAGGTCGCCGGGGATGCCCGAGCCGATCAAGATCAGATTCTCGGGCTGGTCAACCAAGCCGTCGTTGACCAGGGTGTTGTAGTAGATCCGGCAGCCGATCGTGTTCAGCGTCGCCCCGGCGTCGATTTGCAGCGAGTCAACATAGACGGCCTCGCACTGCTCCCACCCCAGGTTGTCATTCTCGTGTGAATCGATCAGGTTAATGGTGGCACCCGCGATGTGCAGCGTACCGATCGGATAGTGGCCCGGCTGCGTCTGGTCCAGCCCGGCTGCGATCGGGCCGATGTCGCGGCTCATCACTTCGAACTCGAGCTCGGCGCCGGCGAGCGAACCGACCACCAGCGTGGCCTGGCGCATGTCGTACCGCGCGTTACTGTCGATCGCCACGTCGTAGTGCCCGTCCACACGCGTGCCCAGCGCCGGACTCGGCATGTGCAACTGTGCTCCGAATCCGGCGATGAAATCGCCGCCGATGCTGATGCCCTGCCAAGGGCCGCCATCGCGCCGGCCGCGATAGTTCCCGATGATCGTGCCGTTGTTCGTCAGCGCACCAACGATCGTCAGCGCACCGGTGTAGATCGTGATGGTCCCCTCATTCTCCACGTCCCCCAACACGGTCGTATCGTCGGTGCAAAACAGCTCGCCATCGTTGACCACGTCCGTCACCCAGAATCCAGATCCGGTTACGTCGCCGTAGAAGGCGTTGTAGAAGTTCTCCGCCGACAGCGTGACGTTGAACAGATCGAACCGGTCGTAATTGGTGAGGTGCTGCGTCAGCAGCAGCCCGTCGAACAGGCGGAGCTGGCCGCTGTTGCCGCACTCGCCGATCACGGTCAACTCACAGCCGTACAAGGTCAGCATTGCGTAGCTGCCGACGTACAGATTATCAGTCGTGCTCAAACCCCCACCGTTGAGGATCCACGAACCGCTGGTGTCTATCTGACCGCCGACGGTCACCTCTGCATCAGCACCGGTAAGCGCTCCGTCCATCCACAGGCCGCCGGTGATGTTGAGCTGGGCGTTGTCGAACAGCGCAATCTCCCCCGTGGCGTCGAGATTATAACCGCTGGGAAACGAGAACGAGAGGGTTCCCGCGTCGGCGACGGTCACGGTTCCATTGAGCGTCGCGTACCCCGAAGTAGAGACGTTCAAACACGCGCCCGGCTGCACCGCGATGCGCCCCTCGTAGTGCTCATCGAAATATGCGGCGTGGGCGTCGGCCGACCCGGAGGCCGGCGAACGTAGCTCACCCCGAACCTCCATCCCGTAGCCGGTGGCGGACGCCGCCGTGGCACCCGCCCCCAATTTGTACAGGCCCTCGAGCGGCTGATTGAGCTCACCCGTGCTCTCGATCCGCACGGACTTGTCGAGCCAGTCGATGATCGGCTCGTTGGAGAATACGTAGTCATCCACCAGGATGATGTCCCCGGGCTGAGCGATCGCGATGGCGTCCGCGATCGTCGGCTGGTCGCCGGGCACGTGAATCGTGGCCGCCGTAACCGCGCTCACGCCGACCACCAGAGTTAGGAACAGCCCTCCAGTCTTGCGCAGGCTTTGCCTATTCATCGATCACCTCCCTATTCTTCCCGTGGCGCAAGAGCGCACCCGAGCCGGTCCCACGTGTTCGCCGCGATCAGGCAGCAACTTCAGTGTAGTGCGAAACGTGTTCGGAAGAAACGAAATGTTCGGGCCAGTACGTCCTTCCGCGCGCCGGATCAGAAGCGCTCTTCCCCGACAGCGTTCGAGACGTACGCTGGAGCAGACTCAATCCAACCGTAGCGTCCGACGACCCTGTCGGACGTGGATGCCCTGCTGATCTCCTCGGCCGACAGGGGCGTCGGCCGCTACACTTGGAATCGCGCGGCTCTAGTCCTTCCCCGCCTTCTTCTCGTATTTGGTCAGCGTCTTCTGGAGCGCGTCGCGTGTGTCCTTGTTGGTGGCCAGTTCCACGGCCTTGCGCTGGTACTCGATGGCCGCTTGCTTCTGTCCACGCTCGTTCAGTACGCGGGCGTAGGTATCGAGAATCTCGACGTTCTTGCCCTGGGTCTCGTCATGGGCGGCCTGGACCGCCCGCATCGCCAGCTCCAGATCGCGTTTCATCAATCCGGGTTCGGTGGCGATCTTCCAGGCGAAATCGTTCATCAGCAGGAAATCCTCGCGCCCTTGGGTGATGATCCGGTTGCCGACCACGCCGGCCTTGTCCGCCTTGCTGGGCGACTTGACCAATTCCATGTACAGCGTCACCAGGGACCGGGCCTCCGCTCGCCGGCGGGCGGTATCGATATTGTGGGTACCGGCGATGACTGCCGCGATGGTCTTGTCCAGCCCGCTCATCGGGTGCCCGTGCCAGACCATTGTGCCGCTCTTGTCAATCACGAAAGCATGCGGAATCTGGTTGATGAAGACGCCGTTGAGGTAGGTCAGAGTGGTTGTTCGTGTTTCGTCCACCCCCACGCGATACCCCATCTGGTCGCCCATCTTCTCGACGAAGGCCCTGACCGTCTCGGCCGGCTCGACACTGATGGCGGCGAAGACCACGCCCTGGTCCTTATACTTCTTCTGCATCTCGGTCAGGTGCGGGACGCAGCCGCGACTGTGCGGGCAGGTGGTCGCCCAGAACTCGATCACGTAGATGTTCTTGCCCCGGCCCTCGGCGAGGACCGCCGGGTCGCCCTTGATCCACTCGGCGATTTTGAGCTGCGGGGCGGGATCGCCCAGGCCGCCGGCCAACACCGGGGTGCTGACAGCCATGATCGTTGCGATCAGCAGCAGTTGGTGACTTATCTTCATGGTCTCTCCCTTGCTTGGCAACCACCCGCCCGGGTCGCTGGCATCTATTCATATCGAGCTTGCGACATTCTAACATTAGTGAGCAGCCTGCAGCGAGGCCCCGCGAGCGGAAAATGCCGCGCCGCGCGCCCGCTCAGCCGCGGCGCGTCCGCCCACCGGGCTTACGCAACTCGCCCGCCAGTCGTTCGATCCCCGCCTCAACATTGCGCAGCACGTCGGCGATTTCAGCGGAAGTGATCCCGTCGATATGGATCCCTGCGCTGACGCAGACGTTGACGCCCGTCGCCGCGTGCAGTGTCTTGGCGGCGGCCAGTGCCAGTCGGTCTTCCTTGTGCGGCGAAACGCACAGTGTGTCGGCGTACGTTTGCCCGTCGTCCGCTCGTCCCGCCAGCGCCACCGCCCCGACGTGTTGGTCGCCCCCACCAACATGCACGTGTAGATCCCGCCCCCAGCGCCGCCAGGTGAGGCACACGCGTGTACGCCCGGATCCGATCTCAAGCTGCTCCATGCGTTCAGCCCAGCCCGCGACGGCCTGAATGAGTCTGGCGGCCGACACCATAGTGTAGTGTCTCAGAAGAATCGCATCGTACGGAATTCGCGAGAACCGCTGAGCACTGCTCGAATGGGTCACACCGGACGGGCTGAAGCCCGAGGCTCTTCTCTCAGATCGATACGTTAATCCTGAGACACTGCAATAGCACGGCCGAACCGGACCGGCCAGCGCCTCCCCCCCCCTACGCCCGCAGATCGACCTGCGAACCCTCGCCGAGACCGCCGAACGTCGTCAGCGAGGACTGCCACGCGTACGTGCCGCCGGCCTGAACGAGGGTGGATGAGCTGATGCGCGAGTTGTACGGGGCGGGATCGGTCTTGTCCGGGTCGCCGTCGTTGTCGTCGTCGGAATCGCAGGGGTTACCGAGGCCGTCCAGATCGAAGTCGGCCTGGCTGGGGTTGGCGGTCTGCGGACAGTTGTCCAGAAAGTCGGGGATGCCGTCATCGTCACTGTCCGCGCTGCGGACGGTCATCAATTCGTGAAACACGTCGCGTCGGTACATTCGCGTGGCGGCCGATAGCCGCAGCGCGGCCCACCACAGCGTGTGCATACGCGGAATAGCCGCGGGATTGTTGACGTGCCGCATGCTGCTCTCCGCCTCCAGGGCTTGGCTGGCCCGTCCGGTGACTTGGGGCAACCTGCGTAGGGCGGGCCTGGCCCGGCGTCCGACCGCCGGGGGCAGACCCGGCCCCACACTACTCGACTATAGGCGGGGGTCAGCGGGGTGGGTCAAGGCGCCGGCTCGGTTTCCGGGTACCGCGCGCGGCTCTGCCGATAAAGAAAGGTTCATCCGGGATTTCCGGGAACCGCCAAGGCGCCAAGAAGAACGAGACAATCAATGGGAGGAGATCGATTCAGGGCGTTACCAGCAGGCCGGTACTTCCGGACACGGAGACACCGCGGGGACAATCGACCAGCGTTCCAGTAGCCCTCGCCGAACGCATGGCACAACCCACGATCCTTGGCGACTTGGCGCCTTGGCGGTTCGAGTTTCCCGGAAATGCCGGATGAGCCGTTTATTTGATCCGCACCAGCTTTAGCCCGGTCGCTCCCCCGGTAAGTGGGCGTGGATCTCTGCTAACTGTGCTAGGTCGTTCACCACCAGGTCTGGCCGCACGGATGCCAGCGGAGTGGGCGTGGCGCCCCCGGCGGGTTTGCCGGACCGGCGATCGACCCAGACGGTGCGCGTGCCGAGCTGCTTGGCCGGCTCGTGGTCGTGGAACAGGCTCTGTGCCACGTGCAGGATGGCGCTTCGCGCGACGCCGATTTCATTCAGCCTTTCGAACGCGTACTCGAAGTTACGTGGATCAGGCTTGTAGCTGCCGACGTCCTCCGCGGTGACGACCACGTCGAACTCGACGCCGAGCTTTGCCTGACTGTGCGCGAACGATGCCCGATCGACATTGGAGATGATCGCCAACTTGTAATGCTGCTTCAGGTAGCGCAAAGCCCCGGGGCTGTCCGGGAACGCCGGCCAGTCGCGCACCGACTCGCCGAACGCCTGGCGCTCGTCTGCGTTCACGCCAACACCATGGTGGCCGGCAATATCCCCCAGCACCGCCGCCAGGATCTGGGGATAGGGCTTGGCGGGCGTGGCGGCCTCCGTCGCGTTTCAGACTCGGCGAACTCCTCCAGCAACCGCGGGCGCGGCAGATCCAGCGCGTGCCGGCGAAGCCAGGGGTGCAGCGCGTCGAGAATCCCCCGCTCCCAATCGATCAATGTGCCGTAGCAGTCGAAGGTGAGCGCGTCGTATTCACCAAGGTCCATGCCGGATCTCCTGCCACGATGATATCGGTGGGGGCTGGTGGCGGCACCGGCTGGCGCAGTCCGCCCCACCGGGTTGACCGAGTCCTCCCGGATGCGCTCTTTCGCCCCCCGTGTCTGCGGAAGTTGGACGAACTTGCGGATATTTTTTGAAGGCATGCCGTGCGGTGCGAGGTCTACATCAGAGACGGGTGTCAGCCGCGGTCGCGGCACCGGCCCGGGCGGGACCCGGGGCGTTCATTCGGATGGTAACCACAAGTTTTCCGGCGGTTTCGCGAATATCGCTGAAGCTTGTCCGAAGACTTCCACGACTGGTTAGCTCCCACTAGCGGCTGTGACGTGATCTCCCTCCTGCGTCGCAGCCGCCAATTTTTTTTCGGCTCATCCGGCTTTTCCGGGAAACTCGAACCACCAAGTCGCCAAAGACCTTGGGTTGTGCCGTGCGCTCGGCGAGAGCTGCGAAGATGTTGGTCGACTGTCCGCGCAATGCCTCCGTGTCTGGAAGAACCGTCCGCTGGTGACGCCGTTAATCGATCTCCTCCCACGATTGCCTCGTTCTTCTTGGCGGCTTGGCGTCTTGGCGGTCCCGCAAATCCCGGATGAACCCCCTGTTTGCTGATCCGACCCTGACGGTCCATCTTGCCCGATTGATACCGCCGCGGCGTGAGCCCGGCGTAGGCCGAGACCTGTCGGCGACTCGTAAAGCGATGCGGATCGCCCAGCGTGGTCACGATCGCCATCGGCCGTTCGGCAGCCGCTGTTCTTCGGGGCGCAGCAACGCTCGAATTCGGTTCTTGCAGCGCGTGCGCTCGCCGACCAACGTCTGCCGATGCTCGACCAACCGTCGCCACTGCCGCATCGCCGGCGGCGAAACCACGCTTCTAGAGCGGTTTCAATAATGATCGGTTGCCTCGGGAGGGCGAGCCTCCCGGCAAGCCAAGGCTCAGCAGGAGCTTCGCCCTCCCGCGGAACGCCGGAGGGTTTCTGAAACCGCTCTAGTTCAGAAACGGCGATTGTGACGTTCAGACCCTCAATCTGGCATTCGTTTCGCCGCCTGATCCAGTGTCAATCGTAAGTCCATCCCATAAAGCTTGTTAACTGTGTGCACACAGTTCGGCGCCAAATGAGTTGGTCATTGGTTGGTCACTCGGTCCAGCCGCAGGTCAGAGTTGGTCACCTCCCGCTGCCCATCCGCCGCGCTATGACGCCCTTGCCGATTTCTACAGAATCCAGAATGTCAGCAGTTGACGGACAAGATCACCCAGCAAACTGGCGAATGCCTGACCCGGGTCCTCCGTCGTGCAGCCCGTGACGGCAAGTAACGAGAGCGTAGCTACAATGATCACTGCCGTGCGTGTTCCTTGTCGCCTGTCAGCGTTCGCTTTCATGATGGTCCTCCGTTCCGCGCGGTCTCCTTGCATGCCTCATCGCGAGCCGGCTCGGTCCGGATGGTGTCGAGCGGCAAGCCGACCGCGCGCTCCAGATCAGCGAGCGAGATCGCGGCGTCGGACCAGACCAGGACATAGCCACGGTGGGCGTCGAGAAGCGAGCGCTGCGAGGCGAGCAGTGTCAGGATGTCCACGGATCCGGCCTGGTAGGCGGCGTCGGTGAAGTCCTGGTTCTTCTCAGCCTGCGGAAGCATATCCTCCCTGTAAAACGCGGCGTTGCCCCACAACGTCGATGCGCGATCCACGGCGATGCGAATATCTTGGGCAATGTTCAGGTACAGGTCCTCGTATGACTTGACCGCTTGGATACGCGCGTAGCGCGCCCTGGCAATCTGGGCCTGGTTCTGATCGAAGATCGGCACTTCCAGGGCAATCGTCGGGCCCCACGTGAAGTCGATCTCCATGCTCTTGGCGATGTTGCGCTCGCCACGTGACTCGATGTCGGGGACGGTGAGCCGCCCATTGCGCAGCGAAGCTCTTGCGGTGTCGGCGGCGATTTTCCGACCGGGCAGGGACCGCTTTTCGGCACGATCCGCTCCGATTCCGATGGACACCTCCGGAAAGACACCCAGATACTCGAGTTCGATTGCGGCGTCGCCGGCGAGAATCGACTCGGAGAGAGCCCGGAGGTCGAGACGCTGCTCACACGCGGCGGTGATAAGCGTGTCCGCGTCAAAGTCGACGGCGACCGATTCTGGAATCGCATCGCTTAGCGCCAACTCGTCGCCGTCTCGATCCAAGGATAGCAGTTGCGCCAACGCGCGTTTCGCGTTCTCCGCAGCGAGACGCGCATCACGTAGCGCCAGTTCGGCCTCCAGGACCTGTGCGCGCTGGAGGTTTTCATCCAGTGGACTGGCCGTACCGACCTCGCGCTGCGCGCGGATCGCCTCATACGACTTCGTCAGCAGCGCGAGGTATTTCTCCGAGATCGTCAGGAGTTCACGTGTGGCCACGCCGTGGTAGTAAGCACGTTTGGTTTCGGTCGCTAGCTCCCCGGCAAGTCGGGCTACATGCAGAATCTGGCTTTCAAGTTCATGTTCCGCCACGCGCTTCTTCACCGGCATCTGCCACAGGTCGACGATGTTCTGGGCGATGTTAACTTGTAGGTTGCTACGTCCGCCGCCTTCGGGGAACAATATGCCGACGCCGAGTGAGGGGTTGGAGAGCAACCCCGCCTGCACCCAGTCGGCCCGTGCTATCCCGATGTCGTAGAACGCGCCCTGGAGCTGACGGTTGTTCAGCAGGGCCAGCCGCACGGTCTCATCGAGCGTAAGGCCGTCGGCAAGGTACGCCTCAATCTGCTCCGCCGAGAGCCCATCCTGTTCAGGATCGTAGGCCTCTGCGACGCCCGTGCTGTTCTTGATCAACTCGTGTGCACGGGTGTAGTCCGGCTGCGGTCTGACCGTCGCGCAGCCTGATAGCAGCGCGATGGTGGCCAGCGACCATCTGAACGCGAATGCCGCTTGACTTGTCTTCTTCGTATATTTCATGGCTTGTTCAACCTCTCTCAGCGGTTCCTACGCCGGTGCCGCCGGCATCGCGTGCGCCGCACGCCACAATTCGTCCTTCACGTCCACTTCCGGCTCCGCCTCGACCGGCTTGCCAAAGCGCAGGAACAGAGTGGGAACCACTAGCATGTTCAGGAAGGTCGACGAAAGCAGTCCGCACAGGATCACGATCGCCATCGGCGTCAGGATCTCGCGTCCGGGCTGCTCTCCACCAATGGCGAGCGGAACGAGCGCCAACCCGGCGGCCAGCGCGGTCATCAGGATCGGCGCGAGCCGCTCCAGGGCGCCGCGGCGAACCGCTTCATGGAAATCGGTGACTCCCTCGAAGCGCTGCAAATGGCGGATGTGCGACACCATCATGATTCCGTTACGGGCCGCGATTCCGAAGACGCTGATGAATCCGATGACCGACGCCACCGAGAGGATGCTGCCGGAAACATAGACGCCCACTACACCGCCAATCAGCGCCAGCGGCAGATTGACCATGATCAGGAGGGTGTCCCGGAACGAGCGAAAGACAATGTGCAGCAGAACGCCAATTCCGAGGATCACGACGATGCCGAGCAGGCCCAGACGACGACTGGTCTCCTCGGCACTCTCGAACTGTCCGCCGTACTGAACGTAGTAGCCTTGTGGAAAATCGACTTTCTCGGCGACAGCCTGTTGGATGTCCGCCACCACGCTTCCCAGCGCCCGGCCCGCGACGTTGCACATCACGACGATCTTACGCTGGGCATTCTCCCGGCTGATCATATTCGGCCCGCGTTCCTCACTGATATGAGCAAGAGCCTTGAGCGGAATCTTCGCACCGGCCGGCGTGTCCACCAAGACCTCGGGCACCATCGACGAGGAGAAGGCATGCCAGGCATTCGGTCCCGATGGATCACCAGCGCGTATGACCAGGTCGAAAGAATTGCGTCCTTCGAGAACCTCGGTGATGGCGTCGCCTGCAAAGGCCGTCTTCAGTGCGGTAGCGACATCGGCGACTTGTAGCCCATGCCGGGCAATCGCCCGGCGATCGAATTCGACGCGATGGATCGGAATGTCGTTCTGCTGCTCAACGGTCAGATCGACCAGCCCGGGAATGTCGGTCATGACCGACTCGGCCTGCTTGGCCAGTGCGCGGAGTTTCAGCAAGTCCGGTCCAAAGATCTTCACCGCGATGTTGGCACGCGTGCCGGAGAGCATGTGATCGATCCGGTGACCGATGGGTTGTCCAAACGTAGCCTTTACACCGGGGATCATACCCACGTCAGCTCGAAGCGCTTCGAGCAGTTCCGTTCTGCTCCGCCGAGGCAGTCCCAACCGAACAGGCGCCTCCATGTCCAGGGTCAGATCGATCTCGCTGCCCTCGGTGTTCATTCCGTGGGCGTCGGCTTCGCCGCGACCGGTGCGCCGGCCTATGGCAGCGATTTCGGGATGCTGCATCAGCGTCTCTTCGACGACATGTGCAAGCCGATCGCTTTCTTCCAGAGAGATTCCGGGAACGGATACCAGGCCGACCACCAACGCGCCCTCACTGAACTCGGGCAGGAAACTCCGTCCCATCGTGCTCATCCCCGCCACCGCGGCCACGAACAGGATTGCGGTCGGAGCCACCACCCGCCACGGATGTTTCAGGGCCCGATCCAGCGTCCCCCCATAGGCGCGCTTAAGCGTCCGAACGAGCCACGGCTCCGAGCCCGCCAAGACGGTTCGGCTCTTGGGCAGAAGGTACACGCACAACGCAGGCGTCAGGACCAGAGCGGTGGCCATCGAAGCAGTGAGCGCGACTGTGAATGCGAGACCCAGGGGCCAAAGCAGCCGTCCTTCGACGCCTGAGAGGAAGAACAGCGGGCAGAACACCAGAACAATGACGAGCGTCGCGAACACCACCGATGCTCGCACCTCGACGGTCGCCTTGTAGATGACCTCGGCCGGAGGCAAACGTTGCGGCTCCGGCAGGGCTCGATTGGAACGGAGCCGGCGTACGATGTTTTCAACCTCGATAACTGCGTCATCCACCAACACACCAATGGCGATCGCCATCCCGCCGAGCGTCATCGTGTTGATGCTCGCCCCGAAAATCCTGAGCGTCAGTATTGCAGTGACGAGTGAAACCGGAATGGCCAGCAGCGTGATGAAGCTCGCTCGCATGCTGGCCAAGAAAACCACGACGACGAGAATGACCATGATCCCGCCGTCGCGCAGGGCTTCGACTGTGTTAGCTACCGAAGCCTCAATGAAGGCCGCCTGGCGGAACAAGTTCTTGTTGACCACCATGCCCTCCGGCAGGGATGCTTGAATCTCGTCCAGCGTCCGATCCAGCCGCTCAGTGACCTCCAGCGTGTTGGAGCCCGGCTGTTTCAAGACGGCCATCACTACGCCCGGCTCAATGATCGGCTCCCAGTTGGGGCCACGTCGCGAAGCCCAGCCCGTGCCGCGCCTTATCGCGGCGCCGATCGTCACGGCACCGAGGTCGGAGACGCTGATCGGTCTTCCCTTGCGAACGACGACGACCGTCTCCCCGATATCGTCGGTGGTCTGGATGCGGCCAACACCCTGAATGATGGACTCCTCACCACCTTCCACGAGAAATCCCGCGGCCACATTCTCGTTCGACCCACGGAGCGCCTCGGCGACCTCTCCAATGCTGATCTGATAGGCCCTCAGCAACTGCGGAGACAGCACGACCTGATACTGCTTTTCGTCCCCGCCGAACAAAGCGACCTCGGCCACGCCCGGCACGGAGAGGATGCGGCGACGCATGTCCGTGCCTGCCAGTGAGCGCAGTTCGAGGGCGTTGTGACGATCGGACGTGAGCGAGGTGAAGACGATCTCGCCCATGACGGATGACATGGGCGAAAGGATCGGAGGATCGAGGTGCTCCGGGAGCCGGTCCGCAACCGCCGCCAATCGCTCGGTGACGGTCTGGCGCGCCCGATAGATGTCGGTTCCCCATTCAAACTCCACCCAGATGGTTGAGAAACCAACGGCCGTGGAGGATCGCACCCGGCGCACGTTGGCGGCGCCGTTGACCGCGGTTTCGATCGGAAAAGTAACCAGCGTTTCCATTTCCTCCGGCGCCATGCCGTGTCCGTCCACGAGAATCGTTACGGTCGGCGCCGTCAGGTCCGGGAACACGTCCACCGGCATATTGCTGGTGACGTAGGTTCCTGCTAATAACAGGGCTATCGAGATGATCAGCACGGCCATGCGGTTGGACAGCGACCATCGGATTAGTGCGTTAATCATGGTAGACGTCCTCTCTTAGTGTCCGTGTCCTTCTCCGAAAGACGCAGGTGACAGTGAGGCGAGCTTGATCACGTATGCGCCCTTGGTCACCACGCGTTCCCCTTCGGTCAGACCGCCCTTAACTTCAACAAAACCGTTGTCGCGAACGCCGACCTCCAGTTCGCGCCGCTGAAAGTTCTCGCCATCGACCAGTACATAGGCCGTCGGACGCCCGTTGTCCTTGACGATGGCCTTCTCCGGCAGGGCCACGACGTTCGTGGCGGTTCGAGTCTCCAGGAAGACGTTGGCAAACATCCCCGCACGGAACAAACCCTCGGGGTTCGGCATCTCATACACGACAGAGAGAGTACGCGTCTCTGGATCGATGATGCTGGCGATGTTCACCAGCCGTCCGCCGCCCCCATTGAGGATATCAAAGCTCTTGTCCGGGTATGCAGGCAGGGTCATCGTGGCGCCGGGGTTTGCGGCAAGTTCGGCAAGGTCGAACTCCGATATATCTGCCTCTATCCACACACGCTCGACGTTGACAATTCGGAACACTTCTTGCTGGGCATCCAGATGTTCGCCTTCGATATGCCGAACGGACACGATTTCACCCGCGATCGGCGCCACAAGAGGCATCTGGTACGCGCCAGTGCTGAGCCCTGTTTCGCGGTCGGACGGAAGTGCCTTCAAGCGCAGCGCAACAAGTCGCTCGTGGGCGTGTTCGTACGAGCGTTTCATGGCCTGGGCTGCTGCGTTTTCCGCCTCAGCCAGGCGGAGGGTCTGGGTGGCCTCATCGTACTGCTGGTCCGAGCCAACACCTTTCTCACGAAGCTCGTCCGCGCGATCCATGGCGCGACGGGCAAACTCGACTCGCGCCTCCGATTGAATCAGGGAGCGGTCGACCTCTAGTGCCTTCGTGTCGAGGTCAAGTTCGCGCAGCGCCAGTTCTGTTTCGAGCGCCTGAACCTGCGCCCGGTTGGCGCTTAGCTGAAAGATTTCCGTGGCCGGCAGTTGCGGTTCGATCATCGCTAGGGTCTGGCCGGCCTCCACCTGGTCGCCGATTCGAGGCAGCCTGCCGTTGGGCGGGCGCAGCAGTCTGCCGGCGAAGGGTGGGCTAACGACGGCCGAAGCTCCCTGCGGAGCTTCGATCCGACCGGGAAGAGCGAGGCGATGCACGAGCGTTCGCTTGGAAACCGGCTCATAGAGCGTGCCGATCTTCCACTGCTGCTCGAGCAGAAACTGAACAAGATCGGGCGGATCGGGTTCCACAGCCGCTTCAGCCGCATGGAATGCGGCATCTTCATTGGCGTGGACGACCAACTCGCCAACGTCGATCGTGTCCTGCACCTGTGGGCTGTCAACGACTAGCCGAAGACCGTACGTCCCCGGTGCGCCGACCTCCCATTCCGGCACGAACAGGCCGTCGCGTTTGGGTGCATCCAAGGTCAGGTCTTGCTTCGTGCCGTCGGGTCGGACCAGATGAAATGTCAATGAACCGGACCGGACCGGTTCTCCCGTGGCCAGCACCGTCAGGTGGGCGAGAAATTCAGCCTGCGCGCCCTTGACGAGATGAGGGTACTCCATGAACAGTTGGATCTTCGGTGTGAACAGTGTCACGCTGATCGGCTCGGGGCGTTCGTCTCCGTGGGCCGCGTGGCCGCCGTCGTCCTGGGCCGTGGCTCCATGGTCGGGATCCTGACCCGCCAACGCCTGATTCTCGGGCCCCCGGTCGCACCCGGAGACGGCGACCAGCAAAGTCAGAAAAGGCAGAGTAGTTAGTAAGAAGTATCTCATTGCAGCAACCTCGAAGAATGAGTCTCGATTCGGTGCGAAACGACACAACGGTTGATGGGGGACCGGCCTCCGGCCGGTCAGACGGTTGATGGGGGACCGGCCTCCGGCCGGTCAGACGCCCACCCGCGAGCGCGCAGCAGCGCACTGCGGGCTCACATACCTTGGGTATCGTGCTATCGAATCAAAGCAGAAGTGCATGGTTGCGCAGCAGGAGCGTGGCGGTCGCGCCGAGGGTTGCCAGATCGGCTCGCGGTATGGTCGCTGCTGGAGGCCCGCCCGTCAGAGCGTCTTCCGGCGCTGCCAGCAAGACCGCCGCCGCGGCGGACATCGTGAGGTTTAGACCAAGCGAGCCCGAGCCGCTTGGCCGCAACGGCCGGCTCAGATGCTCCTTGGTCAGGGGCAGAACGAGAATGGGCGTTTCGTGGTCGCAGTCGGCTTCAGCCCAGGCGGCTTCGGCCTCGTGCGATTCCGCGTACGCCGGACCCTCGCATGGGTGCTGTTTGGCATGATCATCGTGCCACTCGTCCAAGTCAGCGCGAGCTATGCGGTGAAAGTGCGTGGACTCATCGCAATGCCCGTGCAATAGCAGCATTTCGGCGTGTCCGGGAGCCACGAGCAGCGTCGGCAAGGCCAGCGCAAGTACCGTGTACCGCAGGGCTTGCGATTGAAACACCCTTCGAATTGTCGGGCCGATCCGTACCACGAGATACGATTTCTCCGCAGTTCAAAGACCCCTGATTGTAACGATTGGGCCATGCCCCGTCAACGGCAATAACCGCCGCGGCGGACGTCAGGATGGCCCCGTAGAGGAAACCGCCCGGGTTTTCCCGGCCACGACCCCGTTGATCTCGACGGTCACGTGTGCCAGCGGCATGACTCCAGGCAACATGGCCTTTACGTCATCCGCCGACTGTAACGTCTCGGTAACGACCCCAATGATCGCGGCATACTTACCCGGTCCGATCGACCACACGTGCAGGTCAGTGACGGCGGTGGTCCCGTCCATCTCGATCGCCTGCCGGATGGCGTCGCGAATCCGCTCGGGGGCCTGTCGATCAAGAAGCACGTGGCTCGTTACGCGGATCAGTCCGACCGACCACCGGGCTACAAGCACCGCGCCGACGACTCCCATCGCCGGGTCCAGCCATACCGCCCCAACGTACTTGCCCGTAAGCAGTGCAAAGATGGCGAGGAAGGAGGTGAGGGCATCCGCGATCACGTGCAGGTATGCCGAACGCAGATTGTGATCGTGATGATGGTGATGATGCTCGCGCCCCCCGCCACCCGGGTGGCTCGGCGTTTGCGCAACAGGCTCCGCTTCCGCAGACTCCTCACCGCGTTGGTGCCCCAGGATGACCGCACAGACCGCGTTTACAACCAGTCCGAGCACCGCGACCAGGATTGCCTGGTTGAACTGGATCGGTATCGGATGAAGGAAACGACCGAAACTCTCCCCCGCAATCCCCAGGGCAAACACTGCCAACAGCACAGCGCCGGTGAAGCCCCCAAGCGAGTTCATCTTGCCGGTGCCGAAGCTGTAGCGCTCATCCCGAGCGTACCGACGCGCGAAGATGTACGCGAAGTAAGCGATGGCCAACGCGACCGCGTGGGAGGCCATATGCAGCCCGTCAGCCAGCAGCGCCATCGATCCGAACGCCAACCCGGCGATGATCTCCACCACCATCATCGCACTGGTGATGACGATAACGATCAGCGTCCGCCGCTCGCCCGGCGTAGGCCGATCCTGGCCGAACGTGTGATCGTGTTGCCACTGCCTCTCTTCAATCTCGTTCATTACGAAACTCCGCGGCCGCATCATAGCCAGACTTGCATGTCTCGCAGCGGTCACATCCACAACTCATAGCAACCATGCTGCCAAGCCGCTGCGTGTCAAGTCGACCACGAACCGCCGGACTTCGAGAGCGCCTGGAAGCGTGCGACCGTTCAGCGCCATCATTTTGAACACCGCCGCACATCACATCAGAGCACACATGTGAGGCTGCTCGCGTTCACGCGAAGTAATTGGTTCATCCGGGATTTCCGGGAACCGCCAAGACGCCAAGGCGCCAAGAAGAACGAGACAATCATGGGAGGAGATCGATTCCGGGCGTTACCAGCAGGCCGGTACTTCCGGACACGGAGACACTGCCGGGACAATCGACCAGCGTTCCAGCAGCCCTCGCCGAACGCATGGCACAACCCAAGATCCTTGGCGCCTTGGCGCCTTGGCGGTTCGAGTTTCCCGGAAAAGCCGGATGAGCCAAGTAATTGTCCCTCCTCCGGTCACCAAGACCTTTCGCTAAGCGAGGCATGGTCCACCTTCGTTTGCGTTGAGGCCGGCGCGCCGGCCTCTCGATCTGCTGATGCGGCAACCTCACTGATCGGCAGCCCCACAAGCCGAGCCGTTCGCAGAGTTCGTGGCAATGCCAGTCGCGGAACGATTGGCCTTCGGCGCCAGCAGAGAGTAGAAAACCGGCAAGACCAGCAGTGTCAGTAGCGTCGACGTGATGACGCAGCCGATGACCACCGTCGCCAGCGGCCGCTGCACCTCGGCGCCGACACCGGTGTTGAGTGCCATCGGTACGAACCCCAGACTGGCCACCAAGCCCGTCATTAGCACCGGCCGCAGCCGCGTCAGGGCGGCCTCGCGGATCGCTTCGCGCAACGGCCGGCCACGGTCGAGCAGGTCTCGCAGGAATGACACGAACACCATGTCGCCCAGCACCGAGACGCCGGACATCGCCACGAAGCCCACGCCGGCGGAGACGCTGAACGGCATATCGCGCAGCGTGAGAGCGACAATTCCGCCAATTGCCGACAGGGGGAGCGTCATGAAGATCCGGATCACGTCCGCCATCCGGTTGTAGGTCAGGTACAGCAGAATGAAGATCAGCGCCAGGGCAACCGGAACGACAATCATCAATCGCCGACTCGCTCGCTCGAGATGCTCGAACTGACCGCCGAATCGGAGGTAGTAGCCGGGCGGCAACGCGACTTCCTCCAAGATGCGCTCGCGCGCCTCGGCCACGAGGCCGGCGATGTCACGCCCGCGGGCGTTGCACTGCACGATCAGACGACGCTTGCTCCACTCGCGGTTGATCGTCGAAGGTCCCTCGACGATCTCAATGTCGGCCAGCCTCGAGAGCGGCAAACGCTGTCCAGAGGCTGTGTGAATGAGCAGCCGCGCGACGCGTTCGGGATCGGTGCGATACTCGTCGGATAGTCGCACGGTCAACGGGAACCGAACCTGCCCCTGGCGGATCTCGCCCACCTGCACGTTGCCGATCGAGGCCACGAAATCCAGCACGTCCGCGGCCGGCACGCCGTAGCGGGCGAGTTGGTCCCGGCGGACGCGAACCTGAAGCAGCGGCTGGCCGGTCACTTGCTCGACCGTCACATCCGCCGCGCCGGGAATCTGCTCCAGCACGTCCGCGATCTCGTCGCCCAGCCGCCGCAACGTTTCAAACTCGTCACCGAAGACCTTCACGCCGAGGTCGCTGCGGATACCGGCAACCATTTCGTTCACGCGCATCTCGATCGGCTGGGTGAAGATCGTGCGCATGGCGGGCATGCCGGCCAGCGAAGCCTCCATCGTCTCGACCAGCTCACCTTGGGTGTCCGCCTGTTTCCACTGGGCCCGCGGCGTCAACGTGATGAAGATGTCGCTCAGCTCGATTCCCATCGGATCGGTCGCAACCTCCGCCGTGCCGGTCCTTGTCCAGATATGCTGAATCTCGTCTGGGAACTGTTCGAGCAGCAGCTTTTCGATCTGGGTGCCGTAGCGCACCGATTCCTCGACCGAGACACCGGCGAGGCGGACGGTGTTGATCACGATGGCTTCCTCGGAAAGCCGGGGAATGAACTCGGCTCCGAGCCGCGACCCGAGCCACACGCCGCCGATCGTTGCGAACACGACAACGGCGAGGACCGGGATCCGCCAGCGCAGCACAAGATCGAGGAGCGGGGCGTAGAGACGTTTCAAAACCCGGATGATCCATAGTTCACGTTCACGCGCTTTCTTTGGCAGCAGCAGGCTTGCCAGAGCGGGCACGAACGTCAGCGAAAGAACCAGCGAGCCGATCAGCGCGAAGATGACGGTCAACGCCATTGGACGGAACATCTTCCCTTCGATGCCCTCCAGCGTGAGGATGGGCAAGTAGACGATCATGATGATCAGCTCGCCGAACATCGTCGGTTTGCGAACCTCGATCGCCGCCTCGCGCACCACATCCAGGCGTGGCCGACCGCTGGTGTTGTGCGACAAGTGCCGCACACTGTTTTCAATCTGGATCACGGAGCTGTCTACGATCAAGCCGAAGTCGATCGCGCCGAGGCTCATCAGGCTGCCGGCGATTCCAGCCTGGAGCATGGCGTTGGCCGCGAAGAGCATGGACAAGGGGATCGCCGAGGCGACGATCAGCCCGGCCCGCAGATTGCCGAGGAAAATGAACAAGACCGCGATGACGAACAGAGCCCCGATTAAGAGGTTCTCCTCCACAGTCTTGATGACGTGGTCGACCAGCTCCGTGCGGTCGTAGACGGTTATAACTTCCACGTCTTCGGGCAGCGACGGCAGGATCTGCGACATGCGGTCTTTCATGCGTTGGGTCACCTCGCGGGTGTTTTCGCCCATGAGCATGAAGCCGAGACCGAGCACCGTTTCGCCCTGACCGTTATACGTAACCGCGCCGCGGCGGATCTCATGGCCCTCGACAACCTGGCCTACATCGCGGATGTAGACCGGCACGCCGTCCTCGGCGGTGATGACAACGTTGCCGACCTCGTCCAGGG
>SDBT01006597.1_pt1 | contig 19213 bp, 15 predicted proteins | sample 2277101 | NCBI WGS metagenome assembly SDBT01 (sample SAMN10404973, study PRJNA504765) | marine sediment metagenome | isolation source: marine sediment core GS10_PC15, 103 cmbsf | place: Arctic Ocean: Southern Knipovich Ridge | collected 2010 | reverse complement strand
CTCCGGGTGGTTGGCGGAGGCCGGGGCCGACCTGGCCCTGGTGGAAACCCAGATCAACTTAGAAGAGGCGCTGCTGGCGCTGGAGGCCGCCACGGTTGTGGGGCTACCGGCCCTGGTTTCCTTCCTGGTGGACGAGCAGCTGTGTCTGTTGACCGGCACACCTTTGGCCAAGGCCGTCCGGGCTGCCCGGGAGCAGGGCGCCTCGGGAGTGCTGGTGAACTGTGTCACCCTGGACATCGCCCAAAAGGCCGCCGAACACCTGGCCGAAATAACTTCCCTGCCGTTTGGGTTGTATGCCAATGCCGGTCGCAGCCAGCCCGCGGTGGACGGGACTATAGTCAGCCTGTATCCTGACGAACAATTCGTGTCAGCCGCACTGGGATGGGTACGCCTGGGAGCCCGCCTGGTGGGTGGCTGTTGCGGTACCACTCCCGCCACGATCCGGCTGCTATACCGGCGGCTCGGTGAACTTGCCCTCGACACCACAAAGTTGTAACCTAGCGGCATGCTACAGATTATCATTTCCATCTACCGCTGGACCCTGGGGCTGGCCGTATTTCTGGTGGGTGCTCCGCTATTGATCATCGTCACCTTTCTGCCGCCGGAGCGGCTGCGGTTTCGGGCGGCGTCCTGGTTTGCCCGCTCCATTCTGTTCGCAATAGGCGCCCGGTTGAAGGTAGAAGGCCGGTTTCCCACCGATCGCGCCCATATCTTCATGGCCAACCATGCCAGCTTCGCCGACGTGTTCATTATGCCGGCCGTCATGCAGGGCTCCTACACCGGCATCATGGCCACCGAGTCCTTCCGCTATCCGCTGTGGGGGGCGCTGGCCAGGCGCTTCAGGGCCATATCGATCCGCCGCAAGGACCGGGCCTCGGCTATCGCCTCCATCGGCATAGCCGAACGGCTATTGCAGGACGGCCTGAGCGTGATGATCCTGCCCGAAGGCACCCGCACCATCACCGGCCGGATGGGTCCCCTCAAAAAGGGCGGTTTCCACATGGCCCTCAATACCGGCGCCCCTATTCAGGTTGTCGGTATCGAGGGGGCCTTCCGTTTCAAGCGCAAGACCTCCCACTTGCTGCGGCCCGGTACCATCACCGTACGTTTCGGCAAGGTGATCCCACCGGAGCGCCACAAGGATATGTCCCTGGAGGAGGTGATGGCCGAGGTCCGGCAGGAGTTGCTGGTGCTCTCGGGGGAGGCGGCCGGGTAGGCCAGTGTTTATACTCTATTCATTGATGTGAATGAAACACCCACCGTTCGCTGGTCGCTTCCCTCGCCTGCTGGCCGGGCAGTATGCCACCCGGCCCCTTAATACCTGATTATAGATTAAAGAGGTAGCTGGCCTTCAGCATGAACACATTCTCCGATTCCGCTCGAAAGAGCCGACCCATGTCCCGGCCGTAGCTGAAATCCCCGTTTGCCAGGTCCTGGCTCATATTGCGGGACCAGACCAGATAGATAGCGGAACCGGTCTGGTACTCCCAGCGGACCACAAGGTTGGAGTTGAACTGCCGGTAATTGAAGTCCCGCTCCTCAGGTAACTCGAAGTCGGTCACACCGTCGCCATCGATATCGTAGGTGTTGGGCTGGCCGTCGTAATCGGTTTCTTCGGCAGTAAACACATGAAAGCGATCATCAAAGTCTTTCGCCCGGGTTTTGTCTTCCAACACCAGTTTGTCCTCACTGAATTTGCCGGCAGTGAGATAAGGTGAGCCGTAGAATTGTATCGACAGCGTAGGACTCAGTGTCAGGTCGAAGCGCAGGGTAGTTGATACCGTAGTCTGATCCAGTGACGCCATGATGAATCTCTTTTTGTCGTTTCTTATGTCCACCGTCGGTTCATAATCTCCCCAGGTGGACCAGGAGTCGTTCATAACGTTCAATCCCGCCGAGGCCGTGAGTGTAAAATAGTCCGTCGGGCGCCAGGTCAGGCTGGGATCGATCCCGCACCAATCGATCCGGGCATCCGGTTGGCCGCCACGGTAACCGGAGACCATAAATGACCAGTCCTTCCGTTGATCACTGCCCATGAACAACCAGGCATTGCGGGCGAAATCGGTGCGCATGGCCGGGCCGCCCCACAGGGCCGTCAGATGCAGTACCGGTAAGTTGGTGTTCAACCCGAAGCCCAGCTGCCAATAGTTCAGCAGGGTTAAATTGCCATTGACATTGCCGCCCAGCGCGGTCATCTCCTCCTGACCGGCAGAGGTAAAGCCCGACCAGGCGTTGAAATTGAGATACCAGGAGCGAATTACATCGCCCGGCGCCTCTTCCCGCCGCTGCACCCAGATAAATTGCGTGCTGCGGTCTACACTACGGTGAAAACCCAGGTCGTTGGCGTCGAACCCCGGTGAGAAAGTGAGCTCGCCGACAGCTCCTCGCCAATGTTCTCCCCGTACCTTTGATATCACCATTTTGTGCATATAGCCGGCCAGTCCGGTGGCCAGGGTATCAACGTCCAGGTGCTGTGCGTCGGGCCGCTGGAAATAGTGGATGGAACTCTCCTGCATGCCGGTGATGGCTTCCCGGCTTCCCAGGACGTCGGTGAAGGCGATTGTCCCCTGTACCTCGTAAGTGTCATCGCTGAATAGGTGCCGCAGGTCAATACCGCCGGTATAAGCGTCGGTGGGAAGAAAATTCAGCTGCTCATTCTCGATGCGCCGATTGGTGGCGGTCAGAATACCGCCCAGCGAGGTTTTCCCTTGGCGGAAGTCCTGTTGTACCCGGGTCACGAAAAAATTAGTCAGCGGCTCCACCATTTCGTGTTGGGAGGGCTGATCTTCAAAACGGATGGTAGCCTGCTCCTGGGCCGTGACGGCATTCAGGACACCGATTGACAGGCCCGAAGCGGTCTTACCGCTGAGCTTGCCGGCAGCCAATATGGCGGTTGAAGTAGGCTCATCCACAAATCCGTCAGTGTCCGGGGAATGGTGGGGAGAGCGGCCGATCCGCCGGGGGTAGAACAGCGCATTACTGCCCAGATCCCCGTCACCGATCCCCAGTGGGAAAGAGAAAATATTTCCCCCTTCCACAAAAAGGGGTCTTTTCTCGGCGTAAAAGGTCTCAAAAGCGGTCAGGTTAAGATCAGCCGGATCGGCCTCCACCTGGCCGAAATCGGGATTCACCGTCAGGTCCAAGGTGAGATTGTTAGTCAGTCCCAACTTGATATCCGCCCCCAGGTTGGAAACCAGGTTATAGTTCTCAGGGTGTACCGCAGTCACATATTCTGTTGCTCGGGAATATTGTCCGGTAGTGTAGGGCGACAGGTAGACTCGGCGCTGGCGGGGGATATCCTTCAGGCCGGTCAGCCGGCCGTAATGGCGTACGTAACCGTCTTCTTCTTTAGCCCAGTAGCTCCAATATATATCCTCATTTTTACGTGAAATCATGCGATTGACCTGCAAACCCCAGGATTGAACCTCGTTGTCCGAGAAGCGCAGCTCGCGCAGGGGGATCTGGAACTCCGCCGTCCAACCGTCCGGGGCGATGCTGGCCTCGCCTTCCCAGATGGCATCCCAGTTGAGGTCCTGCATAGCGTCATCGTAACGGCGCAAATCCCGTTTGACCCCTTGCGGGTTCAGCCAAAACTCGAACGCAGTGCGATAGTCGCCATAACTGTCGAAGGAGACGCTCACCCAGTCGCTGGGAGTTTCCTCGTCACGGCGACTGAGGATACTGCGGATTCCCGTCGGCTGGGAGTCGAAGGCCTTGATGGCGACGTATAGATATTCGTCATCATAGAGTATGGCGAACTCGGTCAACTCGGTGGCGGCCTCACCTTCCAACGGATCACGCTGCACGAAGTCGGATTTAAAGGTAGCATCTTTCCAGGCCTCGTCGTCGATGCGGCCATCAATATGGATTTGACCCGCCGGTATTCGTAGCGCTTTGACCGAACGGGGGCGCTCCAGATCTACACGGTCCAGTCTGGCCCCCAGCAGTATGCCGCTGGAGGCCAGCAGCAAGGCGAAATTTCTGTAGGACATGGAACCCCTCCTGGTAAGTTTTATTGCTGGTTGTTGATTTGACGCAACAGCAGGCGGAAAGGTTGTCAGGCCGGGTGCCAGGAGAACAAATTTCTGCGATCAATCACAATTATGCCTGATGGGGCTATCTGCTGGTGGCATACCGGTCCGGCGTAAAAAAAAAGGGGCGCCTAAAGCGCCCCTTGTAAATCTGCCAGGTAAAATCCGGGCTTAGCCTTTGAGCTTGAAGCTTACCGGGATGGAAATCCAAACTCCCACGGGCCTATCCCGCTGCTTGGCAGGCGTGAACATGGTACGCCTGATGGCATCCACGGCCGCTTCGTCCAAACCGGTGTTCGGGATTCCCTTGAGTATCACTGTCTCAGTTACCCGCCCCTTGTTGTTGATAAACGCTTGCACGATCACCGTACCCTCGATACCAGCCTCCTGGGCAATGGGGGGATAGCGCACATTGCGCTGGATAGCCGCGTAGCCGCCAATGGGTACCGGCGCTTCGTCATAAGGAATAAAGCGCACGGTGGGGCCTTCATCGGGCGGTGGCGGCGGTGCATCCCATTCGAAGTCTTCCAGATCGGTCTCTTCGATAGTGATATCCTCAGCGATATCCTCGTCCTCCGACTCCACCGGAATCGAAGGGCGTGAAGGTGGTGGCGGTGCCTCGAACTGCTGGGTAGGCGGAATCTCAATCGTCTCCACCACATCCTGAAAATCCTGCTTCACCATCCCACCACCCCGCTCGAAACGGGGCAGGGCGTAAAAAATCAAAACCATCAGGGTCACCGTTCCAATCAGGATCCAGCGCACCCGTAATGGGTAGCGCAACATAAAGCGATCCTCTGGTACCGGCATGATTAATTCACTCTGGTTTTGGCGGAATAATTCACCTTGAGCGCGTTGGCGTTGCGCAACTCCTGGTGTAGATCGGTTATGATCTTCATGGTAGTCTCTTTGTCCGCCTTCAAGGAGGTGGTAAGCTTGGGATTCTCGGCCAGCTTGGCATAGATCACGTTCCGAACCGCCGGCATGGGCACCCGTTTGTCGTCAATCGATACCAGGCCCACCTTGTTTACCCACACGTGAGCAGTGTTGCGCTTGCTCTCAAGCTTTTCGATTTTCGTAGCACTGGGCAAGCCAATCGGTAGCCCCTCATACTCCCTTAACACGGTGGTCACCATGAAGAACACCAACAACATAAAGATGATATCAGGCATGGAAGCCGTTGAGATTTCAGACTTCGGCTTGCTGCTGACAGAAAACTTCATTTCTCAGGCATTTCCTTTGGAGACCTTACATGTCCGGTTCCGCGATGGAAATCCGGGTAGCCCTGGCCTGCTTGAGCTGATCCAGCACATCCATGTAGGCCTGGTGTTTCGTCAGCGGATGGGTCTTTACCGAGACGATCAGCTTGTCATTGCGGGCCAGCATGGTCTTGATCCGCCCCTTCAGCTGGTTTACCGGCACCAGCTCCTCATCCAACAGCACTTGCCCGGCGGCGTTGATCAGCACGTTGGTGATATTCTTGGGATTGACCTCCAGCTCTTCGCCGATAGCGGGGAGCACCAGGCCGATGCCCTTGTCCATGCTGATGGTGGTCGTCACCAGAAAAAATACCAGCAGCAGAAAGGCGATATCGGCCATGGAAGCCGAGGGGATATCCTTCAGAGTGGCTTTTTTACGCTTAATCATTCGGTGATCCCGATACTAGTCCGTCAGGCTTTGAGGTTACCGTCTTTTTCCAGCACCATCATAGTCTCTACCAGGGTCTCGGAACCTTTCTCCATACTCAGAATATGGCCCTCGATCATAGTCAAGGCGAAGTTCTGGAGGAATTGCAGAATAATTGCCACTACCAGGCCGAAAGCGGTGGTCAAAAGGGCGACCGAGATACCCCCGGCCACCACCGCGGGACTGATATCATTGGCCATTTTAATGTCGTCAAAGGCCTTGATCATGCCCACCACCGTGCCCAGGAAGCCCAGCATGGGGGCGGTACCGATGAAAAAGGTTATCCAGGACATGTTTTTCTCCAGGTTGGCCATCTCGATAGTGCCCCGATTTTCGATGGCCTTCTCCGCGCTGGATACACCGAGGTTGATGTGCTCCAGGGCCGCCATGAAAATATTACCCAGCGGCCCGCTCACTTCTTCGCATTTGACAAGGGCGGATTTTACGCCCGACGTTTTTAAGGTCTCTGTGACCTCACCGGCAAAAACATCCACCTCAACGTCACTCTTGAACAGGTGGTAGAGCCGTTCGACAGAAAATGCAATTCCGGCTATCCCGCAGGCCAAAATCGGCCACATAAAGCCGCCACCTTGGAGAAAATAATCAACCATTTAACTTAGACCTCCGTGTGAATTCCAGTTTTGATTGGGAAATCGGCCAGAAAATTAATAAGCCAATTCTTTGCCCACTTACATCCAGGCCTTGAATATTAATTCGGAAAGCCTCCTATTGCAAGCCCGATAGAAGCCCGGCCTGATCAAAAAGTTCCAGCGCCTGCTGTACCTGGTTGTCCACTTTCAGGCGCAGTAGGTATAAAGCTTCCCGATTCCAGTTCCGGCCGGCGATCTCGCTGGCCACGCGGTTGGATAGATATTCCCAATCCTGCTCCAGGGCCTCGTCGTCAAACTCCTGGCCCTTGGCCCGCAGCCAGGCCGCCATTCGCTCACGCTCTTCCGCCCCAGGCCGATATTCCCGGATAAAGGTGTCCAGGTCGGGATAGTGTTCTTTAATCTCCATGGCCGCCATCTCGGCGTATTGGAAAAAGAGCCGCTCGGGATGATTCATCAACCGTAGCGATTGCTCCGTCAACTCCAGGTCGTAAGTGATCCGCACGTCGGGGAAAATGCCGCCACCGCCGTAGACTGTTCGGCCTGAGCGGGTGTAGTAACGCGGCAGGGTGGCCCGGATGGAATCGAGCACCTGTGGATCTTCCGAGCGGGCGATCAGATCGTGATAGTACTGTTCACTGCCATTACCGTAGGGCCGCTGGATCAGGCGCCCGCTGGGCGTGTAGTAGCGCCCCACCGTGACTCGCAAAGCTGAACCGTCGCTCAGCCGCCATTGGCGCTGCACCAGCCCTTTGCCGAAGCTGGTCTCGCCCACAATCAGGCCCCGGTCCAGGTCCTGCAGGGCGCCGGCCACAATCTCGCTGGCGCTGGCTGTGCCCCGGTTAATCAGCATGATGATCGGATAGGAGGGGTGAGTACCTTCCCGGCTGGCCCGATGCACCTGGTTGATGCTGGGGTGGCGGCCCTTGGTGAATACCAGGGTGTCATCCTGGGCGATGAACAGGTCCAGGACCTGGACCGCCTGTTCAAGATAGCCGCCCCCATTGTTGCGCAGGTCCAGCAGCAACCTGGTCATTCCTTGGCCCTCCAGCTCTTCCAGGGCCTGTTCCACTTCCCCGGCGGTCGTGCTGGAGAAGCGGTTGATCAGGATATAGCCGGTGCGATCATCCAACATGATAGAAGCCAGCACACTATAGATAGGGATATCGTCGCGGACAATGGTAAAGACAAGCAGTTTCTCCTGCCCTGCCCGGCGCACCTTGATGTTCACCGAGGTACCCTTCTCCCCACGTAGGGTCTGAACCACCTGGGCCTGGCTGAACTTGTAGGCCGACTGGCCATCGATCTCCACGATCTTATCGCCGGATTGCAGACCAACGTGTTCGGACGGACTTCCCACCACCGGTGCGATGACCGTTATCCAGTCGTTAATGATATCGAACTCGATGCCGATCCCCTGGAATCGGCCCACGAACCGCTCGTTGATGGCTTCGAACTGGTCCTTGGGAATGTAGGTGGAGTGAGGATCCAACCGCTCCAACAGACCATCGAAGGCGCCCTCGAAAACGTCGTCCCATTCCACCGGATCCACGTAGTTGTCGTTAACCAGCCGGATGATCTCCTGGAGGGAATTCAGTTTCTGGTAGAGGTCGTCAGTACGGCCGGCCGGCAGCGATTTGGCGTGGGACACGGCCAGAATCAGCAGCCCGCTGGCCACGATCCCACCGCTTATCCACAGCCCGCGCCGGTGTGTCATGCTAAATCCCCAAATAGAGCATTACCCGCACAGCCACGGCGTTGAAGTTGCCTTCGCTGGGCGCTATGATTTTCTGGAAGTCGTTCAAAGTCCACTGGTTGGCGGGGAGCGTGCCGATCTGGTAGCCGGCGCTCATGCGTAGTCCGGCCCGGTCGAGAAACTGGAGTTTCAGTGCCACGTACGGTTGGAATGAAAAAAAAGTGCCTGACAGCGCTACCATGGTATTGGTGGTGTCGCTGCCGGTAAACTGATCTGACCAATCCAGCGGCGGGTCGGTATGGGCGAACTGGATAATGCTCCGGCTATAGCCGAACAGGGAACCGGCGGCTATCTCCAGGTTGCTGAACAGTGGGATCACATATTCGATCGAGGCGCTCCCGTTCATCAGGGTCAGCTTTAAATCCACTGTTTCCTGGGTGGCACTGTCCACCCGGGTGACGCTGTTACTGCCCAGCCCCACATAGGCGCCCACCCGCCAGTTGCCGGTGATGTTCCCGAAACCTTCGACTCCATGCAGCACCAGCATGGTCCCCAGAGGACTCAAGTCGTCGAAATTCAGGCCGGAGGTATCCAGCAGCCCGGCAGAAGTGGACGGTTCTCCCGTGATATTGAAAGGGAAGGCCTGGGCCACATCCAGGAGCAGGAAGGTAGGTGTATACCCGATGCCGCCCCCGAGATACGACTCCGATGGGTATTCGATGTCTCTCTGAGCGGATAGGCTGGAAACCAGCCCCATTGTGATCATGAAGGACAGCAGACGCTTAACCATAGGGGTACTCCCGAAAAAAGGCAGTGATGATTTTTCTTCTGGCAGATTCAATAAACTCACCATCAGACCAACGGTTGAATACAGCAAACGGGGCGAAGTTACAATATAAGTCGCTTTACGGCACCCAACAATACTAAAATCAACGTAGAAGACGGGTTCACCTTTTCCCTTGCAATAACCACTTAACCCGTCTATATTTTTCGCGTTGAATTCAGGCCGGTTATATATGGCTTTGTTGCGGCGCATAATAATGTACTGTTTTCCACAATAACAACGTTGAGACTCAAACCGCAGACCTTACCCGTATTTTGCTACCTGTTGCTAGCTGTCTTCGCCCTGTCGGGTCACCTGTGGGGAGAAGTTACCATCACTTCCTTGGGGAGTAACGGCGAATCGATCCGTGTACTGGGGGGTGGCTGGGATTATTACCGGAACGGCCGGCCGGAAGTGCTGGCTTTGCGCAGCTATCGTGACGCCACTGAGCCGGATGAGTTGATTTACCTGGAGCTTACCGCCGCTTCCCCCGTGGTACTGTGGAGTTACCGCCCGGCCGATGAGGGCGTACTGCTGGTGGACGCCCAAATCGCCGACCTGGGCGGCAACGGCACCCCGGAGCTGGTGGTCCTGTTGCACCACCAGGCACTAACCGACAATGCGTCGCCCGATTGGCTGGTGTTTTTTACCTGGGACGCCACGGCCGAGAAGTTCAATACCGAACCTGGCTACCGCTGGAACTACCGTGGTAAGGGAGTTTCTTATTTGCGCCCCACCAGTCTACTGATATCAGATCTGGATAACGACGGCAACGACGAATTGGTCATCACTGTGGGCAGCCCGGACCGCATGGTGCTGGTGGCTGATTGGCGCCGGAGACGGCTGCGGGCCTCCAGCGAATTCCGCCCCCAACCCATTATCTCCGGTTCCCGGCCGTTCACGGTGGCTGTCGTCGACTTCAACGGCGATGTGCGTCGGGATCTCCTGATTATCGGGCAGGGCGAGCGTCCCCAATTGATCGCCCTGATAAACGGCCGGGGTGGCTTCAACGAGGTGGCCGTCACCGATCCGCTCTCCGGGCCGGTGCTACCGGCGGCCATTGCCATCGGCGATCTGGATGGTGATGGTCAGGAAGAGGCGGTCCTGCCGCATTCCGACGGCTCGCTGACGTTGGTGAGCATGGCAGGTCCCCGGCTGCGCGCCACCCGCTTGGACGCCGTACCTACCGGGCTACTGGACCTGGCAATTGCAGATATCGATGGGGACGGCAGCGGTGAGCTAATCTATCTGTTCTCCGATGGCACCTTGGTCTTCCCCGACAAGCGATTCGCGGCGCCTTTAAGTCCAGCCATGATCAGGGCCCGGTTGCCCGTCGGCGCAGAGCCGCCCGACAGCTACCATTCCCTCACTATAATTACTGGAAAAGGCGACCAGCCCGGCCGACTTTTGCTGTCGGCAGCCAACGCCGCCGGTCCTTTGCTGATAATGGCCGATCTACCGGCAGGTCCGTTCCCACCGGCCACCGAATCGGCTGTGGCGGTCGCGGCCCGGGTCGCAGCGACTATACCTCCTCAGGTGGTGGCCGGGGGATTGTCGGCCTTACCCCTGGTGGCTCCGCCAATGGCCCTTCCACCAGCCGGGCAGCCGGCAGTTGCTCTGGAGCCGGAAGTTCCGGCAGTGGCGGGCGGGGATGTCTATTTCCAGGATCGGAGACTGCCGCCGGACCCCCGGGCCCTGCCGCCCCATCGTACCCCGGACGTACTGCTGTATGCCGGTGACGAATTCGCCCGCAATGTATTGGGCGATAGGGCTGAGGCCTTCGCTCACTTCCGGTTCCTGCGCAAACCGCCGGGTATGATTTTCAATTTCCAGCGGCAGGCCATTGTCTGGCAACCAACCGACCAGCATTTCGGCGCTTGGAACGTGGAGTTCGAGATCACCTTCCAGACCGGAGTAAGCTACGAGGACGTAGTCACCGATTCGGCCCAGGACTTCAAGGTGGTGCCGGAACTGGAAGTGGTGCACGATCAGATGCTGATCTACGTAAACGATAAACCGCGCATAACCAGCCGCCCCGAGACCGAGCATCTGCTGGCCGGGAACCTGTTCGCTTACCGCATTCAAGTGGACGACCGCAACGCCGATGCCCGGGTCGACTTCCGTCTGGAGTCGGGCCCTGAGGGGATGATCCTGGACCGCAACGGGATCCTCACCTGGCGTACCAACGAGGCCCACCACGACAATTACCAGGTGGTGATCTCAGCCACCGATGGATTCGACAAAGACATCCAGACCTTCACGGTTAATATCAATGCCCAGCTGACCCTCATCTCTACCGCGCCCAATATTGCCCGGGCCCAGAAGCTGTATAACTACCAGGTGACCGTTTTTCAGCCGGGATCCGAGAAGCAATACACCTATTCGCTGCCCCGGGCCCCGGAAGGGATGTCCATCAACCAGGAGGGGATCATCAGCTGGACTCCTAGCAAGGCTCAACTGGACACCCACCACTTTCAGGTGCGAATCACCGATGGTATTTCGGAGGATGTGCAGAACGGCTGGGTCTACGTGAACGCGCCACCGCGGATCATCGACGCGCCGTCGGCGGCCATGACAGTTATGGCCGGTGATACCCTGGGGCTTAATTTCCAAGCTCAGGACCCCAACGAGATCAGTAATCTGCAGTGGGTGCTTTCCAAAGGGCCTTTGGAAATGAACATCGATTCCAGCGGCCGATTGACCTGGCCCACAACTTTTGATGACCTGGATGCCCACCGCTTTACGGTGGAGCTGGCCGATGGCATGGATAAAACTCAGTTCCGGGGGGTGGTGTTCGTGAACTCGCAGCTGACCATCAAGTCCGCCCCGGTGGACTCGGCGTTGGTGGGGCAAGCCTATGCCTACCAGGTGGAAATCAGGGACGACAACCGGGCCACCCTGCTCAAGTTCCGGCGCCCCACGGTGGTCACCGATCTGGGCCACACCCACGGTTACCGGATCGAGATTCAGGACGACAAGTTCCGGCGCGACCTGCCCCGTTACATTGCCGGTTTCAAGGAGCGGAAGAATATTTACGTCAACCGGCCGCAACGGCACCGGGCGGGGGAAACAGCCCAGGCGGCCCGGGTGGATCTCAAGGAAGCCGTCACCCATCTGTTTGTGGATAACAATGCCCTGGTCGTGATTTTCACCAGTCCTCTGCCCGGGGCGGTGGAACTGGAGGATGTGCTGTGGGAGTTCTTCGAGGGCGGCCGGGGCATGATGCCCAAGTACCAGGCCCAGCCGGTACCGTTGGTGTACTTCAGCCTGCGGGAATTCCCGGACGGCATGACGGTATCCGATGAAGGTCTGATCAAATGGGTGCCGACTCCCAACCAGGCCGGGTCACACCAGGTACGGCTGGTCGCCTCCGACGGCTACACCCGGGACGAGCAGGCCTTTGAGGTATATGCCAACTATGCACCGGCCATCCTTTCCCAACCCGACACTGTGGCCAGCTCGGAGAAGCGCTATAGTTACCAGCTGCAAGTGGATGACCGCAATGAAGACGCGCAGCTCAGCTATCGCCTGATCAAAGCACCGGCCGGCATGCAGGTGGATTCCAAGGGTCGGGTAACCTGGGTCCCCACGGTCGAGCAGCTCAACTGGCATGAGTTTATTGTGGAAGTCTCTGACGGACACGCCAGCGACCGCCAGGCCACCACCCTGTTCGTCAACATGCTCCCCCGCGTCATCTCCCTGCCCAAACCGGTGGCCCTGAATAATTATGAATATAGCTACCGGTTGGTGGCTGAGGATCTGAACCGCGACCCGATCAAGTATAAGGCCTTGAAGCTGCCCCGTTTTTCCCAGTTCGATGCCCGTACCGGTTTGTTCAAGTGGCGGCCGCGCACACTGCAGAAGGGGCCCAATGATATCCTCTTCGAGATTACCGATTCCCACGGCGGCGTCACTCTGCACGAGTTTCAGGTGCACGTTTTCGAGGATCCCAGCCGGGAACGGTTCCTGCTCACCAGCTGGCCCCTGATGATGGCCTTCGCCGGGGTTATTTTCGTGCTGGGCCTGACAGTTGGCGGCTGATCCGTCAGCTGACGGACTGGTCCCCAAGAAACCGATTAAGCCCCTTGTGCCCGGTCAGCCGCCGGATTAGCTTAGAGCCTCAGTTTCGTCCCAGTTATATCCGCCTGAGGCCACCAGTGGTCCGGGCCTGGAAGGAAGAACGATGTCAAGCGCACAATCAAAAGCGGACCCGATCAGGATCGGGCTGATGGGGTTCGGCCGGATCGGCCGCAATATCTATCGGCTGGCCGCGGAGAAACCGGATGTGGAAATCGCCGTCATCAGCGACGTGGCTGAGCCCCGCATTCTGCATTACCTGCTGCAACGCGATTCGATCCATGGGTCGTTTCTAAAAGAGGTCCGATTAGAGCGGAATCGGCTCTACCTGGAGGACGGGCGCACCGCCCGCATGATCCGGGGCCGCGAACCCGGTTCGGTCCCCTGGGACGGCTATAACGTGGACGTGGTGATCGACGCCACGCATAAGTATCTTAAGCGCTCGCAGCTGGAGTCCCACCTTGAAGCCGGCGCCCCCCTGGTGATCATTCCCAACCTGCCGGATGATCAGATCGACCGGGTGGTGATTATGGGGGTGAACGACGATACCATTTCCAGCGAGGACCTCATTGTCTCCGCAGGGTCCTCCACCACGAACGTGATGGCCCTGATGCTGAAGTTTCTGGATGCCAAATTCGAGATTGAGCGGGCCATGATGACCACCATCCACGCCTACACCAGCGACCAGCCGCTCCATGACGCCGCTGGCTCGGACTTTCGGCGCAGCCGGTCGGCGGCGGACAATATTATCCCCAACGACACTTCGACGCCCCGCTGGGTGGAGCAGATCATGCCTCAATTCGCCGGCAAGCTGGACGGCATCTCCCTGAACGTGCCGGTGCCGGACGGTTCCTGCCTGGACCTGACGGTCCATTTCGAGGATAGCAATGTCTCCGTGGAGGCGATCAACGATGCCGCCCGGGAAGCTGCCAAAAAAATACCCCGGATCATCGAGGTTACCGACGATCCCATCGTTTCCAGCGACGTGATCGGCAATCGCCACAGTCTGATTTTCGATACCCGGGCCACCATGAAAACCCAGGGACGGCTGGGCAAGCTGCTGGGCTGGTACGACAACGGCTGGGGTCACGCAGCCCGGTTGCTGAACCTGATCAGGGCTTACTACCGACTGAACAGCGCAGGAGGTGTGGCATGAGAGTAGCCATCAACGGTTTCGGCCGCATCGGGCGGGCGGTGTTTCGGATCATACACGCCCGGGACGATGTGGAAGTGGTAGCCATCAATGACCTGTTCGATCCTGGAGCGTTGGTCTACCTGCTGAAATATGATACGGTTATGGGAGGATTCGACGCCCAGGTCGCCCTGGATGGTGATGCCCTGACCGTTGACGGCGGCCAGGTCAAGATGCTGGCCCAACGGGACCCGACGGAACTGCCCTGGGACCAACTGGGCATCGATGTAGTAGTGGAAGCCACCGGCATTTTCCGTCAGCAGGCCCAGCTGGAGCAGCACTTGAGCGCCGGGGCTAAACGGGTCATCCTGACGGTGCCGGCCAAGGATGACATCGATTATATGGTGGTAATCGGGGTCAATGAAGACGGACTCAAACCCGAGCACCGGATCGTCAGTAACGCCAGCTGCACCACCAACTGCCTGGCGCCCATGGCCAAGGTGCTGCATGAGACCTTCGGGATCGTGGAGGGGATCATCAACACGGTGCACGCCTATACAAACGACCAGCGCCTGGCCGATGTGCCCCACAAGGACTGGCGCCGCAGCCGGGCTGCAGCGGAGAACATTATTCCTACTACCACCGGCGCCGCCCGGGCCGTGGGCAAAGTGATCCCGGACCTGGCCGGCCGGCTGGACGGTATCGCCTGCCGGGTACCCGTGCCGGACGGTTCGGTGGTGGACCTGGTATGCGAACTGGCCCGGGAGGTCACCGTTGAGGATATCAATAAGGCGGTGATGGATGCTGCCGGGACCGAGCGCCTGAAAAAGATCCTATCGTACTCCACGCTGCCGATTGTGTCCACCGACATCATCGGCGATCCTCACTCGTCCATCTTCGACGCGCCCTATACCCGCGTTTCCGGCGGCCGGTTCGTCAAGACCCTCAACTGGTACGACAATGAGTGGGGCTATTCCCACCGGGTAGCCGACCTGATCGACCTGTTCGCCGCCTGGAAGAACTAGCAGCTCTCCCGGTTAGGCGGTTTCTTTGGGCTAGGCAGTCCCCTGGGGAACGTTGCCCGGCAGGGGCAGTTTAGCCAGCAGTACCTCCACCAATCGCTCCCGTTGGGCCTCATCCAGGACCATATCCACCCGGAGCGCATATACCCGCTGAAGCGCCGTGAAATCAGGCGGCAGCTTGACGGCGTCCTTTTCGGTGGTGATCAGCACCCAGCCATCGTCCGGCGCCAGGGCCGCCAATTGATCCAGATCGGTGGCCGAATAACGGTGGTGGTCGGGGAAATAGCGGACCTCTTCCGGTTCCAGACCCAGCTCCATGAGGGCGTGATAGAAAGTGTGCGGCCGGGCCACTCCGCAGAAGGCTGCGATACGCCGGTCACTCAGCTCTTTTACCGCCAGGTCCGGACCGGCGCCCACCGCATAGAGCCGGGCTTGCGCCTCCATCCGGCTGGTGATTTGGGGGAGGCCATACTGCGCCACCTTATCGACTAAAGCATCAGGTAGTGAATTCAGTTCCGTCCTGGTCCAGAGCACCAGGTCGGCCCGGCGCAGGCCGGCCACACTTTCACGGAGCGAACCGTAAGGGAAAATACGGTAGGCCGACCTGGGAGCTGTGGCATCCAGCAAAACCAGATCGCAATCCCGTTCCAAACCCCGATGCTGAAAACCATCATCCAGTACGATCACATCGACCGGGCATGATTGCAGCAGGAAAGCGGCTCCGCGGAAGCGGTCCTCATCCACTACTACCGGTACCCCCGGCAACCGCCGGGCCAGCAGCAACGGTTCATCCCCCGATTTCGCCACTGTGGTCAGTACCCGCCGGCCGTCGGCTACCAGCAGGGTGCCGCTGGATTCCCGGCGGTACCCCCGGCTGAGGATACCCACATGATAGCCCAGGTCCAACAGCAGGCGGGCCACGAAGACAGTCGCCGGCGTTTTGCCGGTGCCCCCCACCGAAAGATTGCCGATGGAGACCACCGGAACCGCCGCGCGGCGGGTGATGAAAAAGCCGATCCGGTAGAACAGGTTCCGCCACCAGGAAACTCCCCAATACAGCATGGCCAGCGGCCAGAGAAACGGCCGTAGTCTACGCCAATTGCGCTGCGAGAGCATCGACCTGCCTTTCCAATTCGATAGTGTGCTCGCTCACCAGGCGGGCCAACGATTCGTCGTCGATACCGGGAACGTATTCTATCGGTGGGCCGTACAAGATAATAATCCGGCCGAACGGCTTGGGCACCTGAAACCGGTCCCAGCTTTTTTCGAATACCCAGCGCCGGGTGGCAGTGCCGGCAAAGGGGATGAACAGCGCCCCCTTTTTCGCCGCCACCGCCAGGCTGCCCGGTTTGGCTTCATGCACAGGTCCCTTGGGGCCGTCCATGGCGATGGCCAATAGGGCGTCAGGGCGGTTGACAGCCCGGATCAGACCGTGCAGAGCCTCCCTGCCGCCCCGGCGGCTGCTCCCCCTGATGTTTGTCCAACCCCATAGCTCTGAAATGCGCGAGACGAGTTCGCCATCACGTGAATGGCTCACCAGGGAAATGGGGTGGTAGTGGCGCATGGCCCAGGCGCAAAACAGTAAACGGCTATGCCAGGCTCCAACATATACCGGCTGGTTACCGGCTCGGGCGGCGATCAAGTGCTCCTCCCCCCGGATGTCCAGGCGGTTCAACCGCATCATCAGGGTCAGGAACGCCCATCCCAACAGGATCAGTAGCCGATCGGTAAAGGTGAGCTGGTAGGGGCCTTTCTTGCTCATGAGGGCGACAGAATTTCTCCGGCGGTCAATTCTGATGGTTTCAGGGGCTGCGCGGCACCGTTGCCGGCACCAGCTTGGCCATCGCTGACAGCCAGTGATTGCCGAACCAGATCCAGTTTCTCCTGCACCAATGCCTTCTGGTTTGGATCCTGGAAGTAGCGACAGATGGCCCGGGCAATGGGAGCCGGCTGGGCCCGCTCCTGGAGAAACTCGGGACAAACTTCCTCGCCCGCCAGGATATTGACCATCCCTATCCGGTCCAGCTTCACCAGCTTCCGGCCGATCCACCAGGAGAGGGGGGCCATCCGGTAAACCACCGCCATCGGTATACCCCATACCGCTGCCTCCAGGGTGGAGGTGCCCGAGGCGACGATGGCCGCATCGGCATAGCGCAGGGCCAGGCGGGGCCGTTCCTCGGCTACCACTAGGTCACCGCGGATTGCGGGTGGGACAATGTCTCTTGGGAGGCCGCGCGACAACCCCAGCACCACTTGCACCTGCGGCAATTCATGCCGGACCAGGTCAGCGGCGGCATGGAACACCGCCAGATGGCGTTGCACTTCCTGTGATCGGCTGCCGGGGTACAAAGTCAGCACCGGGCGGTCGGGGTTCAACCCTAAGCTCCTAAAATAATCCCGGCGGGGAACATCCGGCTCGGGCTCTTCCATGATCGGGTGACCCACAAACCGGGCCGCAACCCCCCTTTGGCGGTACCAGTCCACTTCAAAGGGGAAGATCACCAACATCTGATCGACGCACTGCCGGATTATCTCCACCCGTTTCTCCCGCCAGGCCCACAGCTGGGGACTGATGTAGTAGGTCACCTTGATCCCGGCGGCATGCAACCGGCGCGCCAGGCGCAGGTTGAAGCCCGGATAGTCGATCAGGATTACCCTTTCCGGTTGCCATTCCAGGATAAACCGCATCACCCGGCGCATGACCCGCAGTATGAACGGCAGGTGTCGCAGCACCTCCACGAAGCCCACCATGGCCAGCTGCTCGGCGTTGTACAGGTGATCCAACCCCCGGACGCGCATATTCTCCCCACCGACCCCGGCAAACCGGCAGTTGGGGTCCCGCTCATGCATGGCAGCCATCAGCAGGGCGCCGTGGTGGTCCCCGGAGGCTTCACCGGCCAGGATGAAAAAGCGCCTCTCCGGTGTGGTACCGGCGCTCACTGCTTCATGTAGGTTGAGATGATGGCCGCCGCCAGCACTAGGATCACTACTCCCAATGTGCTGCGCTCGGATTCAAAGGCGTAGCGCCAGCGGTGTAGTCCCTCTGCCGGTAGCGACGCCAATTCCCGTTTTCGGCCGGACCGCCAGGGACGAGGGATGATCCGGGGCACGGCCCGGCGGAACTCCTCGTATTGGGTGCCAAATAGTTCCGCGAGGGTCGATTCTTCAAGAGCAATAATCAGGGCGTACTGCAACAGGAACCAGGCCAGCACCAGCAGTAACAGCCAGTAAAGCCAGTCGCCGCCCGCGAACAGCACCGCCCCCAGCCAGAGCAGGAAATTACCAATATATAGTGGATTACGGGTATGGGCGTACATTCCCCAGGTCACCAGCCGCCGGGCGCCCACTCGCCGGGTGCGGGTAGCCTTGCCGGAGGCCCGCAAGGCCGCCAACCGGACCAGCTCCCCGGCCGTCATCAGCAGCAACCCCCAGACATATTGCGGAAAAGTCACCTGGGCCTGCCACACCAACAAAAGGCCGATCGGCAGCGGCGTAACGCTGCGATAACGGAAGAAAAAGTCACCCAGGCGATAAATCAGTCCCCGGCGGGAGTTATCTACAACTATGACGGCACCTCGCCCTCAGCCGCCGGTCCGCCCTGGTCGATGGCCGCTTGGACCTGAATAGCCACATTCAGCGCCGCTCGGGCCGCATAGCCGTCCACCGCCGGCAGTTCCAATCCCGCCACCGACCGGATGAAGTTGCGCAATTCCATTAACAGGGCGTTATATTTCTCGGTGGCCGGTTTCTCGTAGGTGATCAGCCGCTGGCGGCCCTGGTACTCGAAAGGGATAGATAATAGTGCCGCCTTGGGTTGGCGGTCTGCGTCGATCAGCTGGTATACCTCAGTGAGCTGCTGCAGAAAATCGATGCTGATATACATGCTGCCCTGAAAGATTCGCAATTTGCGCATCGGCCGTTGCGAGATCCGGCTGGCGGTCAGGTTAGCTACTGCCCCGTTCTCGAACTCCAGCCGGGCGGTGGCGATGTCTACTGAGTTTGTGATCACCTGCACCCCGTTGGCCCGCACATCGCTGACCGGCGATTTGATCAGGTGCAGCACCACGTCGATGTCGTGGATCATCAGGTCCAGGATCACCGGCACGTCGGTGCCCCGCTCGCTGAAGGAGGCCAGGCG
>SDBT01006596.1_pt1 | contig 19213 bp, 15 predicted proteins | sample 2277101 | NCBI WGS metagenome assembly SDBT01 (sample SAMN10404973, study PRJNA504765) | marine sediment metagenome | isolation source: marine sediment core GS10_PC15, 103 cmbsf | place: Arctic Ocean: Southern Knipovich Ridge | collected 2010 | reverse complement strand
GTGTGACGTCGTAAAGTGATGAGCGTTACCGGCAGCCTCGAATCCATGCACCTCGCGGACCTACTCCAGTGGTGTGCCGCGAATGTCAAAACGGGAAGGCTTCGGCTCAGACGAGATCCAATCGAAAAAACGTTCTTTTTCAAAGACGGCGACTTAAACTCTTCGACCTCGAACAGCCCCAGGGAAACTCTCGTTCAGTGTCTCATTCGTTCTCACCACGTTACCGAGGACCAGCTCTTTGAGGCGTTCAACGCCCAGGATCAATCGAACAGGCCGCTAGGCCAGATCTTGATAGGCCAGGGAGTGATCACCGCCGCCGACCTGGCGAATCTCCTTCGGATCAAAACGGAAGAAAGCATCTACGACTGCTTTCTGTGGTCCGACGGTGAGTTTGCATTCCTGGATGGGAAACTACCGTCGATTGCCGTCGCCACTCCCCACGATATCGCACGACTCGTTTTCGAGGGGGCGAGGAGGAAAGACGAGTGGAAGCGCTTCCACGAAGTGTTTCGCTCGCGCTACACCACCTTTAGAGTGGAAGTTCCGAGCCTCACCACAGCCATGGATTTATCGGAGCAGGACAGAAGTATTCTCAGCTTACTCAGCGAAAAAAAGAACATGGTCGAGATCGCGATCGAAACAAGCATGCTGGAGTTCCACGTCGCCTCTCGTTTGTTGGAGCTTCATCAGAAAGGCCTCATCCAGGTCGATCAGGTTCCTGATGGGATTTCCTACGAACAGCAGGTAGAAGCCCTACAGACCTATATCCGAGAGGGCGCCACCTGCTTCAATGCCACAAAGTACGCTGAAGCGCTCGCCGCATTCGAGAAGGCGCTGCAAATCGATCCTCTACACAAATACGCGCGGCTTTTCGCCGAAAAGCTCAAAGATATCAAAGAAAATCCCCAGCCGGTCGAGCAAATTCCCCTCGATTCCATTCCTGTCCTTCGAGTTTCCATCAACGAGCTCACCGGCATGACGCTGGACGCCGAGGAAGGCTTTGTACTTTCGCGCATCAACGGTGATTGGGATGTAGGTGCAATCATCAAGCTCTGTCCCATGAGCAAGCAACAGGTCTTGATCATCGTAAGACGTCTTCTCGACGACGGCGTCATCGAACTGACGGAACAGACTCCGGTAAACGGCGACCGCGCCGGTAAGCTTTCTTCGCGCAGATCTCACCAACCCAGCACATAGTCACTCTTTGCCGGGCTGACGCCACCATGCATGACGCCGGTTACGGGATCGATCATCACCATCTTCACCGCACCCGCTCCCGAGGGTTGCTGCATGTAGGGTTGTTGCAGCGGAACCACCACCAACCGGTGTCCCTTGGCGGCAAGCGACTCGGCGACTCGAGCGGCGAGCACTACGGGCAGGGTCAAGTTCTCACCTAGGTCCTGGGGATACATCGATGCCGCGAAACAGGAGCTGGTTACGGTAGGAGCTTCGACCGCTTGCTGGACGTTCATGCCGAATACGACCACGTTGAGGAATGCCTGAAGCATGGCCTGAGGCTGGTTGTCTCCCCCGGGGGTGTTCCAGGCCAGGTAAGGCTTGCCGTCTTTCAAAGCCAGCGCCGGATTCACCGTGTGACGGGTACGTTTGCCCGGAGCAAGCACGTTGACATCGTTTTCGTCGAGTGTGAAATAAGGCATTCGGTTGTTCAAAACGTAGCCACCGCCGGGGACGACCATACCGCTTCCGAAGCGACCGTTCACGCTGTGGGTGACCGAGACCAAGTTCCCGTACCGATCGGCAATGGAGAAGGACGAGGTCTCGCCGTCGGAAACATCGAATTGAGATGGGCGTTGGATAGGTTGTGGGCGGCTTTCTTCATAGGAGATTTCGTATCCATCCGCTATCGCCTGGTTCCGCCCCGGATCTCCCGGCGGCGCGGCTCCCTGGATGGCACGGTCGGTGAGAATGAGACCTCGGCGCTGCTCGGCGTAGGCTTTGGATAAAAGCTCGGCAATGGGCATATCCTTGATGAAGCGAGGGTCACCGATGTAGCGGTTCCGATCGGTGAAAGCCAGCTTGATGGCTTCGGTGACCACGTGAAGGTACTCGGCTGTGTTGTGGCCCAGGCTCTGCAGGTCGTATCCCTCCAGGATGTTGAGCGCCATCAACATCACGATTCCTTGAGAGTTCGGCGCGCTTTGATACACCTCCAGCCCCTCGAAGGTGGTTTTGATTGGCGAAGTTTCTTCGGCCCGGTACGAAGCAAGATCGTCATAGCGAAGCAAGCCGCCTTGTTTTTCGTAGAAATCCGCCGATAATCTGGCCAAGCTACCTCGGTAAAAGGCTTCCGCTCCTTCACGGGCAATCGTCTCCAGGGTTCGTGCCAGATCCTTTTGCACGAAAACCTCTCCTGGCCCGAGCGGGTTGCCGTCTTTCATCAGGAGCGCCACCGAACTGGGAAAGGGCGAGAGCTTCGATACCGCTTTTTTATGATGGGAAGCGGCCCAGAAAGTAAGGGGATGCCCTTGGGCGGCGGCTTCGATAGCCGGCTTCAACAACACGGAGTAAGGCAGGGTACCGTATTGTTTCAACGCAAGGTCGAATCCGCCGAGCGCCCCGGGCACGTCGGTCGAGTAAGGACCGGCGTCGGGAATGCCGCCGAGATTCTCGTAGTAGTCTCGGGTCGCCAGCTTCGGGGCGGGTCCGGTACCGTTGATGAAAACCACCCGGTTCTCTTTGGCCAAATAGGCGAGGATGAAGCCGTCCCCCCCAATGCCGGCTTGATGTTGCTCGACCACGGTGGTCATGTAAAAAGCAGCAACTGCGGCATCGATGGCATTACCGCCTTTTTCCAACACCTTCATAGCCGCCACCGCCTCCAGTGGATGCTCCGCCGCAACCATACCCCGCATGCCCATCACGACCGGACGCCAGAAGGGTCGGTCCGACGGGCTTTGGCCGGTGGTAAAGACCAGGCAAACCAGCCCAACGAGTGGAGCTGCGAACCCAGAAAACCGTCCTTTGAGCATTTATATACCCTCCCTCAATGAAAAAGGGGCCGCAATGGGCCCCTTTTTCGAATTCAGCACGGTTTTTAAACGGTGCGAGCCGTGCAACCAGCAGGTGTTAGAGAGCTACACTTTTTTCAAAGCCCCTGCCATGTTGTTGAGTGCCAACTCGATGAGTTTTCTTGACGTGGCGGTATTCATGCGCATCCTGCCTGCGCCGCCATAGCCGTAGGAAGATCCGGCGTTCATTTGAACCTTCGCATTCTCCACGAACCAACGCTCGACAATTATCTCGGGCGTAACAGGTCTTGCTTCAGGGTCTTTGTTCTTGTTCTCTTCAGCGGCCTTTTCCTTCGCACCGATCTTGTCGACGACAGCACTGACGTCCAGCCAGGCCAGATAGGTGCCTTGAGGTTTCACAACGTTAACCAACGGCATGCTCGAGCCGATAAAGGACTCCATGTAATCCAAGGTGCCATCAATATAGGCCACCACCTGATCGAGCCATTCCTCGCCTTCGGTGTAGGCGGCTTGAGAGGCAACGACACCCAGGGTATTGATGGACTGCCGGTGGCCGGTGTCCCTCACCTTCTGGAGATACTCGGGATTGGTGGAGTACATGTAGGCGCATTTCATGGCCGCCAAGCTGAATGATTTACTCGTTGATTTGAACGTAATACTGTTCCGTACGATCTCCTCGTTGTCGAGAGCGGCGAAGGGAGTGTATTTGTTCCCCTTGGTGACAAAATCACAATGAATCTCGTCGGAGAGAACCGCCACACGACGCCGGGTGCAGATTTCACCCAGAGTCATCAGATCCTCACGTGACCAGACGTTGCCTGTCGGATTTTGCGGATTGCAGAGAATCAGTGCATTGGTGTCAGAGTCGATACGACGTTCCAGATCTTCGAAGTCCATTTTGTAACGACCGTTGATCAGCTTGTGGTGGTTTTCCTCCGCTTTGCATCCGACTATGCGGATGTCTGAATAGAAGGCGCTGTAGACCGGTGCTTGAACGATGATCTTGCTTCCAGGAGGGCAAAAAGCTCTCAGCGCGCTCAGTAGAGCGGGGTGGACGCTGTCGGAATGCAAGAGCATATCAGGCTTGATCTCGAGACCGTAGCGTCGTTTGTTCCAGTTAACGATGGACTCGATGTAGGATTCCGGCATCACCATATAGCCCCAGTTTTCATGCTGGATGCGCTTCGTCAAGGCTCTGGTAATGCACGGCGCGGCTCTGAAATCCATATCGGCGATGCCCATGGGCACGGCGATATTTTCTTTACCGTATTTTTTGATCTGAGCATCCCAATGGACGCTGTCGCTACCGATACGGCTGTAGATTTCATCGAAATCATACGTGGCATCCACCGGTTCGGGCAGGCCAGCGGCAGCCGCAGTCCCAAAGGAGGCACCGGTTCCTACGGCACCCGCAAGGGCTGTCATTCCAGCACTCTTCAAAAACGTTCTGCGATTCAACCCATCATTTTGTGACATGCGTTGGCTCCCTCTTGTAAATCTTGTCCGCTTCAGTTTGCGACGAACTTCTCCCGACTCGAACGACACCGCGCGGTTAACTGTACAAGGACCGTGCCACATAAACTATACTGCGTTGGAGTATCTTGCATGGCTTCATCCCATTGATAAAAAGGTGGTTAACCGAATTGAGGCACGAGGGCCAGGAGACTGGGGACCTCTGCAAGTGAGGATGCTGCCCCATATCTAGGTGATTTGACTCAAAGGGGCGGTAGAGTTCAAGCTACCTGGTCAATGTCTTCGAATCGACTCGAAGCGATAGGTTCCGGAACCGATCGTGATGACGAGGTCGGCCCTTGCCTGGGACACGCTCACGATGCCCGGAGCGTTTTCGAGACGCCTCCCGTTTTCAGTCACCTGGCTTGAAGCGGCGCCGGGAATGCGGATCGTGGCGGTGGTGTTGGCGGGAATCGTCACCCGCAAGCGGAAGCCATGGTCGTCGAGTCGCCAGCTCGACTCCACCTTCCCGTACATCGTCTCGAGTGCGGCCTTTGCATAGGGCGCCGTTCGGTGTGCGGAGGATATCGACCGGCCGGATCTCCTCGACAGGGCGTACCGGAGGGCCGGCGGGAGCAATGAGCCGACTTTTTGGAGGCTCCAGGGTCAGAACACCCCTTCCCATTCCCCGTCGTCGTATTCAGGAAGGCTCCAGCCCGGTTTTTCGAGGCGTTCGTCGTAGGTTTCGCCCATGTAGATATCGGACATGCGGATCGCTCCGGTGCTTGCTTTCCAGCCCTCGTCCGTTCCAACGGTCTGCACCCGCCCGTCGGCGTAGACCACTCGGATCTGCGCCAGCAATCCGAGCTCCTCGCCGTAGAAGTTCCGCTTCTCTTCGAAGCCAATGACACCCCTGTACCAACCGTCACCGAGCGTGACACCCACTGCGTTTTGTCCCTGCCTCAGATGATCCGTCACATCGTAAGACTGATATTGAAGCCGCTGGCGGTAGCTGGTCCAACCGGGCGTGAAGAGCTGGTCGCCCACACGACGTCCGTTGATCTCCATTTCGTAGAGTCCGAGGCTGGTGACGTAAGCGCGCGCCAAACGAACCTGTCGGTCCACGACGAACCTGCCGCGCAGCATCGGGGACGGTTGAGCTTTGGAGGTGTCTTCCTCCCAGCCGGGCGTGATCCACTTCGCCTTCCAATCGGAGGGATTGAGAAGGCCCATCTCCCAAAAAGCAGCGTCGCTCCAGGTCGACGGTCGGCTGCTTTCGTCCCAAACCCTGACGCGCCAGGTGTAGCGCTCGCTCGAGCGTAGCGAAGGCCCCTCGTACTCCCGGTGGATGGAAGCATCGGATAATACCTTGCCGGAATCCCAGACGAGTCCGGTTTCGGAGTGGAGGTCATCGGCGTTTCTCGCCACCTGAAGTTGGTAGGCGCCCTGCCCGAAGGCGAAGCTTGTGCTGATAAGAAGGAGGGACAGTGCCCGAAAAAACGTCCGTTTGTCCATCACTTTCTCCTCCTTCCCGGCGCCAGATTCCCGCACCAGAATCAATCAGTAATTTCCGGGACGCACCAACGACAGCCGGTAGATCGAGTAGGGTCTGCGGCCGGCGGAGAAAAACCCAATCTCGTTGACTCCCGAGTGAATCCATTCTGGGAGGATCTCAATGGTGATCCGCCCCTCATCGCCGAATTCGAGCTGCCCCAGGCTGTGCTCGTTAAAGAGCACTTCGAATTCTCCTTGACTAGTCCCTTCCAATATCATGCGATACGGCGCGGGCTCTCGAAGGGCAACATACAAGAATGCCCCGTCCGACGCCCCGACGCGAACGCTCCGCCCCCGTCCTCTCCTGGGCAAGCTCCAACCGGGACCCAAGTACAGTGCATCGTTGTCGCCCATGCGGATCTCCAGGTTGTTGGACGGGTGATGAGCTCCTGCCAGGTCATAAGCCGCCAATGGCAATCCACTACGGAACTTCTCGGCCAAAGATCCCGGCCAAGAAAAAGGATAGCCCGTATACCGGTATACAATTTCCAGGGCATCCGCCCCCGCTTGACGGAAGGAGACCGCTCCGTCAGGTGGGATGCCTCCCCTCGCAACCACTGCCATCAACATGAGAGCCCAAACACAAAACGGGGCGAGCAAAGCACAAACCACAACCAGGGCATGTCGGCGTACCCATGGCAGCATCCACTCCACCGCCACCGCGAGACCGAGACAGAAGGCAGGAAGCGCGCCGTCAAACCGTCGCGAACCGAACGAGGCACCTGCCCACCAGTCATAGACCGACGCGTTGACATAGAGTGCCGCGAGGAAACCGGCAAAGAGACTTGCCGCCAGCGCCGGGGACTTCCTGAAGAAGCCGACGAAACCGATCGCACCGACCAAAAGGAGCGGCGACCATGATAACAGCCCGTGTCGGGAAGAGAAGAGCACCGCTTCGAACTGAGGATTCGACCACTGCATGAAGCCTTCGCCCTGGGGCACGAGAAAAAAACGACCGAAAAGCAACTTCCAATAGAGTATCTGGGGAAGGAGAATCACGGCGGCCGTACCCACGCCAACACCCATTTCCCACCAGAGCGGCCGCCGCCCGCTCTTGAGCAGCACCCATACGACGCCGGCAGGCAAAAAAACCACGTTTTGCCAACGAACCAGCAAGACCAGGCCGGCGCTCACTCCTATAAGAGCAAAAGCCCGCCACCCTTCGGGACCTCTCTGGCAAAGCAAGAGGTATCCACTAACGGTCGCCATGGCGAGCGCATGCGGCATGGATGGCTCGAAAACCATGTACCAGAGATGGAAGCTTCCCAACCATATGAGGATGGTCGCTGCAAAGGCAACCGACGGTTCGAAATAAGCTCGCACCAGCCTGTACAGCCACAATACGCCAAAGAAACCTCCGATTGCCGTGGTGGTGGCGACCGCGGTGAAATAGGGATAGCCGATGCCCGTAGGCCGGAAAAATCCGAGCCAAGCTACTGCGTGCACCAAAAGATAAGCGGGAGTCCACACCAGGGCCGGTCCGAGGCTATGATGGTTGGGCAGCTTTCCGGTAGGAGTTCTATGGAAAAAGGCCTCCCGGGCGCCCAAATTGCGATATTCATTCTCGAAGTCCAGGTCTCCATCCACGACCAAAGATCGGAGCGGGGCGAAGTAGAAGATCCCGTCGCTGGCAACCCTCTGAGGTTGAATGTACATGGCGGCCAGCACCAATGAAAAGATGGCGGTTAGGACATAGGGATGAGGATCTGAAGAATCGATGCGGCTCAGGTGGAGAGCCAGCGCGACGGACGCCGAAACGGCCAGGCAAACAACGACGGTCGTCCAATGCTGGCGGAGGAGATCCGGAAGCTGAGGACGAAAGACGCCGACGGTAGCGAGAGCGACGAAAGCCGCAGCCGAGATGATGAGGTACGCGGCTTTGCGTATCTTCTCCAAGTCAGCTCACCTCTTCCCAGAGGCAATGTACTAGCATTGATACGGCACGATCAACTTGTAATATCCATGCTGAAGCTACTGAAGGGGGAACCTCACCGTCACCGTCATGATGATGGGCACCGGCAAACCGTTGAGTTCTAGGCAGACACCAGAAGCCGTCGATAAGTTCCCGGTGATAGAACTCGAGGTCCCCCGGGAACATCTCGAAAAATGCAGTGTCTAAGATGAGTCGGGAGTTGAGTTCCGATAGACCCTCTGATGATGTTCCGCACCGTGCCGCGAGTTGCTAACTTGCCGAAGGCTCTAAGATGGGCCGGGACGTGCGATGAAGCGGTGGGTGAAGTCGGAGTTGATGGCCAGGGCCTCGGTCATCTCGAGCCGTTCCATCACCACGAAGCTCAAGCAATCCAATGGGGCTGTAATCCTTGTCGTGGTATTTCATTAGGTAGTCTCGCGGACCCGTTCGTGGTCGGGATCGTTGGCGGAGGCCAGGGCGTAGAAAAAACTCGTGTCAACAAAGATCATTCGTCGAGGTACTTGTCATGCTCTCGGGCAACGGGGACTCCATCGGGTTCGCCTTTGATGAATCCGATAAACCTCCTGGCTGCCTTCCAGCCTGTTGGGTCATCGTCCTCGCCCGCCCTCTCCGGCGTACTCTCGATATGAAGCCGAACCTCGGCCTTCTCCTCGAGATCCACAGGCTCTTTGGGCTTGAACACACCGTTCTCGTAGGTGGCTTCGATGGTCTTTTCCATGACGTACCCCAACCCAGATTTTAGCACTTCTACCGGTGCTCTGCGAAAACTCCATTCCGACTGGTTTCACTGGAATTTCGAACTCCAGGTAAGGAACGCTTGTTTCGAGGAACAACCCATGTTCCTGCTCCACGACAACGACGATATGGCCACGTCTCAGTGTCGCGGCTCTATATTGATACGAATGTGCTCTACAATGCCTAACTATGCTTAACACTAAAATACTGATGACAGCCAATGAGCTACGTTCTGCTGGCTGGAAAGCACTCGTCGAGACGTTGGGGCCGACGGACGCGACCCGATTTATTCTCCAGTACGAGCGGGGCCTTGGAGACTATGCGAAGACACGTCACAAATTATTCGGCAGCAAGAACGTGGATGAACTATACAGCGAGGTGACGAAGGATAAAGATGAGAGGCCTTGACGATGCACGGGCGACATATGCGCCGTCTTCGTGATCAACTCGGTCGTCCTCAAATTCTCCTTTCTCCATTTAGCGAGCCAGCTCTGGCGACGCTCCCACCGGAAGTCGCAGTCGGGCCTCACAGCCACGGCCGGTCTTTCGATTCTCGAGGGTAAGGCTACCCCCATGCGCCTCAGCAATTTGCCGGCTGAGCACCAGTCCGATACCTGATCCACCGGTCTTGGTGGTAAAGAAAGGAACAAAGAGATTGGCGGTATTCGGCACACCCGGTCCGTCGTCTTCCACCCACAGGTCGATATGGCCACCGTTGACCAACCAGCCAACCTGCACTCCCCCCTTCGTCTCCAGCGCCGCGTCTACCGCGTTTGCCAGCAAGTTGATCAGAAGTTGTTCCAGCTGATCGCCGTCTGCCTGGAGGGTGACTTCCGGGCCGGAGACGACTTCTACTCGAAGGCGGGTTGTCAGTGCCACGACGTTGCGCACCCAGGAGCCCACCTCTACCGTCTGAAACGTCGGAGCCGGTAGGCGGGCCAGACGAGAGTAAGCGGTCAGGAAGCGACTCAAGGACTCCGAACGATTGGCAATCACGTCAAGCCCCCGCTTCATGTCATCCTTCCAATCGGAGGCGGGTGGATCACGTTGAAAGAGGTGGACCAGCGTGGTGGCCATAGACTTGATCGGGGCGAGCGAGTTGCCGAGCTCGTGTCCCAGAACCCGGATCAAGCGTTGCCACGCCTGACGCTCCTCTTCTCGTAAGGCCTGGCTCAGATCGGCCAGCACCACCATCTGATGCGGCCGCCCTCCCTCGCGAAAGCTGCTGCGTCTCATTCCCCACCGGCCGGTTTTTCCCGGGAAGGTCTTCTGGAAGGTACGCGCCGGTGCTCCCTCCAGAGTCGCGGTAAGGCCAAGCTCGGAGGCGGTCCGCTCGAGGAGTCGCTCGGCAGGCTGCGCCAGCAGACGCTCGCCGGCACGGTTGACAAGGCTCAAACGCTCTTGTTCATCAAAGGTGAAAACGGCAACGTCGATCTCCGCCATGACCTTCTGAAGGAGGTTGGTCGCTTCCAACGCACCCATCCGTTGGTTGTAGAGTGTTTCTCCCAACGTGTTGGCCTCGAGCATGACCTGTCCCAGCGCCTCGTCGCGACGGGCCCCTCGGGCGCGAATCGAGTAGTCCCCTTCGTGAAGTGCCGCCAGAAGATTGGAGAGAGTCTGTAGAGGAGTGACCACCCGCTCGCGCACCGCAAAGGCAAATCCCAGCCACAGCCCCACGATGACCACCGCAAGTGTCCACTGGACCTTCGGAGTGTAATCGCCGGTCCAAAGCAGAATCATGGAAACCAAAACCCCGGCCAGACCTGCAGCCAGCACCATCAGCATGATGCGCATATCATGGCTCAGGGCCCGCTTATCTCGAGGCTTGATGCGGGAGTCGAGGGTCAGGGGCTGGGGGGTCTCGCGGCTAGAGGAAGGATAGGCAGCCACAATTCTAGAGTCTGTATCTTTCCAGACGGCGATACAGAGCGCTACGGCTCAAACCCAAGGACTTAGCCGCCTGGCTGACATTGCCATTGTAGCGCGTCAGCGTCTTTTGGATCAGGAAGCGTTCGACTTCCTCCAGGTTCATCTCATCCAGGCTCGAAGGAGTCTCGTCGCTGGGCAACCTCAAACCCAGGTCGGCGGCCTTCACTTTATCGCCACGAGCCATCAATATCGCCCGTTCCACCGCATGATCCAGCTCGCGGATGTTGCCCGGCCAGGGGAAGCTCAGGAGTGACTGAAGCGCTTCGCTTTCAAATCCACTCAATTTTTTCCGATAGTGGTGAGCGTGCTGCCTCAGAAATATCGCCGCCAGAATCGGGATGTCTTCTTTACGCTCGCGCAACGCGGGGATATCGATTTCAATGGTGTTCAAGCGGAAGAGAAGGTCCTGCCGGAAACGCCCCTCACTCACCTCCTCGCTTAAATCCGAGTTGGTGGCCGATAAGATACGAACGCTCACCCGCCGGGTTTTAGACGAACCGACTCGCTCGAACTCACCTGTCTCCAAAACCCGCAACAACTTGCGCTGCTGCGACGGCGGAATGTTGGCGATCTCATCGAGAAAAAGAGTGCCCCCGTCCGCCAGCTCGAACCGTCCCACCCGGTCGGTCTTGGCGTCGGTGTAGGCCCCCTTGACATGGCCAAAGAGCTCGCTCTCGAATACTCCTTCCGACAACCCACCCAGGTTGACGGTCACTATCGGCCTCGACGCCCGCGTTGAAACGCGATGAAGCGCCTGCGCCACCACCCCTTTGCCGGTGCCGTTCTCACCGGTGATCAGCACGTTGGCGTCGGAAGGCCCGACCCGGGAAATGAGCTCCCGCACCGGCTTCATCGCCGGCGATTCAGCCACCAGCTGCGCCTGATCCTCACAACGAAGGATTTGGTTTTCCGCCTCGAGGAACTGGCCCTTTCTTAACGCCAGCCCGAGCTCGATCTGGGTACGCAGGATGGAGAGTAAACGGGCGTTGTCCCAGGGTTTTTGAATGAAGTCCCGGGCACCACGGCGCATCGCTTCGACGGTCAGCTCCACACTTCCCCAGGCGGTCATCACCACCACCGGAAGCCTGCTATCCACCGCCTGTATCCTCTTTAATAGGTTCAAGCCCTCTTCGCCCGAAGTCGTGTCCCGCGCGTAGTTGAGATCCATGAGAAGAATCTCGAAATCTTGAGATTCTAAAGCCTTCAGGATGCCCTCCGGCGAGTTGACCATTTCCGTCCGATACCCTTCGGCCTTCAACAACAGCCGAAGGGCTTCGAGAATGTCCGGTTGATCATCGGCTACCAGAATCCGAGGGGCCGAATCGGATGAGCTCATGGCCAATCAATCCTTTTCGAGCCAGCCGTCCAGAAGCTTGATGATCCTTCGACTGTAAGACGCGTTCATCTCGGAGTGGGTCACCTGAATGATGGTGGTTCCCTCCTGATTCAATCGGGTGAAAAGCTCCATGATCTCCTTGCCCTGGGCGGTGTGCAGGTTTCCGGTCGGCTCGTCGGCCAGGATGATCCTCGGGCTCATGATGACCGCCCGGGCCACCGCAACCAGCTGTTGCTGTCCTCCGGAAAGCTGACTGGGATAAAGGTCCTTCTTCCCTACCACCTGGAACCGGTCCAGGACGTCGGCCACCATCGCCTGGCGCTCCGAACGCTTGATATTGCGATACGAAAGCGGAATTTCCAGGTTCTCGTAAACCGTCAGGTCGTCGAGCAAATGATAGGCCTGAAAGACAAAACCGATGTTTGCCTTGTGGAGCGCGTTGCGTTGCTTGTTGTTCAACTCGTGAACACCCTGCTCCTCGAAGTAATACTCTCCACCCCAGGAACTGTCGAGCATCCCCAGGATGTGAAGCAAGGTGGATTTCCCGGAACCGGAGGGGCCCATGATGGTGATGAACTCGCCTTCCTCCACATCGATGGTAATACGGCGCAGAACGTAGGTTCTTCCGGCTCTCGACTCATAGTATTTTTCGAGATCACGCAGTTTGATCATGCTCAGTCCTCATCCTCTACTCGTACCGTAAAGCCACCAGGGGATCGACTCGAGTGGCGCGGCGGGCGGGCAGGGTAACGGCCACCAAAGCCACCGCCGCCAGAACGAGACAAACGCCGGCAAAGGTCCAGGGATCGGTCGTGGTCACTCCGAAGAGCATACTGGAGAGATAGCGGGTGATGGCCCAGGCAACGGCCAAACCAAGAGCCAGACCCGCCAGGGCCAAGGCCATGCCCTCGCCCACCACCAGCTTGAAGACGTCACCGCTACGGGCTCCCATGGCCAGCCGGATTCCAATCTCATGGGTGCGCTGGCTGACCGAAAAAGACATCAGGCCGTAGATTCCAATCGCAGCGAGCACCAGCGCCAGCGCAGAAAAGATTGCCAGCAAAAACATGTTGAACCGGGGCCGCGCCACCGACTCGGCAACGATCTCATCCAAGCTCATCACTTTGTAAACAGGAAGATCGGGATCGACCGCAAGCACCTGGCTTCTTACCGCCGCCACTAAACTCATGGGATCGGAATGGGATTTCACCACCAGAGTCATAAACCGCAGCGCCGACTGCTGGTACGGCAGATAAATCTCGGGCCTCGGCTCCCGGTCCAGACCGTTATGTAGGACATTGCCGGCCACTCCCACGATCTCGATCCACTCTTCTTCGTCAAGCGATATGCGCCTGCCGACGGGATCCTCGCCAGACCAGTAACGACCGGCGAGTGCCTGGTTGATGACCAGCACTTTTGGCGCTTCGGCATCGTCTCTTTCACTGAAGTCGCGGCCTTTCAGCAGTGGTATTCCCATGGTTCGGAAGTAGCCCGAGCTCACCGACTGAAAGCCGGCGGCGTAGTCTTCGCCGGGTGCCGGCTCGGGGCGCCCCTCGATGACGAAACTGAAGTTGGCGCTCGATCCACTCAGGGGAACACTCAGGACCGCGCTGGCGGAGGCCACCCCGGGCAGATCCGCCACCCGCTCCAACACCTGATCGTAAAACCCGGCCACTCGAGATTCCTCGTCGTATTTCGCCTCGGGAAGCCACAACCGAAGTGTCAACACGTTATCGCTGTTGAACCCCGGGTCGACGTCTTGAAGCAAGAAGAAGCTTTTCATCATCAGGCCGGCGCAGATGAGCAGCACCAGCGCCAGTCCAACCTCGGTGACCACCAAAAAACTCCGCAACCGCCGGCGCTCGCGCCCCCCGGAACCTCGTCCCCCGTCCTTGAGCGAATCCTGGAGATCCGCTCTGGTGGATTGAATCGCCGGAAGGAGTCCGAAGATCAAACCGGTGAGAATTGATATCCCCAGAGTAAAAGCGAGCACACGAACATCGAGCTCGATGACGCTGATTCGCGGTAAGACGTCGGGACTCATGGCAAGTATGAGATCCATGCCCCAGAACGCAAGCACCAAACCCAGCGCACCACCCAAGAGAGACAACAGAAGGCTTTCCGCAAGGAACTGTCGGACGAGCCTCGCCCGGCTGGCGCCGAGCGTCGCTCTAATCGCAACTTCCCTTTCCCGTCCGGAGGCACGGGAGAGGAGCAGATTAGCCACGTTGGCGCAGGCAATGAGCAAAACGAAGCCCACCGCTCCGAGCAAAACGACAAGCGCCGGACGAACGTCACCGACGAGCTGCTCATGCATGGGAACCAGGTTAATGCCCCGGCCGGTGTTGTCATCCGGGTAGGTGTTCGCGAGACGGCTGGCAATGACTTCCATCTCGGCTTGAGCTTCATCGAGGGTGACCCCGGGCGCGAGACGCGCCACCACCTGAAGCCAATGAAGCCCGCGCTCCTGCAAGATGTCTGCCTCATCACCTAGGTCAATGGGTGGAACCGGTATATCGCGGGGCGGCCGTACCCAAACGTCCGCTTGTTCGGTTGCATATTGGAAACCGGCGGGCATCACACCAACGATGGAATACACTTCACCATCCAGGCTCAGCGTGTCTCCAATGACATCGGGACGAGCTCCAAATTGTCGCTGCCAGAACTCGTGGCTGAGAACGACCGCCCGTCGACCGGTGGCATCCTCATCCGTCGAGAACGACCTCCCCGCCACCGGATTGACACCCAACAGCTGGAAAAAGTTTGGAGTGACCTGCAATCCCCGCAACCGCTCGGGCTCATCGCCGCCGGTCAGCGTCACAGGTTGCGGAAAAACCGCAGTCAAACCGTCAAAAACCTGATTCTGATCCCGCCAGTCGAGAAAGTTGGCGGCCGAGGCCGGACCCGTGTCCCTGGCTCCTTCGGTCTCCCAAACGACTACCAGACGGTCCGGTTCCCCATACGGCAAAGGGCGAAGCAGCACCCCGTTGACGACACTGAAGATGGCGCTGTTGGCTCCGATGCCCAGCGCCAGGGTCAAAACCGCCACCAGAGTGAAAGCCGGCTGCTTGACGAGCATCCGCAGCCCGAACCGAATGTCATTTGTAGAGATCATTGAGCTCGCACCTCAATCGAAGGGGGCACTCCGGCGATGACGAGATCGCTGGCAGAGAGATTAAGCTTCTGCTTGTTTCTCTTCCACGATACGACCGTCAAACAAATGGATGGTACGATCGGCGTACTCGGCATAGCGAGGATCGTGGGTCACCATGCAGATGGTGGCGCCGCCACGATGGAGCTCGCTCATCAGGTCCATCACCGCCTCGCCATTGGTCGAGTCCAGATTTCCAGTGGGCTCATCGGCCAACAGGATCGAAGGATCACCGCACACCGCTCGGGCTACCGCCACCCGCTGCTGCTGGCCTCCGGAGAGCTGGGAAGGGTAGTGCTTCATCCGGTGGGCCATACCCACCCTCTCCAGGGCGTTTTGAACTTTCTGCTTGCGCTCCGCAGAAGGGGTTCCCCGGTAGGTCAGGGGAAGCTCGACGTTCTCATAAACGGTAAGGTCGCCAATCAAGTTGAAGGCCTGGAAAATAAAGCCCACCTCCCGGTTGCGGATCCGTGCCCGTTGCGACATGTTTAAATTGGCCACCGAGTTGCCGTTGAGCACGTAGGTCCCCTCGCTGGGAGAATCGAGTAGACCGAGTATGGAAAGCAGGGTGGACTTCCCGCATCCAGACGGCCCGGCAATGGTGACGTACTCCCCCTTGGCAATCCCCAAATGGATTCCTGAAAGTGCGTGTGTTTCCACCTCGTCGGTGTAGAAGATCTTGGTCACCGCGTCCAAGTGAATCAGTGATTCAGAAATGTCGCTCATTTTTCCCTCCACGAAAATGGCTAGTATGAATCAATTCAAACGTATCCGGTCATAAGCGTCCCAGGCGGACGTATCGGACAAGATCACCTGATCCCCTTCCTCGAGGCCACTGGTGAGCTCGATGGTGTTCACCGAGCTTTTCCCCAGCCGGACTTGAACCCGAACCGCGTGCTCTCCGTCTTCCAGCAGCTTGAACAATCCAATCGTGCTGTTTGCTTGCCCGTATGCGGGACGGCCTACATGTAAAACGTCTTCTAACCGCTCGATCTCAATCGTGCCGTCCACGCTCAAGTCGGGTCGGGCCCCTTTGGGTAGCTCGCCCAGCAAAACTACGTCAACGGTGACCGTGCCTTCCAAAACGGCCGGATCCACGCGACTCACTTGCCCTTCGATCACACCGTTTCGAGTGTCGATGCTGGCCTTTTGTCCAATCTCTATGTCCTTGGCCTGCGTCTCGGCAATTCGGAGCTCCGCCTTGAGCTTCAGCGGCTGGGCCACCTTGGCCAGAATAGTGCCCGGCGTGACCTCCTGGCCCACCTCGACCGGCATTTGCTGAAGTACGCCGTCGATACCGGCGGGGACTTTGAGCGCCGACACCTGAGTTTTTCGCAGCCCGTAGAGGGCTCGCATTTGATCCACCCGTGCCTCTTCCGCTGCAAGCTGAGCGTCCACCGACTCGGATGCAATTTCCAACCGCTGCTGCTCGAGCTCATGGCGGATGGCAAGCTCATCGGCACGAACCTGGGAGAGCTTCAGGGTGAGATCTCCAATCAGCCCCTGGTTGTGCAAATCCTCGTCGGCTTCGGCTTGTAGATGTGCTTGATTGAAATCACCTTGTATGCCCGCCGCGACGGACCGCTGATTAAGGAACCGGCTTTTGAGCTGTATTTTGAGGTCTTCATATTGTGCCTTGGCAGCTCGGAGCTGGAACTCGGCATCCAGCGCTTCCTGTTCCAACACCGGATTGCTCATTTCAATGAGCACCGTCTCGGCCTTCACCTGCGTCCCGGGTAAGGTGAAAATACGTTCCACCCTCCCGTTGGTACGCGCCGCGATCCAGCGTATCTCCTCGGGCACCAGCGTTCCCGGACCTCGTACCTGTCGGAGCATTGAGCCCCGCTTCACCGTGTCCATCCAAACCGTAGCCCGCTTCACGGAGGGAGCCGCCGGCTCGAGCCGGGAAAGTGCCACCGTGATCAACAGGATGGCGACCAGACCGACTCCGGCGTAAATGCCACGGCGAATCTTTTTCTTCCGTGCTACGCCTTCTCGCTGGATATCCATAACGATCCTCCACCCTTTATATGCGCAATTGACGTGCCATTTGTTCCATATATTTAATTCATTGAAATTAAAGAGGTAATCCTGCCTTGATTAAAGCCGAACCGGCAATAGTGCCCGGAATCGGACACTTTATGCCCATAACCGGACATAAAATAAACCGCCATAGGCTGAATGAGCGGTGCTCGAGGTAAGAGACTTCTTCCCGGCAGGTCGGGAGAAGATTCGAGATGCAGTAGGTCGAGAACAGTCGGCACGATATCGATGGCCCGAACCCGAGGCCAACGCCGGACTTCAGATACCCGAGGGCCCCAGGTCCCGCAGATTGCCAGCATGGCCCGCCGGGTGGGGAGAAAAATGTGGTTCCCTTCGGGGGCGATTTTCGTGACGAGCTCATCCCTTTCGGTAGACGATGAAAAGTAGTAGCCGGGAACGAGGTCCAGAAACAGGTCGCCGGTCGTCGCCCCGCCGGGCTGAAGAAGGCCGTTGATGGAAGGGTAAAAGAAATCCTTTACCACCCGCTTCCCCGTCGCGGGATCTTCGACCCCATCGAGACTCTTCTGCACCTCTTTCAGCACCGATCGCTTTCCCTCCATGGGAACGATGCCGCCTTTCCGATCCATGGTATTGACCGCCACGCTGGCATCCGACAGAGGCAGCAACAACGCACGAGTGCGGCTCAAGTCAATCGCTCGCTCCGGAGTCAGGCTCAGCAATCCGGCCCGCTCCAAGGCGATATTGACGTTCAGCAGGCGGCTCGTCCCCGCCATGCCGTGATCGCTCACCAGCAGGATTTGGGAGCCGTCTTGCGCCGCATAGTCCATCAGCCAACCAAGAAAACGATCCTGAGATTCGAATGCTTGAGTCATTTTAGGCCAAAGCTTGGCCGCCAGAGTCTCCTCGTAGCCGGGCGTTGCCGGATCCAAGTAGCCGGCAAAGGCATGCGCCACCTCGTCGAGAACCGGAGAGTACAACACCAGGAGCCGGTAGTCGCCCCGCTTTAAAACATGCTCCGCCTGCTTCTTTATCTGCTCGGTTAAATGGTCCAGCGTTTCCAAAAAGCGGTCTTCGGCCCCGCCGGCGCCACCATCGGGCAAGCTGATACCCAAATCCCCGGTTCGGTAAAGCGAGCTTGCCCCATTCCCGTCAAAGGTTTCGAGGCTAAGCTCGCCCGCCCCCGGAAAATCCTCCGAAGTGGTAACGACGGCTTGAGCCGAGGTTCGGTAGATCAAAAAACGGGAGGCGATCGGATCCAGCTCGAACAACCGAAGAGAAAACCACAGTATTTTATCTTGTAATCTTGTGCCAACCGGAATCGAAAAGGCGGCCTTTTCACCCGGCTTGACACGCGCTTCAAACGCCGTCGCCTGCTTGTCTCGCGCGATCCCCAGCGTGTCACAGCCCTTGGCGGGATCAATGGGATCGTCAAAGAGCACCGCCCAAAACCGATCTTCGCCCACATCGAATCCGAACTCCCTGGCCTCGGCACCGCGGGCTTCTGGTATGGCCCAACCCCAGGCAGGCGCGGTCGGCGTCTTCTGCTCGGAAAAGACTTCCGCGGGAACGTTGATTCGCGTGTAGCCATAGAGCATTTGGAGCTTCTCCCGAGCGGCGGTCGGGGAAAGCCGTTGCAGATGTTTTTCGAAGGGATAGGACTGGGTGGCGTGGAACACATAGGTCTTGAGCCCGGCGCGGGCGGTAGTAACCCAAAGGGGCTCGGCCTTCAGGGCGTCCGAAAAATAGCCGGAGCGGCTTTCCAGTCGGCTATGCTCGGACGCCGGTTCCAGCAGTACGGAGTTTCCGGTGATCCCATTGGTGTGACCGTAAGTGCCGGTCCACAACATGGCATGGGCGGCCGCGGTTTTGGTCGGGAAGCTGGAGATCATTCCGTCGGACCAGTTCCCTTCCCGCACCAGGCGGGCTAAATTTGGAAGCTTGCCCTCCGAGAGGAGTCGGGAGGCCATCCAGTAGGCGGCCCCGTCCCAGGAGACGAGAATGACCCTCGAAGGTGCCTGGACACGAGGCGCTGCGAGGCCGGCCAAGAGCAGAGCCACGGAGATGGCAAAAACGCTGCGAGCACGCACCAAAGGATTCTAGCCGCGCCGGGGAATAAGTCAATATCTCTA
>SDBT01006595.1_pt1 | contig 19218 bp, 16 predicted proteins | sample 2277101 | NCBI WGS metagenome assembly SDBT01 (sample SAMN10404973, study PRJNA504765) | marine sediment metagenome | isolation source: marine sediment core GS10_PC15, 103 cmbsf | place: Arctic Ocean: Southern Knipovich Ridge | collected 2010 | reverse complement strand
CCTGAGCTGAAAGAGCTGGACTTTGCATACGATTACTCCGAAGAATACAGGTTCAGGGTGAATGTCTTCCTGAATCGTGGGTCTATGGGGGCTGTATTTCGCTCTATTCCTACGAAGATACGAACTATAGATGATTGGGGACTGCCGGAGATTCTCAAGGAACTGGCTATGAAAAAGCGGGGCTTTGTCCTGGTCACGGGGCCCACAGGCTTTGGCAAGTCTACCACGTTAGCCGCCATGATCGAATATATCAATATGCACCAACGATCTCATATTATTACCCTGGAAGATCCAGTGGAGTTTATTTTCCAGGACAAGATGAGCCGTATCACTCAAAGGGAGGTTGGGGGTGATACTAACAGCTTTGGCGATGCTCTGGGGCGAGTGCTCCGCCAGGATCCGGACGTGATAATGGTGGGTGAAATGCGTGACTATCAGACCATAGGTACCGCTATAACGGCAGCGGAAACCGGGCATCTGGTGTTTTCAACTCTTCACACTAACAGCGCTGCTGAGACTGTTGATCGTATTATAGATGTTTTCCCGCCATACCAGCAGCCTCAGATACGAATGCAGCTTGCCCTCACAATAGAAGCGGTTTTATGTCAGACACTGGTCCCCAAGAAGAATGGTGTTGGGCGCGAGGCTTTGTTTGAGATAATGCTGGGTACTCCTGCTATAAGAAACCTGATCCGTGAGGGTGAAACGCATCAGTTAATCAACGTGATCCAGACCAGTAAGAGTATTGGCATGCAGACCCGGGATCAGGCCTTACGGTCGCTCTATGAAAGAGGGACAATAGACCTGGAAACAGCTATAGCCTATGCAAGCTATCCAGATGAACTGAAGCGTACAATGATGTGGACAGATACAACGTCCCCAGTTGGAGTAACCAACATAGAGAAGTAAGAGAAGTAGTGGGCAGGGGTTCTCACGAGTTCCTGCAATTCAGATTCAATCATAACAAGTTTAATAAATGATCTCAGGATTCTGGTCGAGGTTGGAAAACCCCGACTATCGGTCAGTGGGGACTTTATAGAATTTATATCTCTTTTGCCAGACAGGTACAATAAATAGGTGTAATATAAGATGGAAAAATCTGAGTTTTCAAAAGATGAAAAAACAGCCCAGTCAGATGTTGCGGAATATATACGTTCGGATAGTTTGGTAAGCCCTGCTTCTGATGATGTTGTGCATGATCAGTTGGAGGAAACTATTGATCAGAACCCACCCGATTCAGTATCTATGTTTCCGGATTTGGGAGATGACGCAGAGGATTATGAAATAGATAACTACGTGGCGAATATTCTCCCTGAGGAAGTAGTTCGGCGTCTTAATATAGTCCCTGTTAGAATAGAAAATGATGAACTTCAGGCGTTCGCCACAGAGCCTCTGAATGTACCGGGCCTGGATGAGATAAGGCTGATTACAGGTCTGAGGGTCAGACCTATTATAGTGTCACAAAAAAGGCTTACCCGCACTATAGACGAGCAGTTCAGTTCTGCTCAGACATCAAAGCAAGCCATAATTGACATGACACTTCAGGATCTGGAGGTGATGTCTCACCGAGATTCTGTGGTGACGCTGCCGGAACTGGAAGAGGCGCCGGTGGTGGACTTTGTCAATTCTATTATTAGCAGAGCCGTTAACGACTCCGCCAGCGATATACATCTAGAGCCTCAGTACCCAGAAATGCGAGTTCGATACAGGGTAAACGGGCTGTTGTATGATATAACAAACGTTCCCAGAGCTATAGAGCCGTCAGTGCTTGCAAGGATAAAACTCCTGGCGGATATGGATATTACAGAGCGACGGCGTTCTCAGGATGGTCACATAGGCCTGCATATTAGTGGCAAACAGATCGACCTGCGTATCTCAACCGTTCTTACGGCTAACGGTGAAAAAATGGTTATGAGAGTTCTGGATAAAGAGACCATGCTTATCGAAATATCAAGTCTGGGAATGTCCGATGAACAACAGGAGGTCTACAGGTCTTTTATATCCAAGCCGTATGGTATGATCCTTGTTACAGGCCCCACGGGCAGTGGCAAGAGCACTACACTCTACGCAAGTCTAAAGGAACTTGATTCGGATACGCAAAACATAGTTACTGTGGAGAACCCGGTGGAATACCAAATGCCCGGTATCAACCAGATCCAGGTTAACGAGCTAATAGGCATGACATTCGCCTCTGCTCTTCGTACCATCGTCCGTCAGGACCCGGATATTATAATGGTGGGTGAAATACGCGACTTTGAAACGGCTGATATAGCCATCCGGGCAGCTCTCACCGGCCATCTTGTCTTCAGCACTTTGCATACTAACGATGCGCCGGGAACTGTGATTCGCCTGCTGGACATGGGCGTACAGCCTTTTCTTACCGCCTCGTCTGTCATAGGCGTGGTGGCCCAAAGACTAATACGCACAATTTGCCCTGAGTGTAAGGAACACTATCAACCATCACAGGCTGAAAGAGAAGATCTGGAACTGCCCGAAGATGTGATAGAACTGGCAAGAGGGAGAGGGTGCAATTTCTGTCACGATACAGGATATCAGGGACGAATAGGGATTTTTGAGCTCTTTAAGGTGGATGAGGATGTTGGGAAACTCATACTCGCTCAGGCTCCCTCAAACGAGATCAAGAAGCTGGCGATATCAAAAGGTATGATTCCCCTGAGCGAATCGGTACGGCAAAAAGTTCTGCAGGGAATTTCCACCGTCGAGGAGATAGAAAGAGTTATACACCTAGGTAGAGATTGATGAGTTCCTTCTCTTCCAAATGAGAAACTAGAAGTTCTTTCGAGGGGAGTTAAGATGCCCAGGTACAATTATGTTGCAAGAGATTTGAATGGGACAATATATAGGGGTATAATACAGGCCGTTGGGAAGAATGAAGTGAGACGCCGCCTGAAGCAGCGGGGTTTCTATGCCACCTCTGTTAGAGCGATGCGCGAGTGGCATCTGAAGTTCCGCGGGCGTGTTAAAAGGGGTGAGGTGGCTGTATTTGCTGAACAGCTTGCCACTATGGTGGATTCAGGTTTGACCCTTATAAGATGCATAGATACAGTGTTAGATCAGACCCAGAATCGAGAGCTAATGCGTGTTTTACGCGAGGTCAAGCAGGATGTGGAGAGCGGTGTCACTTTTTCTGAGGCTTTAAGGAAGCACTCGAAAATATTCCCCCCGCTTTTCATCAGTATGGTGATGGCAGGTGAGACAGGTGGCACTCTTGCCAAATCCCTTCGTCAGCTTGCTGATTACATGGATAAAGAGCAAGAGACGAAACAGAAAGTCAAATCAGCCCTTGCGTATCCCAAGATCGTAGCTCTCGTGAGCGCTTTGGTAATATTCGCTCTGGTTGGCTTTATCATACCCCGCTTTGCACAGATATATAAGCAGTTGGGAGTTACTCTGCCACTGATAACACGCATTTTGGTGGGAGCCAGCGTGGTTGTATCGGGATTCTGGTGGATGATATTGCTTGGCGGAATACTGATATACGTAATTTCCAAGTGGTTAAAGACTGTTCCCGCCGTGAAAGGTGTATTGGATAAAATTAGCTTAAACGTACCTATCTTCGGCAGTCTTAACAGGAAAGTGTTAGTCTCGCGCTTCATAAGAATTCTAAGTACGCTTATGCCTAACGGGGTTCCTATCATGCAATCCCTCAACGTGGTTGAGGAAGTAGTGGACAATAAAGTTATGGATCGCGTTGTAGATGGGGTTCGCACAAGTATAAGCTCCGGTGGCGGGCTGAAGGAGCCAATATCAGCCAGTTATATTTTCCCGTCAATGGTGGTGCAGATGATCGGCATTGGGGAGGAAACCGGCAGGCTGGGACCGCTTCTGGAGAAGAGCTCCGTTTATCTGGATCGCGAAATAGATGCCAATATCAAGAGTCTTATAACAAAAATAGAGCCAACAATGACAATTATCCTGGCCGGGGTGGTGGCGATAATTGCATTATCTATTTATTTGCCTTTGTTTGGTCTCTTCGAAGCTCTGTAGCCGTAGTCATAGATAATTCCAGGGGGTGATTATCCTGAAGAGTAGACGAAAAATGAGAATACATGGAGAAAATGGTTTCACGCTTCTTGAAACCATGTTAGTTGTCATTGTGATCGGTATACTGGCAGTTATTGCAATACCCAGGATATTGCCCACCCATAGGCGTGTTGCAGAAATAGCAGCCCAGCAGATAACGGCTGATATGAGATATGCCCGAAGTCTGGCCATATCCAATTCTGAAAAGTACGAGGTGAAGTTCTATCCATCCGCAAGTGGAACTGAATATGCGGAATACAAGATCTTCCCGGCTTCTGCTAGCAACGAATTGAATCCGATCAAATCCGGGGAGATTGATGAGGACAAGATTGACTGTGTGGACTTCGGCGGATACTCTGGAAATCTTGAATCCACTCCAGTCAAATTTACTAAACTCGGCAGGATAGAGGTCTCTGGCGATATAATCCTGATCACGGGTGGGGAGAAAACGCTTACTATCAGTGTTATAGGCGCTACGGGGCGGATTTCGTTTAATTGATACGACCTTTTCACTTATGCAATGGGTAGAGTTGTGGCCAAGACTTTGCTTCTCTAACTGAAAAACTGGTATAATTGAGGGAGGTAGCTCCAGAATGAGCAAAACTTGTGCAGGACATCGGCGTTTGCGCATGGAGATACCCGGGGGAGCACTAGCCAGGGGCGAAGTCGGATTCACCATGGTAGAGGTGCTGGCGTCGCTGGCATTACTGGCTATAACCGTGACCCCTTTGATGGGGCTGTTTACAATGGCGCCAATGCTTCATGCCTACAGGGAGCAGCAACTGAGAGCGGCGTTTCTAGCACAATTGCGGCTGGAGCAAGTTAAGAATAAAGCCACACATAATTTCGGCGCTGACTATAACCAAAGCGTTGACACTTTTTATACAACCACCGAAGACGATGAAGATTACGGACTATTTGATGATTCGGACGCAGAATACAGGTATACTGTCACTGACGACAATTATATTATGGAATCCACGGATGTTGTTATGCGGGATATCACCATTACAGTCTGGTACGATAAAAATGGTAATAGCGCTTATGACTCGGATGAGCAAGGTGTCACGCTAGTAACAAAAGTTGCCAGAAGGCGAATGTGAGAATGTATCCATATCTTCAAGAGACGTTATTGGAAATAACACGATAATACGACCTTTTCACTTATGCAATGGGTAGAGTTGTAGCCAAGACTTTGCTTCTCTAACTGAAAAACTCGTAACGATAATACAAATTCTGGAAATTCATTTAACTTCTATGCCAGGATTGGAATCCAGACTAAACAATCCACTATTTCTAATAATGTCTAAGGAATTAGACGCGGGGGAACGATCATGCATAGCACATATAGTTTGAGTAACGAAAGAGGGCTGACTCTCGTTGAGACTCTGGTAATGACATTGGTAATATCTCTGGTCTTAATCGCGGTACCTGCATCGCTCAAAAGCGGCATAGGTGTGTGGGATAGAGGAAGCAGGCATAGTGAGCTGGTGCAAAACGCGCTGGTAGGTATGGAGGAGTTGACGCGGGAACTTAGACAGGCAAAAAACATACGCGCAATCAGTCCTTCAGGCGCTTCCAATGGGTTTATAGATTTCAGGTATGAGGATGACATTGGGGGATATAAGTATCAGAGGTATGAGTATAACGGTACAGACGATTATCTGCAATACGCCTGGTCAGATAATGAAGCCGTACACCTATCAAGCAATCTGGATTTATTGGCAGGGCCAATAAACAGCCTCACCTTCACAGCCTATAAAGAGTACACGGTGGATGACGAAGGTGACATAGTCGAACAGGAAGCCACAATACCCAATGAGATAAAGCAGGTAAGAGCGGTGCATATCAAGATGGTCACATACGATGATCAAGGGAAGGTAAACCCTATCCCCATCTCGGCCCGGGTATATCTCAGAACCTGGATCAGCCACAGGATGACAGATGACTTTGCAATATTCGGCGATGATGGTGTTGAACTGGGCAATCAACCCCTTCTCGTTGGAGCGTTTTCCTTTGACCCGAGTAATGTAGGTTCAAATGCAGACATTATCGTGGGTCAGCATACTACGGTCAATGGCAATCTCCATCACGGCGCCGGAGGCGATCTTATCGCACAGGAACACACATACTGGCATGCCGACTATGGATACGATGAGTATATCCTTATGCCCAATATGACCATTTTCAGCGATTCCAAGTGGTGGGACGGGGCGGATCCTGCCTGGGACGGGGCGGATCATACTATTGATCTCGGTGATGTAGTAATAGCAAATAGCGAGACGTTAGCTCTTGCCCCAGGGCACTACGGCACTGCAACCTTTGGAAATGGTTCTACATTGGAACTGACGGCAGGAACTTACTGGTTCACCAGCATCACAGCGAAGAATAATGATTTCCTAGATTTTGACGTCTCAGGTGGGGATATTCGACTTTTCGTAGATGGAATTGTCGATCTGGGCAACACAGCTGATGCCAGTCAATCACTCATCGTGGATATCGAAGGCGGGGGAATGGGTATCGAAGGCGAGGGAGCCGCGAATGTCTATGGTGAAACGCACTATGGTCTGCTGGAGGGTGAGGATGATCCCGCCTGGACTATGGGGAACAATACCATCTGGTATGGGGGAGTCTATGCACCATACGGCGATATCGCCCTTTATGATGGTCTTATATATGGTCAGTTGATCAGCGCAAAAACAGTTACTGTACATGGTGGAAATCCTGCAAAAATCGACGGCAAAGACACTACTGAGATAAATTTTGTGCTCAACAATCACATGTATGAGTATGGTTATGAATGATTTGGCGAATAATAAAAGAGGGGAGTTATATGTTAGTCCGAAATCAGAGAGCTGTTCTGCAGAATGAAAAAGGCGCAGCGCTGTTACTAACTATGATTCTGATGGTGGTGTTTTCTCTCCTCACTTTGGCTATGTATGACTTGCTCAAAACCAGCACGCAGATCAGCGGCAACCACAAGCGGGATCTGCGCGCGACTTATATAGCTGACGCAGGCGTGGAGGAGGCCATTAACTTACTGCGTAACGACCCGGATCTTGCTGTAGACGCGGATCATCCTGTGGTTATCGGTCCTACATCTTTTGCAGATGGCACATATACAACAACCATAAAATACGCAGGATCCCCGTTAAGCCCAACGTTTTATAGCCAGAAGGATATCGAATCCACCGGTACACTGCACGGTTCCTCGCGAACAATTGAAGTTCATGCTAAGATCCTCCGGATCGGGTCAGCGAGTAACTTTGCAGTTGCAACAACCTCGTGGAAACTTCAGTAGCAGATCTATGATACAAAGAGGAGATGTAAACCCAAATGCATGGAAAAAGAAATATTGGATTGTGCATAGGTTCTGATAAAATAGCAGTTGCAGAAGTACATACGAACACTGAAGGCACGGTGAAAGTTGATCGCGTAAGTGTTATTGATACGCCGGATAACGCCTTTTACCAGGGCAGAATTACCGATCCTTCTTCTATCGCCCGGTCGATTCGGGGACTACTTACTGAGATGCATATAGGTGGAGTCAAATCGGTATCCCTGGCTATATCGGACGAGGGGGTTATTACGCGGATGCAGACTCTACCGTCCATGTCAAGAAGTGAGACGCTGGAGGCCCTTATTGGTGAGGTGGAGAACTACGCTGCCATGGCAGGCGGTGAACCTGCAATGGCTTTCCAGGTTGCGGATAGTATGGCTGAGGCCTCCGGTGGACAGGTGGAATTGTTGTTTGTAGCTACCCCAAGAGAATTGCTGGATTCATACATATCAACAATGGAAGTGACAAATTTCAAATTGGTAGATATGGAGACTACCGGCCTGGCTGCGATCCGAGCCATCACAAACCTCTCAGGACAAAGCGAACAGACCGGCAAACCGGTTATGCTTATCACTATCGAAGAAAATGTGGGAATGGTTATCATCCTGCGGGGTAAGGACGTGCAATTCGTACACAATATGGAAAGCGGCACAAGAGATCTCCGGAGTGAAATGGATTTCAGGAAGCGGGAATTGGCTCGCGAGATCAATTCGTCGGTGGAATATTATCACAATACATTTCCGGACAGCGGGCAGATCGAGAATGCCGTTCTGCTGATTGATGGCTCCGATATGGATGGTTTTCGTGAAATATTGGGAAGCTCCTTGAATTTGCCAATAACAGCCCCTCAGGTTCCGGTATCAACAATGGAAGGCGCTGAAGAGAAAACAGCTGATAGCATCCTCTCAGCGTATGCAGCTATCGGAGCAGCTATACGTATGCATATCAGGGATGATGGATCCATTAACCTTCTATCGTCATCAAAGAGGGCCGAAGTTACGAGCTTGCGGAAGAGAGTCCTCCTATTTTCAGTGGTAATATTCACAACAATTCTATTGGCTGTCGGTGCGCGAGTCTACTACGTTATGGAAGCGGATGCTGTGGAGCAAGACCTGATCTTGCTACAAGCCAGTCAAGATGTATCCGAGGCTGATGCTATGGCTCAGATACCAGTTATTCGGGCCGGTATCAAGACGCTGATGTCGCAGATCGAGGCGACCGATTCGGCTATGAATTCCATCCAATGGCCGAATATCACGCGAATGTTTGAGGAGATCAGAGCAATAATCCCCAGGAGTGTGTGGTTAATCAGGCTTAGCTGGACCAAGGGAAATGTGAATTTCGAAGGCTTCGGGCTAGACTGGGATGCCGTTGCCATGTTCAGGGATGTTCTTCTGGATTCACCATATTTCGATCCTGTAGTGGTAAAATCTATAACTCTCGTAGAAATATCCGGGCGATCGACTGTGAGATTTCGGATTCAATGCGGAGTAAAAAGGGACAGACTGAAAGGTGGAGAAAGCAAAAATGCGACTATCTGAATTGAGCAGACGGCAGATGACCATTATATACATATTGGCGTTTCTGATTTCCGGCCTTTTGCTCTACAAATTTGTGGTTTTACCTGAACTGTGGCGCTACTACACGGCCTCCTCTCAGTATAATTCCCAGGAACAGCGAGAGATGCGGCGGGCAGGCCAACGGGATGAACTTGCCGAAGAGTATCTGGCTCTGAAAAAGAGAACCGATCTGACAGAAAAATTACTGTTTACCGAGCGCGAAGCTGAAGATTTTTTCCTGAAGAAGCTTCCGAAACTATCCGACCAGATGGGTAGCAAATTGATGTCCATGACTCCCAGAGCTTCCCGTTCTATAACTCCGAGCAAACCAAGAGGTACCAGGCAGGAAGATGAGCAACCCCCTATCGAAGTATCACAGAAGGCCGTGCCAGTGACTCTCACCGGTAAATATGGTAACATGATAAAGCTATTCAGGGCTTTGGAGGCAGATAAAAAACTTATGGCCATCAGCAATGTGGGAGTGGGCGCTGCTACGGATGGTCGAGTGTCGGTGAGGTTCTCTCTGGATCTTATCCATGTTGGATTGGATATAGATGCGCCACCAGAAAGTGTGTTGGCTGATATTATGGCTAAGTATCAGGCTGCGAGATTGGTCAAAATTTCAGAGGACATTGTGTTGCCAAAGGAAATAGCAGCACCACAGGAAATGGTAGCGAGGCCTACAGATGAAATACCCAGACCACGATCCGGATGGTTTTCATCAATTGTTGATAAGTTTAGACCGCAAGAATCTACGTCAAAGCAATCAGAATCTGGCAAAAGAGTTACAAAACGGTACAGCGTTCAGGTCGGCGTTTCCGATGTTGAGAGCAATGTGGAGGAGCTGGGCAGCTTCTTAAAGTCCAAGAATCTGGACCCCTGGATAAAGCCCGGTCTGAAGACTGCGACGCCACCTTATTATATGTTCGTTGGGAGGTTTGTTACAAAAAAGGAGGCCTATGAATTTGGCAAGACGATGCTCAGGGAACTTCCCTGGGTCAATGAATATGAAGTCAAAGAGGTGTTGCTTGATTATGGTACTCTTCCGAAAGAAACCCGCGCGGTAGAGGAATAGTTCGAGAGCGATTAACTTAACTTTGTCATTTACGTAGTCCGGGGCTTTATGCCCGTTTTTGCACCCAACAGTTGGTTACATATACGCCCATAAAGGCTAGACTATGGGACATTTTTGTTGACAAAGTAATATTGATCGAACTAATTGTTTTTCTTTCTTACTCCATATATCAACTTTCATATATCAACTCTGGCGGCAACGTAACATGATCTATAAGCAAGTTTGTAAAGTGCTTTTAGAGTTCCTGGGCGGTATGAAAAATCCCCCCAGCCCCTTTTCAAGGGGGAGTAGCGGGTTCCGCCCACAGAAAGAAAACTTGAAAGTTTTTTCACAAAATTGTTTATGAGGAAGCCATAAATGAATATGAAAATATCTAAAATTGTGATAATGCTGTTATCCGTAGTAGTTCTTGCTTCGGGTATTACTAGCTGCGATCGATTCAGGAGAGGCAACTCCAAGACTGTGGAGAGGCGATCTGCTGGTACGTCTAACCGGCTTGACGCCCGGAAACCGCCGGCGCAAATGGAAGCAGAAGTAGAAATCATTGAGGTGACGGACGTTGAGCGAAGGGCGGCTCTTCCAAGGCAAGAGTATGGTAGAGACAATCCATTTGAGCGTATACTGATGGGTCGCATTGTGGAGCCCAAGAAAGTCATTTCGCCCCCGGTGACTCCTAGTGTACCTGAAAAAGAGATCACGATTGGCTTGAGTATGATACTCGGGAATATGGCAATACTCCTGGTGGATGGTTCCACCAGATCGGTCTCAATTGGAGATACTGTCGCTGGACTGAAGGTACTGGAGATAAAAGAAAGCGAAGTTATCCTTGTAAAAGGGAATGCAACATTTACAGTGACGCGGGAAACTAAGATCAAGGTTAAAACTAAGTAAAGGATGGACACAATGAAGCCACAGGCAACAGCATCAATAGTAACGAAATGTGTTTTAGCGCTTGTTATCACTACTCTGATGTTGGCTACCAGTGCCGGAGCGCAGAACACTAATGACATCAGGGAACTGCTATCTACGTTGGCAAGAGCCAACGGGGTAAATCTGATACTCGGCGATTCTGTTAAAGGAGCAGTTGGTATAAACTTAGGCCAGATTCCCCTTGATCCCGAGGAAACCATGAGATTGATATTGAGTGCCAATGGCTTTGCCATGAAGAAAGTCGGTGACACAATAATAGCTGGCAGATCCGAGGAACTTGAGGGGTTATCACCAATATCCTCCAAAGTTGTGTCCCTGAAATATGCCTCCGCAACTGAGCTAATAAAGCCATTGAGTGGAATAGCTGCTGGCGTTAGTGTTCAGGCTGATCCGAGAACTAACTCTGTGATCATCACAGGTACAGACTCCGATATTCAGATGCTGGAGCAGATTATAGTGCTGCTGGATGTCGATATTGCTGCCGGACTGATTGAGCCTACATCCACTAAGATTTTCCCATTGGCCTGTGCACAGGCATCGGCAATACAGCAGATAGTATCCGGATTCTCCTCGCCTGCAGGTGGGATTATTATGGATAGTAGAACAAATTCTCTCATTATTACTGACACTGATTCCGCTCTTGCAAGAATAGAGAAACTCTTATCTCAACTGGATATCGAAACACCCGAAGAAAAAGCTATGAAGGAAAAAGCGGCGGAGCCACCACCGGAAATAAATACTCGTATCTTCAACCTGAATCATGTGGAAGCCAGCGCCATCATGGAAATACTCCAGGGAATGCTATCGCCTATGGGCAGGATTCAGACTTTTGTGAGACAGAAGGAGGTACTTCCGCCCATGAAGACTTCCGTGTCAACCACTTTTGGCGGCTCGTCAGGCGGCGCATCCACCGCCGCAGCGAGTAAATGGTCCGATATTCTAATCGTCACTGATATGCCCAGCGCTCTGGATGACATAAGAAGCTTAATCGAAACTCTGGATACAAAACCCCCTCAGGTTAAGATCGAAGCCAGAGTGGTGGAGGCCAACTCAAATAGAGTGAATGATTTGGGTATAAATTGGTCGGCAGTCCACTCTTCATCAGGTTCCACTGGTGAGGGCAGATTTGGCTTTGGCAGGATTGATAGCATATCTTTTAATCTTGGAACATTCACGGCATCGAAGTTTGAGGACATACTTGTCAGAATAGAGGCTCTGGAAACCAATGGCGAGGCTCAGACTATGTTTAATCCATCGGTTATTACCCTGGACAATGAAGCTACACAGATGCTTGTGGGTGATAGGATCCCTATTATAAGAGTATTCGAAACGCAATTCACATCCACCACGGGCGTTGAGTACATAAACGTTGGAATATCGCTCAGTGTTATTCCGCATATCACTGAGGATGGCTACGTAATAATGGATGTTACTCCACAGGTCGACTATATCAAGGAGTGGATCACAGGAGGTACGCAATCATATCCAGTAATATCCACGCGTATGGCAAACAGTCGCGTGCGGGTAAAGGATGGTGAGACCTTTGCCATCAGCGGCCTGATAAAAGAGGAAGATAAGAAGAGTAAATCGGGTATCCCTATACTGAGCAGGATTCCATTTCTGGGGCGTTTATTTGGATCCTCAAACGACAGAAATGAGAAAACGGATCTGATGATCTTCATTACTCCCACGATTCTTAGTGATGAACCGTAGTTCCAGCTTTTGTCGCGTTTTGACGTACACGGATTAGCATTGATTGTTCTGACTCTTCAGGATCGAGTGTGGAAATTGGTGAACTCGGTAAGGAATGTCCCGACTATTGACGATAGATGGGGCTTTCTAACTCCGACGACAGGTTAACCAAAAGTCTAAAAGACTTTCTCAAACTTGCTTAAGCCGATAGGAGACTAGAGTCAACTACCCCGCTCACAGGTCGGGACTTGTGTAAGACTGAATCGCAGCAAGCCCTGGTTGACTAGCCTAAGCCCTTCGCGGGCTACGTTACGGGCGAATTGTATAGGCACTTCGGGGTGCTCCTCCAGCTCCGAACACTGCGGCAAGTGGTTAAAAGCTCTGAGGGTAGGAGCGGTGCTGCTTGCATAGCGTAAGCTGACATAGCGTAAGCTAAAAGCTTGAAACCGTCCGATAACATTGGCGAGGAGGCCATAACCGACGCCTATGGTGTTGAGAACTTTGCTGGTGTCCGCCTTACAAGCTGGACACCAGCACACTAAGAAAGGAGGCGGCTTTCCTCCCCGCTCACAGAGCCGGGTATCCAGCCGCAATTTTAATGAATATCAAAAGAGGTATTATCACTGTTGGGTTAGCGTTTATTACCATTGCGTTGTTAAGCAGTTGTGAAGAATCTACTAACGCCTATATCAGGATCATCGAATATTCCGAAGGTATTACAGAATTTGGCGAAACAGAATCTGGTGTTGCATATTTTGTGTATATGGACTTGACTGTCGAGAATTATAGTAAAGGCTCTGCCAAGGAGGTGGCGTGTTCAGTTACGGCCACGGAAATGCGGTCAAATACGGTACTTGCTCGAACTACAGTCTATTTCGCTGGAGGCGGAATAATTGAACCCGATGAGCAAGCAACAGAGCGATCTATACTATATAACCCGGAAGCGCTGGAACTTATCATCCAATACGAGGAAGTCTCTGCCGAGGACGGAAGTACAGAGCGAGTGCCACTAGAGCCTATTGTGGATCTGTCTTTCGAATTGTCCTGGGAAGAGGTTTACTAGTCTTTTGTCATTTAGAGCCTATCCGAAAACCTGGTTCTCGATATAGGCTATGCCTACTCAACTGACGGTTTTCGGATAACCCCTGTACCACTTAACCGGAAGAGCCATATATTCCTATAGTTTTCTGGTTGCCCACACATCCCGTTTGAGAATTCACCAAATCTTCATCCACTGCCCGCCAGATGCTTTTCTGTTGACAATTGAAACATAATATTATATATATTACTTTGTATTCCGTGCCTGTTTACCAAACTTCATGTATGATGAAAGGTTCGCGAACTCCATCAACCGTAAACTGCGACTATAGTATATAATACGAAAATAGTTACGATATGGTGAAGCTGATAGAGCCAGGCCTAAACGATGGAAGAACAGTATGTATAAAAGCAAGACGGTTGCAGTAGTTGTTCCCGCCTATAACGAGGAAAAGCTCATTGGCAAAGTCATCGAGACCATGCCGGACTATGTTGATAAGATTGTCATTGTTGATGATAAGAGTCGTGATGGGACTGTAGAGGTGGTCAGAGGCTATCAGTCTTCTGAAGACAACGACCGGATCGTTCTGATCCAGCATGAAAAGAATCAGGGTGTGGGTGGCGCCATCGCAACGGGTTATAAGTGGGTGCGGGACAGCAAAATGGACACCGCAGTAGTGATGGCAGGAGACGCCCAAATGGACCCGGATGACCTGCCCAGTCTGCTTGACCCTGTTGTAGCGGGAGATACCGATTACGCAAAAGGAAACAGACTTTTTACCGGGGACGCATGGAAGAAAATTCCCAGAATCAGATACTTAGGCAATTCCTTCCTCTCACTCTTCACCAAAATCGCTTCAGGATACTGGCACGTGGCAGATTCGCAAACAGGTTACACAGTAACCACTCTCCGGGTTCTGCAAACTCTGGATTGGGATGGCATCTACAAGCGATATGGAGTTCCCAACGATATATTGGTAAAGCTGAATGTGTATAATTTCAGAGTTACGGATGTCCCAATTAACCCTGTGTATAACATAGGTGAAAAATCGGGCATCAAGCTGTATAAAGTCATCCCCAAAATGTCCTGGCTTCTTCTGAGACGATTCTTCTGGCGTATGAAGGAGAAGTATATTATCAGGGACTTTCACCCGCTGGTGTTCTTCTATATTATGGGGTTTGTGCTTCTTCTCGTTACCATACCGCTGACTGTCAGGGTATTTTACTACTGGTTTTCACGAGGACATATACCCCCGATCAATGCCCTGGCAATGTTTTTTTCATTTACAGTGGGTATGCAGTCGCTTTGCTTTGCTATGTGGTTTGACATGGAGTATAACAAGCATTTGAGGTGAAGGAATTCCCTACATGAGTGTCGATTTTACGCTGGACAAGTATAGCGAACTATGCCAGGCTATTATGGAGTCCGGGTATGAGATTATAACTGTAAGGCAATATCTGGAAGCCAAAAGCTCCGACTCCCATTTCGTTGTTTTAAGACATGATGTTGATCGAAGACCAGGCAGTGCTTTAAGAATGGCCCAAATGGAAAAGAGATTGGGGTTAGCGTCTACGTATTATTTCAGGCATACAAAGAATGTTTTTAGACCAAATATCATCCAAGAAATTGCCACGATGGGACACGAAATTGGCTATCATTACGAAGTCTTATCGGAGGCAAGAGGTGATCTCGATAAAGCGATCAGAATCTTCGAGACAGAGCTATCAAGGTTTAGAGAGATTTGCGAAATCAAAACAATTAGTATGCACGGTAGACCACTATCGAGATGGGACAATAGGAATCTTTGGGACAAATATGATTTCACAGATTTCGGTCTGATTGGTGAGGTTTATCTGTCGATTGATTATGATAAGGTGAAATACTTTTGCGATACTGGACGAACGTGGAATAGCCAAAAATACAACCTGCGTGATCACGTCAGACAAGACCGCTCAATTGAGATAGATACGACCGATGATCTAACTGCGCTTTTGTATTCGAAGACCGTGCCATATCTGTGCATTTCGTGCCACCCAAATCGCTGGACTGATAGTAAGATGGAATGGTTTGGAAGCTACCTATCTGATTGGATGGCCAATTGGATCAAGCTAGGATTTTCTCTGCTGTCCAACCTGCGGGGGAAGCTATGCATATTGGGTTATTGAAGCCAGAGGCAGAGGAACAATATCGCAGTTTCGTTGACAACCACCCCAATGCGTCGATCTACCATACTCTCGAATGGCGACACATTATTCAGAAGACTTACGGCTATCGACCATGCTATATCATTGCGGAGGATGGAGAAGAGATAAAGGGAATATTACCTCTTTTTGAGGTAAATAGTTTCATCCACGGCAGACGTCTCGTTTCGATTCCCTTTAGTCACTGGGTAGATGTCTTATATCAGGATGCCCAAGATTTGCAGCAGATGATAGATTTCGCCAGGCATCTCACCCAAGAAAGAAGATGCAGGTATTTGGAGATCAAACATGGTTCGGAACTTCCTGAAAATATAGACTTGGCAAGTAGCGGGCATTTTATCGATTCCATTTTGAGCCTCTCAGCTTCAATTGATGATATTTGGGATGGATTCGAGGGAAGCGTAAGAAGGGCTGTCCGAAAATCTAAAAGTAGTTCTTTGAAGCTCATTGAAGGTCAAGAGGTTGGGCACTACCGCACCTTCCACAGATTGGAATTGGAGACGAGAAAAAGGCAGGGATCGCCGCCATATTCGTCCGCATTTTTTGAAGCCCTCTACTCAATTCTGCATCTCTCAGGGAAAGCCAAATTATATCTAGCATCCATTGAGGGGCAGTATATTGCTGGTATGATTATCCTACTTCATAACAAGGTAGCTATCTATGGATATGGGGCATCCACTAGCAATAGGGATTTTCTAAAGTTACGACCAAATAACCTGCTGTTCTGGCAAGCGATACAAGATTTACATCATCATGATTATGAGTTCCTTGATTTTGGAACTACTGATCCTTCTAATAAGGGACTACTTCGGTTCAAATCGAGTTGGGGCACGAAAGATTTTCATATTCCATACTATTATTTTCTAAATACTATATCAGATACGCCTGTTTTTGACAGGAACAGTTTTAAGTTGCGTATTGCCAGTAGCCTTTTGAGGAGAATGCCTATCCCGCTTCTAAGAACTGTTGGTCCAGTTCTGCTGAGACAGTTAGGCTAGTTAGAGGCAAGTACAGCCAAGACTAGCCAATAATGTTTGTGGACAAAGCAGCACGGCTTTCCGGAGAGGCAGCGCACAGATGAAAAGTTTTTTGCGAGCTTGTCAAGATAATGTCCTCGACAATAGAGCTTTTGATGCTGTTGAAAAGAGGCTGTGTAGCTACCATCGCTTAAGATCGCGTCAGGTTTTTATAGTTGGGCCTCCACGATCAGGAAGTACCCTGGTATACCAGATTATTATTCTTGCTTTTAGGTTCTCCTATCTGACGAATTTCAGTGCACTTATGCCGTCATTGCCGGGTACTATGACACTGATAAGTAAATCATTATTCGAGCCGTTATCTAGATTAAAACTTGCTAATTACGGCTTTATAAAAGGTTTATGGTCCCCAAATGAAGGGGGAGCGATAATGTCAAAATGGTTTGGGGCTAATTGCAGCGGAACTCCTGAAGCAAGTGTTGCCACGATCCAGGAGGTGATGGGAGCGCCATTCATAAACAAAAATACCTTCAACTCAGGGCGCGTGAGAAATATAGTCCAGCGTCTTCCGAACGCAATATTCATTCATGTCTGGCGTGACTTGCTGTCAAATGTGGCGTCTACATATTGGAAAGCAAAAAGCTCTCCGCAAAAGATGTTTGGTTATTATCCCAAAGGATGTTTGGAATCTCCCAACGACGACATCTTTGATCGAGAGGCCAGAAGGACAATTCAAATACATGGTGAAATTTGTGAAGCGATAGGCTCACAAGACAGCCCTGTGGTAGACCTGACATATAATGCGCTATGCGATAATACCCATCAAATGTTGAGATATGTCGAAGAGCAATTCGCTCTGTTCGGCCTAAGATTGGAGAGACGTGAAACTGCTCTGTCAAAGCTAGAGAAGGGCAGCAAAACACATCTGTTGACACCAGAGGAATCGGATAAGCTTAAGCGTAGCATCAACAATGCCCGGAAATGGTGTGCAGACGATGTGTGGGATATGGTTGCCCAATGAGATAGAGAACTATTGCATAGGAGCAGGGATGAAAGTATCAAGGAAGCCAAGAAAATACGTGTTTGACCTGGGACACCCAGCACATTTTCATCTTTTTAGAAACTTCATAGATTACTTGATCTCGAAGGGTGATAGCGTGGTTTTATTCATCCGTTACAAGGATGTTCTTGTTGAATTGGCAAAACAATCAGGCTACCCCTATATCATACCGTTTAATACTAAGTTCCCTCGCAGTATATGGGGGAATATTGCTGAATTCGTTCTAAGATCGCTGTATATATTCAGTTATTGCTTATATAAGGACGTTAGTTTTTTATTTAGCTCGTGCATCACATCTGCACTTGCAGGCACTGCTTTGAGAACCAAACTGTATGCTTTTGGTGAGGATGATAAGGATATCAGGTTGGACAGGGGAATACTTTTCAGGATTGGAGCTTATAGGATTTGTATACCCTATGCACTTAAGGAGGGGTTTGGGAGTAAGACCTTGCGTTACCCCGGATACCACGAATTGGCATACCTGCATCCCAGGAGATTTGCGCCTGATCCTTCTATCTATGCGGAGTTGGGTCTGAAAGAAGGCGACAAATTTTTCGTGGTTCGCCTTGTTGGGTTCCAAGCGCATCATGATGTTGGGCATTCAGGATTGAGTCTAGCGGCCAAACGGAAATTGGTAGAGCTATTAAATAAGTATGGTAGAGTTTTCATATCCTCAGAAAGTGAGTTGCCTCCTGAATTTGAGGAATATAGGATAACTGTCGCGCCGCACAGAATTCACAATATGCTTTACTATGCCACTATGCTCATAGCTGATAGCCAAACGATGACAACAGAGGCAGCAGTTCTGGGTACGCCAGCCATCCGCTGTAATACATTTGTTGGAAGATGTTCGACTCTGCAGGAACTTGAGCATAGATACGGACTGACATACGGATTCAGGCCTGAGCATGAAGAGAGGATGTTTATAAACATTAACGAACTGCTATCAATGGAAAACCTAAAAGAAGAATGGCAAAGGCGACGTCAAAAAATGCTAAGAGAAAAAATAGACGTGACGGAATGGATCGTGGATTTTATGGAGACGTTTTGTGACTCCAGGACTTAGAAAGGACTATAAGATCGCTAAGTCCATTGAGAATGAAAGAACACATCAGATCGACCGGTGGGACATGCACCATATTATGGCGTTCTCGAAGATGATAATCTCAGATTCGCAAACTATGACTATCGAGGGAGCAGTTTTGGGTATTCCAGCGATACGCGTTAACACCTTTGTGGGGCAATCTAAGGTGATACAGGAACTGGAAGAGAAATATAAGCTTGCTTTTGGCATTCTTCCC
>SDBT01006593.1_pt1 | contig 19219 bp, 28 predicted proteins | sample 2277101 | NCBI WGS metagenome assembly SDBT01 (sample SAMN10404973, study PRJNA504765) | marine sediment metagenome | isolation source: marine sediment core GS10_PC15, 103 cmbsf | place: Arctic Ocean: Southern Knipovich Ridge | collected 2010 | reverse complement strand
GTGTGATAATCGAGATCAGCGTCAACCGGAGACGTGTCCGCATCCTGGCGGACGCCGAGGGACAATGTCCCCGCCGCTCCTGTGGAATGGCCGGCATCCTCGTTGAACTCCGTTCCTCCCGCAGAGCCGGCCTTCACGTTGACCTTCAAATTGCCGAGAGCATCAAAGATCATCGTGTGATAGTCATTGTCCGCGGTCACGGGGGAAGTGTCCGCATCACGACGTACCCCCAGGGAGACATTCCCGGCTTCGCCACCGGCGGACGCGGCATCCTCGTTGAACTCCGTGATGCCCGCTGAACCAGTTACATGCAAAGCCCCTGTCGAGCTGACGCGAAGGGGGACGGCGTCGTCTTCGGCCGCAGTCAGCGTCGTGAGTGTGTCGTCGCGGATCGCCCCAGCCATCGACACCTTCGACGACGCCAGAGTGAAAGGGGCGTCGTCAGCAAAGATGGAGTCATCAATGAGCTGAAGAGCCGTGAGGGCAGCCCCATTTTCCTGGACGGCGAAGGTCCCGGCGTTCGTGACGGCGTGAGCGTTGACGGTCAGGGTGGCCGCGGAGACGTCCAGTGGGGCGTCAGTTCCAACGATCTGGGCGTCGACGTGGAGCCGACGATCCAATGACATGGCAACAGCACCGATGTCATTGGCGTCGACGCTGCCGTCCGTAGGCGTCGCCGCCGCCATGAACAGGGCACCCTTGGTCGTGCCCGTGGCATGAGTGGCCGTGTCATCGATGTGGACTATGTCATCAATGAGCTGAAGAGCCGTGAGGGCAGCCCCATTTTCCTGGACGACAAAGGTGCCGGCATTCGTCACCGCATGGGCATTGACGGTCAAGGTGGCCGCAGAGACGTCGAGTGCAGACCCCTCCTGGATGAACAGGGCGCCCGAAGCGTTCACCTGGAATGGGGCATAATCCCCGTCGAGGTCAACGAGAGTAGCAAGCACGTCGTTCCGAACAGCAAGTGCCATCACGCCCGACTGGGCTGAAGAGTGGGCCACATCTTCCACTTGGACGATATTGTCAATGAGCTGTAGGGCGGTGAGCGCAGCCCCATCCTCTTGGACGACGAATGTGCCGCCGTTGTCGACGGTGAGCGATCCGCCGGCGTCATCCACCGGCATGGGGTTTGCGTCGCTAACGCTGATGGGCGTGGAATCGTCAGCTCCGACACCGATCTTGACGATCTCGTACTGCAAGCCGTCAACGGTATCTGTAGCCAGCGTGTCCCCACCGGAGCCCACATTCAGAACCATGCCTTCGAGTGCCATCGCTAGCCTCCGAGAATGCCCACCATGCTCGCACCGAGCATGGGCGGCGTGCCAACCGTGGGATCAGCTCCACGCCGACTCTCCCAATCGTCAGTCGTAATGCCTTGCGGACCGGTATCCACCCCACCTACGCTTTCACTCGTCTTCAACGTCGAAGTGAACTGACCGCTCTGAAGGTACAGCTTGTCACCAGACGCCCCGGTCCAAGGGGTATTCGTCCCATCCCATGAGACCCCGAAAGGAACTGCCTCTACACCGCCAACACTTAAGCTCGTCTTGATCGTCGAAGTAAACTGCCCTGAAGTTAAGTAAAGTTTGTCGTCCGTAAAGCCGCACCACGGCGTATTATCACCATCGTAGGAAATCCCTACGGACCCAGTGTCCACACCAGAAACATCTTCACTCGTCTTCAGTGTCGAAGTGAACTGACCACTCTGAAGGTACAGCTTAATGCCCGTGAGCCCGATCCAAGGGGTATTCGTCCCATCTTCAGAGATGTCATGCGGGGCGGTGTCGATTGAGACTACGGCTTCGCTCGTCTTCAACGTCGAAGTGAACTGGCCACTCTGAAGGTACAGCTTTCGTCCAGCATTTCCAATCCAGGGCGTATTTGTTCCGTCCCATTCTACACCAGTAACCCCGACGTCCACACCAGAAACGTCTTCACTTGTCTTCAGAGTCGAAGTGAACTGCCCGCTCTGCAAATACAGCTTGTCGGCAGTAGTCCCACACCAAGGCGTGTTCACCGTTGCCATCAGATCGCCCCCTGGGCATATACGGCTCCGAACGCCCGGACCACTTCACCAACTTCGATTTCATTGAAGTGCAGGCAAGTGTAGTCGTAGTGGGCCCAGACCTTGAATCCAGCCGCCTTGACCTTGCGACAGAAAGAATAGTCCCCGCCGAGTTCGACCAATCCGTCTTTGCCCCAGGACCGCATGAACGGCTGTTCGCCCTTTAAGGCCATCATTACGCGACGGGCCACGAGGAAGCACCCGGAGCCGATGGCATCCACCTCTTGAAGGCCGTCGCACGGCTCGTGCGGCACATAACCATCCGCTTTCCGATCGAGCGCATTGAGGTAGTACGGCCGGTCCCCTTCAACCACATTGTGCCAGACGGGCGTGGGGAGCCCGACCAGGTCGCAATCGAATTCCACCAGGTCCAACGGATTCCGGGTCGGCGGGTTGTCGTCGTCCATCGACAGCCAGAAGTCCTCGCCACCGGCCAAGAAGTCGTGCATGCATTTATGCAAATTATGGATGTAGGGCGAGTGGGTCGGACAGTCGTGACGGATTCGATGCCGCCTGTCGCCAAGCATTCGGCAGACAGCGAAGTGCACATGCTTGTGCAGCCACCCCTTTCCGTTAGGAACCGTGATATAGACCGAGGGCATGGCGTGCTCCTCTACTGCCTCACCGAAAGGCCACGATTGGTTTTGAAGCCAGCCCAGGTCTTCGTTTTATTGCGTCGCCGACCCGACGACGGGTGGTCAGGGTTGAGGGCATCGCGGTCCTGCTGATCCTCGACAATCCCCAAATCTCGTTTAGCTTTAATCCCCTGAATAATTTCCAGGCTTTCATGGATGGCTTGATCGCGTACGTGGGCTCGCGTTTCGTAGAACGTGCCGGCATTTGCATCGTCCAGCACCGTCACATCCGACGGAAACATCGCGACCGCCGCATCGGCAAACTCTTCGGGCACAACCAGCATGCCCCACTGCATACCGACAGGGCTTGACTCAGCGGTATCCTCGTCTGCATGTCCTGCAACCTGGTCGTAATGCCAGCCGCCGTGCTTATCGACAAACACAGACCAATCCACACCATCACGAACACTAGCGACAAGGCTGTTGAAATTCGGGTATTCCGCGTGCCCGTTGGGCTTAAGTCCGATCCTCACTTTTATCGCCACGTGCGCCATGGTTACCCTTTCACTTTTTTCTTAGACGGCTCCGGCGTCTCCAAGTCCTCATCTTCATCCTTCTCCGCCTCCGTCTCCACGGGCCGTTGCAGTAGACCAAGGATCACCTGCGCCATGACCCTCAACTTCTCATGCTGGTCAGCCCCCAGGGGGGCCCTGCGTGCGGCACTGTAAAGTGCATCCAGTTCGTTCTGTCCAGGTATGACTTCTGGCTTGTCCATCATGCGTCTCCTTTACAATTGAATCCCATATTCTTCATGATCACGGCCGTCCAGGCCTGAAGGAACTCGGCCCGCGGGTCGACGGATTCTGTCTCCCCAAACCCACTCGCAACGAATGCCGCACGCAACTTCCTTGTCGCGAACCGCTTGCTCTTCACAGATCCCGGACGCTTCCGGTGGTGGTTCCCACTCCACATGTCGAACCACTTAACCGCCCACCGATTCTTGGTCACGTGGTCGATGAACAACTGGTGACGGTACTTGGCCTTCGCAGGGCCCTTTTGAGCACTGGGCACTTACCCGCCCTCGAGTTCGGTGATGCGCCGCTCCAAATCCGTCACGCGCCTGAACAGGTCGTTGTGCCCCTGCGCCACGCCGTTCAAGACGCGGTCAACTTGAACGAACTGGTTCGCCGCAGTTGACCACATGCACAGTCCGCCCTGATTTTGGTGCGGCGCAGATGACTCGGCCTTCCTCGGCCCCGCAAACAATGATACGAAGCAGCCAACCGACAACGCGATGATGATGAGCCATAATCCCGAAAGTTTATTCATGAGTGTTCACTCCTATTCACAGAATCCGCGAGACGGCTACGCTGCCATCTTCCTGCGGGATGACCTGGTGACTGCGCCTGGGCAAGTCGGACGTCAATTGACGGTGCACGCCCGCGATAAAGGCGCTCAGTTTCTTGCGTGCCGGACATTCGACAACCAGGGCTTGGCTCACGTCCAGGCCGGCCGCTTTGCCCGCAATCTCAACGTACACGTCCGGGCCGCCAAGCGGCTTGATCAACGCGGAAGGGATGGTTTCGATCATGTCGCGGTACTCCTTAACTCGGCTGCCAGAACAGCTTCAGCACACCTGACCTTGTGGCGCCCGCGTTGAAGATCTTGAGCGTGAAGCTCGGAACTGAGCACGGGATACCCCGCTCCGCGTACGCGACGCCTTCGGTGCCGAACGTCCTTTGGATGCTCAGCGGAATTTCCTGTTGCGTGGTGCCGGCTGCGATCCCGAGGTTGAACCCGAGCTCGCCCATGATGTCTGTGTCTTCAGCCCTCGTTTCATCGAGGATGACGACGTCGTAATTCGCAGTCGGTGCGTTGGCTGAGCCCTTGCCTGGCGTTGCACGGAGGTGTAGCAGCGTCCCGATGATCGGCCAGTCAATGTTCGCCTCGGCATCGCCGTTCGCGTCCGAACGCCAATGAAACGTCAGCACGGACGGGCTCGATCCGGAGACCGTGGCGTTGACATGGCCTATGATGCTGTCCACCCGGTCGGCGATGCCGAGCACCAAGGTGGACTGACTGGCCCGGTTTAAAAGTGCGACTGCATTGCCATGATCCGCCATCACGCATCTCCGAGTGTGATCTTGCGTCCCGGGTCGAAAAACCATTGGGTCGCCGAATGGTTGATCACCGTGGCGCCGGACGTCCCAACGTTGCCGTAGCCGGTGCGCAGATCGATGACGCCAGCGAACGCGTCCAAGATGGCGAGATCAATCGTTTCGCCTTTGGTATTGCGTGCGAACGAGTACAGGCCGTCGTTGTGTGTGTTGGTTGCCGGCGGGGAATCCGAGTTGTCCCAGAACTCCCCGCCATTCTGCACAAGCGTCGTGAACGTCGCCCCATGCCACCAAATTGCCCCCTCATCCAACGTGCCGGTCGTGCAGACGGAGCCGTCGAGGAGGATAACCGTGCCGCCACCAACGCGCAGCGTCGTCACCGTTCCGGCGATCACTACCTGGCCGCCGGCGTCCACGGTCACATCGCCAAGTACACGGGTGCCGCTGCCAACGATCCGCAAGAGCCCGCCTTCCACACGGACAACGCCGGATGCATTGTTTGGATTCCGCAGGGCAAGGAACCCACCCAGGATCCGAATGTCGTCGAAGACACCGGTGCCCTTTTGCATGAACACCGAGCCCGCACTGGTGATCCGCACCTTGTCCGCCGCGCAGATCAGCGGCGCCTGCGCAGTGCACACGTCGAACTGGTAGGCCGGCTCCACGGCCACCAGGTCGAAATCCTTTGCCGTTTGGTCGCCGTCGATCAGGCAAGGGAAACGGGCCCTGCGCGTGAAGTAGACGTTGTCGTTATTCGCCGGAACCGCGGCGGGCGTCGCCCCGGCGGCGGTCCGCCAGTTCTCGACGTTGTCGAACGACTCGTCTTGATTTCCATGCCACGTAAGGTCTGCCATGATCAAATATCCGCCAGTGCGACCGTCGTCCGAGGCGGGATGCCCCAGTCGGAGTTGCCAGCGTGATTCTCCAGCGTCGTGACGACTACGTTGCGCGAGGTGTTTCTCAGGTCGCAGAGCCCTCCGAAGTTTCTCAACAACGCGATCGTCATCGGCCCATCGTTGTCGTTGCCGTCCGTGAACAATTGAGCGCCACGAAGCAGGTCGATGTTGGTGATGTTTCCGCTCGACTTGTAGCGGATCGTGCCTTCCCGATTGGTGATCTTGGCCGCCCCGGTGGTGACCGCCGCAGCGGCTAGCAGCACAAGGGTCGAGCGCCCCATATTGATCGACGCGTGGCCCGCGAAGCTACTGACGACCTGGCCCCGGTCGATGTCGAGGTTCGTCAGGACGTCCACCGCGGCCAGGATCGTCAACAGGGCGTCGCCGGTGAGTCGCGCATTCACGCAATCGCCGTCCTCGAACGTGCACTGCCCACCCTCGAGGGTAAGGTCCGTCGTTTGCACCGTGGCCGACAAGAGGTCCAGGAACAGCGCCCCCTGCTTCTGGTTGATGAAATCGATCGGCAGGTTCGGGCTGCCGACGTTGTTGGCCTTGATGTACGCCGTGTTCGGGCCTTCCATTCTCAGTTCGTCTATGCCCGCCCGCAGGGGGTCCGCGGCCGTGCCGAGGTCACGGTTGTACCGGGGCCCGATGTGCACCAGCGGAAAGTTGATCTGCGCCGTCGCCGTCCGGTCCATGTTGGTCAGGCAGGCGTTCTGGGACGCGTCGACAAAGAAGAGGTTGTCGCCGGTCGTCGGAACCCCGCTCGGCGTCCAGTTCCCGGCGACGTTGAAATCGTCGCTGGTCGACCCGTTCCAAGTTGCGTTCGCCATCACGATGATCCTTCTGGCCAAGGCAAAAGAGTGGGGCCCGCAACGCGTGGTGCGTCGCGAGCCCCATGTGACTCGTTCCGTGACATGGCCCGGTTTGATAGGGATGATCAGTCCCTACCGAGCCCCGCTCTTTTGCCTGATTTCGTTACGCCCTCGTTGGGGCCCTTTTCAACCTCACTCGGTTGAACGCCTTCCGGCGTTCCTCACACGTGCCACACGGCTCGATCCCGAAGGCCTTTGTCCCGGCGGCCACCAGGTCACCCAAGCCGAAGTGGCCCTCGGTGTGTTTAACTCGCCTTTTCAGATGTGGCGGCATCATACCAGGTCGATCCTCAGAACATCGTCCGCCGGCGTGGCGCCCCCGCCGCAACCCCACAAGGCGATTGGCGACGGATTGAATGGCCAAGCCCCGTCCGGGGTAAACGCCCAAATTGGACTCGTAATCAGATTCCGGAAGACGAACTGCTGAGCAACCAGCCAACCCACCACGGCCTCGTCCCCAGACACGATCTCGATTGCAGCAATCCAGACCGGGCTGCCGGGCAAGCCGGCCGACTCGTCCACTTGCAACGGGTTTTCCCAGTAATAGACCCGACAAGCAGTCAACGGGAATGCGCCTGCCGGTGGAAGCGTGCGCTGGGGAATCAGGCACCGGTCGTTGATTCCCAGGCCGAAGTCCTCCGGGCCAACCCAGCCCGCGTTCGGGCGAGGGATGCCTTCCACGAGCGTCGGGTAAACCACTAATGCGCTCTGCCGGTCCTCGCACGCGACCGGCAACCAGTCACCGTCGAAGCCGGAGTCGTCTTGCAGCGCCCCGCCAGGGGAAAAGACGCGGACCCGGTCGCGGAATGTTCGCAACGCACGCGTTTCGTCGGCACAAGAAACGCAGACACCAACCGGGCAGCACTCGCACCGCGGCAGCCGCGACTCGAAATCCTCGACCAGGATCGAGCGCGAGTTCAGATCAAACGGGATGGATGGAGCGCCAACTCTGCTCATGGCAACACGCGTGCACCTGACAGCCAAGCCAAGGCTTCGTTGCAGGCCGATTCTTTCGAATGGCAATACTTGGTTTCTGTGTATTCTCCCTCAAAGATGAAGGTCACCGACCAGCCGGTCTCGACTCCGCTTCTCTCGAGGCAGCGCGAACGCCAAAGGCCACGGAATTCCTTGCGATCAAGCATTTCGTCTACGACGCCCATCACGTGACTCCTGCTGTCGCGGGCTCGCCGGCCACGCCCACCTCCGGCTGGTCCCTGTGCGGCAACGAATCCAGGTGTGAACCGTACCATTCTCGTGCGCCCTCGATCTGTTGCACGACTCGTTCGTTTATGGACCCTGGCGTAGCGGTGAGCGGCTCACGCGGAAACTCGTGTCGCTCGAACTTCGAGAACTCTTCCTTTTCGCCCCACGCATAATGGATTATGGGATACCACGGGTCGAATTTCTCCGTTCCCGTCCCGTTGTGTGTGCACCACGATGTTCTGATCTTGCGCAAACCGAGGCGCGCACAGGCAAACATGAAGCCCCACATGATCGCTTCCCAGTAGAACTCGGTGGGATCCTCTTCACATTGCGGCAAACAGACCTCGGTACAAGCGAGCCATTCGTGCCCCAGCGATCGCATGACCTCTGTCGGAATGACTGTGGGAACGTGCCCCCAGATTCGCGGCTCGAGGACCTCTTCGCGGTGCAGTCCCGCTCGCTCTAGATACCCCTCGAACAGGTCTACAATCAGGGGGTCTTCCGGCTTCATGAAATACCAGGGAAGGTTGTCAACGGTGATTTCGCCCGGCTGCAACGGGGGACAGTACGGCTCGCGAGTGAGCAGGAAATCCGTATCGCACATGACGATGTAGTTCGTCACGGGGGTGATGGACAACAATGCGCCGGCCGTATTCCGGGGAGCGTAATCGGCGAATCCCATCCCTCGATAATTCGGACAACGCTGGACGTTGCCCCCCATTTCCGCGATCACGTCGAATTCCGGCAACAACTCGTCGTCCTCGTCAGCCATGACCGCAATGATTGGCGGGCGACCAATGTGGGTCATCACGGTGTAGTGAAACAACATGGCCTGCCATGCGTTGTACCCATTGTTTTCCGCTGGACATACCCACTCACCAGGCACACTCATATCGTACTCGCATCTACAAGTATCCACCGATCTTGCCTGAAAATCCACACGAACCCGGGCGGGGGCGGAAAGGGAATACGTCCGCGATCGGGACTCGTCGGAATTGTCGTCCTGCGATCTGGTGGGGTCGTGGGAGGGCTCGATCTTATCCGCCGCGGTGTCGACCGGATCGTCTCGGTAGTTCGTGGTGTTGTGAGCATTGTTCGTGTCGTCCGCGGCGTCGTCGTCGGCCGCGTCGTTGGCCGCGTGGTTATGATGATTTCTCGCGGCCGTGTCCGCGTCCTTCGCCGAGTCGTCGGCCGCGTCGTTACGATGATTTCTCGGGGCCGTGTCGTCGGCGGCGGCGGCGGCGGCGGCGTCGTCGGCCGCGTCGTTGTGATGATTTCTCTCGGCCGCGTCCGCGTCCTCCGTCGTGTCGTCGGCCGCGTCGTTGTGATGATCTCTCGAGGCCGCGTCGTCGGCCGCGTCGTCGGCCGCGTCGTTGTGATAATCGGGTCGTCGCCCGGGTCGTCGCCCGGTTCATCGCCCGGTTCGTCGCCCGGCCCGCACACCTGAATCCGATTGAAGTCGAACAGGCACCACCAGCGTTCCTCGAGGTCGACGTCGTCGGTGGCGAACGTGACTGGTACGGTGTTGCCCAGTTGCACCCACGGGAAGGCCAGATCCAACGTCACACCGGCGTCCGTCGGAAACCGGAACGTCTCTGCGGTCACAACGGTCGTTTGCCCGTCGCCGGGGAAATCGATCACGTCGACCGTCAATTGCGTGTCACCGACCCGGATCGGCTCAACGATTCGTGCGAGCCACACCGATCGCTCACCGCCGCCGCGGCTCGGGGCGATGTAGTACTTCATCCGGGTGTCGCCGTCGCTGTTCGATTCCAGCGTAGCAAACACACGAACGACCGTGCCCGCCTCGAGCGTGTGCGTCCCCGTCTGGGTGAAATCCACGCGGTCGAGCGACACCTCGGGGTCGAACGACACCGTTCGTTTCAGCTCGTCGATATTGGTGGCGACGACCCAAAACGGCTCGAGCTGATTGGGATCGGCGGGATCATGCACCGAGACCGCAAGCGGGACTTCGGGGTCCGGGTCGGTCATACCGGTATTGATCCGGCGAACCCAGTAGAGCGGGCGCGGGGGATCGGTGAAATCCGGCGGGCTTTGGGGTCCCTTGGGACCATCGGGGCCGGATTCCATCACGACACCGAGCCACTGATCGATCCTGCGTGGGGCGAGATTGAGGGTGTCAACGTCGCCCGCGCCGCTGTTCTTGGTGAGGCCCGCGCCGGCCTGCACCGCGCGCACCTTTGCGCTGCCCGCAGCCGACAAGCCGGTCAATCCCCGGACCCGGCTCATCGCACCCTCCCCGAGTCAACCCCTCTGCCGGTGAAGAACATGTTGAAGTCGAATGCTTCGCGAACTACGACCCGCTGCAGGCCGTGCGATCCGTCGCGCGGATCGTTGTTTTCACCTTGGGCCTCCTGGTTAATCGACCCGTCCGCCCTCTCGACGAACCAGTAGAAATAGCGTCCGCGCTCCGGCGCGGTGACCACATCGGTGAGCGGGCCTCCTTGGTCTTCCCCGACGAAGAAGTTCTGGATATCAATCGGAGGGAACCAAGTAAACCGGAATGTCGCCCTCCAATTCAGCTCTCCGTTTTTGGTGGCATCGGCGCCCATAAACACCCACTGCTGAGTGTTGTCCACCTTGGGCAACGGCGATCCCGACGTAATAAGCGTCCAGTGCTCACTGTTCGTCTTGCCCACCCCGGCGGAGATCTCATCGTACAGGTCGTTGAATCGCCGCATCGGGACGGTGTAGGACAAGAAGGCAATCGGCACCTCGACCGGGATGGACCCATCGAATCCCGGAGTGATGGGATTCCCGTTCCAATCCCACTTCATGAGGAGCGTTTCGGTGCCGACGCGGATGGTCACGACCGGCGCGTACGGGTCGGCTGGCGCCTCGGTGCTGTAGTCGACTTCTACACTGTGGGTCGATCGCTCACTCGGGTTCGTGGCGATTCGAATGTGGCTTACGTGGAACCGATCGATCCACTGGCGATTGAGTGTGGACCCGTCACTTAACAAGCCACCGAGCTGATTTACGAAACCAAGGTCCGACCCTGGTCGGGGATCAAGCGGGGCCTGAGCGGGCAGCGGGTCCCCTTCGCGCGGCAGGACGGAATTGGCCCCTTGCCTCTCAAACACCTCCGCAAGCGTTCCGAACGCCTGGAACCTGCGACGCAACACTACCGTGCCACGGAAGATTTCCAGGGTGAACGAATCCGGAGCTTCGGTGGGGGGCGTGTTAAGGTTTGGCATCGGTCACGCGGGCTAGTCGCCCCGCACCTCCAGGATAAGCTCTCTCATGAGTTCAACGAACGTCGCCGTGTTCTCCGCGATGCGAATCTGAGCGTCGGCTGCCTGTCTCGCCGCACCACCAGTGGACACCGTCCCGAACCCGCTGGTGAGCTGGTTGAGTGTCGGCGCCGGGCCCGCCAGGCTCGGGGTTGAACCCAGCAGCGCGTTGAACGACGGGCCAGCTGACCGCAGCGCAAAGGACGCGAGCCCGCTTACGGCCTTGACCTTTGTGATCCCGCGCCGGATGCCGTCAAGGAACGCGTCTCTCGCGCTCGCGGCCAGTTCGCGGCCGCGCGTCGCGATGCCGGCGGTTTTCTGGGCCGCCCCTTCGGCCAGGGAAGATACCGAACGGGCCTTTCCAAACCCGGATATTGCGTTGGGGGTAAAGTCGGACACAAACGCCGGGACGACCCCGGCTGCTTCCCTAGCCCTCGAAAGCGTCATGCCCGTTCGGCTTACGATGGCAGCACGAAGTGCACGCAATTCACGGAGCGCGGCCTGCCCTCTGAGGTCATCCCTCGCGACTTTGGGCAAATCGAATCCAACGAACTCGCCGCCAACCCTGCCGAAAGTGGTGGCGGTTTTCTGGCCAAATTGAAACGCCAGAATGTCGGCCGCGCTCTGGGCCAGCTCCCTCTTCCTGCCTTGGTCGATTCTCCGGCGAACCGTGTTTAACGCGCCGGTCGTGTCTTGAACCCACTTCCGCACCGACGGCAGGTCTCCGAGCGTTTGCTTGAATCCTTCCCACGCAGCCGTCAACTGCCCAACCTTGGTCGCTTGCGTGTTCATCACGGCGGTCAGGTTTTCTTGCACGATGCCCTGCGAGTTGGTGATGGCCTCTAGGTCGCGCTCGAACCGGGTTTGCTGCTGAACGAGAGCGCCCAGGCCCTTGACCGCCCGGATCTTCCCCGCGATCGTTGCGATTTCCTCGGCCCGTGCGCCAGTAAGTTTGCGCAAAGCACCCCTCAAGCCGATCGTGCGCAGGGTCTCGGTGTTGAGCGCCAGACCGAACCGATTCGCCGCCGCGATGGAGTCCGCCTGTGGTTTGAGGAATGTCGTGAGGATCGCGTTTAGCGACGTGACCGCCTCGTCCGTGGAAATACCCGCGGCGGTGATCGTGCTCAGCGCCGCACCGAGTTCGTCAAAGCTCAGGCCCGCGAGCGAAGCTGTGGCCGCAACGTTGCCGATGGAGCTTGCCACCCTGTCGAGGTCTGTCTTTCCCAGCTTCTGAATGGCGAAAAGCTTGTCGGAAATGGTCGTGGCCTGGTTGGCCGCGAGCCCATACGAATTCAGGATCGTGGTCAGCGCATCCGCCGTGACCGCGGTCGATGAAAATCCGGCTTTCGCGAGGTTTGTCGATGCGGTCAAGAGTTCGATTGCATCGCCGGCCTTGGTGCCGGCGGAGATGATATCGAACAGACCGGCGCCGAGAGTCTCCGTCGATTCACCCATCCGGCGCGACAGCGCCTGCACTTCACGTCCGAGCCCTGGAAGCAGCACCCGCTGATCGCCGAGCAATACCCCGACCTTGGCCATCGCGGTCTCGAATCGGCCGAACGCCGCTGTCAGAGTCTGAAGCCCCCTGGCCGCGGCTGCGACACCGAGGGCTGGAACGAGCCCCGCAAATGCGCCAGAAAAAAGTCGCATGCCCTTGGTGGTCGATTTGACGGCGAGCTGAAATGCGGACAGGCTTTGCCCGCCGCGCTTCATTCCCCTCTGAAACTGCCGCGTCTGAGCTTTCACGCTGACGGTTAGTGTTCGGATATTGGCCATCGATCACCGCGGTCTCATTCCGGCCTTGAGCCGGGCGTTGTGTTCCTCAGCGAACGCTATGATCGTTTTCCGAATCTCGTCGTTCGATTGGTGTCGCCTTGCTCGGTCAAACTTCGGCATGAAGTCCTTGAGCTTTTGCCGCTTGCCTTTCCCCGGCAGGATGTTTGACACCACCTCGCAGAGCATTGCATTCCTGAAGTCCGCTCGCTCTTCCCCGAACGGATGCAGCTCGGAGAACGCCTTCCATTCCGCGAACTCGATCGAGCTCATCGGGCCAATGCGGCCGGTATGCAATTCCTCGACCGTCTTCCCGAGGGCGAGCGCTAGCTCGAACCAGAACCGGCGCTCGGGTCGCCGTCGGAGTTTTCCGCTAGTTCGTCCTGAGCGCTTTGGGACATCCCGTTAACTTTGAGCGCCGCCGTAAACACGCGGTCCAGGGCGACACATGATCGGTTTCCGAGGGCTGTCGCTTCCGCGTCGTTGAACAGGCGGACTCCGTTTTCGTCGCACATGCACAACGAGCAGAGGGTGCCCCGAAGGTTCTTGGGGCTCATGCCTCCGCGGGCCTTCGCCTTGTCGATCAACTCCTCGACCCTGTCCCGTTCGCAACCGGTCATGGTGCGAACGTAGACAGTGTCACCCCACTCTGGAACTTCCACGGGTGCGACCCGCTTGTCGTCGATGCTCAGAATTTGCTCTTTGGTCAACATCCGTACGCGTCGCCCTTTCTCTAAACCACCACGAATTCGATGTTCCCCGTGACCTTGAAGGTCATCTCGCAGGTCATCAGGCCTTCGTCAGGAATGTCGTAATCCGTGTTAGTGATGAAGGCGCTGAACCGGACGATCTCTGCGGCCACCCCGCCCAGCACGACATCAACCGAACTGCTGTCGCCTTCAGTCGGCGCCGTCGAACCGGTGCCGTAGACGTCAGCCATAAATGCGACCCACGCTGTGTGGTCCAATTGAGCCTGGATGACCAGCTCGCCGCCGTCGTAGCGGTCGGACGGAAGGAACGTGTTCGCCACGGCGGTCAGGAAGTGGCTCGTGGGAATCACTTCGCGGCTCACGCCGTTGATGCTGCAGCCGGTGACATCCATCGTCGTGCCACCGTCCATGGCGGACGCGCCAATAGTAATCGTCGTTTTGGAACCGAGATCCGGTGCAGCCATTCGCTAACTCCTTTGGCCGCCCCGCGCAACGGAAGGGAGCGGACAGTTCGCGTTTTCCTTAGCTGATCCCTGCGATCAGCACGTCTACCTGTGCGGCGTTGCTCGCGTCGAGGTTCGTCAGTGTGATGACGTCGCCGGTCGTCGCCGTAACGGCCTGCCCGACACGATGCAGCCAGTTAATCTCGCCACCGGCGTCCAGCGGCCACAGCGAGCTCGCGCCGAAGATGGTCGTGATCCAGTCGCCGTCCACGGTAATGGCGGCGGTCGTCGGGTCGGCCAAGCTGTCCGACGTATTGGCAATGGCGAGCGCTTTGACCTTGGCGAACGCAGCCAGGGTCCCGAGGATGTTGCTGAGTGTGCTGTCGAGGTCGATGGTGGCGGTGCCCGATGCGGCCAGGCTGTGCCGCGCATGGTAGAGCAGGTTGATCTGCCCCGTACCGTTGCCCGCCGTAAGCGTCCGCTTGTGCATTAGCCGAGGCACGACAACCGCGGGAACGAAGCCCTCGGTTTTCTTGATCGTCGGCCGCAGGTCAATGTCGTATTGCAGCGTGACGGTTTCTGCCATGCTATGCCCCTATCGCCATGACTGGACGGCTCGGCACGTCCTGTCGGTAATGGAACTCGACTTCGAGAACCGATACGTGTGCCCCTGTTTGCCCGCCGTCCACCGGCCGCGAGAAGCGGGTGTCCGGGCCCTCAACAAACGTGCCACGAACATCGATCGCCTGCGTTCCCATGAACCCCTTCAAGCCGTCCACCGACATCCGAATCGCCTCGCCGAGCGTCTCGGCCTTGGCCGCGTGATTGTCGTACGCTTCCACCTGAATCGTCGTCGTCGCCAGCCTTGAGGGGCCGAGAAAATGCCGCTCCCGCCGCGTCAACGGCACCTGCGTCAGAACGATGTACGGCCTCTCTGCATTCGTCGGCGCGTGGTCCGGGTAGATGCGCGCGGACACGAGCCCGCCGACGTCGATGTCGTCGATTAGGTGATCCCGGAATGCCCTTTGAATGCTCATCGTGCCAACTTTTTCGCCTCACGTTCGATGCCGATTCCGATCTCTCGAGTGAGAATCTGCAACGCCTCACCCTCCGCCGCATCAAAGCCACCCCGCAGGAAGTTCACCCCTTCCACGCTGTCGTGCCCATACTCGACCGCCGCCGGGTAGTAATATGGATCGTCGGCGGCAATCCCGAGGTCCTCGCGCGTAGGGAACAGTAGGACCCGTCCAATGATGAAGCTGCGTCTCGCCGCCTTGAAGGCTCGAGTTTTGATCCCACGCTTGAGCGCGCCCGTGAGGACCGGAGTGCGAGCAAGCACCTCCCGCCGGACGGGCCGCATCGCCTTAGTGATCGCCTTTCGGACCACCCTCGTTCCCGCGACACGCGGCAGTTCGCGCATCGCGCGGGCGAGCTCGCGGCCGCCGCCGATCGAGATTTCGATGAAGTCGCCCTTCGCCATTACGGTTGTTTCTCCCGGTCGACTTCGAAGCCCTGCTGCGCAACCCAAGTGCCAAGCCACCACAGCTTCGTGGCGAGCCACAGTCGTGTGCGAACACGCCACAGACGCGTCGGCTTGATATGCACGGTGATCGTGGCCCGATTTCGAAACAGCTTCGCGATGTCTACTTTTACGGTCGGAGCTTCGATCACGGCGGCGTCTCCTCGAACACGAACACCTGCGACAGCACGCCGATTTCGAGCGGGTCCTGCGGCGGCCGTGCGATGTGCAATTTGCGACCGGTGCCGTTGAAGTCGATCCGATCCGAGGCGGTCAATCCGTCAAAGTGCCGCATTTCAATCACGTGCGTCTCTCTGGATTTCACCTTTTGCGCATCGAATAGTTCCTGACCGGTCAGGCCCCGCATCGAGCACCGCAAGTGGGCGATTTCCGGCCAGGTCTCTATGACATCGCCCAGCTCGTCCACCGTCTGGGTCGCCCGTTCTATGATCGCTACGTGCCTGAGCTGGCCGGCGCGGACCCGGTTCAGACTCCTCGTGCGCGCGTCTACGCCCATTTGTGCCCACTCCAGATCGTCGCCAGCAGGGCCCCGACCCCGGGGTTCGTCTGGTACACCTGCTCGTAGTCCGTCGGCTCACGGTCCCGATACATTCCGGCGATGAGCATCAAGATCGCCTGCTTCGCCGCCATCGGTACATCGCTCGCCGCTGCCCCAAACCCGGCGCTCCACGTCACCCGCACCGCTTCAATGGTCTGGCGCGTGCTCGGCCAGAACTTGCCCCACGCGGGGATGACGTAGCCGGGCCGCGCCGCCTGCGTGGCGACGTAGTCCGTGGTGACGGTCAGCGTCTGGAGCACGCCATCCGTGTCCAGGTGTTCGACGGACGTGACGCTGATCAGGGGGTCGTAGGGCAGGACGATCCGTCGATCGTCGTATGCACCGCCATAGTCGCGAACCGTCGGAAAGCGGGGCAGCCAGAGCTTGCGTTCCGTCGTGATGAAGGTCACCTCGGCCTTCTTCTCGGCGAACTCCCTGGCCGCCTGGATGATGTTGGGGATCTCCTCATCGTCCACGGCGAGGGGCTGGCGGATATGCCTTTTCGCCTCTTCGAGCGTCACCGGTTCTAGGGACGGACCCGTTTCGACTGTCGGACTGAAATCGTTGAGCAGGAGCACATGCCGTCTCCTACGCTTCCTTGGCCCACGTGCCGTTGATCGCCGTGATCCACCAGCCGTCGGCCCCGTCGGCGACAACCGTCACCGAGTCACCCTCGGCGTCCGTCGCCGCGGTGTTGATCAGATCCTTGTCGTCAACGCTGGTCAGCCCGTTACCCATGATGGCGTCCAACGTGGCCGGATCGATCGAGAGTCCGGTCGTCGCCGACACCGTGTGCACGATGAACGTGAACGTCAGCCCGGCGGCGCTCGAGGGCAAAGTCGCCACGATGTCGACGGCTTTGCAGAGGTAGACCGCCCCGGATTCTGACGCGAGGACCGTGAAGCTCGCTGTCTTCTCGATGTAGGATTTCGTGCACTTCGAACCTGGCTGTCGGTCCAGGACCGCCCCGGACTTCAGATTTTCCGTTGCGCCGGAATTCAGGTTCAGCGTGCCCGTGTGGTTATCCGTACCGGTCCGTGTGCTCGTGCCGGCCGCCGTTTCGGTCGAGCCGGACTGGAGATCGAGCGTCGCCCCTGACTGCACCTCGATCTCGCCACCGGATTCGACGGTTTCCTTGCCGCCGGAGGCGATGACTTGCTCGTCGCCGCCGGTCTTTCGGTAGATCTTCGTTTGAAACGTGACGTCTGGCATCTGTGCGTCCCTCTACTACGTACCCTCGGGGAATCGTCCCTACTTCGTGCCCTGGACCGGTGAAACCAGCGCGACGCCGTTGATCGTGCCCGTAATGATGTTGCTGTAGGGTTTCGATCGCCCGCGGTAGAGGAGCGCCCACAAGGCCTCGATAGTGGTCGAGGTGCCGCGGTCGGCCACCACCCGAACCCATTTCTCCAGCGGGCGGAAGATGTCCACCCACTGCTGCTCGTTCGAACCGCCGCCGGCGGTAACCTGTGAGGCCAAGAGATCGGCGTAGGCTTCGGTCCCGTCGTCCGGCGATTGCTCTGCGTGCAGAAGGTTGTCCGACGCGGCAGTGCCAAAGGACCCAAACATGAAAATGCCGTCCCACCCACCGAATGTCGAAAGGTCGAGACCGGTGGCGCTGATGGTGGTCGTACCGGCGGCGGTGACGCCGGACACCCGGATCAGTTTGACGTCTTCGTTAAGCGGTCGTCCCATGATTACATCTCCGTTCGCGCCGGCGGGGTGCCCGTGCGCGTCGCCGCGGTTCGCGGTGCGGATCTCGTGGCGGTCACCAACTCGGCCTGCTGCGCTTTGATCATCCGCTGCGCCTCGTCCGCCGGGACGGTGATCACGTCGCCGTAGAGCTGAGCCTCGCCAACTGTGCGAGCCCGATTGGTCTGGAGTTTCACTTTGACGTTCTTCATCTTAGGCGGCCTGGAGTAGGTGTTTGACGGGCGCGGTGCCCGCGTCCAAGAGATTCCCATCCTGGCGTAGGAAGGCCACGAAGCCTTCCTGGTCCGTGTCCGCGTAACGCTCGACCAGGCGGCGCAGCCGGATCTGGCGCACCTGCCGGATCTTGTATTTGTTCAACTGCCCAAACAGGACGGTCTTTGCGTCATTGGTAACTGTGTCAGCCATGTCCTGATTGATGGTGAGCGGGTGGCCCAGAATGACGTCAGACTGCCCGGTGGCGAGGCCTGGGACCCACAGATATTGGCCCTGCCCGTCCTTCAGCTTGCGGAGGGCCAGCAGGATGTTGTCGTGGAACATCCACCGGGCGCCGTTGCGGTACGCCGGATCGACGCTGTGAAGCAGATCCAGCATCTCGTCCGACGCGATCGCCGTGGCGCTCGCCGTGGTTTTGCCGGCCGTAGACGCCGGCACGATCCCGCGGGGCGTCGCGGCCCCGCTTCCCGTGGTCATTTTGGTGTTGGTGATACGGCCAAGGCGCTCGCCGAGCATCTGGCCGATTACCGCGGCCAGGTTGAAGGCTGAATCCTCGAGCAGCTCCTGCGGAATGAGAATGAGCTTCGAGCTGAACTTGTACGCCTTGAAGACGACCTGCCCGATGGACGGATCGACCGACGTGCCGATGCTCGTGCTTTCACTGAGCTGCACGCCCGTGTTAGACGTGTCGTCCGCGGTCGGCCAGGGCAGATCGTTGCCCGACGTTGTCCGCATGAGGTCGGCGACCTGCATCATGCCGCCGAAGAACAACAGGTTGATCTCGAGCTGGTTTACGAACCCCTCGGGCACGGTGAAACCGCCCGTGGAGCCGGTCACGGCGGAGAGGTCCCGACGTTCGGCGAGTGCTCTCGATAGTCGGTCCTGGCGCACGGTCGGGTGCGAATCGCGGCACACGCGGGCTAGCTCCTGGACTTGGGATGTGTCGCCGATCCTCAGATCCAGGTAGCCTCGATTCGGGTTGACCCCGGTCCGCTCACACGCGAGCTGGTGCAGTTCATCCAGCTCCTCGCCGCTCGAGCGAAGCATCCAGCTCTGGAAGGCCAGCGCCCGGTGTTCTTCGGTCACGGCGCCCGCGTCTGACGCCGCTCTCCGTTCGTGGTCCCCGGTGTCACGACGCCCGACATCCGGGTCGCCCGCCGGAGCGGCCATGTGCGCGGCGATCGCGTCCGCTCGCTCCGCCCGCTCGATCTGGCTTAGGGCGGCGTTGTAGTCGTCGTTGACCTCTTTCCACCTCTGCTCGTCTTCGGCGGCCGCCTTGTAGTCGTCGGCCCCCATCTTTT
>SDBT01006592.1_pt1 | contig 19221 bp, 12 predicted proteins | sample 2277101 | NCBI WGS metagenome assembly SDBT01 (sample SAMN10404973, study PRJNA504765) | marine sediment metagenome | isolation source: marine sediment core GS10_PC15, 103 cmbsf | place: Arctic Ocean: Southern Knipovich Ridge | collected 2010 | reverse complement strand
AAAAACTCAACGACTGTAGCAAAGAAACATCGGAGTAATGAAAAATCAATATCCTGAAATAAAACTGCGGTTTGGTTTTTGCCGTTAAGATGCATAGTTAATTGGGCATAAACGAATATCAACGCTGAGCCCTTTAATTTGTGATTATGTGCTCAAATAATATTTTTCCAATGCTTGCTTTCTGCCTTCAGTAGAAAAATTGAAGTCCAAAAAATGCTTGATTTAGCTTTGAAATCTGCTATAGATTCCTATAAATGACATGTGTCAATTCAGGCAAGAAACATTCAATTAAGTTTTAATGCTTTGGATGCTTGATGTCAGACTGAAATCAAGCATCATTTAATTGAAAGCCGATTGAAGTTTCAAGTAAGAGACATTTTATAATTACCTTATTCAAAATAATAAAGTCCACCTGATCATTATCTATAATTCCTTCCTAGATTTTTACAATCTGGAATATCAATTGAAATCTTAAATAAAATGATTTTAATGTATACGTACCTTTCAGCTGCACAGCTGTATCTTGGGAAGGCCAGTGATGTGGAGTAAATGTGGCAGATTAAGAATCTTTACGGATGAAATGAAGCTGGGGTAAAGGCTTAGCGTTTTACCCCGGCCTGAAAACATTAAAATTATGGATATGGTTTTACTAATGTAACAAAAATTAAGCTTCAGATTATTTCACCATCATAGCCGAATGCTTAAATCTTTAAAGTTTGTATATTTCAAAAGGTAATCGAATCGCTTGTTGAATATAAAAACCCTACACCCGAAATTCGATGTATTTATGTTAAGTTTAATCGTACAAACCTAATTTTTATTTGATTTTTCCTCAATATGCATCGTTCCTTACACCTTCTCCTCAACATCGATCGTGCTTTACTCTACTTCCAGTCCTTGGGATCAGTCAAATACCGCGGCTGAACATTGTGAATTCTTCTAACAAAATTTGATGGTCTGTGATGGTTTAAACATTTTTGAGAGAGCAATGAAGAGAATATGGTTAAACCTCTGTTCACTTATCCTTTACCATTTAGCAATTCTCTTTGCATCGATTATAGGTTTAGGGGGAAAAACATTAGTTAGTTTATTTTTCAGTTCTCGTGTTATTTGGTCGAACTTTGGTTCGAAGTATAAGTTTTGATGTTCAAAGGGATCATTATCGAGGTCGAAGAGTTCGCCCCAATCCGGATGCTCAGGATAAAGGGTTAAACGCCATTGATGTGTCTGAATTGTCTGATTGTAAAGGTCGCGAATCGAACGCGGATGGTATTCAGCGAAGATTGCTTTACGTAGCGCTTTCTGTTTACCTTTTAAAAGTGGAACAAATGACAGGCCGTCGAATGACATATGCTCAATCACGATGCCGGCTATATCTATAAGAGTTGGTGTTAGGTCTATATGGCTAGTTAACGCATCGATCCTAACTTCGGCTGAAATCTCTGGTCCCTTTATAAGCAGAGGCACCTCAAGAAGCTGACGGTATGGCGGTGGGCCTTTGTGTATCAATCCATGATCGCCGAGTAGCTCGCCGTGATCGGAGGTGAAAAGGAGAATAGTTTCTTCTTCTACGCCTTGCTTAGTCAACGCATTGAGGATGCGACCCACACAGTTGTCGATCATTTCGATCATGCCATACGTAAGTGCAATCGCTTTTCTCATGGTTGTCTCACTTAACCCATTCGTTTGCAGCAGGAAGCCCTGCTCAGAATCATCCGGTGATCCCCAATAGGACTGCATAAATCCCTTTCCACTCGAGTATGATAGATTAAGGTAATAGGGTGGCATACGGTCGAGTTCTCCTGGAACAACCCGCGGCATAGGCATGTCAGTGGGATCATACCGATCACAGTATGGCTTTGGTGCTTGAAATGGGTGGTGCGGGTCGGGGAATGATACAAATAGAAAAAACGGTGTGTTGGCCCTTTCGATAAAAGAGACAGCTTTTTCGGCGATCCATGTATTATAGTGCAATTCAGCAGGGATCGCACTCTTCCATACCTCATCCAGATCATTGGGTCGTGGTTCCAATGCTTCTTTGGCAGATAACAAAGTGACAGCATTGGGGTAATTGTCCTGAAGCCATCTTGCATAATGGCCAACCTCAGCAGCCGTATCGGCTTCACCAATGACGAAATCAACGGTGCGTAATCCGTAATAAGGACCGGTCCAATTATTCGATTTCTCATCACGCCAGAAAGCCGCCGACTCTGGCATTGCAAGCTCATCTGGTGCTAAAATGGGTTGAAGGTGATGCTTGCCAACGCCATAAGTTTGATAACCTGCCGAAGACAAAAGTTTTGGCAATGTAGGAATTGAGGGGTCGAGTGCCATGCCGTTGCATACAAGGCGGTGATTGCGAGGATACAAGCCAGTGAAGATCGATGCCCGGCTTGGTGCACAGATCTGACAGGGGGTAATGTGTCTGGTGAATCGTGTGCCCTCAGAAGCAATTCTATCAATATTAGGTGTGCTGACAATAGGGTTACCAGAACACGACATACTATCGGAGCGCTGCTGGTCAGTACAAATTACAACGATATTCGGTTTTTCCATATATTTATCCCAATCGATTATTTTATCTGATCAGTCGAATATTAAATTGATAATTCAGCATAACTGATAATGAATTTCAAAATAAAAATCCCGTCATGTTCTCTAACTCAGCGAAAGGAAGCATGACGGGGAAATTATAAAATTATGCAAAAAACAACCGTTCAGCACACCTTTGACCATCAAGTTCCCAGTCACCAGCAATGTTTTCAAACATTAGTTTTAAAGTAGCAGCTTCAACATAATACGCAAACATAGGGAGATCAAATTTCAAACTCCCGCCAAATCAGATTATCAGATAAAAAAAGGTGAAACTCCCCTGTTTAATTAGCCATCCGGCTTTCGCCTGTGGCATAATTTATGGGCAGTCTGCAATGAAGCAGCTGCAAAAACGAAAGGAGCTTCACCATGAAAAAAAGAAACATTTATCAGAACAGAAGTCAAGAACTACTTAGTATTTTTGAGGACGCTGGAAGCAGCGCGGCATAAAAAAGAAGCATGTCTTCTTTGGTGGTGAAGATGTAAATTCGTATGCGGAAATTTTCGTTGATACTTTACGTTCCAAAGGGTGGTTGGTGGCCGGTGTTAACGCACACGATGCCAAGAAGCAACAGGTCAATTTACAAGCCAGCACCGATTGTCTGGAATTAATGGGCATTGCCACGATGCTGCTCAACTGCAGGGCAAATTGTTGTCCTGCACAGTCAGGTACGCGTTTACTTCAATTTAGTTCAACCTTGTAATAGAATATCGTAAAGTCGTTTTACACGAATATTAAAGGAAAAAGCGATGCATAAAACGCCCCTACCGCATTTGCAGACACTGGTTTTTAACAATCTGCGTATTAAACAGTGTTAGAAGATCTGTGCCGATCCCCACTGCAAACGGGAGTGGCACAGGAGAAAGAGAACGAAATGGAATAGAAAATATTATGATTATTTCAGATCAAACTATCTGCAAAAGAAGCTGGAGGCGGCCGGTCAATGTGACACGCCTACGAAAGAAAGCCGTCACAGGAAGGTCTTGGAAAGCCGGGTAAAGACAGGTCTTTCCCTTGGGTATGTTTAAGAAGTGATTGGAACACAAGATATTGTAATTATATAATATAAGGCACAGAAATCAATAGGCGTTTTAGAAAAAGATGATTGAACATATCATTGTAAATAACCATAAACAGGAATAATACACGCAAGGGTGTTTCAGAGAGGTGATATGCATTTAGCGCCTTGTAATAATTAAATATCTATGTGAAAAAATCATAAGATGTTTTTAAGAAGTGATTGTGTCATAAAATATTGACTATAAAACATATTCAAAACAACTAACCCGTCAAAATTTGATATAGGGATTATATACTAGATCGCAATCATTTTTAAATAACGCAAATAGCAATACATACATTTGGATTTTTATTTGGTTGTTTAAATGTAGGCATACTTAAATGCATAAAATATTTTATCTAAAATTAACAGACCTTTATAGTTAAAAATAATTAATAATTGATATAGATGAAAAGATTTTTCTTGACAACCGTTTTTTTATGGTGATATATTGCATCCAATATATTAATATAAAATATGAATCTACATCGAATTCTAAGAAATTATGCCTATTCCTAAAAAAACTATACCAATTAATCGCCCCACTATGAGGGAAGAAGTCTATAACAAGATCCTCAAGTGGATCACGGAGGGTGATCTGCATCCGGAAGAAAAACTTTTGGATAAGGAGGTTGCAAAAAATTTAGGCGTAAGCCGAACCCCGGTAAGGGAAGCGTTTCGCCGGTTGGAGGATAAGGGGTTGTTAGAAACTTCAGCCGGCTGTTGGACAAAGGTGAGCCCCATGTCTCTGAATGAAGCAGATAGAATCTATCCAATTATTTGCAAATTGGAAGAATTAGTTATTTCTTTATCCACTAACGAATTAACTGATGACGATTTTAACCAATTGGACAAAGCAAATAAAAAATTAGCATCGGCTATAACATTGAGTCAGCCGGGCAAGGCTTCTCAAGCAGACTATCGCTTCCATGAAATTTTAATCGAAAAGTCAAATAATCCATATTTGATCGATATTCTCAAAGACCTGAAGATAAAGTTTCGGCGGTTGGAGGTATATTACTTTAAAGGCTGTATTTCTGCCTCCGATTCAGTTCATGAACATGAGCAACTGGTATGTGCATTGCGTGAAAGAAATTCGGAAAGTGCACAAAAGTTGATCAGACTGAACTGGGATAACAGCATGAAAAGGATTCGGGCAAGCTATGACCTGAAATAGTGTGGCTGCACCAAGCACTGAACCTAACCGAGCTTCAGAAACTCTATCACCGCCTATAAAGCCGACTGTTTCTTAGGGAAAGTATGATTGATTTAACGATTCACCAAGAAACGCTTAACAGAAATATCCGATATTGCCGGGAAAAGGGCATCACTTTGCCGACGCTGGCTATGATGAAGGATCCGGAGCTGATCCCGGACAAGATCAAGGAACAGCTCAAAGGAATCGGCCTATGGGATGTGCATCCCGCCAACCTATACAGGATAACCTGGAAAAATGAGCAAAAGGATGCAGGTGGCCTGTTCCATGGCGCCAACCACTTTGTCCTGCCCCCGGAACTAACCGGATGCAAGGCCACCATAATCATGATGTCCGGGCGCTGGTTTCCCACAGGTTCCCACAAGGTTGGTGCGACCTATGCATGCCTTGCCCAGAGGCTTGTGACCGGGCAGTTTGATCCCCGCAAGACCAAGGCGGTGTGGCCGTCCACAGGCAACTATTGTCGGGGTGGGGCCTATATTTCAGATCTCCTGGCATGCAATGCCATTGCCATTCTTCCGGAAGAGATGTCCAAGGAGCGCTTTGACTGGCTGAACAAGATTGCAGGCCAGGTGATTACAACCCCCGGGTGCGAGTCCAATGTCAAAGAGATCTTTGATAAATGCTGGGAATTAAGAAAATCGGGTGAGGACCTGCAGATCTTCAACCAGTTTGACGAACTGGCCAATCCCATGTGGCACTATGCTGTCACGGGCCATGCCGTTGAGGAGGTTTTAAAGCGTTATCTCACTGGAAACAAAAGGTTTGCCGGGTATGTCTCCTCATCAGGGTCCGGTGGAACCCTGGGGGCCGGTTACTACCTGAAGAAGAGGTTTGCCGGCAGCAAGATTGCTGCTGCCGAAGCCCTGCAGTGTCCCACCCTGCTCCACAACGGGTTTGGTGGCCACCGCATTGAGGGTATTGGAGACAAGCACGTCCCCTGGGTTCATGACTGCAAGGAAACGGATTTTGTCATAGCCGTGGATGATGAAGCTCCCATGCGGCTTCTGCGCCTTTTTAATGAAGAAAGGGGAAAAGAGGCGCTTATTGCTGGCGGTGTGAATGAAGAGCTGGTCAACAGGCTTTACCTTATGGGTATTTCAGGCATCGGTAACATGATAGCCGCCATCAAGTTCGCCAAGTACAATGAGCTGACCGAAGATGATTATGTTGTCACCATCGCCACCGATTCCATGCAGCTTTATGGCTCAAGGCTGGAGGAACTAACCCAGGCAAGGGGCGCCTATTCCCGGGCTGACTCCCAGCGCGATATGGAACTGATCAATTCCATAACCATGGATCACATAAAAGAGCTCTCCTACTACGACAAAAAGACAATCCACAATCTTAAGTATTATACCTGGGTGGAACAGCAGGGCAAGGACGTGCAGGAGTTAAACAACCAGTGGTATGATCACGACAACTACTGGAGCAGCACCTTTGATCAGGTGGATAAAATCGATCAACTCATCCTTGAGTTCAATGAAAGGGTGGGCCTACTGTAGAGCTGTGCTGATATCTATGGATTGGAACCTGGGTAAATTAGGTGCTGAGCTAAAAAGGGAGCATCGCAAAACGGGGATAATCAAAAATGTTTCGTCACAAAAAGCACAGAATTTACATCTAAGCTACTAAAGGAGGTTTATCTATGTCGGATGAAAGTGGAAGAGCAGACTATAAATTCGTTGTCATACTCAGCAAGAAGATCGACACTGGTGTGGCACTAAATGTGGCTTCTCATATGGTTGCTGCGTTAATGGCTAAGGCGACCGACGAAGATAAAGAAAGGATGAAGTTTCTCGAGTACGTGGATGGTAGCGAGAAAATTCACTTAGTATCCGGTCTCTCCCTCATTGTCCTTCGAGCTGACAATTCCAACAAAATCCGTCGGACACGCTATAGGGCCATTGAAGAGGGGATTCTCTATGTCGATTTTACAGAATCCATGACAGGTGACACTTATGCTGAACAGATGAATCGAACTAAAGTCATGCCGGAAAGTGAATTAATCTACTATGGACTTTGCATGTTTGGATTGAAGGAGAAAATAGACCCGTTGACCTCAAAGTTCTCTCTTTATCGTTGAGGTTAGGAAGAAATGATTTTGGGAAGGTCTCTTTATCTTTCAGGTTAACTCTCTGTTATTTATTCCCAAAAGCCGGTTTCAAAAAAATTGTAACAGTTTACAGAAAGGAGGAATAGTTCAAATGACATATAAATCCATAAGCCTCTTGGATGAAGGCTCTCTGGAAAGGATTCACAAGGAATCGTTGCGGGTACTTGAAAATGTCGGTGTTCGTGTCGGTGACCCTGAATGTATTAGGATCCTGAAAAAGAAGGGTGCGAAGGTCGACGGGCAGTCGAATATTGTGAGACTTCCCTCTGAAATGGTCATTGAAACTATGGATCAGGTAACCAAGGAATTCGAGTTGGTAAACGCTAACGGTGTTAGGTTTGCGATGCCGAGCGAGAGACCCATGCTCCAGACGCGCATCAAGATGCCGGCATTTTTAGACTACAACGCTGAAAAAGGGAGAGCTCCTGTCCGCCAGGATGTGATCAATCTTTGCAGGCTTGCAAAAGCCCTCCCTGAAGTAAAGTTTACCTATGCTGTCGATTACCCTACAGCGGATGTTCCGGAGGAGTTTAGCATCATCGATACTGTAGGATTAGCCTATGCGATCACAGGAAACGTTGGTGTTTGCGCACCCCTGAATGCGGAGGCCGCGAGGGCATGGATTGACATCTCCGTCTTGGCGACCGCCTCAGATAATTTGGACAAGGATCCGGGGGTTGTAGTCGTGTTGTGTACTACAGGTCCCCTTCAGTTCGAAGAAGAGAATGCAAAGACAATCCGTTATGTGGTAGAAAAAGGCTTACCCTTCGCTGCCGAGCCCATGCCTATGGCAGGTGCCGTTGCCCCTTTTACATTGGCCGGCACCCTTGTGATGGGCAATGCCGAATCATTGTTCCTTTTCACCATGGCGAATGCCATTAGGCCGGGGGCGAAGGTAACCTATAGCTGTTGTGGTTCCATAATGAATATGGCAAGCGGTAATATTTCCATGTCTGCACCGGAAAGTATGCTGCTTTGCAGCGGAGAAACCGCCTTGGCTCGTTTTTACGGCCTTTCCACTTACAGACCCACCTGCTTCAGCGATTCCTGCTATCCTGATGTGCAAGCCGGGATTGAGAAGTCTGCCTTTACGCTCATGAACCTGTTGAGCGGAGGGGATATCATTATGATGGGGGGCAGCTTAAATAACGTATCCTGCCATAGCCTGGAGCAGGTCCTAATCGATCATGATGTGTGGGAATTTACAAACCGCTTTGTGAAAGAGATCGAGGTTAGTGATGAGACGCTCGCCTATGAGGTCATAGAGAGGGTAGGCGCAGGCGGCTCTTTTATAGAGGATGAACATGTACTTCAATGGCTGAGAAGCGGTGAACACTATTACGGGGGATCTTTTAACCGGACCGGGCAGTTTGGAGAGGAAAACGCGATGTTGGCCCGGGCGCACCGGCGGATTCATGACATACTGAGCCAGCCTTTTGAGTTCGGCGCACCGCCGGAGGCGGTTAAACGGATTAAGCAGTACGTTCGTGACGAGGCCAAATCAATGGGGATTGCCGCCCCGGAATGGACGGATTAAAGTTTTTTATGTCATTTACAGACCTCGTTAATTGGAGGAGACCGTATCTGAGCGAGAAATCCTAAATCCGACCTATTTTTTCCCAACAATAAGAATGATAGAAAAATGAGTATTGGGACACAATTACAATTGTTTAAACGGAAATAAAATAATGTTCGGATAACTATTTAACCAATTGGAAAAAAATACTCTGTTGATGAGGCAAAGGGGGAGCCAATATGGAAACCAGATATGTCAAAACTGACCTCCTCATTATAGGTGGTGGGAGTGCGGGATGCATGGCAGCTATTCGCGCACTGGATCTGCAACCGGATCTTGACATTGTCATCTTTGAAAAAGGAGACATCAAATACAGCGGGTGCATTGCCCGGGGGATGGATGCCCTCAATATCGTGGCCATTCCCAATTTCACAACACCGGAACTCTATGTTGAGGCTATTACCGCTGCCTGTGAAGGGGTAGTGGATGCACCGCCCAGCTACGTAATGGCTGACAGATCATATGGACTTTTGAAGAAGCTCGAGAGTTGGGGTGTCCATTTTCCTGTCGATGCCAACGGCAACTATCGCACGCTTAAATTTCACGTCAAGGGCAATTTTCAGACAGATATGGAGGAGCCTGATCTGAAAACGATCATCTCTCGAATGGCTCAGGAAAAAGGAGCGAAGGCTATCAATCGTACCATGGGATTGACCCTACTAAAGGATGATGAGCGGATTGCCGGAGCCATCGGTCTGAATGTCCGAACCGGGGAGATAATTGTCTGCCAGTCCAAAGCTGTTATCGTAACTGCCGGAGGCCAGGCACGCTTTACGCTGCCGAATTCAGGGGATCTTTACGGTACTTTTGATTATCCTGGCAATACAGGTGATGGCTATATAATGGCCTACAAAGCGGGTGCTGCCTTGACCGGTATGGAATACTCCATGAGGGCTGTACTTGTCAAAGACGCCAATTTTCCTCTGCTAGCCATTGCCGTAACCCGGGGTGGTCGAGTAATGGATATTTATGACAAAATCATCATGGAAAACGATGCTTCCACATGGGAAGATATGAACAAAGCCATAACTGAAGACCGTGGTCCTTTGCGGATCAGGCTCAGTCATCTCAGTCATGAAATCATCGAAGAAATCGAACATATCCTTTTCACTACCGAGCGGCCTGTCAATGAGCGGTTTTTTAAAAGGAGAGGCATTGATTTCAGGAAGAAAGACATTGAACTGTGGCCGATCGAGTGGCAGCTTTGCGGTGGCCACGGATTGACCGGCGTCGATATCAATGAAAAAGCCGAGACCGGTCTACCCGGTCTTTATGTGGCGGGTGATGTGGCCTGTGTCCCCAAGCAACACTTAACCGGTGCCTTTGTATTCGGAGAGGTGGCTGCCGAGAGGGCTGTAGAATTTATTTCAAAAAATCAGGGCGTGAAGCTAAATGAGTCTCAGGTCAAAAAAGTGAAGGAGGAGCGCGACAAACGTTTTTCCACCACTGGAAGGGACATCAATGTAAGAAACCTTGAATACAAGGTTAGGCGGTTGATCGCAGACTATGTTGTCTCACCTAAAAACGAATACAAGCTTTCAAGGTGGCTGGAATGGGGGGACATATTTCAGAATGAGATAGAGAGCCAAGTCTTAATCCGTAACGGCCATGAGCTGTCAAAATTGTATGAGATCGAAAATATTGTTCATTGTGCAAATCTTTCCGCTAAAGCCTCCCTTGAACGTAAGGAAAGCCGCATGGGTTCTCATCACCAGCGTGTGGATTATCCGGAAAAGGATGACCGAAATTGGCTCCGACACATCTTACTCAAAAGAGGCGATAATTTAAAGGACATTCAAGCCAGCACCAGACCTGTTATTGGATTGAATATTGAGGAGGTGATGCCATGATCTCTGATATTAATATCAGGGTTGATAGGGATAAGTGTTACGCGTGTGGTATTTGTGTTGAACGATGCATTCTGGATAATCTTCGACTGTCCGTTGCACCCTGCCGGACAGCTTGTCCGATTCACATGAACTGCCAGGGATATATTAGACTCTTAGCTCAAGGAAACGAAGAAGATGCCGCAAAAGTAATGCGTCAGTGTTCACCTTTTGGAGCGATCCTTGGTCGAATTTGTTCCCATCCCTGTGAGGAGGTCTGTGAGCGCAGCCCCATCGACGGCCCGGTGCATATCAGGGCGCTAAAGCGATATCTCGCTGATTCGTTCCCTGATGTGGCGTACAGCCCTCCTGAAAATGCAAAAGAGACGGGTCAGAGGGTGGCGGTGATCGGATCAGGGCCAGCTGGGCTAACGGTCGCATACGAGTTGCAGAGCCGCGGACATGGCGTCACGGTCTATGAGGGTGATACCGAACCGGGCGGTCTTTTACGCTGGGCGATCCCCTCTTTTAGATTACCGGTTCAGGAAGTTGAGCATACAATCAGCATGCTTCAGAGGATGGGCATCAACTTCAAGGTTGGAACTGCCCTGGTAAGGGATCTCGACATTGAGGACCTGAAAAGAGAATATGGTGCAGTGATATTGGCACTTGGAGGAGGAAAGTCAAAATGCTTATCCATACCAGGAGAAGACCTTGAAGGCGTGATAGACGGTTTAGACCTGTTAAGAAAGATAAAGGCGAATGAAAGGTTAAATATTGGTGAATCCGTTGTCGTCATCGGAGGCGGCAACTCTGCTGTTGATACGGCATTAACTTGCGTTAGATTAGGTTCAGAAAAAGTCCAGATAGTGAGCCTTGAAGGACCATTGGAGATGCCGGCCTTTGCTCTGGAGATTCAGGAAGCAAAGGAAGAGGGCATAATTTTTAAACACTCTTATGGTCCCAGACAGTTCTTCCGTCTGAAGGACGGCCGAATTCGAATAGACTTTTCACAGTGTTTGTCTCTACTTGATGAGAACGAATGCTTTAATCCCCTCCTTAAAGAAGAATGTGAACTTTCTATAGACGCTGATACTGTGGTGGTAGCTATTGGACAGGAATTTACCTTCAATGACTTATCAGATTCCTTCTTCGATCCGGCTAATGGTTTCTTAGTAGCAGATCCGCTGACCTATCAATCTCCATCTGATGCCCAGGTCTTTGTATGTGGTGATGCCTTCTCTGGTCCGAAATCTGTAGTTGACGCAATAGGTTCTGCTCAGGAGACTGCAATATCCGCCGATCGATTTTTGAATGAGGATGGTTTGCGTTGGGGCCGGGGTTTCTGGAATGGGGCCAATGTAAAGGAGTACGAAATTCATCCAGATCGAGCAAAGGGCGGTTCCAGGGGTAAACTGGGGAGAGTTCCCGTAAAATCTCGAACCTTGAATGAAGAAGTGGAAAAAACCTTATCTTCCCTGGAAGCTAAGAAAGAAGCTGAACGTTGTCTCAGTTGTGGAAGGGCATTTGAGATGAACAAGACCTGCTGGTTTTGTCTGCCATGTGAAATTGAGTGCCCGGTTGATGCGCTAGAAGTCAGGATGCCATATCTTGTCCGATAAAGGTTTGCGGACTCCGAGATTTAAAAAAATATCGTCTTATTCAAAAATGACGACCAACCACTTTACAAGTATATTTTGGTAAGACATCGTGACAGATCATGCTTGTAAATACATCTCTCTTCAGAGCCGCGACTTCAAGATGAAAGGAGGTGATAATAAACACTAAATATATACATTATTGAGTAAAAAAACGATTTTTTGGGGCACGAAACTCAGCCCGCTTCGAATCAACATTAATCACTATTCATAAAGGAGGATAAAAATGTTTGAGATTAAAAAGTTGGAAAAGATGTTATTTCAAGGAAAATTATCTCGACGTGAATTTTTGACCCGCGCATCTGCTTTAGGCCTAACCACCCTGGTATCACCGGTTTTGTTGACAACTTCAGCACGAGCTTTTACTCCTAAAAAAGGAGGACGACTTAGACTAGGTGTAACCGGAGGCTCAACGACGGATTCGCTGGATCCTGCGGTGATAGAAGATGTTATGCCGATGATTATAAATTTTCAAATCAGGAATAGCCTGACTGAAGTTGAATATGGAGGTAAACTTGTTCCTGAATTGGCGGAAAGCTGGGACACCACACCCGATGCTTCAAAGTGGATTTTCAAGCTGCGTAAAGGCATTGAATTTCATAACGGTAAAACCCTGGAAGCTGAGGATGTAGTCTTCTCTATTAATCACCATAGAAAGAAAGAGTCAAAATCGCGAGCAAAAGGAATTACGAATACAATAAAAGATATTAAGGCTGATGGTAAATACACGGTAGTATTCACATTGAATGAAGGTAATGCCGACTTTGGTTTTCTTATGTCTGATTTTCATTTAACAATACAACCTGCTGGGACTATCGATTTTGATGACGGCATTGGCACTGGTGGGTATATACTTCAGAGCTTTGAACCTAGTGTCAGTGCATCTACGAAGCGTAACCCAAACTATTGGAAGGAGGGCCGTGCCCACTTTGATGAGGTGGAGATTCTAGGTATTGCGGATACTGTCGCTAGAACCAATGCACTGATGACAGGCCGGGTAGATGTGATCAATCGGTGTGACACGAAAACGGCTCATAGGCTGAAGAAAGCACCTGGTATTCAAGTCATTAACTACCCCGGAACAAGACATTACACATTCCCAATGAGGACAGATATGGCGCCGTTCGATAACAACGATGTCAGGTTGGCACTGAAATACGCCATTAACCGTGACCATATAGTGAGCGCGATTTTGAGGGGATACGGCAATCTTGGTAATGACCATCCGATTTCTCGGTCGAATCGCTACTATGCATCTGAATTGCCACAGAGAAAGTACGACCCGGATAAGGCTAAGTTCCACATGAAAAAGGCCGGAAAGCTGGGTCACATTTTCAAACTTCATGTTGCTGAAGCAGGTTTCCCCGGTGCGGTAGATGCTGCTGTTCTTTACAAAGAACACGCCGCCAAGGCCGGTATTAAAATCGAAATAGTACTTGAACCGAATGATGGCTATTGGAGTAATGTTTGGAAGAAAGCACCCTGGAGCGCTTGTTACTGGAGCGGCCGTCCAACCGAGGATTGGATGTTCTCTTGGACATATGCTGCCGGTGCCGCACAAAACGACACCTTCTGGAAGCACGACCGGTTCAATAAGCTGCTCAGGGAAGCCCGATCGGAGCTTGATGAGAAAAAACGACGTGAAATGTATGTGGAGATGCAGAGAATCGTCCGGGATGAGGGAGGCGCCGTGATTCCGATGTTCGCAAATAATATTGAGGCGGCAACTACGAAACTGAAATTCGAAAAACCAGCGGGAAATTGGGAACTTGATGGGATAAAGCTTGTGGAGCGCTGGTGGTTTGAATCCTAAAATTAATTGAATGAATTGCCTAAAAGGATGGGCTGGGCTTAATCCCCCCGGCCTATTCTTTATAAATGTCAAAATTGTGTAATTTGAGTGCAGGATTATCACGGAGAAACGGCATGAAGCTTTGTCTTTTTAGTAAAGAAGAAATGGATTACATCCACTTCACTGTTTTACGTATACTAGAGAAAGTAGGCATAAAAGTCGAGAATGAAGAAGCAGCAAATATTTATGGCGACAATGGCTGTCTTGTTAAGGATTGTGGCGGATATTGGTTGGTGAAATTTCCTCAAAAGCTGATCGAGGACTGTATTCGATCAGCTCCAAGTAGAGTAGTATTTTGGGGACGTGAAAGGGATTATGACTTTGTGATTGAACCTAACCGAGTGGGATTTTTACCTCTTGGTAAAAATCTTTTCGTAATTGATCCTTATACTAAGGAACACAGACTTGCTGTTAAAAGTGATCTTATTAATTGGATAAAAGTTATAAACGCTTTAGATGGTTTGGATATATGTACAAGCCCGGCCATTTGCAGTGATGTGTGTCCAGAAACATCGATGTTGCATAGTATGGAGGTCATACTTACATATACGCAAAAGCCCATTACCATTACAAACCTCACAGGGGTGGATGAGCTTCACCTAATGATAAAGATGTGTGAAGCGACAGTAGGTAAAGAAGAATTCCGCAAACGACCTTTTTTAAATATAAGTGCCTCCCCCGTTACCCCCCTGACTCTTAATAATCACACTTGCGAGCGTATACGGACAACCGTCGAGGCAGGGCTTATTATTAGATCCACCCCTATGGTTCTGGCAGGCGGAACCGGGCCCATGACATTGGCAGGTACGCTTGCCTTGACTGTAGCCGAATCTTTGAGCTGCTTGGTCTTAGCCCAGCTTGTTCGCAAAGGGGCGCCTTTTATATTTAGCAGTTTCTCCACTACCTTAGACATGAAAAGTGGTATCGCTACTCTTGGAGCCCCTGAACATGGTGTTCTCGCTGCCGGTATTACCAAAATGGCGCAATATTACAAATTACCAGTTCAAACGGGTAGCGGCGGCTCTGATTCAAAGCGGCCTGATCCTCAATCCGCATATGAGTTTGCCACAAACACCCTTTTGGCGGCATTATCAGGGTCGAACATCATTTCCGGTGCCGGGGGTCTTGACTCAGCCCTGACGACTGACCTGGCCAAATTGGTTATGGATAATGAGTGCATCGCCAATATTAAGAAAGCACTTAATGGAATAACGGTAGACGATGAAAATCTGGCTTTCGATATTATTGATAAAGCAGGACCGGGTGGGTCATTTTTAGATCATGAACATACGTTTAAACATTTTAGGAGCGCATCCCAGGGTATTATATTTGACCGCTGGCCACGGGATATGTGGTTGAGCAAGGGCGGTAAGGACACTGTCGAAAGAGCCTATCAGAAAGCTAAAGAAATAATAGAAAAAACACCACAGGCCCCACTTCTCTCTGAAAGCACCCAGGAGGAGATCAGTGGGCTTATTTCTGATTACGAGAACAAGGTTAAGAGAGATAGAGAAATTCGATAATTAATTAATTTTTAAATGAACAGTTACTGAAAGAAATTGCTAAAATGGTGTACCAAACTACAGACAAGGAAATGCATAACGTATTATTTCGACTTATTTCGGAGATAAAGGAGACGGCCTATGAGATCAAGATATCAAGCGCAAGCATCACCCAACTTTAACGTTCTATCGCAAGACCAGATAATTGAGATCCACAACGCAACATTGGAAGTGCTGGCGAAGACCGGCGTAGAGATTCGCCACCAGGAGGCATTAGAATTGCTCAAGAACTCTGGCTGCGAGATAATTGATGGCCGCATTGCCAGAATCCCGGCCTGGCTTGTTGAAGATTCGATTGCAAGCGCTCCAGGTACAATTGTGATATCCGACAGAAATGGCGATACCTGCATGCGTCTCGGGGCGAACAATGTATATTTCGGTAGCGGCTCGGATTCTGTTTTCACTATCGATCCAAACACTGGGCAGCGAAAAGAAACGATCTATGAAGATGTGGCCAATGCGGCGCTCGTTGCCGACTATCTGTCTAACATCGATTTCGTAATGTCACTTGGGTTAGTCTCGGATTGCCCCTCCTCATTATCTTATGTTTACCAGTTTATTGCAATGGTCGAAAACAGCATTAAGCCGATTGTTTTCACAGCAGAGGGCAAGGACGATTGTGCGCTAATACTCGATATGGCGGCGGAAATAGCTGGTGGGGCTGACAAGCTCCGTCAAAACCCTTTCTTAATACAATACTCAGAGCCCAATAGTCCGTTGCTGCATACAGCCGAGGCGTTGGATAAGTTGCTACTATGCGCTGAAAAATCTATACCGATAGATTACAGCCCGGGTGTCATGCCCGGGGCTTCCGGCCCGATAACCCTGGCGGGATCACTCGTGGCGGCCAATGCTGAGGCTTTAAGCGGAATTGTCATTCATCAACTTAAGAGGAGAGGGGCGCCGATTATTTCTGGATCGGTTGCCATAATTCTAGACATGCGCACCACGATTTGTTCATACGGTTCTCCTGATTGGTATTTACTAAAAGCCGCCTGCGCAGATATTTACCACCACTATCAGATACCCATATTTGGCTATGCAGGCTGCACGGATGCTCATACGGTAGACCAGCAAGCCGGCATCGAAGCCTCCATCCATTTGGTTCTGAGCGCCCTTAGCGGCACAAACCTCGTACACGATTTGGGCTATATCAGCTCTGGACTCGGATCTTCCCTTGAGATGCTCGTAATGTGTGATGAGATCGTCGCTTCGCTCAAGCCTTTGATGAGGGGCATAGAAATCAACGAGGCCACTCTGGCTGTCGACGTGATCGATCGTGTTGGTCCTGGCGGGAACTTCATGGCCGAGGACCATACCTTGCAGCATCTTAAGAGGGAAAAAAAATCAAGCGTTATGAATCGAGACAATTTTGAGGATTGGGAAAATGCCGGAGCGAAAAGTGCTGGTGACAAACTGAACGAAAAAGTCAGAAAAATCCTCTCCTCGCATAAGCCACAAAAGTTGCCAGAAAGTGTACGAATAAAAATTCAGAAGATGCTTGGAGAGCCTGTTCAATAATTAAGATTCAGCACAGGGCTAATTTTCCTGATTTTAAATAATCGAAAACAATGTCCTGTGTGAGGGCAATACCATGTTCGATAGCATGGATAGTAACATTATCAATACCTTTATAAAAATTGCTAATTTCCATTCGGTATCTGTTTACTTTCACAAGGCCAAAGGTTCTTTCAATTCCTGTTCTGAATGGTTTCAATTTTTTATAGATTTAGCTGTACGGCACTGCCGGTCCATATTTTCTGTATCCGTCTTTGAAGTATGTATAACAGCTGTAGCCAAACTTGTATAGCTCTTTGATATATTTACATTGGCACAGCAGTAGCTGTTTGGATTTTTTACAGACCTTAAAGCATGCATACTTTGTTCTCTTTTGTTTATATTCAATGCCTCTTGGTTTCATTGCAAACCCTCCGGGGCACAAAGGGTGTCCATCTTTGGTAAATCCTTTTGGATAAACCATCTTCTTTCTTATGATGATTGGAATGATTCCAAAGAACTCATAGATATCTTGATGGATTTCTTCTGTATCATAACCTCTGTCGAGTATAATATATCTGAAACAGCGATGACTTTATAGAGATGCCTATATATCATAGATACATAAAAAGAATGGCACAATTTAGGTAACTATACGGGGAAAAGGCCAGTGAATGAAACGGTGCGCTAATTGAAATGGTTATTAATTAGGCTTGTTTGGCAATAGTTTTAATTTTTCATAATAGCCATTTACGAATAACAACCGTACTATCCATTATAAAGGCGGAAAAGGAGGAAGTAATGATCAATTTTTATGAAGTTATTGACCGGGCCATGACCGGAAAATACTGTACCAATGAAGAGTTTGAATTGGAGCTGTTTTCCACAAAAGTAAGGGAGTTGGTAAAAAAATATGACATCATGTATGACCCACAAAACCCGATACCATCTGACGACAACTTGGCTGATAGAGTTTTTGAAGCTGGGATAGAATTATACAAAGAAGTCGGCACGTATTGCCCTGATTCTGAACGAATTATAAAATTCACTGAAAAAGAAATGCTGGAGGCGTTGGATGAAGCGCCCGACTATTCCATTATCGGCGAAGGTAAAGATGCACGCAAATTGGTGGCGCGAGCTCCCGAAAGTGAAATCCCGCCTTTTTGTTTTATAGGTGCTGGGGGATCCGCCATATCAAATGAAGTTTTGTATGCCAGCATCATGGAAACATACGCCGGTTTTATGCCGCTTGCGGATTCCATCACGGCTCCCAGTCTTGCATCCATAAATGGGCGGGCTGTTGTGGCCGATTCACCGCTTGAACTCCTTGCAGCCATTAAGGCCACGGCCTTGGGCAAAGAGGCTTTCGCCCGAGCGGGCAGACCCGGATTGGCGATAATGAATAACATTGCCACTGCCGGATCATCTGCGGCAAAAATTGCCGGAAGCCAATTCGGGTTAAAACCTTCTGATGCTTGGCTTATCGGGTACACATCAGAACTCAAATTCAGCTATGAAAGATTTAATGAGATCGGCTATGTTCTGAATCTGGGCGGCCACATCCTCAGTGAAACAGCCCCGATACTGGGCGGATATTGTGGTGGCCCGGAAGGGGTGGCCATAACCTTAGTTGCATATCACTTTAGTAGTATTTTGGTATCCAGGTGCGACTCACATCACATCTTTCCTGTTCATTTCAAGTATGGATGCACTTCACCTCGTAATATCCTATGGGCGACCAGTTTAGGGGCACAGGCGATTACACGCAACAGCCAGTACCCGCTTTTTATTGATCATTATTCTGCCGGCGGACCGATGACGGATATGTTCTTTTATGAAAATGCCGCAGACATCATGGCAACAGTGGTTTCCGGTGGACACATCAACGGCACGGGTAGTGCAAAAGGGACAAAAGTCGATTATTTCACACCAATAGAACCCAAGTTTGCTTCAGAGGTGGGTCACGCAACAGTTGGAATGAGCCGCAAGGAGGCCAATGCGATTGCAAAAAAACTGTTAGATAAATATGAGAGCCGGTTGGATGATCCACCACTAGGAAAGAAATACATAGAATTGTGGGATATAGAAAAGAAAATGCCAAAAGATGAATATCAACGATTTTATGAAAAAATTAGACAAGAAATATGCGAAATTGGCATTCCATTAAAAACATACTGATTATACGACGAAATCTTACTTTGCTTTTGAAAAAAGGAGACAATAATGAGATCTGATGAAATATTTAAAACCCTGCAGGACGCGATC
>SDBT01006591.1_pt1 | contig 19222 bp, 24 predicted proteins | sample 2277101 | NCBI WGS metagenome assembly SDBT01 (sample SAMN10404973, study PRJNA504765) | marine sediment metagenome | isolation source: marine sediment core GS10_PC15, 103 cmbsf | place: Arctic Ocean: Southern Knipovich Ridge | collected 2010 | reverse complement strand
GTGTTGTATTGCGTATTATCAAAGAAGATTCGTGCCTGCGAAATTGTGATAGTCGCGGCATCAGCCTGATAAATTGCATTATTAGCAAAGAGGAAAGCAGGACCTAAGTTGGCAGCAACACCATTGACGTTCTTCCAAGTCGCACCGTGCAGGACAGCATTCCCCATCCCGAAGCCTGACGCATCTGATGAGAATTCGAATGTCCCATTGATACCAACGAACCCGCCGAAGGTGCCCCCAGCCTTGGTGAGCGTGCTAGTCCACCGGAAAAATCCTGGGTTGTTCAGGAGTGTGATTGTTCTGTCCTGCCTCAGGAAGATTAGTGAATCGGCTGCAACCGAAATAGTCGCACGGTCAGGGAGAATACCGGGATCTGGCGAGATGTCCAGTCCGTTAATTGCACTGCTGTAGACCGTTGCCCGTAAGTCAGTCGCGTTGTAGGCAGAGTTAAGGATATTAACTGCCCCACGCGTGATCTGCATGTAATCTGGACCGGCTGTACCAGCGCCTCCTGCTGCAAGAGCAGCACCATCAATGTGGAATGCATCGCGGGTCGTATCGAGAGCTACTTGTGCTGTAGGAGATGCTGCTGAGTTGTCGTACGCCAGCTGCGTGTCAACGTTCCCTAGTTCACTAACAGGGACGAAGCCAGATACATCGAGGGTTGCGATGCCACTCGCAATCCCCAGGTCAGGAACATGGTCAAGGTGAGACATTAGTTGTCCTTAAATATTAGGATGCGTCGGTTAGCTCAACTAGCTGGTAGTCAGCAAGGGCACCCGCGTTGGCCTTTTTGAAAGCCCAGAAGGTTGCGTTACTTGCAACAGCAGTTCCATCTTCAACCATCATGCAACGGTTTCCAATGTCATTTGCTGCAGTTCCTAGGGCTGAATTCAACTCACCCAGCGTTGGCGTTCTATCACCACCAGCGGAGCTAGTCCATGCGCCATCTGCACGATACTTATCAAGGCGGGATAATGCCTTAATGGCAAGTTGGTTGCTTGAGTTAACCGCAAGGTCAGTGTCGTCTGTTTGAACAGCATTGAAACCAGCATCAGCACCAGCAGCACCAGAACCATCACTAGTCCTGTCATTAACAATGGCACCGTGCTGTTGCTCTACAGTAGCTGTAGCTACGTCAGTGCTTACCTTACCAGCGGTAACATCAATACCGTCGCCTTCAGTAGTTGAAGTACCTGTTCCTGTTTGCTGCCACGCATCGTCATCACCATCCCATGTGAAGGTAGTGTTGTCGGTAGCGATAGTGTGCGTGTCGCCTGTTTGTATAGAAGCAAAAACTCGCCCAAAACCGAAACGCTTAGCAGCAGGATCTGCTGCTGCTATGTCACTCTGTACGCCAGATGACTCTCTATAGTCCTGGTCCCCTGCAGCAAACTCAACTACCTGAATGTCCGACTGAGCACCCGTCTGTGTGCCGTGAATACGGTCAGCGTTAGAGCTAGATGCAGTCCTGTAGACAACTAGTTGCGGGTCAGTAGCACCGGAGAGGTAATCATCTAATCCACTTGTCTCAACCGCACTCCACAGTGTGGAATCTGTGTTGATCTGAGCCACAAGGTTGGTTGTCGTGGCGGCAGCACTACCACCGATCTGAACATCGAATGCGACAGAAGGAGCGTTGAGGAGCGTGAAAGTCTCAGTTGTAACACCATCTGTAATGATGAACGTAGAAGCATCGGTTGGGTTAACAGCGATAGCTACCAGTTCTCCCTGAAGAATGGCACCAGAGCCCCCAGACAGTAGCTGGTTTGAAGTTAGGAGTAGCTCTTTCCACGTAGTCCCACTTACAACAGTTGTGTCTACGTAGCTCTTCGATGCTGCGTGGGCATCAACCGTTGGTGTAAGTGGAACTAAGATCTGCCCAGCACCATCTCGCTGAACGACAAGATCAGCCGTGGCTGCAGTGCCGAAAGCCTTCTCAGCAACAGCGTTAGACTCTGTTCCTAGAAGGGTTCCGTTGGTACCTCCATCGTGGTCATCGGTGTCGTTAATTGCGTGACGTTTTAGGTGAGCGGTCATATGTTATCTCCTAGAGAGTAGTTACCTCTACGGCGTATAGGACTCCCGCCCTATTACGTACAATGTATAGTTGTGCAGTTCCTGTGTCAAACCACCATCCCCACATGTTAAGAGTGATGTCTCCAGTGCCTATAGAGGCAAGTTCGAACCTACCGGCATAATCAGCTGCAGCAGCAATAGTTGCACTGGTAGGCGAGCCGTGAGTATGATCCTCTCTGGCAAAGTTAACACTAGTGCCTACAGCTGTAGCCTGGTTAAGAAGGGTCTCATCAGTAACTGTTGTTGCTGGTGTGCCCTGAGCCATCGGTAGCCAGGTTACTGGTGAATCATCAGTCAAAATGAAAAAACTATCGTTATCGAGTTGTCTTGCAACTTTTCCAATATCGCTAGGAATAAGCCCACTAGCACCAGTCCGTGCTGCTTCATCAGCAAACTCGAACTGGTGAATAATGTGAATGTCACCAACAGCTACTTCATCGTGAAAAGACATTAGCAGGAAGTCCTAAGGAGTAAGGCAGCGCCACATCTAGTGAAGACTAGCCTAGGACACAAGCTCATTATGAAAGTCTCATAATGGCCTCGTCCAGGTTGTGTGCCAGAGTTGTACTCTATAGCAACATCATCATCTGTAGCAAGAGGGATATTGAGCAACGCTGTTCCTTTAACACCTGTAGTCGTGACACTAGCTTGTGAAACCCCATTTACAAGAATTCGGTAGACGGTTGTAGCATCGGCAGATTGTGTGTGCCAGCCGAACCTCCTGATTACTCCAGCCTCCATAGTAGTGATCTTGTGCCGGTCATCAAGCCCAGCAAGAGGAGTAGCCTCTGAGTCACCGGACGCGCTAAAGTGCAGCGGGCCTGCTGCAACAACATCACCACCCCAAGTAAGTGAGTAGCCTCCTGATAACGGAAGTGTGACAATATCATTTGCCAAACCAGTTAAACGTCTTCCATCAACAGCAGGCAAACCGGATTGGCAGTTCACTGGAATTAGTTTTATGATGTCGTCAACTTCGACACCACCGCGTACTTGGTCTCCGTCAAGCTTAGACATAACTACTCGTACTGAAAATTTGGATGATATCTTTACCCGTTTTCAATTTAACCTCAAAAGCAACTTTCGGTGGAGATGTACTGACAAAGTAAACATCCCGATTATCGACTCCACTAGCTCCTTTAGATTGATAGACGCCATTCCGCAAAATTTGTATTCTCGAATCATCTCTAAAAGCTGCACCGCTAACTGGCATGATGAGTGTTCCAAAACTAGCAAAAACTGTTTGTGCTCCTGCTGTGTCAAAGACTCCAGTATTTATGTTGAATGGGTCATTAGCATCTGGGTCAGTTCCTATGATGTCAATTTCGCGGAACTGCCGTCTAGACGCGGCAATAGCCGCCTCTGTGTCGTCATCAAACTCAGAGAGAGGGAACCTACCTCGTGCTGTGAAACCAAACGACATACTATCCCTTTCTAGTTAGTTATGGTTGGAACCCTGCTAGACTACTTGTAACAAGGTGACTATCATCCACTATACGTGCGCTAATACTACCTGCGCCAGCATCAGAACCACCAGTCCTGCTAATTGAAACTCTCAACATACGCTCTTGATGAAAAACAGGAATAGGGATTCTGAACGTTCCTGCAGCATCAAAGACGAATGGAAAAGGTGTTACGATACCAGATCCATCAGTATTGGAGAAAGGATAAAAGTCTGTGCCAGCTGCTGGGGTACCTAGAGGAGTCGGCAAAGGTAGGGTTACTAACGGAGAAAACTCCGTTGTAATTGATAAGCTTGTCTCATCACCAGTAGTGTAGCTCACTAGTAGCCCCAGCTGCGATCTATTGTCTAGGCGCATCTCGGCCTGTTGGTCAACCGGGTCTACAGTAATGCCGGTAGTGGGTCCTGTAAACGTGAGTGTATTAGAGCCATCAGTGTATTTAAGAACAGACATAGGTTATCCTTATGGAGTTACATCAACAACGTTGCCGAAGCGTGGTGTGCCTTCGCTAGGAAGTTCACGCCAGAAGAGCATGTAAGCTCCGTTAGAGTTATCACTAACTTGATTGTGCGCTACGGTGACTTCACCGTTAGCTGCTAGAACTAGTGTAGCTGAGTCATTAGCAGCTGTTGAATCTGCTGTAAGGCTTGCTAGTGTTTCTGTTCCTGCGGAGCTTTCAAGCACGAAGCTAACAAAAGCCGCAGATGTATTAGCTGCATTAGTAGCTAATAGCTCAACTGGGATGCCCTGCTGTTGTGCTCCTGCGACATTGAATATCTCAGAACTAGCGATGATGCTTAGATCATCAGCGTTGTCAACATCTGCAGCAGCTAGAAGGTTAGCATCGTCACTGCATACAACCACCATTAGATACTCAAAGCCTTCAGCTAGGTCTGCTACAACCGCTCCAGCCGCGCCATTAGCAATGACACCACTAGCTACAAATCGGAATGGGTTACCAAAACGATCTCCCATCGTAACAGCGTTAATACCTATTTGATCGCCTGGACGTAGATTTCCTGTTAGTGGGTCCTCTGTGAAAGTTGGCTCTGATTGTCCAAAGCTGTCTGTGTTAGCCATAGTTTACTCCTAAGTGATTGTTGTAGCTGATATCGCGGCGTCGTCTGTTAAAGCTTCGGCCAGTGTTTCTATTCTTCGATGTAGAGCCGCTTGGGGCAATACAAATTTCGTGTAGTTGTCTTCTGTCAGGGCTGGGGATATTACAGTCTCCCCTAGGAAAGTGCCATTAGCGAAGAATCTACATTTTTGTGAGCCGTCATTAAATATGACAAACGCCCATTTTTGATGAGAATACCTACTCCAATTATGCGTTCCAGCGTGCGTATATACAACAGGTGCTCCTGATGTAGAGTCGGTAATTGCTAGTCTGAAATCTGTAGCAACTGAAGGGTGTGCCCCGAACGCTAGAGCCTTGTCATAGAGCGCTGGAGCCGCTGGGAGAGGCCCACCGTTACTATCCCCACCAGCGAAGGCTATCTGTGGAGCGTGCCTGCCTTGCTCTCCTACGGGGATAAACTCCCATAGGACAGTAAAGGCTTGGTTTAATTCAGGCTCGATACCCATTGAGCTAAGCTCATAGATAAGGTGCTCTTCACCAGTAGTTACTAATGGGTCAGTAGCTAACCTAGGTCTGTAGGATGCTAAGTAGGTGCTTTCAGTAAAGTTTGCCCCCCAAACAGCTATGTCACCATCAGTCTTTAAGATAATCCTAATCTCTACAGCTGTATGCGCGACATTAGCATTGAAACCGTTAATGTCATATCTTAACCATCCGCTTGTTGGGTCTATGGTAAAGGGCACAACTACGGCTGGGTCTGGAGCCCCACCAGTGAAATTAATAAACATCTCTATGTCAGGAATTGATGCTGGTGGAAGAGGCTTTAGAAATACAGAGAACCTGTAATCTGTAGTGATGGGATCAAGACCAGCAAGGATCTGATTTATGTATTCGTCACCACCACCGGACTTTGTTAGGACACGAGCAGATACACCTACACCATCAGGTGCCGTTTCTGTTGGAACAGAAACAACCATTCCAGCAGATCTATCCCAAGTAACAGGGCTATCTGGGATAACCTCTACTAAACCAGTATCTCTAATGTACTGAAGTAGTGGGTCCGGTTCTAAGATAAGCCCGTTTACCTCAAATCTTACTGCATTAAGATCCGGTAGCCTCAGCAGACCAGTGTTGGGATCTGTATACATCGCATCTTCAGCAGTGCGGTCAAAAGTCTCAAAGCCCTTTAGCTGGATGTTTAGAGCCGTATCTGGTGCGGGCTCAGTTACACCACCAGTGCCAGACACTGTAACGCGAGACTGTGTATCCGATGTTAGGAACAGCCTTTTGTCAGTAGAAATTGGTTCGTTGAATAAGCCCATTATAGTGGCCAGTTCACGTTAATACGGTTCATGGAAATGTTTGATCTGTTGTCCCAAAAAGTGAATCTGCCTAAGAAGCCATCAAGGTGATTAGCATCTGCGTTGTCCCTACCAAGTTTCATAATGTCGCCCTGAATAGGTAAGTTCGCTGTAGTCAGAATTGAGGAAGCTGTGATATCTCCAGTTGTCAAGTTCTCTAACCACAGTTGCCTATCGAAGCTTCCACCATTAGTCAGTACACGGAAGTAAGCCCTGAAAGGAGTTATCCCCATGGTGCTGCCCAATACTATTGTGACATCTTCAAGCGCACCGTTAAAGTCCGCTTGCCATGTTATCGTGTTAGGGTCATCTATGAATAAGCTTGATCCGTCAACTCCACTATATGAGGAGAACAGATACTGCAGCTGAGATACATCGCTAACTGTGGCTAATGACCCTAGAGTTTTAAAGTCTACGGACCACATCGTGTCTGTTACATGGGAGTAGAACGGGTTAAAGGCTGCTCCAACATCAATAGTATCTGCCTCTCTGGTTACTGGGGCAATAACACTAGGCACATAATGATGTGCGCTATAGCTTTTAGCTAAGCTGGCATTGGTGAACCTAATGTCCAAAGCTTCTGTATCGGCTAAGGAGGCTTGTAATTCCCATCGTAGATCTGCTGATGCTCCTACAAGCTGCTGACTAGCAACGTATTGCCTGTAAATGCCATCTTGTATAAGGATGCTAACTCCAGTTGTGGCCAGTTGTGTATTAGTGTTGTCAAACAGCCTTACAGCTAGGGTGGGGACACCAGTAAATGAGACTACATCTATGACACACTGAGCAGCCCAATGCTCGTTGATGAGGCCACTAGCGATACTTTGATGTATTGTTACCGTTTGAGGGTTACCAGTTGTATTGCTCATCGTTAAACGAAAAGCTGTATCAGACTCCGTTATATCAGAGTCTTCTGTTGTTGCCGCAGTGATGATTACTCCTACGTCAGTTACAGTGTAGCTAACAGTTCCCAGTCGCATATCGGAGTTGGATATCTCATTGTCTCTAGCTGGACCTACTTGAATACCTAGGTCACCAAAAGATGGTTCATCTATTTGATCTAGTAGGAAGTCACCATTAATAGTGTTCTGAGTTACCCCCTCACTATTTCGTGTAACCGTAGCGGTGGTAGTAGTTTGATCTATGTAACCAAAGCCTGAGAAAGATGGAAAGTTAGAGAAGTCTAACTGAGTACCAGTCAGTTGTATGGCTAGTCCATCAACACCCATGTTAGGGTTTAACGGAAGTTGTCTAACAGTATTTGCCACAGCTAATTACCTTTTTCCTATATGCACTTCAAATGGTGAAGTCTTGGCTAGTCTATTCAACATCTTAGCATGAGGACTCAAGATGGTTGTAGAAGCTTTACGCTTACTCGCTTCCAGCAAGTCTTGCACAACAACGGTCACAGGGCTTCCAGCAGATAAACGCTTTAGATGCCTCTCTATCAGCCTGCTGTCATTCTCTAACATAGGGCCAACACTCTCTAGAGGACCATCTGATCCATCTACACCGTGGTAATGCTTCGCTGTGGCGCTGTAGTAATACGCCCCAAACGCTCTTTCACCTTCATGTAGCTGCTTCAGTAATCTAAAGTGTTTTCGAAAGTCCACTTACTCTACTCTCCTTTGGAGGCAGCAGCTTTGTAAGTAGGACATCCTAACTTTTTACCGATAGCGCAAGTTCCTGCTTTACATTGCTCGCAGCTGCCTTTACAAAGCATATCTTCCATCTCTAGAAGCCCATTAACTACATCTTCAACTTTACTCCCAACAATGACTTGCTGGACAGCTTGAAGTAGGTCAGGGTTGTAGTGGTGGTAGAACATCCAAGCACTACCAGATGTTTCCTCTAGATGATCTTCTAGATCATCACGCAGATTTGTCATTTTTGTCTCCCATTGATTTATCGAATTTGTACTTACCAGCTATGTCTTGACTTGTGCCGCTCGTCCACGAGCCTTTGCCCTGCTCAGATCCGTTAAACGCCGTAGACACCTTTTCAGGAAGAAGTCTACCGCTCTTGAAAGCTCTATGAAGATTAAATGCCTTCATAAAGTCCTCTATTAATTTTGGTGGGATATTAAAGCTTTTAGCCACTCTTTGTATGATGCTATGAGGCCTTCTACCTGCAGATGTTTCATGCACAGCCTGCACCATTATTTTGGCCCAAAAGTCAGAGCTAAGGGGTCTTCCATGGCTGGGCGCGGGCCACCATCCTTGAACCTTATTAGTCTCTAGGAGCCCGACAACTTGATTATCTATTAAGGACCCACCGAGGATATTGGAGATGGCTCCTAATACGTCTTCTAGATATTTCATTTTATCTCCGGGTCTCCAAAATCAAAACGTTCTATGATTGTCCTCTGGATGGGTGGAAAGAACTTTAGAATGAGACTACCCCCTAGGTTACCAGCATCATCCCCAAAAAGCCCACCAGAGTTGAATAGGATTACAGGGCAGTCAGTAGCTGTTTCTGTGGGAGAGACAGACACTGTTTCATATCTACCTACTGGGCATCCTCTAACAAACTGCTTGATATAAAACTTCCTTTGGTGTTTCTCAGCTAGATCGAAAAGAATTTTCCATGGCTCAAAAGTGGTAAAGTCGTAGGTAATAGCTAAAGCAGCCTTCACATCTTCTGTAGGCCAAGGTGGTAGAGGGTGTGGAGGAAGTCCATTCATTAAGCCCCTACGAATACCTGAACAGCCACAGCTGTCCCTAGATTTGTTAAGTAAAGCTCTGTGATGCCTGAGTTATTTCCTAAAATCAAAGCATAAGGACAGACAGGAATAGAAGCAGATCCGATGGAATTAATCTTCATCGTTATGTTGCCTTGTGTGTGCACAAATAACACTTTGGCATCTGTGATCGTGCCGAAGGATATTAGTTTGTCTGTCTCGTCCGCTCCCAGTGTAAAGTTCTGGTTAGCTTTCGCTTTGATGTCAATAAGGAACATATTCTCTAGCGCCTTAACAATGCTAGGCTCTAGATTCTCTTCCTGGCAGATTAAACGCCCCTTAGCGTCAACTCCTACAGTGAAATTTGGTGGTGTTTGATTGAGTGCCATGTTAGCTCCTACGTAGTTGCGATTTCTCTAAATTCTTTGTCTACTTCAGCAAGATAAGGGATGAGGGCCTCATCAATCAAGCTGTCTATATTGTCCAACGCCTCTACATGAAAAGGATGGTCAAGGTGTATCTTCAAAAACTTAACAGTTTCTCTCATCTTTCTGATACTGGTAAGACAGGCGTCTATAGACTTATCCAATTCGAGACAAGCACCTTCTACACTTGTAGGAGGTGGCGATATAAGACCTAGTTCAAGCGCATTAAGTTGAGTCTTTTTGGTCATCATTTGATCCCATTATCAGCAGTTTTCTAATGCTCTTCTTAGGGATCGAGATTACATTGTTGTCGTTAACCACAATGTCCACATGATCTTGATGAGTAGTAACCTTCTGCGCAGACATATAGATACATCTGTCATTGGTCAACTCAATCTCAACGCCCCATGGAAGAAGTTTAGATCTCTTATTAGTCACTGCAGTTTTCATCATAACTCAGATAGCACCCTAGCCGCTCTAGATAATGTCTCCCTCACTCTAGTCGTATTAGGATTTTGTAGTGCGGCTGCCACATTGTGCCTAATAGTATTTAAAGACATCCCGCTGCTTAGTTGGCCTGATACCATCTCAACAATAGAGCCGGTAAAGGCTCTTCCCATCTTTCTGGAGAAGATAGTTCCTAAGTCATTATCGTTAGTAAGGATTGTGGCTGTTTCTTGCGGAGCTTCGCCTATGAAAGCTGATGACTCTATGAGGGTTGCTTTAGCCTTCACGTCATGCATCTTATCAGAGCTACCTCTCATCATATCCAAGAGGGCGTCGAGCAGGAGGTTACCAAAGCTCTCAAACTCCTTTTCAGAAAGTCTATGCTTGTTAGATAGAGTTGCCAAGGTTCCTTCTAAAGCCTTCTCTAGTCTTTGGATATCATCCCTTAAAGATGTCCCACCCTTTTCCATAGGGCGAATAGTGCGTCGGCTTGGTCTTCCATCTTTCCAAGAGCCTAAAGCTCTCTCGGGTAACCTAGCGCCTACATTCACTGCAGTAGTTGATTCTTGCAAACCTCCATGCTTAGTGTACCAGGCTCTTAGACCAGTCTTCAAAGCATCCTTCATTACAGATGGAGCTACTTCTCTTGACCTTCTGTTTATATGGTCTACATCATAGGCCTCTGATATAGCACCATTACCCTCAGTTAGTTGGTGAGGCTCACCTTTTTTAGTGTAATGGGCTCTTAGTCCTACCTTCATTGCCTCTACTAATCCCTTAGGACTATGCGTAGAGTCTCCCTTGCGGGAGGGAGGACCAACAGCAGCATTAGTGTTGTAGATATCCATTAGGAGTTTCCTTACGTTCTGAGATGCAACTCTATGGTGGCGTCAGGGAGAACACTGTTTTCGTGAAGCGACAAACCTTGATCTAGTGCGCCACCACCAGATGCTTTAATCACGTAGGCTCGTGGAGCTTCCAAAACTACACCAAAGGTTTTCGTGTGACCAGTAGGAGCTACATCACTTCCAGTAGGAACTCTTGAGAAGCCTTCACCAGCTTGGAATTCCATTGCTAGTTGCTTAACTAACCTGGCAAGAGGCACATCAGCATTAAGGTGCAGGAGAAGGGAATGATCTTCTCCAGTGATCTTTTCCACTACTGTTAGGTAGCTTTGTCCTAGAATATTGTCTTGTAGTAAAGGCATTTATATCTCCTCTTGTTGTATTTCCACTTCCCACCTGGGAGTGAAAGATTCTCTTGTTATTGTGACATCATGGATGTTTGCATACATGAACATCTTTATCTTGTCTGCTTCAACATCATACCCAAAGAATACCTTCTTGAGGATAGCAGGTTTCCAGCGCCCTTCACTTGTAAGCCATCTGTACCTGTAAGAGTATGGCTCAACAGTCCATATCCTTGTAGCGAAATCTTCAGTTATCTTTGTGTAGGAGATCATGCATTGTAGGGATAAGTAACCAGCAGCATGAAGCTGGCTGTTAACACTAGCACTGTTCCGCCTTTGTGACCATCCCATCAAGTGCCCTCTATTATTCAGAGACTCATTAGTCGGGCCTAGGTGTCCCCTATTAGTGTAGCTTGCTCCCAAGTGACCTCTGTTAGTAACTCTTGGTTTTTGGCGTGATCTGTTAGAAGCCTCATTCCTAAAAAACGAAGATCTGACATCTGGTTTACGTGCGTCAGCCATCTATTAGCCTATCCACTAGATCATCTACAGAGACACCTCTGTAGCTCTCATATAGGGCTTTCCTTATTGGGTCTGTAAAGAAGTAGTCTTCTTGTTTGTAGTCCACTGTGGAAATGCTCTCTGGCCTTACTCTTGTTTTAACTCTTAGGGTTTCTGGGTCTACTATCTTGTAGACTTCAAATTCATCATCCCAATCTAAGACGTATTCTTTGCTACCCCATCTAACAATGTGCCCTATAAGACGATGCTTATTCGGAGCCCCTAGTTTGTCGAATTCCATCTTCTCAGGCTCTGGGAGCTTAGCTACAAGCTCAGGACCAGTATCGACCATTTCCTCCTCTGCACCGTCTGGAGCCTCTGGAGGTGGCTCTGGTGCAGCACCAGGGGTCATTCCTTTAGGTTCCTTAGGGACAGGAGTTTTCTTAGGGCTAGTTTGACCAGGCTTCTTAACAAGCTTGTTCTTGTTTTTTACGCTGACACCAGGCATCCCCATGGCCTTAGACATTTTAGCCCCTGGAGGCCCCATGCCTTTTCCTAGGTCTTTAACCTCAAATAAGTAGTCAGAGTATCTCATAAGTCCCAGTATAGCACCCTCAATTGAGTTCGCCTATCAATACATCTACAGGGTTTGATGTTGTATTAGTGAATGTAACGTCCCTTAGTATGAAGAGATCAACAGGTATAGATTTGTTTCCGTTTGAAAGTGTGATAGTGTGCTTTATGTTTGGTAAGTTAGTCGGCAAGACCACAGTAATCTCATCCGTTACTGTTGGTGTAGAGATGGCTACTAGGAGGCTACCAGGGTTTAGAGTGACTGTTGTCCCTGGAGTAAACCCAGAGCCTGAGATAACGATAGTGTCCCCACTGAATACTCTATCTTCCGATAAGGACGTTATCTCTGGTGTAGGCAATGGGCCTCCATGAGGCCCTCCAAGTTCTACATACCAAGTCATAGTCTAAACTCCGTGAATTTCTAACCAAGCTCCTCTAAGGATCATCGGGTGACAAGGGTTCTCTTGCCCTTGCTCCATCTTTAATCTTCTAGCCTCTCCAGTCAACGGAGTGATTAGATCAACATTAAGGGCACAAGCAAACCAGCCCTCTCTGTTAAGGTGCTCTACAGGTATTTTGAAAAGGAACTTATCTTGTTCCCCACCTATAGGGGTATTTGAGATTTGCTGATGAGCTTTCTCATGCTTGTCGTAGTAAAGGAGTTTTGGGACGAACTTAGCATCTATGTCAAAAGCATCAAATTGTATCCACACTCCAAAGCTTCTTATGTTCATCGATGGAATAATAGCGGGAGCAAAGGTAGCTATTCCTGATAGTTCGAATGCAACTCCTACGCATAGAAGAAGGGGAGGTGGACAATACCACCCTACCCCTTCTGAAAACTCGCACGGATTTAAAGTAATAGTTGGGTATTCAGCAACACCGCTTACTTGCTTACTTCTTATCTTACGTGGGCCACCAATTTGTTTTGGTCTAGGTTTCATGCTAACTCCTTAAAGTAGGAGCATTATACATCACTAGGACTCGTATACAGCAATCAATACGTCAGACGTATCCATATCTACAGCCGTGCCTGTAGCGGCCAGCCAAGTAATGGTTGTTGCTGCAACTGTGTAATCTAAACCACCACCCTGTGTTTGCAGGATTCCATTTAGGAATAGCTTTACAGAAGCATTACTGAGCGGCGTGTTATTTAGAGTGTCTGAAATGGCCGTATCTGTGCCAGTGATGTTTTCAGTAGTTACAGCCTCTTGCCTCGCTGCTCCACCAGCCACTCCAATAGCATCATCAATGCCCTTTAGGTGTGCAGCCAAATCATCTACATCGCCAGCTTCTGCAGGACCAGCGTCTGGTGTGTAATTAGCAGGAGTGAAAGTGATGTCTAAGTGGTCACCGTCTAGCCTAGTAACATCGACACCGACACCGTTAGAACTTACATCTACTCGTGCGATATCGTTACTTGCTACAGACCCTGAACCAGCGCCACCTACAGTATCAGGATTTACTGATAGGGTTGACCCATTTCCACCGGCTATACCGTTACCTTGCGTAGCTAGACGAAGGTTATCAGAACCATCGTCTTCTAGCCCTGTTCCTGCAAAGTCGGCTGGCTCAACTTCAAGCTGCCAAGAGTTACTACCAGCTTTAAGACCACCAGATGATGCTGCAATTTCACTAGCAGCAATTTCTAGGTCATCTGTGTTTGCTTGAACACCTCTATTGATGTCCCCCACGTTGAAAGTGTTACCAGAGGCAGCTAGACCAGCGCCAGCGGTTACAGAGCTTGCACCAGAGAACTGAATCCATGTTCCAGTTGGAACGGCTCCGTCGAAAGTGTATCCAAGGTTCTCAAAAGCGCCACCAGAACCACTAACTAGAACAGCATTTCCGTCACCAGGAGGAACCTCTGTAGCTGGTGTTAGGCTAGTTCCATCCCACTGAAGAAACTTACCTTCGTCTACACCCTCAGTCAGACCAATGGTGCCGTTAAGTGTTGTTTGAATGGCAGCAAGGGCTCTTGTTAAGTCTGGGACGAAACCACCTGACCCAACGACTATCTCTATCCAAGATGCCCCATCATACTCTGTAATACTTCCTGCTACTAAAGCATCAGAAGTTCCAGCAGTTGGGGTTCCAGCATCTGTTACAACATAAGCATCGCCAAGGGTTGGAGATAAACCGTTAATGGTTGCAATAGAGGCACTACCTACCATCTCTCTCACAGCAACAGGGTCTGCCCAACTAAGGCCAACAATGGCAGCATCAAGCTGTCCCTTTGTTGCACCATCAGAAGCTGCAGTTCCATCAACAAGACCTGTAATCTTGTTGGTGCCCATAGGCAGATCTGATGTCATAGCCTGGGAGCCATCGGCCTGAATGAAGGTATCCGCCAGTTTCGCAGTAGAAATGGCGTTTGCTCCAAATACTGAGTCTGCGGTGGTCTGGTCAAACAAACCAGCGCCGAACGGTGCACGTCCTGCGGTGGTAGCGTCAAAGGTTCCTGATGATACTTGTTTTGCTCTAATGCCCATTGTTAACTCTTAGTCTCCTGTTAGGATTCATAAACTACTGTTAGCTTATCGTCTGCTATCATATTTATTGCTGTGCCCGTTGAAGCCAGCCAGGTGATGGTAGTCCCAGAAATTGTGTAATCTAATCCAGCGCCTTGTTCTTGAATAAGTCCATTCAAATATAACTCAACCGATACATCACTGATAGGTATATTGTTTAGTGTATCTGTTAGTGAGGTATCTGTGCCAGTGATGTTTTCAGCTGTAAGAAATTCTTGTCTGGGAATTCCCCCAAAACCAGCTGCAAAGTCATCGATACCCTTTAGGTGTGATGTTAGGTCATCTACGTCTGCTGCCTCAGGCGGGCTACTATCAGGCGTGTAGTTAGTTGGTCCAAAAGTAATATCTAAATGGTCACCATCAAGACGTGTAACATCAACTCCCACGCCATTAACACTAACGGTTACTTGTGCTATATCTGTGGATGAGACAGTGTCTACTCCTGCTCCACCTGTTGTGTCTTCTTGAATAGAAAGTGTTGATCCTGCTCCACCAGCTATTCCATTGCCTTGAGATGCGAGCCTTAGGTTGTCTGCTCCGTCATCTTCTAAGCCAGTTCCAGCAAAGTCAGTGGGCTCTATGGTCAGTTCCCAGCTATTACTGCCCGCCTTTAAACCACCGCTTGTTACTGCTACCTCGCTGGCATCTAGTTCTAAATCATCCGCATTTGCCTGGATACCTCTATCAATATCGCCAATGGCAAATGCAATGCCAACGGTAGTTAAACCTGCGCCTGCTGCAGCTGTGTTGGCTCCATAGAATTGAATCCAAGTTCCTGATGGAGCAGTTCCAGAGTAAGCGTAAAGTAGGTTCTCAAAGATACTTGTATCGCCGCTGATTAAGACAGTATCTCCATCAAGTTGCGTTGTTTCTGAGCTAGGTGTTAGGCTTGTGCCATCCCACTGGAGAAGCTTTCCATCATCCACACCATCCGTTAAACCAATAGTTCCGTTTAGTGCCGTTTGTATAGCTGCTAAAGCCCTAGCTTCATTAGGAGGGAAGCCGCCACTTCCTGCAACTATCTCAATCCAAGATGCTCCATTGTACTCTGTGATGCTTCCTGCTACCAAAGCGTCAGAGGTTCCTGCTGTAGGTGTTCCTGCGTCACTGGCTACATAAGCATCCCCAAGAGTGGGGGATAACCCATTGATGGTTGCTATGGTTGCACTACCTACTAGCTCTCTTACAGCAACAGGCTCTTTCCAAGCGACCCCACCAGTAGCTACATCCAATTGTCCTTTGGTAATCGCATCTGTAGATATAGTTCCATCTAGCAACCCAGTGACCTTGTTGGTGCCCATGACAAGGTCACCAGACATAGGAATACTTCCATCAGGTTCAAGGAAAGTATCCACAAACTTAGTAGTAGATATAGCTCCTGCGCCGAACATAATGTCTGATGTAATTAGGTCAAATACCCCGGCACCAAAAAGAGATCTAGCAAGCGCTGTTGCGCTAAAAGTTCCTGTGGTTACTTGTTTTGCTTTAAGGCCCGTTACGATAGGCGCACCCCTAGTAAACCTGAACGGAGTTCCTTGGCGTGTCGTTAATGCTGCATCGCGGATAAACCTAAACGGTGTTCCTTGGCGTGGGGATAACGCTGCATCACGAACAAATCTAAATGGGGTTCCTTGTGTCATTTATACGAAGTCCGGTATGATTAGCCCCACATCACCTTCACCAATATCGGAACCAGCAGTGCCTACTACTAGCCTCACACTGTAAAGTGTAGCCCCGTTATCTGGAGTGATGTTTATTATCGTGTTTCCACTGATGGTTGGTGTAGTAGCGGGTGATCCTGACTCAACTGTGAAAGCGAGAATAGGCAACACAGTGTCTGGTGCACCTTCAGTATCAACTCCTCTAAAAGTTGCTACTCCAATAGGAGCGCTACCACGAGCACGCCAGAATATTTTAGTTCCCCCAGCTTCCTCAGTATGAGGCCCTTCCATCTCTACAGCAGCAATGCGTGGAGATCTATGCCCACCACCTACTGTGTTGTAAGGTAAAGCGAAGTCATCGCTAATACCAACGAGGCCTGCAACAGCTTCCATCTCTGCACCAATGCCTTTCCATTCCCACGTTTCCGTAGATCCGCCTGCGATCCAAGTGGTCAGAAAAGTACGAGTATTGACCGGATCTGTGGCTGTATCCACATTAACTACCCACCTACGTTGTCTGTTAGCACTACCACCTCCCTCCAGATACTTATCTGCTCCTTCACCAGAATCCATGACAGTCGTGGACACATCAAGTAAAACAGGAGAGCCACCAGTGGCGTTCTGAATTCTCGATATTTGCGTACGAGCAGCGCTGTTACTGGTACGAATACCTGACTGAATGAAAATCAAATCCCCCGTAGTAGGATCAGTAAACAGCGCGGGGTGACCCGTGAAGCCAAACACGTCAGCGCCACCACCAGCTATTTGTGACGAATCCGTGACTACCGTGACGAACGAACCCCCTTGGAGCTTTGTTACTCGGGCAGAACCCGGAGTGCTCCACCCTGCCAAGAACAACACGTTATCGTGTAAGTGCAGTGCGAAGCTGCAACCTCGGTTATTTTGGTCAAGAACACCTGTAACGTTATAGCGCGTAAAGGTAGACAGTACCAAGTCGAACTGTGAGATTGCTCCTATACCGGCACCTCCAGTGAAGTTCAGGTGCGCCCAGACAATGGAATTTCGGAAGATGATGGATTGACCGATATCGGCTGGACTACTGCCGTTGGTCTCAAGCAAACTTCCCTGATTGGCAACCCAGGATCCACCTGTGGTTCCATCTGTTGTGCTGCTTATTCTTAGTTCATGCGAATCATCGAACATGAAATAGGCGAGGGTGGGCACTCCAGCAGGATGCAGGACATGAAGACCGCTATGGTGTCCGTCTACTATAAGATCTCCGTTGGATTGACCACCCCTTACCCGACCCCATTGACCCGCACCGCCTTGATTCTTTTTGTATACACCAGTGGTTGCGCCCACCGCGCCTGGACCACGGGAGGTTAGGACATAACGGTCGTCAAGGAACTCGATATTACTGTTTACATTAAAGGTTCCCGCAGGCACAGCCGGGGCTCGCGTAGCCGTAGCAGGACCACCTGTTCCGACATCGCTACCATCTTGAGAACCCAAGAGTTGAGTCGGAAGTAGGGGAAAGACCCCGACGACTCCACCGCCAGTGGCATACTGAACAACATTAATTGTAGGTGGGCTATTAGCCATAGTAAATCCTTTATCCCATCAAGACGCGTAAACAGCTACTATAACATCAAACGTATCCATATCCACAGCTGTTCCTGAAGAAGCCAACCACGTTAAAGTAGTTCCTGAGATGGTGTAGTCTAGTCCAGCCCCTTGGAATTGAAAAATACCGTTTAGGAACAAGAGAACAGCTAAGTCAGTTATAGGTGTGTTGTTCAGTGTATCTGATATGGCTGTGTCCGTTCCAGTGATGACTTCAGATGTAACAAGCTCTTGTCTTGGGATGCCACCGAAAGTAGCGATGAAAGTATCAATGCCTTGTAGGTGAGCCGTTAGGTCTTCTATATCAGCAGCTTCAGAAGGAGCAGCGTCTCTAGTGTATGTAGATGGGACAAATGTAATATCTAGATGATCCCCATCTAGCCTTGTTACGTCTATACCTACTCCGTTTGCGCTGACAGTTACTTGAGCTATATCAGTTGATGAAACAGTATCTGACCCAGCCCCTCCTGTTGTATCTGGGGCTATGGAGAGAGTGGATCCAGCCCCTCCTGCGATACCATTACCTTGAGCGGCTAGTCTTAGGTTATCTGAGCCATCATCTTCTAATCCAGTCCCGGCAAAGTCTGCAGGCTCTATGGTTAACTGCCAGCTATTGCCTCCTGCTTTCAAGCCCCCTGAAGAAGCCGCTACCTCACTAGCGTCTAGTTCTAGGTCATCTGCATTGGCTTGAACGCCTCTGTTGATGTCTCCTACAGTAAAGGCATTGCCTACTGCGGTTAATCCAGCACCGGCTGTAGAGGCACTAGCTCCTGTGAACTGTATCCATGTGCCTGTAGGAACGGTGCCATCGTAAGTATAGGCAAGGCTCTCAAAGACGCTTGTATCCCCACTTACCAGAACTGCATTACCATCGGTTGGAGGGGTTTCAGTTACTGGTGTTAAGCTCGTTCCATCCCAGATGAGGTATTTACCATCATCAACACCTTCAGTTAAACCTATCGTTCCGTTTAAAGCAGTTTGAATAGATGCTAGTGCCCTTATATCGTTTGGAGGGAAACCTCCACTACCTGCCACTATCTCAATCCAAGAGGTTCCGTTGTATTCTGTGATGCTACCAGCGACTAAGGCATCTGAAGTCCCTGCTGCGGGTGTGCCAGCATCAGAAGCTACGTAAGCATCTCCTAAGGTAGGAGATAGTCCATCGATGGTAGAAATGGTTGCGCTTCCGACAAGCTCCTTAACAGCTATTGGTTCCTTCCAAGAAAGTGAGGCCTCTAGCTGTCCCTTAGTTATTAGGTCCGTAGAGGCGATTCCATCAGAGACGCCTGTTATCTTGTTAGTGCCTATGGCTAGGTCAGCAGCCATAGGAACAGTTCCATCATTCTTAAGTAGAGTGTCTACAAGTTTTGTCGTGGAGACAGATGCAAGCTCTAGAGCTTTATCTGCCGTGAATAGATTAAATAGCCCTGCTCCAAGTAGAGACCTACCCAAAGCATCTGCGCTGAATATATCATCAACTAGTTGAGGGGCTCTAAGACCTGGTTTGAGTAGGTCTGCGGTGAGTTCAAAAACAGCACCACCAGTCGCACTAGGGTTAGCGGTTGTTAGTGCTAGAACCTCAAAAACGGCACCACCCGTTGCAGGGGGGTTAGCACTTGTTATTAGGGTGATTTCGAAGACTGCCCCACC
>SDBT01006590.1_pt1 | contig 19223 bp, 17 predicted proteins | sample 2277101 | NCBI WGS metagenome assembly SDBT01 (sample SAMN10404973, study PRJNA504765) | marine sediment metagenome | isolation source: marine sediment core GS10_PC15, 103 cmbsf | place: Arctic Ocean: Southern Knipovich Ridge | collected 2010 | reverse complement strand
ACGCTTTTGAATGAGGATGAGCTCGTCGTTAGATACGCAAAGAGCGCTTTGCTTGCCAGCTTTTTTTACTTCGAGATGCTGTTCTAGAAGATCGATGATCTTGGAACATTGCTTGTCTAGCTGACTCGAATCAAGAAGCATCGGAACTCAAAAGTTGGAAGCAATCCTGGAAACCCTCAAACCCATCTCAAAGGTCACTCTGGCGGGAGATTACCCGCAGGTTGACTCGCTCCAGGGCCTCGGTAATCCCAGCTTCGGCCTGGCGTACCTCTCCCCAAAAGTTTGTATCCTCTTCGCCGTCCGGGAGAATGCCGGCAAAGTTTTTGGAGACAAAGGTCAGGGTCCGATTGACTAAATTGGCCAGATTGCCGATCAGCTCACTGTTGACTTTTTCCTTAAAGTCTAGCCAGGTGAATACCGTGTCGGAGCGTTCCGGGCGGTTATAAAAGAGATAAAAACGCCAAACCTCCGCTGGAATACCGGTCTCCCGGGCGTCGGTCCCGAACACGCCGATCCCTTTGCTCTTGGAAAATTTACCACTTTCGTAATTAAGGTACTCGGTGGAAGACATGTGATGGAGAAGGGTCCACGGCTCTCCGCCGCCAATGAGCGAAGACGGAAAGATCACCGTGTGAAAGGGGATGTTGTCCTTGCCGACAAACTGGACCAGCTCGACCTCTGCCTGGTTTTTCCACCACTTCTCCCACTGGTCGGTGTGATTGGCGGTCATCGAAATGTAGCCGATGGGAGCATCGAACCAGACGTAGAAAACCTTGTCCCGATAACCATCCTTTGGCACCGGGATGCCCCACTTCAGATCCCTTGTAATACACCGCTCGTGCAGTCCGTCACGAATCCAGGCCTGGGTCATCTGCACAGCGTTCCGTACCCAGTGGCCCTCAACCGCCGCTTTGTCGAGCCAAACCTTTAGCCGAGGCATGATACCGGGCAAGTCTATGTAGAGGTGGTCCGATTTCCTGACCACCGGCTCTTGACCGCAGATACCGCAGCGGGGCTCAACCAGGTCGACCGGGTCGAGCAGCTTGCCGCAATTTTCACACTGGTCTCCCCTGGCCTCCGGATAGGCGCAATGAGGGCAGGTGCCCCGAACGTAGCGGTCGGCCAGGAAGCGTTGATCGTGCTCACAGTAGGTCTGCTCGACCGTCTTCTCTATGATGAAGCCATGTTTGTCCAGGTCGTGAAAGATGGACTGCGTTATTTCCGTGTGTTTGGGGGTCGAAGTCCGGCCGAAACGGTCAAACGCGATATTGAACCAGCGATAGACCTCGTCATGGATCTTGTAGTAGCGGTCGCACAGCTCCTGTGGTGTAAGGCCCTCTTCCAGGGCCCGGGTTTCCGTCGCGGTCCCGTACTCGTCGGTGCCGCAGATATAAAGGGTTTCGTGGCCCCGCAGCCGGCAGTAGCGGGCATACACATCCGCCGACAATACCTGGATCAGGTTGCCCAGGTGGGGCACATTGTTTACATACGGCAGGGCCGAGGTAATCAGGATCTTTTTCACAACAGAGGCTACTATAGGCTCAAGGTAATACATGAGTCAAGGTACGCTTCAGGTCCTGGAGCTCTGCTGCCGGCAATCTCTTGCCCCGAAAGCCTCGGACATGCCACAATAGCTCAAGGAGCAGGAAATGAGTTTTCCAGAAGGTTTTTACTGGGGCGCGGCGGCAGCCTCCTACCAGATCGAAGGGGCGTACGATGAAGACGGCAGGGGACTCTCCGTGTGGGACATGTTCTGCCGCCAGGACCAGGCCGTTTATGGCGGCGACAGCGGAGACATTGCCTGCGACCACTACCATCGCTTCCGACAAGACATTGCCCTGATGAAGCGGATTGGTTTGAAAGCGTATCGTCTCTCCATCTCCTGGCCGCGCATCTTCCCGGAGGGAACCGGACAGGTCAACGTCAAAGGCCTCGATTTCTACCAGAACCTGGTCGACGCCCTGCGGGAAGCAGGGATCGAGCCTTTCGTTACACTATTTCATTGGGACTATCCCTACGAGCTCTACTGCCGCGGAGGCTGGCTAAACCCGGACAGCTCCGCCTGGTTCGCCGATTACACAGCCGCGGTGGTGGAGGCCCTCTCGGACCGCGTTCGGTACTGGATAACCATAAACGAGCCCCAGGTCTTCGTGGTCCTCGGTCACCAAAATGGACAGCATGCCCCGGGGCTCCGGCTCGACTGGCCGCAGCTGATCCGTATAGGCCACAACGTGCTCCTGGCCCATGGAAAAGCGGTCCAGGCTATCCGCGACCGTGGTAAACAAGACTGCCGGATCGGCTGGGCCCCGGTAGGTGTTGTTTCCATCCCTGCTGCCGATGATCCGCGGGATATCGAGGCTGCCCAAGAGGCCATGTTTACCATGAACAGGAAGGACCTCTGGTGCAACACCTGGTGGATGGACCCTGTTTTCAAGGGCATCTACCCGGAAGACGGGCTGGAACTGTTCGGCCGGGACGGTCCGGACATTCGCCAGGGAGATATGGAGCTGATCAAACAGCCCCTGGATTTTTTCGGCATGAACACCTACCACGCCCCGACAGTAAGGGCAGGGGCCGGTGGCAAGCCGGAAACCGTTGCCCCTGACGCCGGCGGACAGCACACCCTCTTCCACTGGCCCGTCACCCCGGACTGCCTGTACTGGGGGCCCCGGTTCTTTTACGAACGCTACGGCCTGCCAATTGTGATTACCGAAAACGGCCTGTCCAATCCCGACTGGGTCTCCAGGGACGGCAGGGTGCACGACCCGCAGAGGATCGACTATACCAGCCGCCACCTGGAGGCAGTAAGGAGAGCGATCGATGAGGATGTTTCCATCCAGGGATACATGCATTGGTCAATAATGGATAATTTCGAGTGGGCCGAAGGCTACCGTCACCGCTTCGGCTTGATCCACGTGGATTATCAAACCCAGAAGCGTACCCTGAAAGATTCCGCCGAGTGGTACAGCGGGGTGATTGCCGACAACGGCCCTTGAAGCCAACGGCGGCTTGCAGCAGTTGGCAGCCGCCCCGGGCCCTTGAAGCCAACGGCGGCTTGCAGCAGTTGGCGGCTGTCCGCAGCCGCCGTGCCGGCCTTTGGCAGCCGCCCCGGCAGTGAGCCAGGATAGGCGGTAAAACAGGTCCCCAAGTCCTTTTCAGCTGCCCCGACGCCAGGAGGCGGCTTCATCGTACATGGCCAGAATGTTCTCCGGCGGTATATCGGGCTGAAGGTTGTGGATGGGGGCAAACACGTACCCGCCTCCCTCTGAAAAGATCTCCAGGCGCCGCCGGACATCCCGGCGAACCTCTTCAGGTGTGCCCTGGGGCAAGATGTTCTGGGCGTCCGCCCCGCCTCCCCAGAACACAATCTGCTTACCGAATTTCCTTTTCAATTCCTCGGGCGCCATCGCCTGGGCAGAAGTCTGCACCGGGTTCAATATATCAACACCGATTTCGATAAAATCTTCTATAAATGCCTGCACCGACCCGCAGGAGTGCAAAAATACCTTAGCCCCGCTCAAGGAATGGGCCTTGGCATAGATCTCCCGGAGCAGGGGTTTTACCATGGTGCGAAAGAGCCCGGGCGAGAGCTGGGGACCGCCCTGGAAGCCGAAATCGTCCCCGAACCCGACCACCTGGATATAATCCCCCACCGCCCCGAGATAGCCTTCCAGGTCGCCGATGACACGGTCGGCAAGCTTGCGCAGTAAAACTTCAGCAAACTCCGGCTCCCCGGCCAGGCGCATCATAAAGCCGTCCCAGCCGCAGAGGAATTGGGACTGCTCGAAGATGCTGCCATTGAACCAGCCGAACAGGGCGTAATCTGTTTTTTCGTAGAGCTCCCTGGCAACCCTGTGCAGGCTGTCCAGCTCCTGGAGACTGATCGGTGCGGGCTCAAAACGCTCCAGCTCTTCCAGGTCCGCCTTTTCCAGGGGCCGGTAAGCCGGCACAAAGGAACCACTGCCCGGACTGAGGTGACTGTCCAGCGTACCCCTGTCGTACAGGTCCCAGGAGCCGTCTTCGTTGATGACCGGGGCAAAACTTCGAGGAAACAGGGCTGTTGTTTTTCCGTCGGGCAGAGCATGCTCCTGCCAGCGCCCATCTACCGGCACGCCCGGCGCCGCCTGATACCGGTTTATGGGCAGCACATCCACCTTAAAACGGTCCAGAAAGTACTGCTCAATTTCGGCCAGGAGCAGGGTCACATTGAACACCTTTACCGGCCCGTCCAGCCCTACACAACTTTTTAGCTTACGGTAGCCCATGGCGTTCTGACCGGTCACGATGGACCCACCCAGATCGATGGGTACCCGATCCGTTTCCCTATGCGCCAGGGTTTCTACCACTCTCTCCCGTGAAGTCATCTGCAGACCATACTAACTCATTTGAAGGCTACAGCCTACAATTAAAAAACGATGTTCAAACGTAAGCGCAGCTTACGAGAGGGCTGAAATGCCAACTCGATCCAAAGCGATCTCGATCAAAAGCGATCGATCAAACAATAATCGCGATCTAAGTTGACCTTTGTCCAACTTATAACTAACATAGTATCAATCAATACTAAAGGAGAAAATATGTCTGAACGAGACGTCACTCCTGGACGGATACCGAGAAAGATGACACCAAAAACGCTGATCATCGTCGTGGTGGTCATACTGGTGCTTATCACTATCTTTACCAGTGTATTCGTCGTGGATCAAACAGAACAGGGCGTAATCCTGTTGTTCGGAAAGTTCACCCGGATCACGGAGCCGGGACTGCACTTTAAGCTGCCCTTTGGGATCGAGAGGAATTTCAACATTCCCACCCAAGAAGTACATAAAGCAGAGTTTGGCTTCCGTACCGATAGACCCGGTGTTGCCACCATCCGTTCGGTAATCGACTACCCCCAAGAATCGGAAATGCTTACCGGGGACCTGAACATCGTGGACGTGGAGTGGATCATCCAGTACCGTATCGCCGATCCCTACAACTGGCTCTTCAAGGTCCAGGATACCGACAAGACCATCCGGGACATCTCCCAATCGGTGATCAACGAGCTGGTCGGTGACCGGGCCATCCTGGACGTGATCGGGGCCGAGCGCAACAATATTCAGCTCCATGCCCAGGAGCTCATGAACACGCTCTACAATAAATACGAGCTGGGTATTCGTGTAACCGCGGTAAAACTGCAGAACATCGTACCCCCCGCCGGTCCTGTGCAGAGCGCCTTCGAGGATGTCAACAAGGCCACCCAGGACCGCAGCCGCCTGATCAACGAGGGCAAGGAAGCTTACAACGAATCGATCCCCAGAGCCAGGGGCGAAGCAGAGAAACTCATCGAGGAATCCAAGGGCTACGCAGTGGAACGGGTCAACCGTGCCGAGGGCGACGTGGCCCGTTTCGTCAACGTTCTGGCTGAGTACCAGCTGAATCGAGAGGTTACCCGGGCCAGGTTGTACTACGAGATGTTCGAGGATGTGTTCAAAGGGGATGAAGGCACCGACCTGATCGACAAGAACCTCAAGAATTTTATCCCCTTTAAAGCGCTTTCATCCGTAGGAGGTGTCCAATGAAAAAGACTGTAACGATTTTAGTCGTCGTCGCCGCGGTGCTTCTGCTCTTCCTCATTACCGGCCCGTTCTACGTAATCACTGAGGGCGAACAGGCCGTGGTGGTCCAGTTCGGAAAGATCGTCCGCGTCGTTACCGCAGCCGGCTTCAAAGTCAAAGTGCCCTTCGTGGACAATGTAGTTAGATACCCGAAAAAGATTATGGCCTGGGACGGCGAGGCTCAGCGCTTGCCCACAGAGGAGAACCAGTTTATCTGGGTCGACACCACTGCCCGCTGGCGGATCAAAGACCCCAAGCTCTTTTACGAATCCGTCGGCACCATTACCCAGGCCCAATCCCGCCTGGACGATGTCATCGATTCGGAGGTGCGCAGAATCATCTCCAAGAACCCTCTGCGCGAAGCGGTCAGAAACTCCGATGTGATCAACGAGATCGAGCGGAAGAATGTCTTTGCCTCGGAAGGCCAGGAAGGAGCGGTCGATATCTCCGTGGCCACCTTTACCGAGATCACTTATGAAACGATTGCCAAGGGCCGTTCGATACTCTCCAATGAGATACTGGAAGGGGCCGGGATAATTACACCCCAGTACGGCATTGTCCTGATCGACATCATCATTCGCCAGATCAAGTACTCCGACGACCTTACCGAAAGTGTCTACCGCCGCATGATAAAAGAGCGCAACCAGATTGCCCAGGCCTTCCGTTCCGACGGAGAGGGCAAGAGAGCCGCGTGGCTGGGCCAGATGCAGCGGGAGCTGCGTACGATCCAGTCTGTAGCCTACCGGCAAGCGGAGATTATCCGTGGAGAAGCCGATGCCACGGCAGCAGCCATCTACTCGTCCGCCTACCGCCAGGACCAGGAGTTTTACCGGTTCTGGAAGGCAATCGAGTCCTACCGTACCATGCTGCCCAAGTTCAACAAGACCCTGACCACGGAGCCGGAATATTTCAACTATCTCTACGATCCTTTCGGCGGGAACTAAATCCTGAAATAGTATGAGCTGAAAATTTGCCCGGGGCGCAAACGTCCCGGGCTTTTTTATGTCTAGGGCTGCTCGTAGCCGCTTCACCGTCTGCCCCCCGGCCGTCTCCGGCTGCACTGCCGGCCGCCTCTTGTCGTCTTCGGAGGCTCGGCGGTGCCCTGCGGTGGCGGTCCGCCTACCCTTTGACGGCTCCGGCAGGTCTACGAAGGCCTTCTGCCTGCCCTGCAGCGTCCCCACCAATGGCGGTCCGGCCAGACTTCGCCGAAAACGGCCTTGACTAAAGAATCGTTAACCCTTAACAATTAGCGCCTATGATCACTGTTTCCTGCCTTATTGCTATCCTTATCCTCGCTGTAAACAGCCAGGTTTTCCCCTCGCTGCTCTCCGGCCTGGGAGGAACCTCCCTTCAGCAGGGCCTGCTGCTCTCGTCGCTGTTTCTCCTGTTTCCCTTTGCTTCGGTTGCTGCCGGCTACGCCGCCGACCGCAGCAGCAAGCGTCGGCTCATTATCCTGGGCCTGCTGTTGATGGCGGCCGCCTTTGTTTTGAGCGCGCTCTTCGACCGGATCCAGGCCAGAACCCTGGCGGTGCTTCTCTTCGGTTTAGGCGCTGGTATCATCGAAAGCCAGAGCTCGGCCCTGCTCTCCGACCGGTACCCGGGCCGGGAACGCTCGATCATGAACATTTCCCAGAGTTTTTTCAGTGCCGGGGCTGCCGGCGGTCCTCTTCTAATCGCCCTGGTCTACCGGCTCAAGCCCGGCACAGGGGCTGCAACCTTTTTGTGGGCGGCTGCCGCCCTGTCCACCCTGATGATCGGACTGTTCTTCCTTGGTCATGAAAGGCCTGACCGGCAGGAACGGCCCCAACCCGCCGGATTCATCGAGATGATCAAAAAACCTGATCTGCAGCTGCTGGCGCTGGTTATTTTTCTCTACGTAGCGGCCGAGATAGGAACAGCGGGGTGGCTGGCCAAGTATACCGGACTGTATCTCGATCTCTCTGCCGAACTGGCGCCCATTGCCATCACCATTTTCTGGGCCGGACTGGGCATAAGCCGGGTCCTGGCAGGTGTACTGCCCCATCCTGTCTCGGACAGGGTACTGCTGGCCGGTTCGTTGGCGTTTACTCTGGTTGCCCAGGTATTCACCTTCTTGAGCGGGTCCCTTGTCCCGATCCTGATCGGTATAGGGCTGATCGGTCTGGGCATGGGCGCCGTCTGGCCCACCTTAGTGGCCATTGCCGGCCGCCTTTTCAGGGAGTCGAGCGGAACAGCAGTAGGCATTATGGTGGCTGCCGGCGGGCTGGGTACGCCTGTAATCCAGCCGATTATCGGCCTGCTTTCCGACCCGAACCGGCTGGGCCTGAGATTTACCCTGCTCGGGCTGGCACTGCTGACCCTCGTAAATCTCGTGCTGGTGTTGAGCGCTCTACCGGACATTGCCAAGAAGAGGCCGCCCTCCTCCAGACCGGCTGCCCACAAAGGTTCGAAGCGGTAGGTGTATATACACCTATACACTTGACCTATACACGAATCTATGTTAATATGTCGTGGAGGAAAATATGAGAACGGTAACCGCACTGACAATCCGCAATCGGCTCGGTGAAGTGTTGGAACATATAGAACGGACCCAAGAACCGGTTCTAGTGAGCAAGGGTAGGGAGATCCGAGCCGCCTTGGTGCCCATCGAGGAGTTCAAAATCCGCTTTGTCGATCGACTGGCAGAAGAAGAGCGTCAACAGAGAAAAAAACAGATCACCGGATTGCGGCGCGAACGGATCGGAAAAACCGCGAGCCTGGATGTCCTGCGGGCGTTGCGGGGCTACCCGCAGTGAGGTACATCATCGACGCCTCGGTCGCACTGAGGTGGTTTATTGAAAACGAGTATCACGGCAACGCTGAATCGATTCTGGACCGGCTCATCTCCTCACCGGAGCTGTTTGCCGTCCCGGAACTGTTTGCCTTTGAAGTGCTGTCAGTGTTACTGAGGGTTCATCCAGACCCCTTGAACACCTATTTATCCGGTGTGATTCCACTGCTGCAGGGCGGGCTGCTTCGCTATCCTATGACGGAGAACATTGCCCGTCGGGCGCATATCTTGAGCAGTCTGGGACTGACCGGATACGATGCCGCCTATGCCGCGTTGGCCGATGAGCTTGATGGCCTGTGGCTGACCTTTGACACCCGGGCTCACTTCAATCTGCAGACAAAACAGATGTCCGTAGACCTAAATGAAGGCCTGCCCGTAGAATGGTAAGCCGGTGCCTCGATATCTCCTTGGGCTGCTCATCAAATTTCAATCCCCATCCGGTATACGAACAGACTGGGGTTTGTTGAGGCCCGATAGGCCGGCCATTCACAGAATACAAAAGTGTTGGACACCACCCGGGCACCAAAACGAAGTTCCTGTTCCAGCTTTTCCCTGAGCTTGTCATTGGTGTCCTGGGTAAGATACACGGTTACAACATCGGCCGCACTGAGATCCTGGGCAAAAACATTGCCGAAGATAATCCGCACCCGGCCGCGCAGGCCGAACAGCGTGATCAGTATCTGGGACAACACAAAGCGCAGCGGATCTATTTCGATGCCCACAGCCCGCGCTCCAAAGCGCCGGGCGGCCATAATGAGCAAACGCCCGTCTCCGGAGCCCAGGTCATACACCAGATCCCCCGCTTTCACCTCGGCCAGACGCAGCATGATATCCACCGTGTTCAGCGGGGTCGGCACCCAGGGGGCACCCCGGGTACTGGGCCAGATGATGGAAATTCCTACTATGAGGACGATAAAAAACAGAACGGTCAGCATAGGCACGATGGTTTGTTGTGGGCAGTCGGTTTATTCATGGGTTGTGCCGATGGCCCGGGCCACCGCGACGGTCGATCCGGCGTGACTGGTATATGTGATCTGGATTTTCATGTTCTTCAGTTTATCATATAGACGAAACCAAATCATCCCGACCCTGGTATTGAACCTCTACATCGTGTAAATGCAGATGGGCGTCCACTCCCAACACTGAGTGCAGTCGGACGTCAGGAACAGCCACTGCCTCGGGCAAACTGTAGCCGACCCTGCGGATAGTCCCGGTCCATCATCCGGCGGATATCCTGCTAGAAAACCTGGGTCTTTAAAATAGAACAGATGCCTACCAGCAGGCGATTTAACCCTGGAATCGGATCCGGGCCAGCTCCTCGATACCGGCCAGGCCTGTTGCCAGGCCACCGAACAGCTCCGGCTGCCGGCAGGCCTTTACCTTCAGGCGGGAGAGGGTCCGGGTAAATTCGCTGCGGTATTTCTTGTGAGCGAACTTCTTCAGCAGCCGGAGGATCCGGGCCGTATACTCCCGGCTGCTCCCATTTTTTCGAACAAGACTCAGGAGTATTTCAATCTCCTGTTCGCGGTTGCCGCACTCGCAAGCCGAGAGACGACTGCTCAGTTCCTCCAGCTCCTCGCGGCTCATGCTTTTCAAAACGTCCACAGACCGGCCGTCGAAGCGGTAGAGGTCCGGCATAGGCAGGACCTTTCTGCCGGCAAGAACGATATCACCGGTCAGGCAGTCGAAGTGGCTTTGGATCTCCTCCGGGATAAAGGAACGCTTGAGCAGCAGGGCCGTTTTCTTTAGGGCGAGCTGGTTTTCGATCTGCTTCCAGTCCCGGGTGCGCTGCCGCTCATCCCGGTCGAGCAGCAGCAGCACTTCCACATTGTAAACCTGGCGGCCGATGCTCTGCTTTCCGCCCCGGTATTTGACATAGTCGTTGGAAACCATACTTAAACGTCCCTGGCCGGCCATTGTATCCAGCAGCGCTTCGAAGGGAATAATTCCCTCGCTGTTGTAGCTCAAGACAATGAAGCGGGCATCGATGCCATCCAGGAGCCGCTCAAAGGCTGTCAGCGCCTTGCCCCGGTAGCAGTAGGGAGAGCGGGTCTCGACCCAGTCAGAGCGGATCGCGGCCTTGTGCTTCAAAGATCCGTCGCTCCTGCGGTCGTTTTTTACATCCGGTTTGTCCCAACGGGCGATGGTGTTGAGCAGGTGATAGTTGCTGCCGTACTGGTGCTGGTTGTACGGCGGGTCCAGGTAGCAGATGTCCCCACTGTGTTTTCTCACAAAGTCGGCTGCGTCGCAGCGAAAAGCCTGAGCCGGATAAGGGGCATCGATGCAAAGCGGGATCTGCAGGCGGATTGGTGACAATATCCGCTTGAGCGCATCCCGGCCGTGCCCGCCGAAACCTTTATGGCAGGCTTTGAATACACCGGAAGTGTTGGTATGTGTGGCACACTGGTAGAGGAGCGAAGCGAGCAAAAAAAACTTCTCTGCACCGTCGGTTCCCTCCGGCTCCAGGGCCGGATAGCAATCTTCGATGGCGTTGCGCACGGCATCGATAATCAGGGCGTTCTCCCGGGTGTAGAAGAGTCTCTCTGTCTTGTAGTCCGCTGTTTCCGTGTCCGCCGGTGCGTAATAACGGGAGATGTAACCCTCAGGCGGTGCCGGCGGACAGAGATCGCAGAGATCGTTAAACCGCTGGAAAACCGCCTCCCTGCCCCCACGGGATAGGCTCCCGCGGGCCAGACCCCCACGGGCCTGGTAGAAGTCCCGGGTTTCGGTCTCGTTCTGAAGGTGGGCCGTATTCAGGACATAGGCGTAGAATTCCCAATCGTTGGCCAGCACCTGGAAACCCATAGAACGGGCCAGGCGCGCCACGGAACCCGAACCGGCAAAGGGGTCCAGAAAAACTTTCCTACCCTCCGTAGGGTCGATCAGCCGCCCGAAGTTGTGCAAAAGAAAGGGCTGTAGGGCCCGCTTGTTGCCGATGTAGGCGATGAGCTGTCTCTTGAGATAGGGCTGATCCAGGTCCACCTGAAAGAGGCTACAGGATATTAACCCGAAACACAATGGGGAGTACCCGCGCCAGGCGGGCCGTATGGCGGAATAAATTGATCACAATACCAAGTATCAAGTAGAATAATGATATAAAGGAGTAATGATATGTACAAATATATTGACGGCGATAGAACTGTCCATAGCACGATAGAAAGTGGAAGGGATCTTATTATCAAAGACCAATGGAAGAGAGAGTATCATTTCAAAATAGCATCATTTCCAGTGCCAACAGGACTGGCATCAGAAGCAATAGAAGTGAAAGAGGACCACTCGGTTGGATACAGATTCAACATCCTCTCAGATTTTGATACATATCCCGAACTTGCCGAAGAAAGGCTTATCAGGAAGATCAAAAGAGGGATCAACCGGCGACACCTGAAAAAACAAAATGGCAAATGGGAGATCGGTGGAAAGAATATACTTCGCGGCAGGATAGAGTGGAATGATGATTTTTCTGACACTGAATACGAGAGGGTGTTTGTAATCGACGGCAAGAGAATCACAATAGAAGAATTTGGACGAATGTTTGAACCATGGGAAGGATGGCATTTCCAGTTCAAGATTTTAGATCGTTGCGATGATGATACCTAAAACCGTGTAAAGGTGGACATCTTTTAAATATGACAAATTGTAAGATCTATTCTTTTGATGGTTCCTGCATCAGCTATTCAACACTTCTTCAAGAAATGTTTCTTTGCTATTTCTTACTTCTTCTTCCGTGTAACCGAGTGCTTCAATTGGCTCAAAAACTCTGCCAGACGCAAGCCCCAGGAGTTCAAGCCTTTCTCTAAGATTCATTCCTGAAAAATTTTCAGATATTACTATTAGATCGATATCGCTATCCTCTCTTGGATTACCATCTTTGTACGAACCAAAGAGTAATATTTGTTGAGGAGTTATGCCAAATTTTATCAATTCCTTTCTGTAATTTTCAATTATTACGTCAATTTCACGTTTTGTCTTAACCATTTGAGTACCTCATCTGCATTCTTTAGGTAGTCTTTCGTGACTTTTTTGGGATAACTTGCCAGTAGCTTTCTGAAGTCTTCCGGATATCTTGTAGCAATACTTGTATTGTTTATTTTTGCTAAGAAATCAAAAAGGCTTTGTGGGGGATTAATTCCTGCTTCTTTGATGAGATATAAGAGATTGTGAGTCCTCGGGGGAGATTTGTCAGTGATTTCGGCCAAAATGGCTTTAAGTTGTTTTTCAATAGCGATATGGCACATAAAGATAACATATACATATCTTCCCTTTTTAAACATATGTTTGGCAGTATCGAAATCGTAATCTGAAGAAAGAAGAAAATTTTCGGCATCCTTTCGCACGATTTGATAGTACTCTAAGTAACCTGTTGAAGCAATATCATTTAATTTGACCGGTGGACCGGCGAAAACCACCTGCTCCCAGGGGTTACGAGGCTGCCTCGACTCGCGTTATAATTACAGTATCATGAAAAAGATAGGCTCCCTCCTGGACCAACTAGACCTGCTCGAAACGATCGGAGATCTGACAACGGAGATCGGGGCGATCCGTTACGACTCCAGGCAGGTGGAGCGGTCAGACCTCTTCGTGGCCATGAAGGGACTGCATACCGACGGCCACCGCTACATCGATCGAGCCGTAGAATGCGGGGCCGGGGCAATCCTGCATAGCCGCAAGCTGCCCCGCTATGCACCCGGGGTATGCTATGTTCGCGTGCCTGAGTCCCGCCAGGCCCTGTCTCCGCTTTCCGCCGCCTTCTTCGACTATCCCTCCAGGGAGATGACCGTGATAGGCGTAACCGGAACCGACGGTAAAAGTACCACGGTCTGGCTTATCCAGCAGCTGCTCGAGGCCTGCGGCCGGCGGTCCGGTTTTCTCTCCACGGTAAATATCCAAACCGGGAACATGGTCGATAGGAACGCCTTTCGTCAATCCACACCGGAGGCGCCGGAAGTCCAGGGTCTGCTGCGCAGCATGATCGATCGGAGTAAAAACTTTGCTGTACTCGAGGCAACTTCCCACGGCCTGTCGCGGATCACCAATCGCCTGGGCGATGTCGACTTCCGCGTTGGCGTGCTGACCAATGTCACCCATGAACATCTAGAGTTTCACGGCAGCCTGGAACAGTATCGTTCCGACAAGGCCAACCTGTTCCGCCGGCTAAAGCCTGAACGAGCCGGCTTTGCAGTTCTAAACCGCGACGACCCGAACGTAGACTACTTTCAAGCCCAGGCCGGAGCGCCGGTACACTACTACAGCCTGAAATCGAAACAGGTGTCTCTCTACGCCTCCGGGCTCAAAGGCGATTTGCAGGGTACCGAGCTGACCCTCCACCTGGACGGCCGGCAGAAGCGGGTTCACTATCCCCTCCCGGGTCCCTTCAATGTGGAAAATTTACTCGCCGCCCTGCTCACGGTGAGCCGCCTGCTGGATCTTGATCTGGACAGCATTTCAGGCGTAGTCCCCCGCTTGCTGGGGGTCAAAGGCCGTCTCGAACCGGTCGACCAAGGACAGCACTTCCGGGTGATCATCGACTACGCGCATACCCCGGAATCTTTCCTGAAACTCTTTAGCCTGATCGAGCAGTACACACCGGGATCAATCCTGACCGTTTTCGGCTCAGCCGGAGAGAGGGATGTCCAAAAGCGTTCCCGCCAGGGGGAGATTGCCGCTCAGTACTCGAGTCTGATCTTCCTGGCCGATGAAGATCCCAGGGGCGAGGATGGTCCGGCCATCTTAGAGGAAATCGCCGCCGGCTGCCCGGGACGGGAACGCGGGAAGGACCTCTTCCTGGAACCCGATCGGCGCAAGGCGATTCGCCTGGCCCTGTCCCGAGCCCGCCCGGGCGACACGGTCCTTCTGCTGGGCAAGGGTCACGAGGAAAGTATCATCTACAAAAACGGGACCATCCCCTGGGACGAGACCGAAGCGGCCCGGACCACCTTAAAGGACCTGGGCTTTTGCAAATGAAACAGCACTTGGCGGGCCTGATCGGGACGACCCTGGTCCTCTTGCTGGCCGGCCGGGTCCAGGCCGCGCCCCCTCCCCGGTATGCAGGAACCCTGGAGCTGGCCAGCCTGAAAGCGGTTGAGCTCTGGCAGGACCCGGGCGACCCGATAGGCTGCTCCGCCGACAGGAAAGAGCTGACTATAGCTTTCGCCAGGGGATTCGTCACCCTGGGGCAGCACCTGGAGCTTACCACCGCCTCGGTCAAAGACATGGCGGCGGCACCTGAAATCCCCCCGGGTTTCATCCCCAGCCATGTTTTTCGAACAGCCGCTGCCTCGACCGTCCTGTTCAGCATCGACGACGGCAGGCTGCTCTATTCACGACCGTTCCTGCCGGGATTTGACGAGTATACCACCGAGGCCGCCGACGCTGTGGCTGCCTGCAGAGCTCCCGATGGAAGTATTGCCCTGCTCAAGGGTCGCCGGATCCTGATCTACATCCGCAAAGCGGATCCGACCTACGGCCTTCAAAAGAGAGAGCTGCTGCTTCCTTCCGGGTTCTACACCGCTCTGGCCGCCGACCGGAGGAGCCGGTTCTGGATTTACGAATTCACCACCCGGCAAATCCTGATCGTTCGGCCTTCGGGAGAGGAGGTTGCCAGAATTCAAGTCCAATTCCCGGACGGAGCGCCGCCCTTTCCCCAGGTTTTTCAAACACTCCCGGATGGCGGCTTCCTGATGGGTGCAGCAGGACTGCTCTGGAAAGGGGACGGTCGGGGCCGCCTCCAGTGGCAGATCGACGAGCTGCCCGGCCGGGAGAGCCTGCCCGCCTTCTTCCAGATCGCCATAGGTGAGGAATCGTTCTTCCTGCTCGACCCCCCGGCCGGTCGGGTGCACCTCTTTCTCGACCAGGCACGATTTGCCCGCAGCCCGGCTGTACAGACCTACACCCGGCTGCTCGACCACGAAAGACAGGGGGAGGCCGCCCGGCTCCTCAACTTCAGCCTGAACCGGGGGCTGCTGCTGCTGGCCTTCCAGCACACCAACCGGCACACCATCCAGCACACCAGGGACAGAACCAGGATTATCACCCTGCTGCAGCAAAAAACCGCATTTCTGCTGGCCCGCCTGGCAGAGGAGCTGGAAATGAATCTCTCTCTTACCGAAGCGGAACGAATCTACGGCCTGAGTATCGCCGGGTATCGCTCCTTGAGACTCCAGGACCCGGTAGACCCGGATTATTCAGGCCAGATCCGGGACCTGGTCACCCGCAGAAAACGATTGCGGGACCTCAACCTGGCCGAGCAAGTCTTGTCCGCTCAATTGCAGATCCAGGAGAGCAGGCTGCTGATCCTGTTGAACAGCAGTGCTTCCTCGAGCCTGGAGCGGCTGGAAATCGTGTCCGCCTTCATGGGCATTCCCGCCTCCCGGAACAGCCTGTTCATCGACCGCCTGGAAGCCCGCGGCGCACTCCCTCTGCGCCTGCCCAGGTCCCTCGCGGCCCTGGGTATCGATACCCGGGAAGATATGCAGTCAAAACTCTCCCTGTTGGTCTCCTACACCCTGGCCGGTAAAAAGCGGCGCCAAATGTTCCGCTTTCCCGTGACCCTGCCCGGGATGCCTTGACAAAGACCTTCTTATTCCGGACCTTGATCGCATCGTCTCAGCCCCCCCGACCAGGAGTCCCATCAGGAGAAATGCTTGCAATCCCCTGTTTCCTGTGCTAAGAATGGCGGAAGGAGCTCGGTGTGAATAAAACCAGGATCGGTATTCTCTTTGGCGGGAAATCCGGGGAACACGAAGTATCGCTCCGGTCAGCGGCTGCGGTGGTACGTCATCTGGATTCGGAGAAATATGAGCTCATTCTTATCGGCATCGATCCCCAGGGGGTCTGGTTTCTCCAACGGGAATGCTACTTTAAACACCTGACCGAGACTGTAGAGGCCCTGGAGATCAGGGACAGGGACAAGCCGGTGGTCGTTGCCCCCGGGCGGGGCCTGCTCCAGGGCCGGGAGCCCCTGTCCCTCGATCTGGTCTTTCCCGTCCTGCACGGGACCTACGGTGAAGATGGAACGATCCAGGGTTCACTGGAGATTGCCGGATTGCCCTACGTCGGTGCCGGTGTGCTGGGCAGTGCCCTCGCCATGGACAAAGAAAACACCAAGTATGTCTGGATACAGTACGGACTTCCGGTGGTCGATTTCATCGTCGTCCGCGATGCGGACCGCGAGAGCATGGACAGGGCGGAGAAGGCTTTCCCGTACCCCCTGTTTGTCAAACCGGGAGCCGCAGGTTCCTCTGTGGGGGTCAGCAAGGTATCCGGCCGAAAGGAGCTTTCCGCTGCCCTGCAGGAAGCGCTCCGCCATGACCTCAAAGCCCTGGTTGAACCGGCGATACAGGGCCGGGAAATCGAGTGCGCCGTTCTGGGCAACCGTGATCCGGAAGCTTTTGAGCCGGGAGAAATCATCCCCACTCACGAGTTCTATGACTACGACGCCAAGTATGTCGATCCCGACGGCGCCGCCCTGGATGTGCCGGCGAAAATTCCCCCTGCCTTGCGGGCGGAAATTAAAAGCCTGGCAGTTCAGGCCTTTCTGGCTCTTGAGTGTTCGGGAATGGCCCGGGTAGACTTTTTCTGGGAGAATGGTTCCGGCCGGGTCCTGCTCAACGAGATCAATACCATTCCAGGTTTCACCAATATCAGCATGTACCCCAAGATGTGCGCAGCCTCCGGCATGGACTACCTTCGGCTGCTGGACCGGCTGGTCGAGCTCGGATTGGAGCGCCACAGCCTGCGGCGGGGTTTGAGTTATAAACACAATAGATAGGAGTTGAATGATGCCTAAGTATGCAGGAAAAGATTGGAGTAAAAAAGCGCTGCTCTCGGTAATCGGTGATCCGCTGCAGATCGCCGGTGCGCAGGCGTCGGTGCTTACCGATGGAAAGGCGGAAGGTGTCAAAATATTCCGGGTTCGGAGCGGCGAAGATTTCAGTTTTTCGGTCCTCCCCGGCCGTGGTATGGATATCTATCAGGCTCATTTCAGGGGAAAATCTTTAAACTTCCTATCCGGCACAGGGATTACTGCTCCCGGGTATTACCAAGAGCCGGGCTTGGGCTGGCTCAGGGCCTTCTTTGCCGGCTTGTTGACCACCTGCGGAATCGCCAACGCCGGCGCGCCCAGCAGCGACCAGGGAGAGGCCTTCGGCCTGCACGGCCGGGTGTCCAACACCGGCGCGGAAAATCTCTGCCTGGACCAGCACTGGGAGGGCGATGAGTTCTTGATCAGCCTGCAGGGAACGGTCCGCGAGGCAAGTGCCATGCAGGAAAACTTGAGCCTGACCCGGCGAATCGAGACCCGCCTGGGCCGACGAGGCTTTACGCTGCACGACCTGATCGAGAATCATGGCTTCGAGCCCCAGCCCCTGATGATGCTCTACCACTTCAATTTCGGCTTTCCCCTCCTGGCGCCGGGCGCGGAAATAGTCGGGCCGATCCTGGATACCGTGGCCAGCAACGAGCAGGCAGCCCTGGACCGCGGTGTGGAGGAGTGCCTCGTCTTCCCGGAACCTGAGGCAGGATACGAGGAAAAGGTCTTCTTCCACACGTTGGCGGCAGACCCGGAGGGACGGACCTTCATCAGCCTGTTCAATAAGGACTCAGGGGGAAGCCCCCTGGGCATAGTCATGCGCTTCAACAGGAATGAGCTGCCCTGCCTGACCCAGTGGAAGATGCCGAGAAAAGGGTTCTACGTGCAGGGCCTGGAGCCGGGCACGATAACACCCGAAGGACGGGGGGTATTGCGGGAAAAAGGAAAGCTGCCCCTGCTCGATGGGCAGCAGTCGTACTCGATCACCATCGAGTTCGAGGTGGTAGACAGCCTGCAGGAAATGGAAGGGATACGGCAGGAAGCCAAGAACCTGGTCTCCCGATGAATTTAAAAGTAAAAGGAGCTTGATATGCTTATTGAATGGCTGAAAAATCTGCATCCCGTTGTTCAGGCCCTCATCGCCACCTGCTTTACCTGGCTGGTGACCGCCCTGGGTGCCGGGCTGGTCTTCTTTTTCAAGACCATTAACCGAAAAGCCCTCGATTTGATGCTCGGTTTCGCCGCCGGGGTCATGATCGCCGCCAGCTTCTGGTCACTGCTGGCCCCGGCCATCGAGATGGCCGCAGAGGGCGGCGGCCCGGCGTATGTTCCGGCGGTAGTCGGCTTCCTCGTGGGCGGTGCCTTTCTCTTCCTGGTGGACAAGATCCTGCCTCACCTGCACCGAGGTGAACCGGTGGAGAAAGCCGAGGGTCTAAAGACCAGCTGGCAGCGTAGCGTGCTCCTGGTGACCGCGATTACCCTGCACAATATCCCCGAGGGTCTGGCCGTTGGCGTGGCCTTTGGCGCTGTTGCTGTCGGAATTCCTTCGGCTACCCTGGTCGGCGCCATAGCCCTGGCCATAGGTATCGGGATCCAGAACTTCCCCGAAGGGGCCGCAGTCTCCGTTCCCCTCCGCCGGGAGGGCATGTCCCGGTTAAAATCCTTTTGGTACGGTCAGGCGTCGGGCATCGTCGAACCGGTCGCCGGTGTCCTGGGAGCCCTGACCGTGATCGTGTTCCGGCCGCTCCTGCCCTACGCCCTGTCCTTTGCCGCCGGCGCCATGATCTATGTGGTGGTGGAGGAATTGATCCCCGAAGCCCATACGGACCGGAGCGCGGACGTGGCTACCATAGGCGCCATGGTTGGTTTCGCGGTCATGATGACCCTGGATGTAGCCCTGGGCTAATCTGCGAAACTGATCGGTCAGTCCGTGGCCTTCTCGATGTAATCCTGGTAGTTGTAGCCCTCGTAGTGCAGGGCTTGATTTTCTGAGGCGCGAACTCCAGGATATTCAACA
>SDBT01006589.1_pt1 | contig 19223 bp, 24 predicted proteins | sample 2277101 | NCBI WGS metagenome assembly SDBT01 (sample SAMN10404973, study PRJNA504765) | marine sediment metagenome | isolation source: marine sediment core GS10_PC15, 103 cmbsf | place: Arctic Ocean: Southern Knipovich Ridge | collected 2010 | reverse complement strand
AATAAATAAATTCAATGCCATGTCTTTATTTCCCAATAAGTCAAACACATCTTCAATGCCTGGTTTTTGTATAACTGAATCACAATCAAGGTACAACGTCTCCTCAAAGGGGGTATAATCTACCATCCTTGTTTTAACAGCCCTGTTACGGGATTGGTGCAAATCAAACTGGGTGAAAGTGACATATTTGATTTCATCCCATAACTTATTTCTATCCTTGATATTTGTTAGGACATGAATAGGTAAGTCAGTAAACCGTCTGGAATATCTTACAGTATGAGCAGCCAAATGATCGTATTCGTACCCAAAAGCAATAAGCAATATACCCCTATTCATTTTCACCTCGTCAATATAAGGTTTTCCGCTGTCCTGTGATATAACTTAAATCCATATGGTTCTACTAATTTTATAACTTCAACATCCCGGTGGTCAAACTCCACACATAACATCCGCATTTGTTTTAACTTATCAAAAGGGAACTGCTTCACTATATCTATATTGGTACCTTCAACATCTAAATTTATAAAAGTAAAATCATAACCAACCATTTCAAACAAATCAAATACGGTCAAGCAATTCACTTTTATTTTATTAAAAGTACACCCTCCTTTTTCCTTCCATAACTCCGTGTGAGCCTTACTTATAGAAGAAATCATATCACCACCACTGTCATAAAAATCTATTTTGCCAGTAATGTCCCCCACCGCATATTTCAAAGTATCTATTCCAGGGTTGTTCTTGTATAGTTTTTGCAACGCAGGGAATACTGAAGGTGATGGTTCAATACATATACCCCTCCATCCATTCAAAGCCAATTGACGTGTGGTACTAAAACACACACCGTCATAAGCCCCAATATCTAAAAACCGGCCCGTATCATCTTTGAAAAATCTCTTGATATACTTATCTTCGTTCCGTTGGGAAAACATAATATCTCCTACCTTGGGAATCCTTTCCTTTTCCTTACTTTGTAAGTTTGCTCATCACCCCTACCCAATAGAGTATTCCGTTTGTAAACCATATCAGGTGTCTCCCATCCTTTCCAATCATGCTTCACTATCACTTTTGGGACGTAAATTGCCTTGTTCATACTATAAACTTCATCAGTAAATTCATTGTCACAAAAGAAACTTTTGTATGCGGGGTGATAGATGTACCCAAATTTATCATACAATCTCTTTCCCATAATAGATAAAGTTATGGTTTTGTCCTTCCCGCAACAATCATCGTTAAAATGTAAGGCCCCATTCATATCAGGGAAATGTTGTTCCATTCCTTCAACTATGATAAGGTCAAACCCAGGGGCAACCGGAATCATATCATCCGATATAAGGAAAAGGATATCAAAATCCAATCCATTCATATTTGCATTTATGGCTTCAATTTTAGTTTTATGAAAACCATAAAAGGACCGGAGGTGAGGTTTGGAGGCCAAGTATGTTTTCATCGCTTCCGTATTCATTGTTTTGTCATCTGCGTTCAGGGAAATAATAAATTCGTATTCTACTTCCCCGCTTAACATGGCATAATACTTTTCCAAGGTTTGCTTAAACCAATCTGGCCTTCCGTATGTAGGGTATTTGAATAAGATTTTCATATGTTACTCCGCCATATAAAAGTAAATTGGGCCTTCAATATATTCCTCTTTCTCTAAAAGTGGTTGAAGCTTCAAAGAGAAGACCTTGTCCTCCCCCACCGTAATATGAGGGAATTGGACCCGTAATGCTAATTCCCTCCTGATGGGGGATATATGATTAGGACATCTAAAGTAAACACCATCTTTTTCAAACCATGATTTGTATCGCATACTATGAACAAATTTCCTTTTCCTGTTTTTCGCCTTTGCGGTGACAATGCCTTCTATGCCACAACAATCCGGTTTACTTTTTATTGCTTTTAATATTTTAGGTATATAGTCCTCAGAAACAGTATCATCATCATCAATGAATGCTACATATTCTCCCTTTGCCCTTTTTAATAATTTGTTTCTTTTTTCACCTGTTGTTATTTCCCTATCATCTACCTCTACTAAAACCTCAACCTCCTTAGTTTTTTGGTTACTTAAAACGTCAAGCAATTTGTTTAACATCAACCCCCTCTCCACCACTGAACAAATCAATATAGACAAAGCCTTCGGGTGGTCATCATTCTTGATTTGTAAGAGCTTATGGACAGGGGTTGGTTGGTAATTACTTATTTGAGAAAAGGGTTTATAAGGAATAACAGAATTCAATTTACTTGAAGCAGAACAAGATATCACTTCTATATCAGTCTCCTGTTTAATGACCTTCAAAGCGAGGACAAAATTATCGTAAAACTTCCTCAAGGTTTCGCTGGCTATCCTCCTCCCCTTATACCTATCATGATAATGACATTTATGCAGGCCTCCAGACAAATCAAACCCTAACAAATATATTCTTTTGTATCCTAACAATACTGCTAATTGAAAACCACAGAAGCCACTATTGTAACCTGTCCTAAAATCACTGAAGGTAAACCCTATCCCGTCTGTCCCTGCATTACGAATAATCATATTTGGAACAAGGAGGTTATAAACATATCCAGAAGTGACATGTTTGAATTTACCGTCCTTCCATTTCATAGCTGCATGTTCTGGGTTGGTAACTACCACCCAAGTGGTTCTTACCTTCTTAAAATACCCGTCTTGCAGTTTGCGGAATATGCCGGAATCCGCTGTAAGGCAAAAGGTGGGGTTGGGGACATCCAACGCAGCCATATTTATTGCGATTGTATCTTTATCCCTCAATTGATAAAAAGGGAATTTCACTAAACTGGACCCGCCCCCTATTATAAAAATTTCATTCTTGCCGGTCTTCATTCTTATCCTTTCCTGAATTTCTCATTAACTCGTATATTTTATCTTTCAAGAGCCTTATTTGCTCCTCAAGGCCCCCTATTTCCTTCCTCAGTTTTTCGTTCTCTTTTTGTATAGGGCATTTCATTACGCAGGTTTCAAAGTCCCAAAGAACATATAGATATTACCAGCATTCCCATTACCAGCAGTAACATCCACCTGAATAACTGTCCCAGCAGCATAAGATTTCTTCTGTAGGGGTGGGTCTGCCTGTATTGGCTTCACAGTCACCAAATCATATTGGGCATCCAAATTATCAAGCTGAGTGGTCCCTATATAATCGGTCAAGGCACCCACTTGTCCAATAGTGATATCGGTAGCAGCCTCGTCACCAGCAGCCTCAATATCTACCTTGTCTATCCCTACCAATCTGAAATTATCAGGGACGATATATAAAGTAGTTTGACCCGCTCCAGAATGGTCTACTGTCGTTGTTGACAATAGAGCAATACTATTTTCCTCGTTAAAAGCTCCCATAATAGTCCTTTCCTTTTATTGGTTATCATAATGTTTCAAAATCACTTCGCCCAAACGCAGGCTCACAACAATTGCTTGACTACTAAGCAAAACAATAGGGGTTTGAGCCGCTTTCAATTCAAGGTCTACTGTCTCCAACATTCCATTCATAACTGCATCCCATCCATCGGAACCCGATTCCAATAGTGGCAAACTAAAATTGTCTGTATAAGTAATAGCCATCTTTTCTCCTAACGAATTAGAGCAGCATAATCAATATAAAAGTCATGAGCACCAGTTCCTGAGGGAACATGACAAAATCGCATCTTTACTTCCCCTTTTTTTACATGTTGCTCAAAATCGGTTGTATCAAAAAATCTGTAATTCATACCATTACTATCTTCTATGGTCGTATAAGTTTCCCAAGCTCCAGTCTCATAATTATATAATTGCATTTCAACCCAATGCGTAGCTGAACCAGCATAATAAGCTGAGTAGGCAATCTTAGAAAATCTCAGCACGTTGATAAAAGTAATGATTAAGTCAAACCCTGGTGTCCCTGCAATTTCATCAATATGATAATTGTTTCCATCGTATATAGTTTGTAAGTCAGATACAGAATCAGAAGAAGAACCTGCGGTTAATTCTACTGAATCTGCTATCATATGTGCTGGCGGTATTATTTCCATCATATCTGCTCTATTTGTATTTCCTGACTACGCAGCCCTGTATATACCCCACCTGGGAGTAACTCCACTTTATATTCACTATGACCGCCTCTATCAGCATCCTCAATCAATAAGGCCATAGGCTCACCCACAGCAGAGATATCAAATATAGTATTCAATATTTCCGTGTCGTTTGTTTGTTTCAAAATAGCATTCATAGTTTGAATGGCAGTATCAAAAATAAAGGCTCCCCACAAGGCATTACCATAACCACCTTTACCAAAGCCAGAAATCTTACTACTAAAATACCAATCAATAGTAACATCATCCGTTTTATAGGTAGTCATACCTTCCCGGCCCCTGATACGCATTAACGATACTGGTAATGGCTTAGCATAATTACCCACAATGGTATGGCTGTAAGCCGTTACATCAACAATGGCTTGAATGTCATTACCATAAAAAGTAACAGCCTTAAAATATATAACCCTCCCAACATCCTCGGGCCTAAAGGTATATGAAAAATTAACATCCAAAGTAGAAAAGACTTCACCTGATATATGAGCCACTGGAGCCGTTCCAAATAAACCCCTTAGCACCCCCGTAATTCTCCAAATCCCTACCGTAGATGTCTCCACGCAAGTTTTGTACCCTATAATTTCAGTACCAATTTTGGCCAGCTTTAATTTGTTAAAGAAAGTAGCATCGGTGATAGCCGTATCCAAATCCGTAACAGTCCCTATACTTACCAAGAAGGACTCAGCACCCCTATGAACTACTGACTTGGCTGACCTTAAACTACTTTGCAAGGTTCCATAACTATTAGCATCCCCTCCCGTAACCCCACTTATGGTGCAACGCCCTATCAACTCGTAACTGCTATCGTCGTAACTACGATATATATACCAACCATTGGTGCTTGCATTCCCTGGTACAATAGACAAGTGTAAAATTTTATCGGTTATACTTTCCCTGAAAGCAATATTAGTCACATCAGCTAAAGTAACCACTGGGTCAGGAACGTGTTGAGTTTGTTGAGTGTTGTAGGCTATGGTAGGATACAAATCACTCCTCTCCTCCACCGCTTCTATATTCAATCCCCTACCCCTTTCCTCTTCCCCAATGCTGGTAATCCTACATTTTTGAGAAGTTAATAGATGCCCGTCAGTAAGGTCTACCACATCACCTATTTCCAAAAGCATATCCTGCCAAGCCAACACAAAACTATATATGGTATGACGATACATACTATCAATGAGCATCCTGTATGCTGCCCTTTGAGCTAAGTCGGCGTTGGTTATTCCAGACAGGTCAATTGTCTTTTTACGAATTTGGCCACTTATCCTTTGGTCAACTTCATCATTGGCTATCGCAACCGCTTTGTCATAGTCATTCTCTCTATCGGTCCACGTCACCTCAATACGATTATAGGTTTCAGTGTACCTCCTCTTCCGTATCTGGATAGGCGGTGGCGGTTCCTCTCCTTCCTGAACTACAAGATTGTCCTGAGTAAGTGATACTATAGAATTTTCATCCTTGAATACCCCTAAATTTAGTTTTCCTTCTGACCAAAATCGATACCCCCCAAAGTGAGAACAAATAAAGTCGACCCAATCCCACAAAGGTTTTTGTTTGTTTATCAATATACTTATTTTAATATCTTCTGCTGAACAATGAACACTCACACTATCAAAACTGGTACTGTTAATATCATCCAACGATATACCAGCTCCGTGAGCGGGGTTAGTTACCAACTCTTTTATAATCCAGGCAGGGTTTTCATCAAAATCTTCGTACCCTTTCCAAAATGCACCAATGTTTGGTCTTGGAACCCATATATCAAGATGTTCCTCAAGCACTTTTGTTCCGCCCGAAATTGTTTTTATAAAATTCAAGTCTTCATCATAAATAAGATAACTTTCATCATTACCCCCAGAATAATACCCATTAAGAAGAATAACAACACGGCCGAAAGTATCAAAGAAGAATCTACCTGCAAATTCTACATAAATACTATCCAGGATGTTTAAGTCTCTATCTAATTTCCAAATATTTTTTCCATCAGTTGTATGCCCGAAACAATAGATGTACCCGTTTTTGTGAATTCGGATTTGGTCTATTCTATCGCCATCCGCTGTTATTGTCTTATACCTATGATTGTTATTATCAAGAGTACAAGCGGCAAGATTGTATCTGAAGCTTGCTCCGTAAAGCACGTTGTATTCACCACACGTCACAACCAAATCATATTTTTCGCTAATATCAACCCATTGTGTGCCACACATATTCGTATATCTCAAACTTTCACTACCATCGGAGGGATTCAATCTTATCAAACTATAACGATTCAAAGGACCAGCACACAAGTCACCGTGAGTGGGCCAATAAATTCTGTCGTTCGAATCTATAACCATATGTTGTGCATACACCCCACCGGTAGAAACCTTCCAAATTTCACTACCATCAACCAAACTCATACAATATATAACACTATGTTTTTCCATCACAAAAATTTTAGTTGAATCAGCAAGTACCCTTACAACAAAACCTGTATCCCCGCTCCACCCACCAACTGGTGAAAAGAAATCAAGAATGACATTACCATCCACATCAATTTTAGTGATAAGAGGACTGCCCCCTATATCAGCAGTTGCAACATAAATATTCCCATATTTATCTTCGTCTGCATGCATAGGTATAGTTAAACTAACGTGGCGATGGACTATTTCTGAACCATCAAAAGTTTCGGCCGGTACAGCACCTCTATAAAATTGAACTTCATCGGCAGTTGTTCCTTCAATTAAAGACCAACCATTGCCGTAATCCCAATTTGCACTTCCATTTATTGATATTTTTTGACCAACCTTAAATGGGTGATGACGAATTTTTATACCCACACGATGTCCAGAACCGCCTTCTGCACCATAATCTATAACTGAACTACCTACATCAATCCTTACACCTTTGTAACCAAACATGATACGCATATTAGCACCTTCAAAAAAGAAGGTGCGTAGAAAATATGGTGTAGATGCAACTTCAAAAACAAAATTGGGAATTGCTTCTGTGTTACCAAGGAGATAAGTATCAAAATATGCCAAAGCCATATTCTCATAATTGGCATAATCCTCATCCAACAAGGTACTAATACCAAGATTTTCGTCCCCATCATACCAAGTAAAATCAGTTAAGTCTATCTCCTTCTTCCCTTTCCAAGCCCGACGAACTCCAGCAGGTCCTTCACAAACAGCAATCAAGAAAGAACGGTAATATTGTGTTTCATAGGTCTTTACTTCTCCTCCACCTCCACCTTTACCCCCTCCACCAGATGAATGCTCAATAATCCTTTTATCAATTGGCCCCATCCATATAATATTACCCGCTGCTCTTACGGTTCCGTAAATTACAGGCACAGCATTCCCTTTTTGGGCACTTTGCACGGGGTAGTTCCCCATTTTGGGCATACCGGTTATAGATTCTTGCGGGAATATCATATTACCTAAGACAGAGCCCGCCATAAATCCAGCACCTGTTAAAAAACTCTGCCCTGCTACCCCAAAGTAGATGCCACCAAAGAAACTACCCAAAATAGCCCCACCTATTGCCAAACCTAATCTTAACCATCCACTGGCCATTAGTTTCTGCTTCCTTCTTTTTCTAACTTATCCGCATTAAATCGGTAAACCTTAACCAACCGCCGCACCCAAATGTTACCATTTACTAAAGGGCTCACTTGACACTTTTTAGACCGCTCCCAACAATGAATAAATAAATTCTTGCCTATGTATATTCCTATGTGAGCCACAAACCTCTGAAGCTCAAATAAGAATAATACAATATCCCCAGGCTGCTTTTGACCTTTAGGGATTTCATCCGCAACCTTAGATAATTCCTCTTCTATACGGTTGTCCGCATTGGCGTGAAGGTTCCAATCAAAAGAATATATGCGGGTTTGATAATCCCTTATGTACCCTAATGATTGCAAAATACCTATGAGCAACCCCGTACAATCACAACCGGTTTTGGTAAACCCACGGTGGCGGTAGTCTACCCCCTTCCAGGTTTCAGCTTCTTTTACTATTTGAGTATTCAAACTCATTACATTATTGTCTCTTCAACTTTTGGTATATACAGGAACCCACGAAAATTCTCTTCGTTATTAAATCTCTCTCTACAAGTCACTCCCTGCTTATCACAACCAGGGTATATCTCATAAGTATCCCCGTTGGCCACGGCATTTGGGAACGGCCATAATACGGTAACGGTATTAACTGAATTAGAAAGTACAGGTCTCCTCAAACCACTATTATCCCCACTGGTCATTTTCAATTCACCTTGCTCATGATAAGAAGTATCCTCTGCTGGGGTACCATTTACAGTCACAGCATTACCACCGCCAGTCAAAATCTCATCATCTACAAATTGAGCACCTCCCTGCTCCACATACCAAACCGTTCCTGTGGTAGCGGTTAGATAAATTATATTGATACAAACTCCCGTACCACCCCCTCCACCTCCTGATAGGGCATCATCTATTTCAACAGGGTTGTCTTCATCCCCATTATCAAAATTAACCTTATACACAGTACCACGGGTGGTATCAATCAAGGTAAGAGTAGTACCACCCGTGGCTGTTCCATCATAGTTATAATCGTCACGGCTCAAACCACAATTATAACCAAACAAAGAATAATTACAAGGTTCTTCGTAAATATGACGGGGTATTTTTATGTTAAGGGAATCAGCAATTGGCTTACAATCAAGAATCAACACCTGCCGATTAAACTCAATATCAGCAAACCCTACAAAAACAATTATCTCTTTATCTGCGGCATAAGTATCGTCCCAAAGGATACGTTTTATGGTTACCTTTACAGCTTCCAAAATATTCCCTTGAACATCGTTATAGATGTCACCGTTTATATTACCAATCACCACCCGGACACTACCAGACTCAAAATTATTGGCAAAAAGGATTGGGTCTCTACCTATCACAATTGCTGAATAGGTATTATCACCAGCATCCCAAACAATATCCTTATCGTGACTGGTATAACGGTAAATAGTCCCGTCAGCCAACGTAAGGATAAACAGTTCAGCGACCTTAACTGTTCCTTCTGCTATTGCAGCACTGAAGCTGGCGTTTACACTCCTCATTCAATAACCTCCATCACAGGCACACCACCCATATCCCACCAGTTCTCAAACATCAATTCAGTGTAGTCATCCATATCGAACCTGACCGGAAAGTAGAAATAGTAATTGGCCGTTATAACCTTACCAGCACCCGGAGCCCCCATCCCAGTAAAATCAACGATACCGGTATCATCGTTAAGGGTATAATCTGCTCCTTCCGTCTTGGTTACCCCATCAACCTTAACAACAGGGGCAAAAATACTACTGGGTTGAATCCTGGTTTTATTTTCATCCCAAGTCTCTGTCTCCCCAGGGTAATAGGATTTGATTAATTGAAACAACACCTGAGCATCAATAGCAGTAATACTACATTCAGCCAAAGCAGTCTCAAAATCATTAGGGTCTTCCAAAAGGAAAATTTCATAACGGCCTTTTGCCCTATTAAACAATTCTACCAATTGGTCTCTGTTAGTCTCGGCCATACTAACAAAAGGCAACAACCATCTCCTCTTTGGCCGTGACCATATTTGGTTTCTTTGTTCTTTACCCGAATCAAGAGCAGCAATATCCGTACGCCAATTTTGGGTGAGTTGCATAGGGTAACCAAACAAATTATCTACGAATGTATTTATAACTTCCATTATCTAAGGTTCTTCCTAATAGGATGATTATCGGTTAAGGTATTTTGAAGCATAGATGCTATCGTTCTTTTATTCTGACTTAGGAACTGATACGTCCCTTGAGCATCTATAGCATTGACATTAATGTTTACTGTCCCTCCTCCCCTGGGCGTCCTCTCAGAATCCTTTTTTAATTGAGCAACATTATCTTTTGACAACACTACTTCTCCCACTTGCAAAATAGTAGGCACTTCATCTGAAGCCAACCCGTTATGGTATCTGGATGCCCCTGCAAAAGTAGAAGAAGGAACATAACGGGATGCCCTCATACTACCTACTATACCTCCTGAATGCCCCGCAGGGGCAGGCACTTGATAAACAGGTTGTGCTGCCACAGGGGCGGCAGCAACCAATCCAAACACACTCATCAAGGCCTGAGCCATTTGAGCTTTAATTATCATCTGAGTGAGGTCTCTTAAGATTGAATTAGCAAGGTCATTAAAATTAGCCTTACCAGTCATAACAAAATCAGTCAAGGTGTCACTAATACTTTCCAATGAGTCCGAAATTACTTGGGATATTACCCCATAAGTATTAGTAACACTATCCTTTACCAAAGCATTAGCATCTATCCAATCCTGAGTATAAGCCCCCAACCATTCTCTCCAAGGTCGCTTACCTTTTACTGGAGATATAGGGTCCAATAAATCCTTTGCCACTTTAGACAACCTCATTGATTCATCTATTACAGCAGCCATCTCTGGTACCATCTTCTTAAACAAAGCTATAATTGTGTCGAGGTCTTCACCAAATTGCTTTTTCAAAACTACCCATAAGTCAGCAAGACCCTCAACAACATGAGTACCAAACTTTTTCAAAGCCAATGCAGCACTATCATACTTCTCTAAAATACCGGCTGTAAACTCGTCCATGGCTTTAGTTGCTACCTTGGAGCCTCCTTCAAATCCTTTGAAAAAAGCTATACTGGCTTTCTCTGAGGCTCTCTTAATTTCCGCCACCATCTCATCAAAAGATACCGCTGTCCACGCTGCCATCATACCTTCTTTCATTTTATGTAACCAAGCCAAGGTACCAATAAAAACCCCAGCGATGCCGGTAACAAAAGTCTTAAAATTAGTTTTGACAAACTCAAACATACTAATAAAAGACTTACCAAACCAAATAACAAATTTACCTACAACAGAACCCCTCAACCAATCAAACCCTTCCTTAAAAGCATTGAACCATCTCTCCATAGTATCCCGTATTTGCATAAAGTTTTGAAGCCATACCGCCCTAAGAGTGTAAGCAGCGGCAGCTACTAATAACACTAACCCTAACCAACTAAACATAATCACTGATATAGTTACAATCGCAGCCTTTATGAATAACAAAACCTTTAGCAAAAGACCGAGCGACATAAGCAAAGGTCCAATAGCCGCAACGGCAGCAACTATTATTAACACCCACTTCTTTGTAGTATCTGTTAGTGAAGACCACCACCTTGTCAATTGTTTGATTTGTTCATTGATTTTAAGAATGGTAGGGGCCAATATCCTACCAATTTCTATACCGGCAGCCACTATATTGTTCTTAAGTATTTTCATCTGACTACTAAAAGACTTGAGCTGCTTGTCTGCAATCTCTTTAGTAATGCCTGCCATATCTTCTAACTTCTTAGTGTACTCCTCTATTCTATCTCCCAACCCAAGTAAAGGTAAAATAGCCTGTTGTGAACGAGCTTGAAAGCCTAACATCGCCAAAGTAGCTATCTTTTGCTTAGTGGACATAACTCCCAACACAGCGGACAAATCCTTAACAATTTGATGCATTGGTTTCAATTCCTCATTAGCATCAAATATATTTATACCAAACTTTCTCCAAGCTGCCTCATTATCCTTAAATCCCTTTGTCATTAACCGGAGCATCCTACCAAACATATTACCCGCTCTCTCTGCTTTGATACCCTGGTCAGCATAAGCAGCTAATACTGCAACTCCTTCCTCCAATCCTACCTTATAAGACTTCATAGCAGGGCCAGCTTGAGATGTTAGGGCCTTAGAAAACTGCTCTGTCGTAGCATTAGCAAGAGTATTGGCCCCAGTAAGGACGTCAGAAACTCTCGTCATGTTCTCCATATTACGCTGGGCATCCGCTACCGTTAATCCTAAAGCACTTTGAGCATCCGTAAGTAAATCAGTAGCTAATGCCATATCAAAAGCCCCTGCTACCGCAAATCGCTCTACTGTAGCCAAAGCAGCGACAGATTGTTGAGCAGTCAAACCAGCTGAAGCTAAAAAGAAATATGATTTGGCTAAGTCTTTTGCCGAAGTAACCCCCTCTTTGGATAGGGTTAAAGCTACCTCCCTCATATGGGCTTGCATTCCCGAAGAAACATCCCCCATAATAGCGAGGGATTTAACCATCGCATCGTCAAAACTGGCGAAGGCTTTCACTGCAGTACCACCTATAATAGCCAAAGGTAGAGTAACCATCATAGTCATTCGTCTACCAACACGGGTTAAAGTATCGGCAGTCCTCCTCATCCGCTGTTCTACCCTATCCATCGTTCGGAAGTACTGGGAAGCATCTGCTCTTAAGTGAACCAACAAATTACCTAAGTCAAGTCCAACAGCCATCATTTGTTCCCTTTACCCATACTGAAGACAGCACCCCAATACGCTTTTGCTGCTTTCGTTCTTTCTTTTATAGACATTTTCTTTTTCCCTGGGCCTTGCGTTTTTCTAAACTTCAAAAGGAATTCTGACAACCTAACCTTATTAGGGTGCTTAACAAAAGACCTCCTAATTTCGGCGGCGATTTGAGCCCAATAATAATCTTCCTTTGCATTAGTAAAAAACTCCGATTCCTTTTTCTGTCTTAAAAATTCCTTCCACTCTACAAACTGAGACGAGGAAGTTTCCTCTTGAACCCTATCTAATGACATATGAAGGTGAGATGCTAACTCATACCAAGCCAGCCGCTCCCCTTTCACTCGTTTTTTGCTGACTTAGGAGCACCTTCATCCAGGCCACTTAACTCCTGAGCCACTTCAAACAATTTTGCTACTACAGTAGCAGGGTAGGATTCTATCTCGTCAGCAGGCACCGGCTTATCATTTTCATTGAAAAGGCACAAAGCCAATAAACCTGATTGCAACCCGACAAAATTAGAAATAGACTCGACTACACCTGCTGTAAGTTTGACCCGTGCACCCATGTCGTTCAGGAACAAATCCCGCAATTTGCCGGTTAGTTCCCTCAAGGTGTAATCTTTTTCCTTCCCGTCTGGCCCAGTTATTTTTACTGGGACTTCCTTCAACACTGTTGAAAACTTTAACTCGTTCATAATTACCCTTTCCAAGAGACCGATTAACATTTGAAATTAGATGGCTACGTTCAGCTCTCTGCTGTTTTCACATCGCAGCCATACCCTTAACCCACCTATTCTTACAAGCAACACCTTAAGATGCATTCTCAAGGGGTTCTTAACCCGAATATACTGGTGCAGTTTCAACACCGGAGGCATTTTGGTTGGACGGGATTATAGTAACATTCGCCGTAGGTTGTTCGCCCTCTACAATAGTGTTAGGGACAAACTCATCAATCCAGCCCCAGAAGGTCCAGGTGGAGTCATCTGGGAAGGTAAGCACTATGGATTGATTGACATTCGCCATTGCTACGATTTCGTCCAACACAGCGGGGTCGTAGGCCCCAACAAAGGAACCCGGCAGGAGAGTCTTCAAGCTCTTAGGAGCTTTAGTCCTCCAAGTCGTATTCCTCATAGTAGTGGTATCGTTTTCCCCACCACCAGAAACACCAGGGGGCACGACCTCTTTCTCATACATCAAAAAGGTCACTCCACTACTGCCCGCAGAAAAAGCAATAGTAGTTGGGTGCCCATCATCAATTCTTTCAGTCATCGTTACACCCTTTCAAAAATAAGTTATATTTTCTTTACTGTTACTAAAAAGTTTATCGTAAACAACCGCCGTTGCTTGGTACCTGCTTCAGTACCCAAAGCAACAATTGGTTCTACCCTGCTCACGTTGCAAATTTGATAATCTTCTCCCTCAACAGTTTCAACATTGTTGTTAACTGAATCTAAATTAGTTGCTATGGCTTCTGCTTTTGCCCAACCCGTATTGTAATCACTACTCCTTATTTTTAGCTGAAACCCAAAGTGCTGTATGACTTCACCGGCCATCAACCTTCCGTCTTTCGTTCCGGGTATATCGTAAAGGGTACCACAATCAGTTTTAACATCGGAACTATCGGGCATAAAAGAAACATATAATGGCCATTCATCGTTATCGACAGGGTCAGTCATCAGGCCCTGCCCTATTAGGTAAGTTGCCAAAATAAATGCTGGTGAAGTTAAAAGCATTTTACTCCTTTAAGCTGCTATCCTTTTTAATGTAACAAGGAAATTAACCGTAAACAACCGCCTTGCTTTGGTTCCTATTTCCATCCCTAAAGAAATCACCGGCCCCATCCTCCTTATATTATATATCTGATAATTATAACTGCCCACTGCCAGAACTTCGTTACTGACCCCGTCCAAGGCAATGGCAATTGCCTCCGCTTTTGCCCAACCAACAAGGTGAGTATCACTCCTTATTCTTAATTGAAGGCCATAATGTTGAATAACCGTACCTTCTGCCAACCGCCCATCTTTCAACCCAGATGTATCGTAAAGGGTACCACAATTGGTTTTAATATCAGAACCGTCTGGCATACGGGAAACGTACAACGGCCAATCATTATCATCAACTGGGTCTGTCATAGAACCTATTGCCTGTTCTATTATATAAGATGCCAAAATGTAAGCTGGGGAGGTTAGAAGAGCATTATCGATAGTGAGCCCCCTCACATAGGAGAAGACCCCTCCTGTAACCGCTGGAATCACTTTACCGCTTATTAAGGTATATACCATTATATTTTTACCGTTATTGCTCTATAATCTAAACCTGCTGCTGGGGAGCGGGTAAGGTCTTGTTCCAAAATTACTGTCGTACCGTCTTCAGCATCCAGCAATTCTTGCTTGGTTGTATCTGAAGCCTTAACCCTCCAATTACCTGCTACCCAAGCCGTTGCTATTTTCATAATCTTTTCCCAAGTCCAAGTACCACCTACCGTAATTCCCGTAATAGCTTTCATAGCTGCCGCAAGCTCGTCAGCATCCATTTCTGCTGTGGGTGCCTGTTCCAAAGCATTCTCAGTAAGCCGACGAACACCGTCATCATCCTCAGTCATCTCCCAAAGGTGGTCTAACTTAGAACCATCCGCCTCCATAGCCGTTTTGACCGCCGCAGCATTGTGGGTTGATGCTCCGTCAGTACCACGCATATCCGTATTGGTTGTGGTCGTACCTACTAAGGTTACATTAGCTACAACGTCATTAACAGGGTCGAAGTCGTTCAAACTATTTATCAAACCATCAGTGGTAGCATGAACGGCATCCATTTCCGCTTTCGTAGGTGGGTCATAACTATTCAAACTATTAGTAACATGACCTTCCACGTTGGCTTCTTTTGCAACTGTAGCATCTTTAGCAACTGTAGCATCCAAAGCCGTAGTATCGTGAATGTCATCAGTACCTTTAGCACCGGCAGCTTTAGACACTGTTGCATCTTTTGCCCCATCAGTTACCGTGGTGACAGTATCTACTAAGGTTACATTAGCAACAGCGTCTCCAGCAGGGTCAAAATCATTCAATGCTCCTACGGCATCAAATATATTATCAGTGCCTTTCGCTCCTGCTGCTTTTGACACTGTAGAATCTTTGGCCCCATCAGTAACAGTGGTTGCAGTATCTACCAATACAACACCCTGAACCTTATTTGCACCTGGGTCGTAACCGGTATCAGCAAAATCTTTAAGGTCAGTAGAGCTTTGAGCATCACCACCTATTTCAATCACATTAGAAGGAACAGGTTCAAGCTGAATTCTATAATCCTCCTCTATAATCAATCCATCCCCTTCTCTCACCAACACCACGGTAGTTACTCCGGAAGGGCTCCCAGCCTGACAAGCCCCATCCGGCAAATCAACCCGATAAAAACCACTGTCCATTTCATACGCATAATTATTTGCGTGTGCGGCGGTTAAGTTTGCCAAAGCTGTTAGAGCCGTCCAATCCTGAACAAGCTCAACATCATTATCACTATCAAGGCGGTATATCTTTACGTCAAGGTCGGCGATTGTTGCACCCTCAAAAGGGGCACCGCTGGTTACGTTAAACAACCGCACCATTACAGTAACATCAGTTGTACCGGCTTTTATATGCCGCATCTTTTATGCCTCAAAAGGGACTTCCTTTGCCAGGCACCTCTATTGATTTTACCTGTGTGACTCCCATCACCATAATGAGCCAACCCTGAATTTATACAAGGGGAAGTTTCTTTCAATCTTAAATCGTTAGTTGCCTCATCTATAAACTGAGGGTCAACTTGGTCCAAGGTATTTGGACCTGGATCCTTTTGTCCCCAGCGGTCTGCCCGTGTCGAATTTGAAATGTTATAATTCTCGTAATGGACATTACCTGCCGTATTAAGAATTACAAAATCATGAAGAGGGTCAGCAACATGAAATATATTATTAACAGCATAAAGCGTTGTATGTTCGTGATAAATATAAACACAAGCATTCAACGTATCAAAAAAGGTATTGTTAATAAGATTAATAATACCATCTGAGTTTGAACGAATCCCTATGAACGCATTCATTATTATACAATTACTTACAGTCGCTCCACCTCCAACTCTTATCCCATCTTTACCATTACAATAAAGGATACACTGGTCAATTAAAACCCCTCGGGCTCCGTCGTATGCTCGTATTATGGTATTAGTTAATGTAGATTCAAACACACAACGGGTAACTGTAAACCCATAACAATTACTCCCTGCTGCATAGACACCACCAACACCATTAGAAAATTTACACATATCAACAACATGACCTTGACCGTTTTCACTTCTATATAAGGGGTCAATAATGGTATTGTTTGTGAAATGTAAATGTCTTACAAGACAATTGTTAACCAAACCAAGATAACTTATCCTAATGCATTCCTGAGTTCCTCCATTACGGTCAAGAGTAACATAAGAACCTTCTTCAAGTTCAACAAAATCAATATCATGGCCTATTACTGACTTCCAAATATCAGCAGTGATATAACCGCCATGCTGATTCCACAGTATAATTGAATTGTTGACTTCATCCCTATTTATCATAATTCTACGGTTATGTTGAGGGGCGGTTTCACCATCCGTACTATCTTCATCAAGAGCGTTTTGTATATCATCAAACGCCCCACCAATAATCACACTCACAAAATCTAAGATGCCATATGCCAAATCAAGGTCACAAATATTATCTGTATGAGCTATAACTATATATCGCCCAACATCGTAATTAGTTGCATCATGCAGATAAGCAAGGGACCCATCAACAACATCCCTAAAAGCACCTACCTTGTTTAACCTTACATTACCACTACCATCATCTGTTATAATAACATCATCCCCAGTTGCGGACGCTGTTGGACCCCCATCAGTCTCCATAAAATCTGAAGGTGAGCCACCTATCCAAGCTGACAAAGTAGCACCGCCACCGTTGTCAGCATGCCTATTAGACTGGTCACCTATACCACCTACAAAATGGACTGTATCAGTATCTGGTGGGGCATAAGCCATTACGGATTCTCCAATGGTTTACCTAAAGGCCATATTGTAATACTCCGGTCAGCCAAAAAACCAGAGCGGTCAAACTCCATATTAGGGAACAAGGTTAGTATCCCCACATTAATTAACTTTTGCTTTATGTCCTGATACTCCCGCTTGGCCTCCTCTATCCGAGCAAATTGCATCAACCGCCTTTTGATACCATTAAAAAAAGTACAATTGCTTAAATCCTCCCCGATTGCTTGGCCCACCTGCATTTTACTCACTCCCTGTATCTGGGCAGAAGTAAGTTCATTGTCAATGATATACTGCTTGGCCTTTGCAAAAACTACCTCTTTAGTTGGTGTCGTCATTCCTAACCCTTAACAATAATATTAAAAATTTCCGGTTTGTGTTCCCGTACTGCTGCCTCCAGGAATTTTGCTCTCTTTCCCGGTTGGTGTTTGGCGTTCAAATCCTCGTGGACGTAAACCGCATAATCAGCAACATACCCTACAATCACGTCTGTATCAAAATCCTTACCTCCTATATTCCGGGTGAAAGCCCCTCCTTTCAAGTTACCCGTAAGTACAGGGACTATCTCTTGGCTTTTACGTTGTACAAATAACCCAGCCAGCTTCAACCCGTTTTCAAACCTACCACCGGCATTCTTATGGGCTTTTTTTAACTTCTGGATAACCCGCCTCATCCCAGTTATTCTAACTAACTTTGCCATTACAAATATACTGTCCTCAAAAATTCACTTGCTCTTATATTGGGCAATTTATCAAACCTTCTAATCTCCCAAGCACCCGCATTCTCTTTTATATTGACCGCATCAGTAATGTCACCGGTAGTACCCAACATCAATATACCACCAACAGCCATATCCCTATCTACATACACAATGGCATTCGACATTTGACGCTCGCCCTTACTATCTAAAAACTCCTCAGATTTATCCTCCCATCTACAACTTATTTCAACAGGGCTCCCTACAGCCTTTTTACCAAACTGGTCAACAGATAAAAAAGGCCAGTATACAGCCGTTTGTTTTCTCATTCTTGTAATTATACCCATTATGATTTTGCCAATAAACTTTTTACATTATCACTAATTTCGTCAACCTTCTCTTTAAGGGACGTATGCAAGGCATCACAAACTTTTGGGGAAACAAGACCATCAACACCAACATGAACCTTAGTGTTTTGCAGGTGCCCATTTACGATTTCATACATAGCTCCAAGGCTCTTATTGGAATCTTTGTAAGCCTTAAAGGTCCAAACGTAAACACCAATGATAGCCAAAAACATTAATCCTTGTAAACCTATAATTGCAGCCGCAAGGTAGTCCATCCTTATTCTCCTAACCAATATTATAGTTCATCTTCTTCTTTGCCCAACCAAGTGATACCAGGGGCTCTCCTCGCTCCCTTCTTAATCATTTCATTCAAGGCTGATAACCCACCCTTCCAATCCAAAGTCATAGCCATCTGTCCGTAATGGGAAGTAGCAAATCCTAAATCCACTTTAGATTGTTTTCTTTCACTCACCGGCCCTGCCCGCTCCTCAAAAGTTCTCATATCCCTAACCGTATAAAAATGAGCGGCCAACCAAGTCTCAATCACAATAAGATGAGATGCCGTATAATCATCTGTCAAATCAGTGCAACATTCAGTCACGATAGCATTAGCAGCAACGATGAAAGGGGTTAGCACTATTGCGGAATCGACTTCTATAATTCCTTCAACCAATTCGTCAGTAGTTCTTATTGCCATAGTTTAACCCCTTTTATATCTCTCC
>SDBT01006588.1_pt1 | contig 19224 bp, 19 predicted proteins | sample 2277101 | NCBI WGS metagenome assembly SDBT01 (sample SAMN10404973, study PRJNA504765) | marine sediment metagenome | isolation source: marine sediment core GS10_PC15, 103 cmbsf | place: Arctic Ocean: Southern Knipovich Ridge | collected 2010 | reverse complement strand
CCTCTCCTTAAAAACAATAAAATAAGAAAAGCTAATAAACTCAACATTAACCGATCTCCTATAATAGGTATGTGGCATATCCGTTTGAACTTTTTCCAATAGATTTCTACCACTTCTTTAGGAGATTCCCTAACGATGTTCATATAAATTTCACGAATCGCCTTAAAATATTGTGGTGTAAGGTATGTAATTTCTGGACTCACCTTTGCAACTGCCTTCTGTCCACATGAGTCATTCCACTCTTCTATCCCCCAAGGGTTTGACTCAAACCCTAGTGACACATATAGAGTATGTGAAAATCCATGCCCCTTATCGATGGTCAGCTGTTTTTCATTAAATTTGGATACCTCAATCGGAGAGAGAGCATCTCTGATCATATAAATCCATTGAGGAGAAGCTGCTCCTATCAAGGCTAAAGCCCCCAAAACCAGGGGGATCGCTGCTCTTTTTAAACTCTTTCGATGCTTCCATAGTAGAAGAGTCACGACGCAAAGCGTGACTGAGAGCCCCATCATTCCTATGGCCCCACGAATTAATGCAGCAAGTGCCAAAAATAAAACACCCGAAAGTCCAAACCCTATAGCAGTTTTATTCCCAAAAGAACGCATATGATACCCAACTATTACTAGAGGCAACACCAGTGCTAATGCAGAGGTCCCGATAAATCCAGCATGGGGGTCGACACCGAATGTATTGAAAAAAACGAGTTTGGAAAACAACAATACTATACCAGCCAAAAAATATAGTCTCATCGCGAATATCAGGGTTAAGATAGCAATTAACCCCAATGCATTGATATAAACATTGAGTTTACCAGCATCAAGAGGCCCCATTTTTCGATCTAATAGTTTGGCACTAAGACTCAATAGAACGGTATGGCCCGGATCATCTGCAGGCATCCCTAGAGAGAAATCTATAAGCTCGCTTTTTCGTTCATATACCCCAGAGCCTCTGAATGATTCCCAAAGATCCTCTTCAAAAAAAGCAAGCAAAACCCCCGTTTTTCGAAAACACTCAGCAGAGCTTATCCACTTATGAGTACGAAAGCTCAAATCCGGATCTCTCCATGCTGCCTTTTTTTTCGAGTAGAACTTCCTCTCCACCTTCTTCTCTGCGTCAGATACTTTGGGAATGAGGACGAAAGATATGAGGCAAATAAAGAACAACCAGCGCCACTTTTGGCAAACTGAGAGCCATTTCGAGAGAGTTAACTTCATAAAATCCTAACTTGGCGACTCAAAAAACAATCTGCAGAATTTTTCCAATGGGAAAGGAGTGCAAAGTGTGCGATGCCACATTAGTGAAACAAAACATTTTGCTGTGCTCATCATTTAATGACAAGAGTCAAATAGAAGTCTCACCTCATTCATTTCGAAAAAGTATCCCTATGTGGAGTCACACGCCGTACTTGGCGACGTAAAAAAGAGAAGTAAAGCAAGACAGATTATTGTCTGGAGTATATAATTGCTTTCTACATGAGCAGATCTCTCTTTCATAGCAGCCTCAACTCATTCATTTCGGAAGAGTATCCCTATACAGAGCCCCATCCGATTGAGGATCCTGCGCTCCTAAAGTCTTGGGGATTGAATCCTAAAATATACCGCCCCCTCCCTCGCGCTTCCTTTCACAATGAGATGGAGATCGAAGAGGTGAAGAGCCCCTATCGCGACATTCCGCTGCTTAAAAAACATCTAATAGACTCTTCGCTGCTCACTCTATACAGACGTTCTCCCCCTCGAGCAGCACTCGTTCTATTCACCTGGGTCTACGCTGATGGTTGGGGAGACTACTATGCGCAGTTTGACTGCGCGCGTCTGATTGAAGAGCACTTTCCAGATGCCGAGCTCACACTTGTCACCTGCCTCCGCTCCGATCAAAGGCCTCCGGAGAAGAGGGCTAATCAACATATTATCACCTACGAGGAGGGAGAGAAGCCCCACTTTTCAGAGCCTCTCCTAAAAAAAATGAGGAGAGCAAAGCTACTCTTTCAATTTCCTACCTACTATCCCCACTCTGATGAGCTCATGGAGATGCTGGGCCCTCAGATGAAATATGAGTGGTTAGGAGAGAGCGGCTTTATCGATACGACCGACTTCTCTCCGACTTGTCGACGCCGCTGCATGGGGCTGCACTTTCTGGAAAAGGGAATCTTCATCAAATCATTGCCTCAAAAGCGGGCCTCCTCCCCCTATTACTTCGCCTACACGCGCAGTGCAGAGGGGCTTCTCAGCTATGTCGAAGCTTTAACCGCGTGGAAGAGGTGCGACCTCACCCTGCGCGCTTTTAACATTCAGCATGTGATCCACGTAGCACGAAAGGGGCTCCCTCATGTGAGGGAGATCGAAGTCGTGATCGACAAGACGCTCACCTCGATCCCCATTGCAAAGAGCGGGGCACTCTTGCGAATTGAAGTGATGCAGAACGTTCCGCACCATCAATTTCTCACCCTCTTGCATGAGAGTGAAGAGTTTGTGGCATGCACCGGCGATGGCTCCCTATTCGAAGCGATCTCAGCGGAAAAACTCTTCTACTACGATATGCCAGAGCATAAAGAGAGCTTTTTAAAAGACCTTGTTGCATTGACTAAGGCGCGCACACCAGACGCCCTCCCCTTCTTCGAAGATCCCAAGGCGATTCAATACCCCCCTGTGCGAGAGGCGCTTCGTGAACTCTCCACGATCATTCGCACAGAGCATAGGGTGAATGAGCTGCTCTGCCATATTATCCACCGCGCCCTCTGCCACCACGCCTCACCAGAGCTTGAGCAGGAGGAGCGTCGCATCCTGGATGCATTCGCTACAGGTGAGCTCAACGCCCCAGCAGCCCTCGCTTCCATCTCTCAATCTATACGTTCTTATCAAGTGCAATAAAAAAGTCTTATCAACCCCAAACTAAAGGTTCGAAAGATGGATGCCCGCAGCAGCCAATATTCAGAATTTCTTTCTGGCGATCCAGACAAGTATGAGTGCCACCGCTATAGTAATGGGCAGCATGATCGAGAAGAGATATTCAGCGAGGAGGGCTGCTGCTAAGGCAAAGAGGCCTAAGGCAATCCCAATTACGAAGAAGGTCGCTTCGACATAGATTCCAGTAATAAAGGTGTTTAGAGAGAGGAGTATCAAGACTACCAATCCCGCTTCAAAACGCCCGATCAAGCCGATGTTCACAAAGACCGAGATGAGATAGACAGCTAGTGCCAAGCCAGCCCATTGGATCAGTTCATGCCAGATCGTCGCAGGAGATTTTAAGAGCTGTTTATGCCTCAGGTACCAGGAGAGAAAGAGACAGAGCAGAGCAAAGACCGGCACCATCACGCGCCAGTAGGTCCAAGCTCCATCTTGCCGAATGTCGGAGACGATGAGTCCGATAAAGGATAGGCCCAGCATGATTAAGCCGATCACCAGTCGCATCTTCCAGTGGTGGTGGTGCTTTTTAGGAAGATTCTCTTCGCTCACTTCTACCAAAACTATCGCTCCATCTGTTCTAAGTTAATCAAAATAGAAAAGTCAATTGACATCAACAACTTTTTTATTAAAAATCTCGGGGTTGAGGAGAAAGATGGACGCAATTAACGCACCCTACATAGAGCAATCTACTCACCATCTTGAAGAGAGGGGAAACCCACTGCTGAGAGAGGAGGGGCTCATTCCATTCGATCAGATTCAGCCGCACCATTTTAAGCCAGCTGTTGAAGCGATTGCGCGAGAAGTGGAGACAAAATTGCAACAGCTCGAAATGATCACTGCCCCCTCTTGGGAGGCGATCGTCGATCCATTGGAAGAGCTCGAAGAGAACTATCTACGCGTCGTCCGCACCATCTCCCATCTTCTTTTAGTGACCGACTCTTGCGAAATACGCCTAGCTTGGAGCGAGGTAGAACCTCTTATAACTCAACTCAATCTCCGACTGAGGCAGAGCCAGCCGCTCTATGATGCCCTCGAGACGATAAAGGAGGGGGAGGAATGGGAGACTCTCTCTCCTACTCAAAAGCGGATCATAGAGCAGCGATTGGCTGAAGCGAAACTTAAAGGGATCGAACTAGAAGGCGACGAGCTGGAGAGGTTCAACATGGCAATCTATACGCTAAATGAACTGCACACCACATACGTGGCTAACATGCGCGATGCAAGTAGAAGTTTTTTTTATGTCGTCGATAACTATCAGATGGTTGAGGGTCTTCCCTATTCGATCCTCAAACTCACCTCTGAGTCGTACAATCTCACACGAGACGAAGAGGCCCCCCTTTCAACTGCACAAGAGGGGCCTTGGAAACTCTCTCTAGCGCGACCGATCTACTCGGCAGTGATTCGCCACTGTCACAGCAGAGAAGTTCGTGAGAAACTCTACACTGCTCAGGTGAAAAAAGCTTCAAGTGGAACGGTAGATAACTCAAAAAACATTCAACAACAGCTTCAACTTCGAAAAGAGATCGCAAAACTTCTGGGGTTTGCATCCTACGCCGACATGAGCTTCTCCACGAAAATGGCGAGCAGTGTGGAGGCGGTGAAGGCGTTTTTGGAGGAGCTGCGCGCTGCCTCCTGGGCAGCTGGACGGGAAGACCTGAGCGAAGTTGAGCACTTCGCTGCGCGCACAGGATTTCATGAGAGTTTGATGCCTTGGGATTTTTCCTACTGGGCTGAACGTCTCAAAGAGGAGCGTTTCCACCTCTCGGCAAAAGAGTTGAAACCCTATTTTCAGTTTCCAAAAGTGCTCGAAGGTCTTTTTGACCTATGTCATAAGCTCTTTAGCATTGAGATCGTCGCCGCAGATTTTAAAGCTGCAGTGTGGCATCCCGATGTCAACTACTTCCTGATCAGAGATGAAGAGGGAGCGGAGATAGGTTCCTTCTATCTAGATCCCTACAGCCGCGAATCAAAGCGGGGAGGGGCTTGGACAGGGACGTGTCAAAACAGAGTTTGGATCGAGGGAGAGTTGCAGCGTCCTATCGCATACATTATCTGCAACGCTACTCCTCCCTCCCAAAATGTTCCAGCACTACTCTCCTTCCAAGAAGTCGTCACTCTCTTCCATGAATTCGGCCATGCCCTGCAGCATGTGCTCACAAAGATCGACTATGCAAGCGTCTCAGGCTCCAACGGCATAGAGTGGGATGCTGTGGAACTTCCCAGTAAATTTATGGAGAATTGGTGCTACCATAAACCGACGCTTCGGGAGATTACTGAGCACTATCAAACGGGAGAACCCCTCCCTGAAGTCCTACTCGATAAGATCATTGCATCACGCACTTTTCATGCAGGATCGGCGATGCTTTTGCAGCTGAAATATAGCCTATGTGATCTCGTCTTGCACCACGATTTTAATCCAACCAGCGCCATCTCCCCATTTGAGGTCTGGCATGAAGTCTGCCTCGCCACCTCCCACCTCCCTTGCATGGAAGAAGACCGCTTTCTCTGCTCGTTCCATCATATTTTCGGGGGAAATGAATACGCCGCAGCCTACTATAGCTACAAATGGGCAGAAGTATTGAGTGCAGACGCCTACCATCTCTTCGAGGAGTTAGAGAGCGACGACTGGGTGCAGCTCCGCGAGCTTGGTGAGAAGTTTAAATCCACTTTTCTGGAGTTAGGCGGGAGCATGCACCCGATGCAGGTATTCGAACTCTTTCAACAGCGCCCCCCTTCCATCGACGCCCTCCTTCAGCAGATGGGGCTAACGAGCAGCTCCCCCTCTCAGATCGGCAGAGCGATCTGAAGGGATGAAGTAGCGCTGCAAGATCTTACTATTGCGTTTGAGAACTCTCTCCCGATCGAGGATGATCTTCGTGTCACTTTTTGTCAGGATGGTATAGTAAGGGTCGTCGCAGCTTTCGAAGATATCGATCATATCGCGGATGTTGCGGATCGGGTGTCCGTTGACCTCTTCAACAATTTCATTTTCCAGATGTTGATAGCCAGTATTCACCATATCGCCCAGCACACGTGCGAGGATGACAACTTCATCCCGGCGATCGTTCACCTTTCCCCAAAAACGTTCATAGGTTAAATCGGGAAATAGTAGCATCCGAGAGTAGTCTAGAAAATTCCCCACAAGGGGGTGAAAGACCATCCCTCCGAGAATAAAGTAGGTGGGAGCTTTGTCAAATTCCTTCTCTTTTACAAGAGGTGCGCCATGTAGTGAAAAGTCTACTTGAGTGGTTAGATGAATCATCTCTCCATCGCGGAGCAGATCGAGTTCGATCTCATCCCCGAAATATTTCATGAGGATAAGATAGCTGAACGGTAGGCGAAAGTTTAGCTCATCGTATTCGATATACCCAAAGCGGTCGAGCATATGTCCATCCACACCAACCAGCACATCACCGGGGCGAAGAATGTCATGAAGGAAATAATTTTCTGGGACATATTTGACAAGGAGTCCTCCCATATCGGAGTCGAGACTGTAGTAGTCACGCATTGCCTGGTTTCGAATCACTTGCGTTGTCATCGATGACTTAGGGAATCCTCGATAACTCCCCTCCTCCACCTCTTTCAGAAAGTGGTTAATAATCGGAATGGGAATCATATAACCAATACTCTGACCAATCCTAAATCCCTGATGGGCAATACCGACAACCTCTCCTCCCTCTGCAATGACGGGGCCCCCGCTATTCCCGGGATTGATAGGTGCATCGATCTGAGAGATCAACAGTTGCGCATTGGAATGGATATAACTCCCTATTTCGATGCGCGAGATGATCCCTTTCGTAATTGACAACCCCACCCCACCCATCGGAAAACCGTAGACCTGCACCTCTTCTCTCTGAAGGGCGATCTCTTTACTTATCTTTAAAGGCTCTTTCCCCTCAAAAAACTTGGGGTCTTCGACCTCCAGAACTGCTAAGTCGCAGTCATGGCCGATAACTTTCACAAATGCTTCATATCTCTCATTCGAGTTTCCCGATCGCACTTCAATGAATGAAGCGTCCGTCACGACATGTGCATTGGTTAAAATAAGGTTTCCCTCAATGATAAAACCTGAGCCTGTATAACGATCAGTAGTTGGAGGGGACCAAGGAATCTGGTAGTTATATTCCAGAACTGTTGAGTAGATTTTAACAATTGAATCCTCGATTCGCGGAGATGCGAATAGAGAAATTGTGGAGAAAAGTATTCCACACATCCATCTTTTCATGAGTGCTGTTCCTTTCATTGTAAAGAGATGAATGGTGAAAGATCTCAACTTTTTCAACAAGGATATTTTACCTCATAATAACCGTTGAATTAAAAAACCAAGAGCACTATTCAAAAGATATAGACCAGGGAGCCACTTGCAAAACGCTCCAAGGAAGAGGTGACTCCGCATGTACGCATTTTTCTCAAAACTCGGCTACAAAAAAAGAGCGTGTGAATGGCTGCCGCTACTCCTCGTCCGTCTCTGTTTGGGTGTCTTCTTTATTCTCTCCGGCTTCTTTAAGCTCTTCGATCTCCATCAGCATGAAGCGCTCTTAAGATCCTTCACAGAGGTCGGCCTTCCTTTTCCAGAGGTCAACGTCATGCTTCTACCAATTATCGAGATTATAGCAGGCGGCTGCATCCTCGTAGGATTTCTCACATCCTTTGCTTCCTTCATCCTCTTCATCCTAGTCGTTGGAGCTCTGGTCATAGATAGGATTACTCCTGTTACGATCCATGGTGAAGTTAGATCGATAGAACATTTTCTCTATCTTCCTGAAGTGCTCTATGCCTTGATGTTATTTTGGCTCTTCTTTTCCGGTCCAGGAAAGATCAGCTTCGACTTCTCCTATGGCAAAAAGAAGCAGATCTCAACTTACTAACCAGTAGAAAAAATCTTTGCTCGTTACAAAAATTGTCCCTTTTCCTATGCTCTCTTATCAGAACCCCTAGCAAAGGAGAAAGGGATGACAGCTACTAAAGAGAAAGTGATGAATCAAGTCGTACATTTTGAAATTCCTGTTGATAACATGGCCGCAGCAAAAGAGTTTTATAGCATCTTTGGTTGGGAGCTAAACGATATGCCAGATATGGATTACGTCGGCATCTGCACCACCCCAGTTGATGAGAACCGTATGCCAAAAGAGGCTGGAGCTATCAATGGCGGCATGATGAAACGATCAGAGCTCGTTAAGTCCCCTGTTATCGCCATTCAAGTCGACTCTGTTGAGGCCTATATTGAGAAGGTCACCTCAAAGGGTGGCAAACTTGTGATGCCAAAAATGGAGATCCATGGAATGGGCTATTACGCCTATATCTCTGATCCTGAAGGGAATGTCCTAGGTCTCTGGGAGCCAATCACTCAGAAGTAAAGATAACTCTATTTTGCCTGCATCCTCTGGTTGCAGGCTAAGTTCCCTTTCCCATATTCGAGACTTTTGCTATAATTTGAGAGGAAACTATAGTAAAGTATTGATTATGTATCTACTGGAATTCATGAAGCGCCCTTTTACCACTTGGCTTCCTCTCTCTAGGAGCAGGGGAAAGAAGGGGTTGGGAACCTTTTTGGGTGTCTACCTCCCTAGCGTCCTACAGATGCTCGGTGTGATTCTCTTTATGCGCCTCGGTTGGCTTACGGGTCATATGGGCCTACCGAAGATGACTGTGATTATCTTAATGGCCTCTTCGATCCTCTTTGTGACGGGGCTCTCGATGAGTTCGATCGTAACGAACATGAAGGTGGGGAACGGCGGCTCTTACTATATCATCTCTCGCTCATTGGGAATGGGATTTGGGAGCGCTATTGGATTGCTGCTCACTCTTGCGCAACTTACAACAGTGGCGATCTGCATAAGCGGTTTTGCCATCTCCTTGCGCGAGCTTCTGCCCCAATTCTCGCTCATAGTTTTAGAGGTCGGGGCTCTAATTACCCTCACAGTTGTCTCTCTACTGCCCATCAAATTTGCACTGAAGGCTCAGGGACTCATTTTTGGAGTTGTGATCAGTTCGATCGTTTCGGTTTTTTGCGGAAGCGGCGCTAACATCCCTGAGACCATAACGGCCCTTCCCTCTACTGAAACGCTCACTTTCTGGGCGGCTTTTGCCCTCTTTTTCCCTGCGACAACAGGGATTGAATCGGGTATGGCGATGTCTGGAGATCTCAAGAACCCCTCTCGTTCGCTAGCGATCGGCGCGATGGCAGCGGTGATCACCGCCTTTATCACCTATATTTCGCTCTCGGTCTTTCTCTCAAGGGAAGTTCCTCTGGCGCTCTTGCGATCGCACCCGATGATCATCTACACCGTTTCAAAGGTGAGTGCACTCTTCATTCTAGGTGTATGGGGGGCGACACTTTCAAGTGCACTAGGTGGGCTTCTATCTGCTCCGCGCACCCTTCAAGCGTTAGCGAAAGATCGAATTCTCCCCTCACTTTTTGGGCGGGAGTATGGGAAGATAAAGCAACCTAGGGCAGCAACGATTCTTGCCGTCTGCTTCGCTACGCTTCTAACGCTCTTCACCGATATGAACCACCTTCTACCGATCTTGTCGATGGTCTGTTTAATCACCTATGGAATCCTCAATTTTGTCGCATTTTTCGAATCTCTCCTCCAAAACCCCAGCTGGCGTCCTCTCTTTAAAATCCCGATGTTCATCTCACTTGCTGGAACAATCGCCTGCTTCGCCAGCATGTTTATGATCAATGCAGGGTGGAGTTTTATCTCTCTCTGTGCAGTAGGGCTACTCTGTTTTTGGACAAGCAGGCGTAATCTCAAGGATGGAGATTGGGATGATATCCGCTACAGCATCTTTTCATTTTTTGCAGCCAGCGCAACGAATAAGCTCATGCATCTAAGTAAGAATCCCAGAAGTTGGCGCCCCAATATCCTAGCAATCGTCGATCCGAAGCTGAAAAATGCACAACTCATCCACTTTGCGCATGCGCTCAATCGCTCAAAGGGATTTCTCACCTATGGAACGACTCTCGCTCAGAAAGATCGCGGTGAGATCAAAGCGGTGAAGGGCTCTTTTGAAAGCTACTTCCAAGAGAGAGACATCCCCTGTTTTTCTCACATCAACTCCCACCAAACGCCCCTCTTAGGGACACGTAATATCGTTAAAAATTATGGACTCGGACCGCTTCAGCCCAATACAATTATTCTAAAAGCTCCAGAGGAGAAGATCTCCTCATTCTGCGAACTTATCTATACAACGTCTGAGCTTAAGAAGAACCTGATCATCCTAAAAAATAACCTCTTTAGCCCAACCTTTACCGAAGAGAGAAAAGATAAGCACATCGACCTCTGGTGGGGAGGAAAGTACCACGCTAATTTCGAATTAAGCTTAGCCTTAGCCCAGCTTCTGCAGTCAGGAAAGTTATGGCTCGATTCTACCATCACCATCAAGAGCTTAGTCTCCGATGAAGCGGGTCGCAGTCATATGACCAAACTCTTCAAAAAATACCACAAAATATTGCGCTTCAAAAACCTCAAATTTAAAACCTATATCGATGAGACAAACGATTTTTACTCCCACATCGCAGACTACTCCACAGAAGCTGACCTCACCTTCTTAGGGCTAAGAGCGATCCTGCCAGATGAGCCGAAGCAAGAGTATGAAGCCTATTACAATAGGCTGATGGAGAAGACAAAAGGTATCCCAAATGTCGCCTACATCTTAGCAGGGGAAGAGCTCAATTTCCAAAAAATCTTAGAATGATCAGTCCGAAAAAGCAGTTTTGGATCAATTTCTCTGCTGCAAGCATCGGAAATATCTTCATGCACTATGACAAAGCGCTCTATCTCTTTTTAGCCCCCTTTCTAGCCCCCCTTTTTTTCGAGAGCAGCTCTCCACTGACCGCTCTCATGCTGACCTATGCTATCATTCCACTCGCCATTTTTTCTAAACCCCTTGGAGCTCTGCTATTCGGTCTGATTGGAGATGGGAGAGGGCGACGCATGGCACTCTATATCACACTTGTGGGAATGGCGCTGACAACGGCTCTCATGGGCTTCCTCCCTACCTTTAGTCAGGTCGGTTGGCTCGCTCCGCTCCTTCTCCTAGTTGGACGCTCAACGCAAAACTTCTTTGGATCAGGAGAGATGACAGGGGGGGCACTACTGATATTAGAGGGGTGCGATAAGCGTAGACGGACGCTCTATAATGGCATCTACGGAAGCTCTACTGTTTTTGGGATCCTGCTTGCCTCTCTTGGAGTGACATGGCTTAGTATGAGGGGATCGATCGAGACAGATTGGCGCTGGCTCTATTGGATTGGAGGGGCTACGGGAGTAGTCGGGCTGCTCCTGCGTCTCTTTACCAAAGAGAGCCCTATGAAACCACGGCCCAAACGCCCGATTCTCCCCTTTCTATGGGAGCATCGCATCCCCTTCCTAATCGTAGCGATCACTTCGGGATTCTCTTCCGCCAACTACTATATGGTGACCTCACTCCTCAATGGCTACCTCCCTCTCGTCAGCTCCATCACCAGCGCAGAAGCGCTGCAAGCCAACTCACTTATCTTAGGATTTGATCTCCTTCTACTTCCACTTGCCGGACTCTTCGCCATGCGCTTTCCGAAGGAGAGGTTGATGATCATTCTAGCTAGCTTGATCGCTCTTTTCGCCATTCCCCTCTACTCGGCGCTCCCCATCTCCACCCTCCTTCCTGTAACACTCATTCGAATGGTGTTTGTAGTACTAGGAGTGGGTTTTTCAGTGCTATTGATTCCCTACTACCAAGAGTTAATCCCCCATGAAAACCGCTACACTATCATCTGTCTGGGGAGCGCCGTTGGATCTCAGATCTTTGGAAGTAGCGCCTGTTTCATCGGCTTCTATATATTTAAACAGACAGGATGGGCTTGGGCTCCCGCTCTCTACTTGGTAGCCACGGGACTCCTTGCTATTGCTAGCCTACGGGTTGCCCCGGCGAAGATGCTTATAAGGAGAACTGCTTGAGTTTTTCCAATCCAAACTCTTTAACGAGCGTTTGCATTCCTGGGATCAGAGGCTCAGGTAGATCGTCCCAATCGAACCACTCCCACCCTTCGCATTTCTGCGGTTCTAAGCAGATAGGCTCCCCTTCAAATTTGGTGATAAAGACAAAGAGGGTGACATAGTGATGGTGTTCGATGAGATTGTTGGAATAGGGGCCTCGATGGAGCGTTTTGGCAATGAGCCCAGTCTCCTCTAGAAGCTCACGCGCAGCACCTCCCTCAACAGTCTCCCCATACTCTAGATGGCCACCAGGAGTTGCCCATGAGCCCGCACCTGAAGAGCCAACGCGTCTTCCCAAGAGAACTTTACCCTCTTTTAATACCATGGAAGAGATCCCAACTCTCGGGGCCGTTGTCACTTCCGCTTCCATCTAAGCCAAGCTCCGCTAAATGATGCAGCGAGAAGTAACTTTACACCTGCCAGGGGTAGAAAGGGGAGAAGACCCACCATGATGCTCTGCTCAAAACTTAAGATACGCATCAGGACAATGATCCCCAAAAAATAGACGATGAACTGCCCTGAGAGAATGCTGGCAACGATCCAGAGTGGGGAGGGCTTCTCGCGCACTGCTACCATCTTTCCAATGACAAACGCGGCAATCGGAAATGAGGCGAGATATCCCGCTTGCGGAAGCAGCCACCAGAGTTGATGAGAGTTTCCACCAGCGAGAAAAGGCAGCCCCAAGCTGAAAAATCCCAGATAGAGTAGTGTCGACCACGCTGCTCTCTTCCCCCCTTGCATAATCGCAAGAATGAAGATTCCAAAAGTTTGCAGAGTTAGAGGAACGGGGTAGAGAGGAATAGAAATTTGGGCACATGCAGCGAGGAATAGACTTCCCAGGAGAATCTGAGTGGCAATCCAGAGTTGAGCTCTACTCTTGTCTGAGATAACCGGAGTGGTTTCAATATATACTTCCATAGTAAATGCCTCCCAAAAAAAGGTTTTCACCTATTATCGGTCACCAAATTATTCTTGGCAATCAATACGATCTCTTTATTGAAGGGAGCTGATATCTTCCGATACCTTCTTCTGACTCTCTGGAGTGGGTTGGTTGATAAAGGCCGTATAATCATCGGAAAGCTGAGCCTCTTTCGCCCGTTTTCCTTCAGAAATTGCCACGCAAGCGGTCTCATTCATAACATCGAGGGCTTTATTCATAACATCTTGAAGCTTAGCTTTTTTATGAATCTTCACATCGGGTTTATTGTAGTCATTAAACGCCTCTTGAAAAAGTTTGAACCCCTTATTGTAATCATCTCTGTAGCGCGCTGTCTCTTCAGGGGATAGCTCTCTCTCAGGCTGTCCTCCTGAGACTCCTCCAACATCTGACATCATCAAACTCCATTTTGCTTTCACTATTTTTCTTTAATCTATAGAATGTTTTTCAGTCCATCCATTTAGAGGATTTCCAAATGTATATGAGGTTACTTGCGTTTCTGCTCTCTCTACTACTTACTCCTGTGGCATGGAGTCAAGAGAGCCCTCAAAAGCAACTTCAAGTGCCTCCGCCTATCTCAACCGTCCCTCCACCCCTCTCAACCGTTGATGAGCAGCTACGTCAAGCGCAAGCAGAATTTGAAGTCGCAAAGAAGATGTTCAACCCCTGGTATGCAGGACCTCTGCTCACGCCCGGCGCCCATAATGTTCCACCAGGGCACTACGTTCTGCAAGCCTACCTCTTCGTACAAGATACCCATGCGGTATTTAACAAGGATCGCCGTTCGCAAGATATCCCTGATATTTGGAGCGTTCGACCTGTGATGCTCTTTCAAATGGGATGGCTATCACGGCTCGATTTTTCCATCAGCATGCAAGGCTTTTATAAGACTCAATCGGGTAAGGATACCTTCTACTTCGGAGACACATCATTGGGATGGGGCGTTCAGCTCCAGAAAGAGAAACCCTATCGGCCCGCCATCCGATTCTCCATAACAGAATCTCTCCCTACAGGAAGATATGACAAGCTCAATCCAGCAAAAAATGGGATCGATGCCACAGGATCGGGCGCCTACACAACCACTTTCGCTCTCAACTTTTCAAAGATCTTCTGGTGGATGTCCACCCATCCTTTTGCACTCAGAGGCTCGCTTAGCTACGCCGTTCCCATGGTTGCCCAGGTTCAAGGATTTAACGCATATGGTGGAGGAAGAGGAACAAGAGGCAGAGTGAGACCCGGCAACTCCTTAGCGATCGACGCTGCTATCGAACTCAGTTTCACCCAGCGCTGGGTCTTCGCCCTTGATCTAGTCTATAGCTACCAGAACCGGTCGACCTTTTCCGGACATAAAGGGCGCACCCTTGCAAGGCAGATCGCCTCAGTTGGTGCCCCCTCTAACGACTCTCTCAGTGCAGCCCCAGCAATAGAATATAACCCCTCAGATCATATGGGAATCTTAGCTGGAGTATGGTTCACCGTCATCGGACGCAACTCAGCCGACTTCATTGCAGGAGTCCTCTCTGTCTACTACGCTTGGTAAAAAATTTCATGAAGGAAATTCTCAGTCGCTTGAAGTGAACGCCTCTCTGCCGTTTTGCTATAGAGAGTTCCTTTAGAGGGATTATTAGCAGCAGGATTTGTAAACGCATGCATCGTGCCGCCATAAGCATGCAGCTGCCAATCCACGTTGCACTCCGTCATCTCCGTTTCAAGTGCGCGGACCATTTCTGGAGGAACTGCGGGATCGTCATGGCCATGGAGTACGAGAACTTTAGCTTGGATCGTCTCATTTTTCAAATCTTCAGGAGCGTTCAATTTACCGTGTAAACTCACAACTCCCTTGACAGGTGCGCCGCTCCTTGCTAGGTCGAGGGCGCAGAGCCCTCCAAAGCAGAAGCCCACCCCGCCGATATTTTCTCCATCTACCATGGGAAGTTGTTGGACAGTTTTCAATGCCACATCTATCCGATCGCGTAAGTGTCTGCGATCTTTAATAAAAGGCTCAATCAACTTGGCATTTTCTTCGATCGATTCCCCAAGGACGCCCTTACCAAAGATATCCACTGCGCAGCCCACATAGCCGAGGCTGCAGAGCCACTTCGCTTTTTCTACTGCAAAGTCATCCCTCCCTCCCCAAGCATGGAAGACCAATATCCCAGGACGCTTACCCTTGGATTCATCATAGGCAACAAAGGCTTCCAGCGTCGCCCCTGCATGTTCATACTCTATCGCTTCCGTTTTCATCGCTGCTCATAATATCTTGAAAAAAAAATGATAATCAAGTAGATTTTCATTTATGAAGAAGTTGATCCTCATATTTTTATCTCTTGTCGTCACTCTTTTTGCCAAAGAGCAGCACCCCACCGTGAGAGTGAATCAGTGGTTTAAACAGGAGAAAGAGAAGAGCATAGGGAGCATGCATAAATTTGCAACCCTTGCGACTGTCTCCCCTGATGGCCGCCCGCACACCCGTATGATTGAAATTGTGGGGCTTAGTCGCGAGAGGGGGGCCCTCTTCTTCACCCATAAAAATACAGAAAAAGCCCAGCACCTAAGTCAGAGCCCCAATGCCGCTCTAAACATTTGGCTTCCTAACACATTGCGGCAGATCTCGATTGATGGAGCTGTCACTCAGATTCCAGCAACAGAAGCAGAGAGAGCTTGGAAGCGTATGCCACGCTTCATGAAGGTCACCTTTATGGCATCCGACCATACTGGGGAGCTCGAATCGATCGAACTCTTAAATGAGAGGAGAGAGAAGCTGGAAAGACTCTACCCCAAAGAGATCCCTATGCCCGACGCCTTCATCGGCTATCGACTCATGCCAAAAAGAGTGATCTTCTATGAAATCCAACCGCGGAATTTTCCAATTAAACACGTCGCACACTTAGATCATGATGAGTGGACAATCTCCCAAGTTGAACCGTAGAGCCCCCTGCAAAAAATTTAGATCACTTTTGCCATTACAATAATTCTTCGATCCGTATAGTGAGGCTTGAGAAGAGAAATGCTGTAGGTTCTGCTATTAATAAGAAAATATTGCTCACTGGCGCTCGCTCACTTTTCACACTAGATTTAGCTAGACGCTTCCACGAACGCGGTTATACCGTATTTGCTGCTGAAACCTCCCCTTTTCATGTCTGCCGTTTCTCTAATGCTATCTCCAAACACTTTATTATTCCCAGTCCTCGCTTTCATTCTGAAGGATTCATTCAAGCCCTAGTAAAAATCACTGAAGATGAGAAGATTGATCTCTTAATTCCCTCGTTTGAAGAGATCTTCTGCCTCTCGCAAGGACTCAATCGCTTCCCAGACTCTTGCACCGTCTTCTGCTCCTCCTATCAGACCCTCGACATGCTCCATAACAAGTGGCACTTCAACAAAAAAATTGAGCGGCTAGGTTTTGCCACCCCCAAATCAATTCTGATCAAGTCACAGGAAGAGCTGGATAAGCTAGAGTTAAAAACCCCATACATTCTAAAACCTTGCTACTCTCGAGCCGCGCAAAGTATCCTAAAAGTGACATCCAATCGCCCGCCAAAATTGGAAATCGATCCCCGAAATCCTCTCGTTGCACAAGAGTGGCTTCAAGGAACAAAGTACTGTTCCTATAGCATCTCTCACCAGGGCAAATTGACAACCCATCTCACCTACCCCCTCGATTGCTCTCTAGATGGACACTCCTGTCTCAACTTTGAATCGATCGCCCATCCAAAAATTCAAGAGTGGGTAGAGAGCTTTGTCGAGAAAGAGAACTTCACAGGCCAGATCGCCTTCGATTTCATTGAGGTGGAGAGTGATGGGCTCTACTCCATCGAGTGTAACCCCAGAGGAACCAGTGGCCTACATCTCTATAGAAAGAGTGACAATCTTCCAGAAGCTTTCATGAACCCTGATATGCCCACCATGTACCCAGAGCTAGGCTCTGCTAAACAGATTAGATGGGGGATGGTTCTCTATGGATGGAAGAGCGCCCTATCAAATAGAACTCTCTTCCATTTTATAAAAAAGCTCTTTACAGTTCGCGACGTCATCTTCTCCCTTAATGATATCCGACCCTCTCTCTTTCAGCCAATTCTCTTCTCTGTCTATCTCTTTAAATGCTTGCAGCTCAGGATTCGACTCCCTGCGATGTTCACATTCGATATCGATTGGAATGGGCAGACCCTCACCGAGCTAGACCAGCTTCCCTACGAAAAATCTGAATAATTAACTGAGTTTTGTTAGCTCTTTTTCAAAATTTGGGATAGTATAAAAGAAGAGTTCACCATAACTTTAGGGGTATCTATGAAGAGAAAAGTAGTCAATCCTAATATCGAAGAAAAAAAACATCAGCAAGCCATTGAAAGAGAGCAGAATAAAGATCTCAAAGATGAACTTGAGGCAGAGCGCTCAGTCTACCCGAAAAAAATTTCTAAAACCCGACCTAAAACGGGCCATAAATAACCTCTCTTTGCTATACTCTCGACCATGGTATCATTAACATCTCTATCGATCGCTGCCCAAGTTCTAGAAGCAAAAGAGCAAGAAAATCAACCACTTACACTCATCCTTCTCGGACCTCCTGGGGCAGGAAAAGGTACGCAGGCTACCATGCTCTCGAGCGCCCTAGGAATCCCACACATCTCTACAGGCAACCTACTGCGTGCCCATGCCAAAGAGGGGACTGAAGCCAAGCGTTTTATGGATCAAGGGAAGCTTGTTCCCGACAGCCTCGTCATCGATATGCTCTTCAACCGTGTTGCCCTTGAAGATTGCCAAAAAGGGTACATCCTCGACGGCTTCCCCCGTACCCTCGCTCAAGCAAAAGCCCTACATCTGCGCCTTCCCAGCTCATCAAAAACTATCATCTTGAATTTAGAGCTCTCAGATCAGACGATCGTTGGGAGGCTTACGCAGCGCCTCGTCTGCAGCAGATGCAGCGCCCCCTTCCATCTAAAGCACGCCCCTCCCCAGCAAGAAGGTCTCTGCGACCGCTGCCACGGCGAGCTCAAAGAGCGCAGTGATGACAGAGAAGAGGTGATCCTTAAACGGCTCACTCTCTATCACAATCTGACAGAGCCCCTCATCGCCTACTACTCTAAAGAAGAGAACTTTAAGACAATTTCCTGCGATCAACCTATTGAGAATGTTCTAGGTGAGATCCTCAACACCCTTAGAGAGGTCTACAGTTCATTCGTTGAGATCAAAGCTTGATTTCTTGCATGCAGAGAGTCGAACCACCTCAGAATAGGAAACTTGAAGGCGTCTAAGCACTTCCAAGAGTCTCTGCGATAGTCCAAATTGATAGAGACGATTCAAAAGGTGAGCCCGAAGTTCTCGGGCCCATCTATTAACGCTTTGCTTTTCTTTTCTTACTGTCTTTACGGCAGGTAACGAGATGATAGATGAAAGCCACACCAAAGACCACATAAGTGATTCTGATAAGCCACTCACGATCAAATACGTACTCGACGATATTCAATCGATATAATCCAAAAACCCCCCACACAAGACCGCTCAATACTAAGAACAGGACCGCAAGGTTATCTAATTTTTTGAGCATGTTGATTTTCCTCCAACAGTCAAGTTACTTATTTCCAACGTTTTTTCATTTGTTTCCAACCTACTGCTTGGTAGATTGCCGCAGCACCGATAAAAACGTAAATCAAACGGTCTATCCAAGCTCTGCCAACAAAGTATTCAACGAGGTTAAATTCGAATAATCCGATCAAACCCCAATTTAACCCACCTAGGCAGAGTAGGAAACATACTAGGATATCAAGTCTTTTCATAGAGTTACTCCTTTACAAGGTCTATTGAGTCCTAATTCCTTAATTAATAAATTAGGCTCTTTTAAGTAAAGGTATGATAAGAATTTTTTTATCTATAGCTGAACGCAGGGCTCCTCTTTCTCCTTCCAGTAGTCATCTCCATAGGAGTAGAGGATCTGCTCCCCCTTCTTAATTCCTCGGGAGCCTGAAGTAAAGACGATCTTGGGGCCATCTTCATGATAGTACTCCCAAGGGATGGCATTATTATTCGCCTCCCTCTCAGCGCAGTGGTTCATAAAGCGGCACCAGTTGCCATATTTCAACGCATCGATCGAGAAAGTTTTATAGTCAGTAAATGAAAAAGTACTGTCATGCTCCTCTTTGATATCATCATCAACCATCAGCAGCCCCGTATAGTGGTTCAGAGTAGAATAAGGAGGGATCGCCTCCTTTGCAAAGACGCCATAGCCCACAACTGGGTTGATAAAGCGGATGGTCACACGGCGAGTATAGCGTTCATCGCATCCATCTAATTCTAATTGCTGGAAAAATGAATCAAAGCGCTCCTCTCTCGACTCAGAAAGTAGAGACTCAGCTTTATTATAGAATCTTCTCCAAGAGCGTTCGAAACGTTTTTCAACCCGTTT
>SDBT01006587.1_pt1 | contig 19225 bp, 14 predicted proteins | sample 2277101 | NCBI WGS metagenome assembly SDBT01 (sample SAMN10404973, study PRJNA504765) | marine sediment metagenome | isolation source: marine sediment core GS10_PC15, 103 cmbsf | place: Arctic Ocean: Southern Knipovich Ridge | collected 2010 | reverse complement strand
CATCCAGCAGCTTGCTGATGTCGGCGAAGTGCAGCCCGGTGGTGGGCTCGTCGAGAATATAGAGCGTGTTTCCCGTGGCTGATTTGCCCAGTTCCGAGGCAAGCTTGACTCGCTGCGCCTCACCCCCGGAGAGCGTTGTGCTGGGCTGGCCCAGTTTCATGTAGCCCATGCCGACGTCAACGAGCGTCCGAAGGACTCTCTTGATGTTCGGGAAGTTTTCGAACAGCTTCGATGCCTCCTCGATCCGCAGAGCGAGCACCTCCGCGACATTGAGGCCCTTGAATCGCACGCTCAGCGTTTCGTTGTTGTAGCGCTTCCCCCTGCACGACTCGCAAACGACGTAGACATCCGGCAGGAAGTGCATCTCTATCACCTTGGTGCCCTGCCCCTGGCACCCCTCGCACCGGCCGCCCCTGACGTTGAAGCTGAAGCGTCCGGGGGCGTAGCCTCTGACTTTCGCCTCGCGCGTCGCGGCGAAGACCCTGCGTATGTGATCGAATACCTTCGTGTAGGTCGCGGGATTCGAGCGAGGGGTGCGGCCTATCGGCGACTGGTCGATAACTATTACCTTATCGATTCGCCGCGCCCCGATGATGCGATCGTGAGCCCCGGGTTTCTCCCTGCTGCGGTAGAGTTCCCGGGCCAAGGCACGTCTTAGAACCTGGTCCACCAGCGTGCTCTTGCCCGAGCCGGAGACCCCCGTCACGCAGCAGAACACGCCGAGCGGAATCGTGACGGCGATCGACTTCAGGTTGTTCTCGCGCGCGCCCTTGATCTGTATGGTCTCCTTGAAATTCAGTTTTCGGCGCTTTTCAGGGGTCGGTATGGACAGCGCCCCGACGAGATAATTCCCGGTCAGCGACCGCGGTTCCTTCAGCACCTCTTTGAGGCTGCCCTGGACGACGACATATCCCCCGTGCGCTCCGGCGCCCGGCCCGAGATCTATTATGTGGTCAGCGTTTCGAATAGTAGCCTCATCGTGCTCAACAACGATAACCGTGTTGCCGAGGTCCCGAAGCCTTTTGAGCGTGGACAGCAATTTCTTGTTGTCGCGCTGGTGCAGGCCTATCGTCGGCTCGTCGAGAACATAGCAGACGCCGACCAGTCCGGAGCCCACCTGCGTGGCGAGCCGAATCCGCTGCGCTTCACCGCCGGAAAGAGTCGCGCTCGCGCGGTCGAGCGTGAGATATCCTATGCCGACGTCTATCATGAATCTAAGTCGCTCGCGTATCTCCTTGACAGCCTGCTGGGCGATTCGAGCCTTCTCTCCCGACAACCTAAGGCCGTCGAAGAACTTGTATGCCGCCTGTACGGACATGGCCGTCAACTCGTGGATCGCTTTACCGGCCACCCTCACGGCGAGTGACTCGGGCCGCAATCTCGCACCGGTGCAGGCCACGCAAGGCAGCTCGCTCATGTAATCGTGCAGTCGTCTCTTGACGTACTCGCTCGTGGTGCGCGCGAAACGACGGACACAATTTGGGATGACGCCTTCGAACGCCACGCCGTATTTCCGCTGCGTACGGTCGTTGGTACCATATAGCAGTATCTGGCGGAGTTCCTTGTCTATTTGAGCAAGCGGCACGTCCGGGTCGACGCCGAAGTCATCACAGAAGTCGCGCAGGACGTAGTGATAGTGTATCGCCATTCGTCTGCCGCCCCGACGCCACACATCTATCGCGCCGTCGCGGATAGTCAAGCCCTTGTCTGGAACAATAAAGTCGGGGTCGAACTCGAGCTTGGTGCCGAGGCCGTTGCAGCCGGGACAGGCACCGTACGGGCTGTTGAAGCTGAACATGTTCGGGGCGAGTTCCTCGTAGCTTATGCCGCAATGCGCACAGGCGTAGAGCTCGCTGTAAAGCGTATCCTGCCATCGGCCGTTCAACTCGCGGCTCACAATCATGTTGCCCCGAGCAAGCTTCAAGGCTATCTCCACCGAATCCGTCAGGCGCGACTCGATTCCCTCCTGAATCACGAGTCGGTCAACCACCGCCTCGATATCGTGTTTCCGGTTCTTGTGCAGGGCCGCAACGTCCCGCAGGTCCGCCAGCATGCCATCGACGCGCGCCCTGACGAAGCCCTCGCGCCGCATTCTTTCGAGGACCTCCTTCTGGGAGCCCTTCCGGCCGCGGACCATCGGCGCCAACAACAGGACCTTCGTGCCCTGCTCATTCCGAAGCACGCTCCTTACTATCTGCTCGGCGGTTTGTTGCGATATCTCCCGCCCACACTCGTAACAATAAGGCGTCCCAACGCGAGCGAAGAGCAGCCTGAGGTAGTCGTAAATCTCCGTCGTCGTCGCGACGGTCGAACGCGGGCTGGCGATTCCTGTTCGTTGCTCGATGCTGATGGTCGGCGGGAGCCCTTCGATGTAATCCACGTCGGGCTTCTGCATCTGCTCCAGGAACTGCCGCGCATAAGCGGAGAGGCTCTCCACGTACCGCCGCTGCCCCTCGGCGAAGATGGTATCGAAAGCCAGGGAGGATTTGCCGGATCCGCTCAGCCCCGTGATGATAACCAGCTTATCGCGCGGGATGTCGAGGTCGAGGTTCTTCAGGTTATGCTCGCGCGCCCCTCTTATGGAGATGTATCTATTCTGAGACATAAGCGCCTCGCTGCCCCCTCGTAGCAAAATCATATTGCTCCAAAATTAGTAATTATAAGGCCCGATGTCCGCCCATTCAACAACTTTCTTATGGCCGCGCGTTTTCCGAACGCAGGCCCGCTATTGCCCAGAACGACCTCATCCCGTAGGATGTCGCCATCCACGCTATGACACTTCGGATTGCCCTAACCGGGCAGGAGGTCAATCTGAGGAGGGTAGTTCATGGGACCAAGAAAGATCAGCGACAGCATCTACCGCATCACAGATTCGTGCCACTCTTATCTCGTGAGGCGAGGTCCACGGGCCATCCTCATCGACTGCGGCAGCGGATCGGCCGCTCGACCATATGTCCGGCGGGGCTGTCATCTCTGAAAGCGCGATACGGGAGTTCTTGCCGGCAAAGATGCTTCGCGGAGCCCGTCCTGAGGGAGACCGATCAACAATTCGAGCCTGCGGCGGAACAGTGGGAACAGTTTAGCTTCGGGCACATTGACACAGCGCCGCGGAGTCTGTAGCATCTGGCCATGCCAAATGCTCGGGTCGGGAGCCTCGGCTATGCTCCCATTGGCGGCTCGGCGCCCAGCCGGTCCTCAGGCACATGGCGATGTTCAGGAAATACGCGCAACCGGAGTACCAGTAATGACCAAACAAACGCTCAATCAGATCCATGAGATTCCGCTGAATCAGATTACCGTGGCTCAAGCGAACGTCCGGCACACCGGAGCGAATCGAGAGTTGGACGAGCTCGGCGCCAGCATAAAGAAGCATGGGTTGCTCCAGCCGGTGGTTCTCCGCGGAGAATACGGGAATCCTCCGTACAAACTTATCGTTGGACAGAGAAGATATCTAGCTCATGAGAAACTCCGGAAGAAAAGCATTCATGCGACTTTTGCCGGCAAGCTCACAAATGTGCAGGCTTCAATCCGGTCGTTGGCAGAAAACATGCACCGGCTTGATTTGAATCATGCGGATGCAGCTAAAGCGATCACCGTGCTATATAAGGAATTCGGCAGAGACGAGCACAGGGTGCGCGCGGAAACGGGTCTCTCTCTGCAAAGGATTAGGCAATACGTCTACATCCAAGCACGCGCTTCTGACACCATGAAACAGATGCTCCGTGCTCGACAGGTACGGCCGGTAGATGTCCAACGTGTCTTGAGAGCTGCTGCGGGGAACATTAACAAAGCCGATGACCTCCTGGAGAAGATGCGGCAATATAAATTGACAATTCATCAGAAAAAGCGATTGGTGGAGTACGGTGAGGTCCATCCAGGATGGTCTGCAGATACTATTGTCAAAGAGGCTCGGCGTCAGAGGGTGGAGCGCACTATCTCAGTTAGGCTGTCGGACGCGGCCCGAACTGGGCTTGAGAAGGCCTCGAAGGCGCTTGCTATGAGCCCTGACGAAGTCGCTTCGCAGGCTCTCGAGGATTGGCTTTCAAAAGAGGGGTTTTTAGTGTAGTGGTGAAGATGGGAAGATCAGATCACACTGATGCCGATGTTGAGGACGCATTAGCCGCGTTAATAGCCAGCACCAGGCGTGTCCGTCGCAAACTGAACCTCGTCGATATTTCTGAGAAGCTCAAAATTGCGCGCAAAGCAATGGGAAGCCTGAAAGAAGTTGCCGATGCTATCGAGTTGTCTGTCGAAATGCTGCGTCAGTTGTCGAGGGTCGAGAAGCTTTCGCCGCAAACCCGGAAGCTCGTAGCGGAGGGGAAGATAAGTGGCGTTGATACAGTCGATCGAATCAGCCGGCTTCCATCTCGGGATCAACTGCCCGTTGCCCAAGCAGTCGTCTGCGGAGAACTCAACAGCGACGACGTTCGAGCAGTCGTTTCTCTCAGAAAGGAGATCCCAACCGCCGACATCGGAGAGATTATGCAACGGGTCGAACAGTCCCGGAGCATCAGGGAGTACGTTTTCGAGTTTCAGGCCCCTAAAGGAACCGGTAGTTCCAAAACCATCAAGGAGCGTTTCACTCAGATTGTGGGGAAAGAGAACGTGATCTCCTTCAGAGTAAGGAACGGCCTGGGCATTCTAATTGTGAGTGCACCTGGATTGCGGCAGATGCAAAGGGAGGCGAAACGTCATCGAATGACCAAGAGGGCGCTAGTGAGCATGATAGTTGCGCCGGGGGCCGACTAGTGACGGGATCTAGAGCACGCCCAGGGAGTGGCATCGCAGTTGCCAACATCCTACGTCTTGAGGATTTCCGCGCGCTCTTCGCGGAACTCCAACGATGGCGAACCGATCCCGACGTGCAAGATATGCAAAGAGACCACGGGCGTGGACTTGTTTTCCCCTTCGCGAAAGGTTTGAGGCTTTCGGCCCGGTTAGTTTACGCCATCAGGAAAAGACTCTCGGCAATAGGTGTGAAGGTCGATTGGGGACAGATCATTACGCCCGAGGGATATTGCTCACCCGAGTGCGATATCATCATCCACAAACCGGGATCCGTGTCCCGATGGAATGGGAACGAGAAGCCCGTCATGGATTTCGTCTTCGTTGAGCACGACAATGCACTCGCCGTGATCAGCTGCAAATCCTCGGTGACGACGGTGGATAAGGATTATGCTAAAGCAATCAAGACTCATCTCCCCAATCTTTTTCTCTTCGGGGAATGTTGTAGCCCGGGTGCTGTGGGTAGATTGAAGCGGGCTGCCAAGGCTGCGGGATACAAAGGCTTTTGGTATCTATATACATACGATGCCAAGACGGAAATATGTGTGGAAGACGAGAACGTATGGCAGAGCTTTCTGCAAACGTTAGAGAAAGCTGTTAGAGTATCCATTGGCCAGCGTTCAGCAAGTGGAACATCAAGAAAGAGCACAAAGCGAGCTCTGAAGAAAGCCCGTACGCGTTCAGCAAGGGGGCGGTGATATGGGTTCAAGGATGGGCGTAAACGGAAATGGCAACTCCCGAGCATACGAAGCGGCGTGGGAGGCTGCCGCGAAGCAGATCGCAGCTAAGAATCTGCGTGGGCTAGCTGTGAGATGCCCTCGATGCCATAGATCTGGAACCCTTTTCTCCAAGTGGGTACCAAAGACGCCGGTGAAGCCCTTGTATATCGCTCATGCCAACGGCAACGGCCACTTCAAGGCGTGTCTGCTGGATAAGGATGAGGCCAACAAGGCGCGAAAGAAGATACGGTTCTCGTACGATGATGTGGTCCGAACTGTCCGTCTGGGCAAGCCGTTTGTCTTGCTCAGCGGAGGACGGGATAGCGTTTGTACGCTTGAGTATGTGAGGAGGATCGCGGAATCAGCTGGCAGGGAGCTTACTGCAATCCATGCAGATACCACGGCGGGCTTTCCCGAAGTTGAAGAGTACGTGCACGATATCTGCGAGAAGTTAGGCGTGCGGTTAGTAACCGTTCGCCCTGCACGGAATTTCTTCGACCTAGCCAAGAGGTGGGGAATACCGGGGGTCAGATCAAGGTGGTGTTGCTCGACCCTCAAGATCGCGCCAATAAGGAAGTTCCTGTCCACGATAGGCGGCCCAAAGGTCGTATTCGATGGCATACGTTCCGCAGAATCGCCTTTGAGAGCCAAGTATGTGCCCATGTGGTTTCACCCAACGTTTCGCTGTGTCTGTGTCAGCCCGATATTTGCCTGGCCCGATGGGAAGATCGACTGGTATTTCAAGAAAAACGACTTGCCCGAGAATCCGACGGCAAAACTGGGCACGTCCGGTGAGTGTTGGTGCGGGGCTTATAAGTGCCGAAGTGACTTCGAAGAGCTGCTACAGCTCCACCCCGAGATCTTCGACAAGCTCGTGGAAGTCGAGAACGCTCAACACGGTAAGTTCACGTTCGTCTACGAGAAAGGCAAACAGGTTCCCCTCGATTCAATCAAGGCTTCGGGGCGGAATTCATAGCTTTCGGTGGCCCTGCACGAGGGCCAACCTTCGGATAACCTGGAGGATGTCTAGCATAGCCTTTCTCCGGCTGTCGTTAGCCAATACGCGTCCACTCGAGACCTGAATGGATTTCCAGGAGCCTTTGGGCTTCCTTTTTCCTCCAGCAGCCGCTTTCCCTAGAACCACACCCTCACTTCCAATCCCGCAAGGAATTTACGACTAGTTGCCGGTTTCGGCTTGGGGGCTCCTGGCTTCTCGTTTCCTGTTTTCTGCCCTCTGATCTCTGTGCTCTCCTTTCTACCGTTGACATCGCCGTAGGCGAATCGCTAAAATTCAGTTCCAGGGCAACAGGTGTTGGCTTTCCCAAGGGTCGACGAGGATATTTTGGAAGTATTGTTACAGCATGTGGTTAAGCTCATTGGCATGGGCATTCTGCTGATCTTTTCTGCTTTCTTCTCGGGGGCGGAGGCGGCTCTCTTCTCTCTTACCCGCGAACAGGTCACGGCAATCGGACGGAATCCGGGTCCGACCGGCGAGGCCATCTTGCATATGCTGCATTTGCCGCGCAGATTGCTCGCCACACTCCTGCTGGGAAACATAGTGGTGAACGTTCTGTTCTTCAGCATCTCCTCCGTCGTTGCGATTAACCTGGGCCGAGAGGTCTCCTCAACGGCCGGTGCAGCGGCTGGGTTCGTCGCGCTGCTTGTGATAATTGCCTTCAGCGAAGTATCGGCTAAATGCGTGGGCGTGAACCGCAATGAGACGTTTGCGCGGCTTGTGGCGCTGCCGCTGCTCTACGTCTATAAGCTTCTGTATCCTATCTCGCGCCTCATCGAACGCGCTACGGACTTCCTCACGAACCTGCTTCCCCAACACGCAGAGGAAGAGGCTTACGTGCGGCCCGAGGAACTCAAAATGCTCGTGGAGATGAGCGAGGCTGCGGGCAGGATATCCTCGGACGCGAGGACTATGATGCAGGAGGTAATCGAACTTGGGGAAGCGAGGGTCAAGGAGGCCATGGTGCCGCGCGTGGATATGACGGCCTTCGACCTCTCCGGCTCGGCGCAGGAGTTCATGGGGCTGGTGCGGGACACGCGATACAGGCGCATCCCAGTTTACGAGGGCACCATCGACAACATCAAGGGCATCATCACTGCCAGGGAAGTCTTCCTGAACCCCGACGTGGAATTGCGGGAACTGGTGAAACGCGTGGCCTTCGTGCCGGAGACGAAAACCCTCGAAAGCATGCTGCAGCAGTTCCGCCTGGAGGGAACGCAAATCGCAATCGCCGTGGACGAATACGGGGGCGTCGCAGGCCTCATCACACTTGAGGACATCGTCGAGGAAGTCGTAGGAGAAATCGAGGATGAATTCGACGAGAGCGAAGAGCCCGTAAAACGCGTCGGGTCTAACCGCTACCTGCTCTCGGGCCACGTGAGCACGAGGGAATGGTACAACCTGTTCGGAATCGCGCTGGGGATCTCGAGGGCCGATACCGTGGGAGGATTCGTAACGGCCCTGCTCGGCCGCCTTCCCACGCAGGGAGAGAGCCTGCGCTACGGCAACCTACTCTTCACGGTGCAAAAGATGAAACGGCGCAGGGTGGAACAGGTAATGGTCGAGCTGCTCGGTGAGCGTACAGCTGACGAGGCGCCGAAGGGAAAAGAATGAGTTATCTCTATCTCGGCCTGGCGATATCCGTCTTAGTCTGCGCGCTGTATTCGGGCCTCGAAACAGGAATATACTGCATCAACAAGATACGCCTCCGGCACCGACTGGGGTCGGGCGACCGCACTGCCGGATTGCTCTCCCGTGTCCTTTCTGAGCCTGCGGACCTGGTCACCATTTCCATTATCGGCACCAACCTCGGAGCATACGGAGCGACCTTGTTCTGCACCGCGTTGTTCACACGTGTAACCGAGAGATACGCTGAATTTTTGGCGACCCTTGTGCTGGCGCCATTGCTCTTGATCGTCGCGGACGCCATTCCGAAGAGCCTGTTCCAGCATAATGCGAACATGCTGATGTATCGCATGGCCTGGTTCACGAGGCTGAGCGAGCTCATCTTTTGGCCTGCCGTGCGGGCCATGAAGCTGCTAACCAACGCCTGGAGGTGGCTGCTGGGTGCGAGGAGAGCACCTCACCAGATGCCCGTCACGGTCGAGCGGCTCAGGCACTTCTTCAGTGCCGGGGCCGAAGCAGGGGTTCTCAGCCTGGAGCAGACGCGCATGGCACGCAATATCATGGGACTGGAACGGATCTCCCTGCGGAGCGTTATGGTCCCACTGGGACAGGTGGCAATGATTCCCGAGAATGCCGGTAAAGAGCAGTTTCTGGAGGTCGCCTCCGCGAATCGCCATTCGCGACTTCCCGTATACAGGGGAACGCGAGAAACCGTGAGCGGCGTTCTCGTCCTGCTGGATTGGCTATGCTCGGATGGAAAGGAAGACTGGCAGGCGTTCGTGCGGCCCGCGACGTCGCTTCCTGCAAGGACCCCTATCGACGCCGCGCTGCTCAAGCTGCAAAAGGAGAAACAGCCGATGGGCATAGTGGTGGACGAATCCTCGAGAGCGGTGGGAATCGTAACGATGAAAGACCTGGTCGAGGAGATCGTCGGCGAGCTGGCAGCGTGGTGAGCTCCGAGGTCGAATCTCCTCTGTCCTTGAGGGTCCCGGATCACACAGAGACGCGATTCCCCCCCGCCTGCTTCGCCCGGTACATGGCCTGATCGGCTCGCGATACCAGTTCTTCCCTATCGCGAGCGTCAACCGGATAGGAGGCGACGCCGACACTCACCCTGAGGTAATCCACCCGGATGTTATCGTCGCACTCGAACATATGCTGCTCCATACGCTCGCGCGCCCTTTCGCAAACAACCTGCGCCTCATCGCGGCCGGTATTCGGAAGGATCAGTAGGAACTCGTCGCCGCCTGCACGGCCGAATAGATCTCCGGACCTTACGGAGACCTCGAGGAGCTCCGCTGCGTCCCGCAGCACTTCATTGCCAATCTGGTGGCCGTGCTCGTCGTTCACGCGCTTAAAGCCATCCAGGTCCATATAGGCGACGGTCAACGGCGCACCGAAGCGCTTCGCCACTTCCAACTCCTTGCCCAGCCTGCTATTCAGATAACGATAGTTGTAGACTTCGGTGAGTGGATCCAGGAAGGTAAGCGCTTCTATCTTCTTTCGGCCGCTGTGAGTAGTGTATCGCAGACACAAGTATTGAGCTACGCAGAGCAGCACCGCCCCGACAAGCAGGAAACACAAGCCCGGCAGGTCCACTCTCTTTATAGCGTCCGGCTTCCCAATGCGAAGTCCAACATACAGGGCAAGCAGCAGCGTGAGAAGGGTAGTGAGGAGGAGAATGACGCGAAACCTGGTGTAAACCTCGTCGAGCTCAGCAAGCTGAATGACCAGCTTCCGGCGTTCGCCTTTCAGCTGGCTGTCCGGACCGCTTGTATCAGCCACGATGTCGTCCCTCTGTCCAAGTCTCACGACGAGCACCCCGAGGAATGTATCAAAGGCACGCTGCCCCTGTCAACAGCGCACCAGGATGATCGTTCGGGGAAGCCCTCCTGTACGCCGCCGCGCTTGCAATCGGGCCAAAGATCGGTAGAATGAACCAACAGAGAATATAGTTAAAACAAGGCACGGTGGAGGAGGAAAAGTGATAAGAGTTGCCATCAGCGGAGCATGTGGAAGAATGGGCGCGGGTCTGGTCAAGGCCGTCTCGGAGGCGGAAGACATGGCGCTTGCGGCGGCGCTGGAGAGACCGGACCATCGCAAGATCGGAGAAGATGTCGGAACGGCGATCGGTGGAGCGGCGCTCGGATGTTTACTCTCCGCTGAATTCGAGGTAAACGCCGACGTGCTGATAGATTTCTCATCGCCGGATGGCAGCGTCACGCGCGCGGAGGAATGCGCACGCGCAGGCATACCCATTGTGATCGGGACCACAGGGCTCGACGCGACTCAAATGGGAAAAGTGAAAGCATGCGCTGAGAAAATCCCGTGCCTTGTCGCTTCCAATATGAGCATCGGGGTCAACGTGCTCTTCGAGCTGGCGGAGGAGACGGCCAGGCGTCTGGGCGAGGGATACGACGTCGAGATCGTTGAGGCGCACCACCGCTTCAAGAAAGATGCCCCCAGCGGAACCGCGCTCACGCTCCTGAGGCGAGTGGCCGATGCGCTTGATAGGGATGCGGATGCGTGCGCCTCGCACGGCAGGAAAGGAGCGACCGGTCCCAGGAAACCAGGCGAAATAGGCGTACACTCCATACGCGCCGGCGACATCGTGGGCGAGCACACCGTCATATTCAGCACGCTCGGCGAGCGATTGGAACTGACACACAGGGCGCACTCGCGGGAAGGCTTCGTTCGCGGTGCGCTCCAGGCGGCGAGGTTCATCGTCGGGAAGGCAGCGGGACTTTATGGAATGGAGGATGTCTTAAAAGAGTGAATGAAGGGTAGGCTGGAGGCTCAAGTTGTGGGGCCCAGCCCCACCAAATAGATTTCGGTGCGGCAAGGCCGCCGCCTTCGTTTCCATTCTCTGTGATCTCTGTGATCTCTGTGGCTGAGTAAAACACTATTCTCTGTGAACTCTGTGGCTGGCTTATGTCGTTGCCGTCGCGGAATCACTTTTCTTTGAGCGGGTGGAGTTGAGGGTTGCGAGGGGAATGGCGGCTCAAGGGCGCTACTCATCAACCGCCGGCAGGAACACCGTAAGTGTCGCCCCCTCACCTGGGGAGCTCTGCACCTGTACGAAGCCGCCATGATTCTTCACGATTCCGTGGACGGCGGCGAGGCCGAGGCCGCGGCCGACGAATTTTGTTGAAAAGAACGGTTCAAAGATTTTGGCTTGCGTCGCCTCGTCCATGCCGCAGCCGCTATCCTGCACCTCAAGCGCCACATAGCGGCCCGGCTTCGGTACCTCGAGATCCTCACCGGCCTCGCGCAAATCGTCCTCGCCCATCTCAGCATTGCGCGTTCGTATCGTTAAGAGACCGCCATCCGGCTGCATTGCTTCTCCTGCGTTCTTGCACAGATTCAGCATTACCTGCTGCATCTGTTGCTTGTCCGCGCTAATCAGCGAAAGCTTCTCCGCCAATTCGGTTTGCAGCTCAACATTCTCGCCGAGTATGGCTTGCAGGGCGATACTGCTCTCGCCTACGACGGTGTTGAGGTCCAGGGCGATGGGTTGGTATCGTCCGCCGCGTGCGTAGGCGAGCATTTGCTGCGTCAGCTCCGCGAGGCGCTCGGCGGAATTAACAACAAGCTCCAGATCTTTCCTGGCCGGGTTTCCCTCCTCGAGTTTTTCCATTACGAGGGTGGCCGGGCCGATCACGCCGGTGAGTATGTTGTTGAAATCGTGCGCTATGCCGCCGGCCAGCATGCCGACCGATTCCAGCCGCTGCGCCTCGAGCGCCCTCCTCTCGATCTCAAGGCGTTCCTGCTCGGCCTGTTTTCGGTCCGTTATGTCGGAAACGACATGGACTACCTGGACAACTTCACCATCCGCATCCCGGATAGGAAAGCACGCGGCGCGGAACGAGCGATTCCCCAGATGTTTTTCCTGAAATTCGTGCTCAGCCGGAGCACCAGATTCGAACGCCACCGTGCAGGGACACCACTCCGGGGGCCTACGTGTTCCGTGGAACAGCTCGAAGCAGTAGCGGCCGACGAACTCCTCCGCCTCGCCGCCGAAGGTCTCGCAAAATGCACGGTTTACCCGCAGGATATGGTTGTTGCGGTCTATAAGACCAATGATGTCGCTTATCCCGTCGAACGTTTCCTGCCATTGGCCGGCAGCGCGCTTGAGCGCTTCCTCGGCCCGCTTGCGCTCGATGATGTGCCTTTCCTGTTCGAGCGCATAACGGACAGATCTATCGAGAACTTCCGTATTGAATGTGTCCTTGAGGCGATAATCGGTCGCGCCTGCCTTCATAATCTCAACGGCGGTCTCCTCATCGCCGGCTCCGGTCAAAACGATGATGGGTATCTCGACACCATCTGCGCGGAGTTTTTGGAGTATCTCGAGGCCGGTCACTCCGCCGCCCAGGCGGTAGTCCAGAAATATTATCTCGTACTTACCCTCCGACAGACGGCGCCGTGCCTCACCATCACTTACGGCGTGCGCCACCTGGAACCGATACCTGGTTGAGGCCCCGGCGTGCCTGCTAAAAATGACTGCGTCATCCACATCATCTTCGATCAGCAAGATGTGGAGCGATGGCTGCCGTCCCATGAGATATCTCCCACTGACCCCAAGCTAGTCACCCTAAGCCACCACACGATCGCGGCCGCCTTCCTTGGCACGGTAGAGCGCCTCATCTGCCCTGTGGAGTATGCTTTCCACCGTGCTCTGCGGCTCCCAGCACGCGACTCCGACACTCACCGTCGGCATAGGTTCGGGAAGTGTCTTCGCAACGGCTCGGAGTTTCTCCGCGACGCGCCTGGCGTCCGCCAAGGGCGTGTAGGGCAAGAGAACGCAGAATTCCTCACCACCGTACCTGCCGACCAGGTCTGTGCTTCGGAAGTTCTCCCGAAGCGCGGAGGCAAACCGCTTGAGTACATCGTCGCCGACTTGGTGACCATGAAGGTCGTTCACCCCCTTGAAATGGTCGAGGTCTATCATAATGAGGGCGAACGTGTGTCCGGTGCGGGCGGAGCGGTCCACCTCTTCCCGCAGCCTTTCCATCAGGTGCCGGCGATTTGCAATGGAAGTCAGCTCGTCGGTGACGCTTACGTCCGCCAGCTTCCTGACCATGCGACCCATCTCCTGTTGGAGGGCGTGCTTCTCCCGCACGCTGCGGATCGAGCGCTCAAGGCGCTCGGGGGACAGCGAGTCCTTGACGAGATAATCGGAGGCGCCGTACTTCATCGCCCTGACTGCTTTCTCCTCATCGCCCGAGCCGGTGACGATGACAATGGGCGCGTCCACGCCCTCATCGTTAAGCCGCCGGAGGAAATCCAAGCCGCTGCGCCGCCCTCCTAGATTCAAATCCAGGAAGATCACGTCGAAGACCTCACCGGCGAGAGTGCGTTCCGCTTCCTCCTCCGTTTCCGCTCGGAGCACGGTGACGGCATAACTCCTCACCTGGCCTATGTAACGCCCAAATATAGCGGTGTCCTCCTCATCGTCCTCGATGAGCAGGGCTCGAATTTCCTCGCGATCGTTCATCGGTTCAAAACTCCGCCTCCGTCTGGTATCTCGGCGATGGCGAGCCAGTATTTTCCAATCGTCACGACGGCCTTAAGGAAGTTGTCGAACTCGACCGGCTTGGTTATGTACGTATTTGCCCCGTCATCGTAGCAATTCAGCACGTCGGCCTGTTCCTTGGAGGTGGTGAGCACGACGACTGGAATGCGCCGGAGACTCAGGGAGGCCTTTATGCGCTTGAGCACCTCCCGTCCGTCGAGCCGGGGGAGGTTGAGATCGAGCAATATCAGCCCGGGCCTCGGCGCCTTATCATCGTCCGCGTACCGACCGGTGTGTTCAAGGAACTCCATCGCCTCCTCCCCGTCTCGGACCACGTGGAGCGGATTCATGATCCTCCCTTTCTCGAAGGCTCTCTGCGTGATCGCGACGTCGTCCGGGTCATCCTCAACGAGGAGGACCGGCACGATCCTGTGCTGCATCTCATCCGCCATCGCCCTCTCCTCTCTTTTGCGGTGCGGTCGGCAGGGTGAAACGGATCGTGGTCCCCTTGCCGACCTCAGACTCCGCCCAGATTCTGCCCCGGTGCCTCCGAATTATCTTCCGGCACAGGGCCAACCCCACGCCTACACCCTCATACTCGTCCCGCGGGTGCAGGCGCTGAAAGACAGCAAATATCTTCTCCAAGAAACGCTCCTCGACGCCGATGCCGTCGTCCTCCACCGAGAAGGTCGCGACCTCATCCTCGACCCGAGCGGATATCTTCACTCGAGGCGGCCTGTCCGGGGAGCGAAACTTGAGGGCGTTGCCGATCAGGTTTTGAAAGACCTGTGCCAACTGCACGCGGTCGGTCATCACCATCGGGAGGTTGTCATCCACACCGACTTCGGCGTCGCATTCCCGGATGCGTTCGCTCAGGTTCTCGATCGCGCTTTCGACGACCTTGCGTGAATTGACGGGAACAAGCTCGCCCCCTCGCGTTCCCACGCGGGAAAGCTCCAAAAGGTGATTGATGAGCTCCTTCATGCGGAGGGTGGCGTCCTGCATGCGTCGGATATGGTCCCGCCCCTTTTCGGAGACCTCATCCCCGCAGTCCTCGACGAGGAACTGGCCGAAGGTGTGGACTTTCCGCAAGGGCTCCTGGAGGTCGTGGGAGACGGCATAGGTGAAGTCCTGGAGGTCGCGGTTGGAGCGACCCAACTCCGCATTGAATCCCTCCAAGAGCTGCGCATATTTTGCGCGCTCCTCCTCAACCGTATTGCGCTCGGCGAACCTTCCCAATTCTGTTGCGAGGGCGTTGATGAGATCTCCCTCTTCTTTGAGGAATGGTCCCTCGTGCTCCGATGGTTTTTCCTCCAGGTAATACACTTCCACGGACCCTGCATTTTCCCCGAAAACCCTGATATCGGTAGATTGTTTCCAGGCCGTCTCCTTGAAGTTGTCTGTTTTGAAGTGCCGTCCCTCGAAGCTGATTCTTGCACATGTTATGTCCGGATATTGCCAAGCCGGTGGAATCAAACGCGCTATTTCCTGGAAGACGTCGTCGAGTGACTTATACGGTCCCGCCATAAGCTTTGAAGCCCCATAAAGGCAATTCAGTTCCTTGACGCGCTCGCCGAGATCGTGCGTCCGCTGCTGCAGCGCCTCCTCGGCCCGCTTGCGCTCGGCAATCTGTTTATTGAGGTTGACTATCGAAGTAGTCGAACCCTTTAAATCCTCTGCCATCTTATCGAACGCCCTGGATAGCTGACCGATTTCATCCTTTGTGGCGGTGCTTAACTTATGATCCAGGTTTCCACCGCCTATGATCTCAATTCCTTTGTGAAGTTTCTTGATCGGTCGCAGTATGACCCTGTTTGAAAAGAATATTCCCAATAACAAACTCAGGCTGAAGATTAAGACAGAAAAACCCATCAGCGCTACTCTGGCCAAATCACGCGTTCGATTAATCTCTTCAGCAGCGGTTTCCATATATCGATGGACCTCGGATACCGCTCTTTCCAATGAGTCATTTGTCAGATTCTTATACCGGTTCGCCCTTTCTATATTTTCTTCCAGGTCATCCTTTTCTTGAGGAATTTCATCAACCTTGCCTGACAGCTCCAGCCTCAGGATTCTCCTCTGGCCGCTTATGACCTTTCTTGCGTATTTTGAGAATCCCGCATAGTAGATATCTGCCATGCCTGCCAACTGTTGAATCTCATGGGGGGCTTGCTTTACAACCGGGTTCCTTTCACTGCCGCGTCTCTTCCATTGTGCAAACGTGAGTCCACCGGAAGAATTCTTGAACGCATCGCTTTCGCTACCCCAGAGCATGGCCTTGATGAACATATCGAACTCTATCATCGTCTCTCTGAAACCGCCCTCGAGCGCTCTGATTTCATCTACTTCTTCATAGTTCTGGATCAATAGGATCTTATCCACGTAGCCTGCGCCGGACACAACTGCTAATTGCGCATGCTGGGCACACAGCTCTATGGGGACGCGTTCAGCTATTATCAGATTTGCCGTACGTGCTACTCGACTGATCCTTGTGACGGCAAATATCGCGAGGGCAAAGATCAACGCCGAGATAAGCACCAATATGGTCAAAAGTTTAGATCTTACACTCCCGATCATCCTTTAAAGCTCCATCTTAATAGCAGTGATATCGCAGATTGCCTTCATCACACCAATAGCCCCTTTGGTCTCGGTATCCATAACTGGCACATACAGGGAGATAGCCTCCGTTCGGGCGCTCTCATCGTATTCGATCTCTCCGTGAAAGCTCTTGCCACGGCCCTCGTCATAAGCTTCAAACCACCAGTCCTCATCCGCCTGATAATAATCAGAGGTCCTGTTGGTTTCGGCAACGATCAATCCCTTTTCATCAGTAACAAAAATCTCGGGAAATCCCTCATTGGCTTCTTGGAAATCCACAAGTAATTGGGCGCATTCGTTAGTGATAAAGGACTTGATGAAATCATCAAGCCCTTCCGTCTCCTTCCACTTATCATCCAACCTCAGGATTTCAGCAGAGCGTATTTCCAGATTTGTGTGGTTGTTCTCTCTCCCCGCCTTGATTATTAGCGGTTCTTCGGCTAGTTTCTCTACAAATTCCATCTTCTTCTCAAGAACCTGCTCTACCTCTTCATAAAACCCTATCCTTTCCGCCTCTGCTGCCCCTTCCTGTTCCGGCCCCGTCCCCTTTGCTCCTCTCTCTTCGCCACAGCCGGTCGAACCAACTATTAATGACACCGCTGCCAAACTAAGCATCCAAAATCCAAGAACGTGTCTTAGCGTCTTCATTCTTCCCCCCTTCCTTGCAAAGGCAAATAGAATTTTTCAGCTCTCATCCGGTCTGCCTCCTCACATCGTCGGCAAGATCGCTGCCACACGTCGCATTCGGCATGTAAAATCGTCGGACGGATGGCGAAAACCGAACTCTCCTCGGGCGACAACTTACACTACGGGGCGCAAGTGGCGAACGCTCCGGACCGCCATCAGAACAGAATGCTTAGCCAAGGCCTCCAGAACCGCTCGCGACAGAACCGGCACCGGTAAGGTCTCAGCATCGAAACCGTCAGCACTATAAGAACAACCTCAGTCCAGTCCTTGAAGCGAGATGGCCCTACGTTCTTGCTTTGGCAGCTTGGGCACATCATTGTTCGGACGCCCTTCCGTAAATGTCCTCGGACCGCGCGTACTGCTGCCCGTCCGATAGGCATTCGTTTTTTCGGCCGAAACACCGACTATTATTCGGCCCTCCTCCCTCGTCACCCGTACCTCACGTTACCGTTGACCTGCCAAAATAATAGCGCGCGACTAGGTCCCCCGCTCATTGCGGCTCTGCTTCATAACATCCTTTACCGACTGCTGGATGTTTTTAAACTGCCAGAATTCACGCAGGAAGACGTCGAGCAAGTCGGGATCGAAATGCCTACCGCGTCCACTTTTCACGATGGCTATGGCCTCGTCATTCGGCATGGCCGCCCTGTAGGGGCGATCCGTTACGAGGGCGTCGTAAACATCGGCCAACGCCACAAGCCGGCCTACCAGGGGGATATCCCCTCCGGCCAATCCCTTCGGGTAGCCGCTGCCATCCCAGCGTTCATGGTGCGAAAGGGCGATCTCCGCGGCCATCCGGAGGAGTGGAACCTTCGACTCGCCGAGTATCTTGGCGCCGATTACGGCGTGGGTCTTGACGACCTCAAATTCCTTGCAGGTTAACTTGCCCGGCTTGAACAGTATGAGATCCGGGATTCCAATCTTGCCGATATCATGCATGGGCGCGGCGAGGCGAATACTGTCTATCCAGTCGACACCCTTGCCGAGGGCCTCAGCCAGCGTCCCCGCGTAAAGTCCGATACGGCGGATGTGCGCTCCCGTTACCTCATCTCGATACTCGGCGGCCGCGGCCAGATGCAAGGTAATCTCTTCCTCGGTCTGACGTATTTCGAGGGTCCGGTTCCAGACTTCCTCCTCCAGGCGATGTTCGTAATCCCGGCTCTGGAGGACGAGCCTCCGCCGCTCCAGGGCGTTCGCCACATTGATAAGCACTTCATTCTGGTCAAATGGCTTAATCACGTAGCCGTAGGCACCAAGCTTCAAGGCCTGAATCGCAGTTTTTCGATCACTCACGCCGGTTGCCATGATGACGGCCACATCATCGTAGTGCTTCCTGACCTTCGAAAGCAGCGTCATGCCGGACATCCCCGGCATCATTATGTCCGAGATTAGTAACGAGAAATCGCTCTCCTGGAGTGCCTTACAGGCATCCTCTCCATTTGACGCGTGAGCGCACTCGTAGCCCTCGGACGTGAGCCACTGCGAGAGCAACTCACATATGTACGCCTGATCGTCGACGATCAGAACCTTGCCGCCCGAAGAAGGATGGCCTGGCGATGACCGGCTATCACTCATCTGTTCGTCACCTTCATCATTATTGCTTCCTTTCCGCCGCATCCAACACCTCCCGCACCTTTCTGGCCAGCCTATCGGGCGTGAACGGCTTCTGCAGGAAGGGCGTCTCCGCATCGAGCACACGGTGGTGGACGATGGCATTGTCCGCATAGCCGGAAATGTACAGAACTTTGAGCGTGGCGCGCTCCGACGACAAGTCCTCATACAGTTCGCGGCCGTTGCGCTCCGGAAGCACGACATCCGTCACCAGAAGCGAGATGCCCTCGCCGCGCTGGTCAAAAATCTGCTCAGCCTCACTTGGGGAAGCTGCCGTCAGTATCGTATACCCTTTCCCCTCCAAGACTTGCTCTACCAGTTTGGAAACCACCTGTTCATCATCAACAACAAGAATCGTTTCCGTGCCACCCGGGGTCGCCTCCGGCATTGTTCTTTCACCCAAGGCACTCGCCTCCCCTCCCACCTGTGGCAGATAGACCTTGAAAGTGGTACCCTTGCCCAGCTCGCTGTATACCCATATGTTCCCGCCGTGCTGCTTCACGATCCCGTACACCGTGGCCAACCCGAGCCCCGTGCCTTTGTCGATATCCTTGGTGGTGTAAAACGGTTCGAAGATGTGTTCCTGCATCTCTTTGCCCATCCCGCATCCGGTATCCGTTACTGCGAGCATCACGTGCGGGCCTGGCGTGACACCCGAGTGCTCTCTGG
>SDBT01006586.1_pt1 | contig 19229 bp, 17 predicted proteins | sample 2277101 | NCBI WGS metagenome assembly SDBT01 (sample SAMN10404973, study PRJNA504765) | marine sediment metagenome | isolation source: marine sediment core GS10_PC15, 103 cmbsf | place: Arctic Ocean: Southern Knipovich Ridge | collected 2010 | reverse complement strand
GATATTATCATCCGCGAACTTGATATCAGTTAAGTGCTTGTTTTCTTTTTCCAATGAGTCTATTTTTTCTTTCAGGGACTCATTTTGTCCGATGATTTGACCAATATCTGTATTCAGGTTATCTGTTAAATTATTTTTTCGCGCTGCGTATATAACAAAAAATATTATTATAATTCCTAAAATCAATAATTGGTATATCATTCTATAATAATATTCTATAATATTAATAATGAATCGGAGTATATTCGATGAAAAATGGTTTAGTATTTTGATATCTTTTTTATGGGGTTTTGGTTTAGCTTTGTTATTTAAGAGAACATGTAAAAATAGTGAGTGTGTAATTGTTAAAGTACCCATACAATTTCATCAAAATGGTCGGATCATTCATGATAAAAATAATAGATGCTATCAATTGGAACAATATACAGATAAATGCACATATTAGAATAATATTATGTGTGGACGATACAACCAGATGATCGCAATTTTTCAATACATTCATTAGTTACTTCTGTACCGGCAAGATACAATATGTGACAATTTTTTAATTTTTTGGCACTTTCATCAGTTATACATGTATAAGAAAGATTCAATGTATGACAATTTTTTAATTTTTTAGCACATTCATCAATTATATTTGCACAAGCAAGATTCAATGTATGACAATTTTTTAATTTTTTGACACTTTCATCAGTTATATCTGTACAACAAAGATCCAATGTATGACACTTTGACAATTTATTAATAAATAAATTAACATTACACCCTGGTCCAACAAATAAATTTTCGAATGAATAATTATCAATGATGGATTGCATCATCGAATCATCTTCCGCGGTTACTTCGATATTAATCCAACGATTACTTCTGATAATGTCGCAATGCATCTTTGATAAATAACAAAAATTAAGTAATTCTACCAAAGAAGTAGTATAATCACATATACTGACAAAAATATCCTCAATCAATAATGGATTCATATTTGGCATGATAGTATTCATATTATTTTATTATTGGTTATTTAAAAATCAATTTTTTTATAAATAATTCGTTTTGATTAAAATGAATCATTTATTTGCTCATATCCATCAAATAATGTATTTTCACCCGAACTCCATTCATCATGACTTGTAGATGATTCCCATTCGTCAGATGAATCACTTTCGTCTTCATAATTTGGTTTGTATTTCGGATGCAATGCATAAATATCACCTATAAAAATATTTCTAGGTGGATTATATTTTTTGATAGCTGTTAATAATTTTTTTCCCCAATTATGTTTATCACCCCATACGTCCGATTGATAAATTCGGATAACTGAATAATTGTGTTGATTAGCCAATGTCATTTTATAGATATCGAACTTTTGTGATAATTTTGGTGATTTCCAATTGGAAACTTGTCTAAAATGCTGATCGCCATCTAGTTCAATAATTAAATTATATTTTTTGATGAAAAAATCAAATGGAAGATATGTTTCATTTTTACACCATTCAAATTTTTTTTCTTTGGATATCTTTACATCACAATAATTCGATACTAAAAAATCATATAACTTTGTCTCAGTTTTATGCACAGTGCAGGAGCACCACTTTCCATTTATAATATTATGTGGCGCGGAAATATATAAACGACCACATTTTTGGCAATCAAATTTGTATTTTTTGGCAGAACATTTGAAAACCATTCTTGGATTTATATTATTTTTTTTCGACCAATAAATGCTCATGGGATTTAAGGCAAATGATTTTTGCTCGCATGTTTCACAATCCAAATCATCACATAATTTTTTGTTAGAGCAATATTTGCACCAATTCCCATCTACAATTTTACTTATTGATATACTGAATGAATGATCACATTCATTACAATCAAATTTGTATTTCTTCAGACTACCTTTGAATACCATTCGCGGAGTTAGCATATTGTCGGATGACCAAAATCGGGCCATTGGATGCGACGCAAATGATTTTTCTTTGCATACTGCACAGGCCATGTCATCGCATAATTTTTTAGATGCACAATAATTACAAAAACCACCTTTTGTCATATGGTCTGGTGCCATTTCGAATAAATGGTGGCATTTATTGCAATCAAATTCATATTTTACATGAGACGATTTAAAGACCATTCTTGCATCAATCTCATTTGAGGAAGACCAATAAATACTTTGAGGACATGAAGCAAATGATCTTTCTGTGCACATTTCGCAATCATAATCACCACACAATCGATGCCCATCACAATATGGACAATTCTGGCCATTTGTTATTTTGTGGAGTGCTGCATCAAATAAATGGTTGCATATATTGCATTCAAACATATAGTATTTATTTGAATATTTGAACATTTCATTAGATTTTAATTCATTCATTGTAGACCACATATGAGCATATGGAGTTGATGCAAATGATCTTTCGAATGGTATTTTTATTTTTTTATTGCGAGTCAATATTTTATTATGTTTTAATTCATTCATTTTATACCACATATGAGCATATGGTATTTCTTTTTTTTTATAGCGAGTCAACATTTTATTATTTATTAAAATAGTTATTTTTTTAAATAATAATTAATTATTTCGAAACTTTTTTCTTAATTAAATCGCTAACAACTGTACTTTTCTTGATAGCTTTTACTTCAGATACTTTAGCTTCAGTTGGCGCGAATGCTTTCTTGACTTTGATGTGATCTAATAATAGCTCAAAACACCCGGTACCTCCGTTGATCATCATCCCCACCATGACCCTGGCAGAGACTGAACGAATGTGGTCACTTTCGCCAAAGGCCGCGGCAGCCAACATTTGCTCTACTGTCTTCTCAAAGGATGCTCGAGAGAATGGGTCAGTATCTAATTTATTAGCACCATGACGATTGACTGCGATCAGCCCACCCATATGAGTAATAGCATCAGCCAATACTTCTATATGTTGATAATTACATTCACCGCCAGAACTTTCAATGGCTTTAGTAAATTCTCTAATGAATGCTGATCTGGCAGCTTCTACACCATACATGTCGTATATTTTGACAATATCATTACAGACAGTTTCTTCTAAGTTAATACCATTAATTTGAGTAATTTCTTGCAAGTTGACACCTTCTGTATAAATAACCCATTGTTTATGTTTAATTACGGATCCGTCTGTGTCAAAAGCAATATAGGACTCTTCTGCAATATTATTACTTTCGGTGATATCATTAATTCCTTTGAGTCTGTATTTATTTACAATCATATCTTGGAATTGTATCAATGTATTGGTATTATAATTATTAGCATCAAATCTAATATGAATGATAGGTATGAGACTATTATCATAGTTACTCACAATAGCACATTGTGTTATCTTATCAACTACTTTTTTGTATTCTTTTTTGGAATTTTTGCTGTCTTCGTGTCTAGCAGACCAATTTTGACAAAAACTGGTTTTAAATTCCAACATATTGATATTTCTTTCGATCATTTTTTCTTTTGATAAAACCAATCGAACGATCCAAGGCAGATTACGTATATCTGATTGACATCCGTGTTTATCTTTCGATGCTTCGAACACATTTGTTACGCCATCTGATGCGGCTGTACTTGATTTGCTCGATGGATTTGGATCATATACAACACTGACATTATCTAAAATATCTTTGACTACGGTGTATTTTAAGTACGATGCAATTTTAGTCACGATAGTTTTATTGGTTTTGTATTTATCTTCAATAATGATTTTGGTCGTTGCTCTCTTAATATTTTTGGACATACCAAGTAATTCTTTTACTCTGGGTAGACCTGTCGAAACCGCGGCCGCTGCACCACTACCCGCTTTGTGAAATGATTTCAAATTTGTTTGAGTGACTGGTTCACCAATACCATGTGCTGCAATAAATCCGACCATTTCACCAGCTTCTATTTTGGCTTGTTTGACTATCATTTTAAAATAGTCTAACAGTTCATCGAATTCTATGGTGGATAATTTATGAACATGGGTACACTTTTTGGGTGCTAACACATCAAAAATATAACACTTGAGTATAAATTTTAATCTCGACTCATCTAATTTTTTTATGATGGATTTCGATTCTATGTATTTCATAATTTTACTATAAACTCCCGAGTACATTTCTTTGATCTTAACTAAAACATAATATGGGTCGACCAAGTCATTTCCCGTTTTTCTATCTGGTCCATTGATTAAATTAGTAATGTATTGTTGAATATCAACTGGTACCATATATGATTCCTTGAATTCAATAGTGGTTAGATTTATTTTTTGTTGAATTTGTCTCAATTGATCACGCATGGATATCAATTTGTCATATAATTTTTCATTAATATCCGGAGTATATTTTTCATTGATTTTATGTTTTCTTTTCATATTGGATAGTTCATCATCTGAATAAATATATGATTCTCTGACAGTTTTATTGTCAGCAGATATCAGATTAATTTTCAATTCAATTTGTTTTTCTGTATTGAGACCACTGTCTCCATACACGCATTGGATAATTTTATCATTGGCGTTACGAACTGTCCCATCATATTCGACTTTGATATCTTCTAAAATTTTAACCAACTTTCGTTGTATGTAACCCGTCACGGATCACAGTCTTCGACCATGCCATTTAAATATGCTTAAATGGTTTAGGTCTTGGGCGACTGCTACTTTTTGTTATTAAACAACCACTAATGCGATTATAACAAAACCTCTCAATGAGAGTGCAGAACTCTCGTTCCACTGTGGACTATATCTTAAACTTGATAAATAAATATCAAACCCATTTCCGTTTAGTCTCTGAACTTTATCCATGCTTCAATAAATGAAGTTTAGGATCTTAGCTGCGGATTGTCCTTATCCTTTTTCAAGGAATATCTCAAATAATTTTTACTTATAAAGACTTTAAAATTTCTTGTAAACACTGTTTGGCAGCATATTTCAAGTCTTTAAATCGATGTTCTACTCATCGCCCTTTGTATGTTTCCACACAAAGTTAGTATATTTGAGTTCAAATAGGAGTTTCCCGCAATTTGAAAATGTCGCCCCCATTAATACTAATACTAATACTAATATTAATTTTTGGGGACTAGGTAGTTATATACGGTTTCCCGAGGAAGTTTCCACCAGTTTCCTTTCAATTATGACTTCCCAACATTGAAAGTGGCTACCTGTTGCCGACACATTTACAAAATCACCCAACGATTTTGTGGTTTATCGGCGGTCTTAATGGCTGTATTAATGACTCCTTCTCTACCAGCCATTACATTTAAGAAGAATTCTGCTGGTCCCAAGCCCTTTAAGAAAGAACTATGACAGAATCCTCGGGCAAATGCGCTGTCGTCATGTTGATGGAACATTGGCAAAGTTCTATTATTATACTTTTTCATAATTCGCCTTCTCTCGACGATTATTTGCCCGAAAGCTCCGATAATTTGTCCAGCATTCAAAGGAGCACCAGATGAACCAGATTTAATAGTTACATTAATACCGCCTTCAATGACAAAACTATTGACTATAGAAGTATGAATTTTTTCTTGGATAGCTGCTAGGCCCTTTTCCAAACTTAATTCAAATGCTTCTGGGGTCATAATATATGGATCATTTTCGTATTCTGTGATAGCTGTCAAAACTTCTTTTCGTTTAGATTCTACAATATCATAAACATTTTGATGAATTTTTTCTGGTACAACTAAATCGCGAATGGATGTAGTAAAACCATGAATCATTAACCATTGAAGTATCATACGTTGGAGATCATCTACAAAATTCATTGTTTCTTTGCTCCCATATTGTCTCCATGTTTTTTGAATAACAGATTGAATTTCTGATACAGCAAATTTACCATGTGTGATATCTCCATTGTGAATTTTCATCGTGACTAAACCATCTGGATTTTTCTTTGTAATATTAATACCTGATTGTATTATTTGTGAATAAAGTAATTTTCCAAGTATTTTTTTATTTTTGGGAATTTTCCCATTCAGGCCGGTAGATGTGCCTAATAATATATTCATAGCATCTTTCCAGTCAACACGCGTGTTATCATATGTTAGTAAGTATGAACCCATTAATGTGTCTTGTTTGATTTTGATTGCAATTTGACTGTTTTTGGGATTCACAAATCTCTTGTCAACGTTAGCTATTAACATTAACTCTGTGACTGTTTGGATAGATTGTGGTACGTGGATGTTCATTTCATCCCCATCATATATTGTCGATGCGTATCCGATTTTTGATCCCCGGTTTTTCGCTATAGGATAAACCAAATGGAAATATTAGATAACGCTCCGACCTACCTGAGAATTTTCATTCTCAGAAGGACTTTACCTTAGACAAAAATTAATTTTTGCCCACTGCCGTCAAGTCTCTGTACCTTATTCTTGTTCGTAAATTGAAAAAGAATCTTGGCTGCGGATTGCCCATTTTGATTAAATTTATGGAATTATTTTTTTAATAAATTGATTATTATTATTTAGATTAATAGAATTAGAATTATTTTTTATTGGGTTTGAGAGTTTTACTTCCTGATTTTGTTTTCTTAGGTTTATTTTCGGGTTTTGCTGTAGCAGCAGTTTTCTTGAATTCAGCTAATTGTTTTTCAGCTTGTTTTAATTTTTCTTCCATGGTATCATTTCTAGCCAAAAATGCTCTATTATATAAATGACCGTTTATTTTGATTTGAACGAAATATCCTTCAGTTATAATTCCATTCTTTTCTTTTCTTCGATAATTTATATTGGGTGGTAAATTTGCACTATGTTCCCTTTTTCGAAGAACTCCACCAACAGCTCTGTCTGCATTAGCTTTAGCTTTGGCACTTTGATATTTGGCTAAATGTTCTGGATTATCTGGTTTATTGTCTCCCACAAAATAATTATATCCATATTCTGGGTTAGACGTCATGTATTTTTTTATCAATCGTGTTTCGCATTCCTTTAAATGATTTTTACTACTAACTTTCAGAGTAAAAATAAACCAATCATCCAACTCCGAATTTCGTAAAGCTTCATAAAAAATAGGACACTCATTATAAGCTAATTCACTACTTTTATTTGACCAATGACGTCTAAATCTGCCCTTAGCTCCATACGGTGTCTGTTTGTGATTGCCATGTTTTTCGTAACTAAAACATTTTCCAATGTATTCTTTACCAGTTTTAAGATTAAATGCGCCATACACAACTCCTGTATCCATAGTTTCCTGACGATAAAATTGCTTATTAAATTCCCGATCCATCGCAGGTATTTTGTCGTTAAGTAATACAACTTTTACTCCTCTACTCATCTCTCTTTTTCTATTAATCCCAATAAAAACATAATATATTCACGTATATAATTATTTAATCAATTTTTTTAATTCTAATTCAAAATAAATTTAATCGCATCCGTATCATTTTTACTATACCTCTGATTTTTCTCCAGAGCCATGTATACATCACTGTACACACTTAGTAGATACGGCTATTAGGGGATTCCCGCACTTTGACAGTGTCGCCAGAAAGATATATTCTTTCCGACTAGATGGTTATATATCCAGATCTTATACTGGAGTTGATTTTACACTGTTTGTCTTCTAAGTCAAATCAACAACCTTAGAAGCAGCCACCTGTTGCCAACCACGATCTTAGATGATGGCCTGACAGACCGCAATGGTCTGGTAGGCTCCACCCTTATACCAATCGGCATTGTATGGATCTGTCACATTCACATTAACTCTGAATGTATAAAGTTCCGTTTTACTATCTATGACATTCACAATATGACCCATCATAGATAACTTATGTAATGAAGGCTGTCTATTAAAGATGACAATATCTCCATTAACCAAATGTCTATCAACAATATCACCTAATTTTAATCTAATAGGTTTTTCTCTGTATTTTAAATGATAAACATGTTTAGATTCATTACCTTCTTTATCAATAATGTTTTGAGTAACAAAATTAGCTCCGGGATATCTTTTACGACCATTCTCAACTAATTTTGTCAAATACTCAATATTATTCTTAGTGACAATTTCAGGATATGTTAAATTTTTCGCAATAAGCAAAGGAATACCTACTTCATTCAGGGCAATATTTGGATCTGATGTAATAACAGTACGACCGGACTGGTCTACTCTCTTTCCCATAAGATTTCCTCTAACTCTACCCTCTTTTCCTTTTAAACGTTCAGATAATGATTTTGTTACTTTTTTATTTTTTTGCAAGGATTTCGGCAGACCCATAATTTGGTTATCAAAAAATGTTGCAACATGTATTTGCAGTAACATAAAATCATCGTAAGCGGAAGCTGTTTTTGATAATACACCATCTCCTTTAGCATTTTTCAAATTTTCATTACTTTTAATAATGTCAATTAATTTATGTGTAAGATCATCATCATTGGTTGAAGATGTCAGAATTTCTAATCGAATAGAAGGACGGACTTGCACAGGAGGTACCGGAAAATTAATAATAATCATATCTTCCGGTCTAGATTTCTTGGGATCGAAACCCATAATCATGCAATCTTCATTGGAGACTGCTCTAAGAATATCATAACACAATTGTGGTGTCAGACATTGGGGAGTTCTTTTTCTGAATGTTGTATCATCCGCATCTGTTGGTTTTTTTACTGCTTCTGCAAGTAAGACACAATTACCATATTTTTTATCAATAGTTATTTTATGTGCAGGTGTACCGCATCCATTTCTTAAGCAATGTGTAACATTTTTAGTAATTGCGCGTATATCAGAAAATCTTTGTTTTCCTTGTTTATTTTTTAACAGTTTAGATATTTCTGCTTCATTCTTGTAAACCAATAATTTATTGCATCTGATGCAAATACAACTCAGTATGTTTTTTAGATAAGATATATACCCCATATGAAAAACAGGTTCCATAAATTTAATATGTCCAAAATGTCCGGGACACTTAAGTGGAGTTTCTCCGCATGTGGCACATTCTTGAGCTCGATCGATCACTCCTAATCGTTTGTCAAGAACACCATTATAAATAGGTTCCCCATTATTAGAAGTATCTGCCACCGAAATACCACCAAAATCAGAAATTGCGCTATTTTTTATAATGTCTGGATTGGACCACATTTCAAAATCTATACGGACTATACTTTCTACATTTTCGGATACTCTGTTATAAGTAATATTTTTATCCTCCATTAAGTATATTAATATTAATGATTATATTTTTATATAACCAATAATTTTTTCAATTTTTTTATTCATATAGCATATCAATAGTAGTATCGGTTATCGGTACAATTTTTTTTTGAAATGGTTTTAAATTAATTATTTGTATATGTGTAGCATCTAAATCAAATATTTTAGATATGGTATTTAAATTAGTTACTGGCCTATATTTATTATTTTTCCATATCGTATTATCTATGGTATATTTATAATTATCTAATAAATTAAAATCAAAATTAATTGGATTCTCCTTTTTTAGAAACATAATACTTTTTCTTTTGAATAACTTATTAATTGATTTTTTGAACTTCAAATAATCAAAATGACGAATATTTCCATGATATGCCAAATGATTAGTTCCGACTGAATTTATTGTCTTGACATAAAACACTCCTCTTTTATAGTCGTTCATACCATATCTAAAATATCGTCTCCAAGTAAGATTTATTTTATCAGATCCATTACAATAATATATGAAATGAAATGGGCCTATCACATGTAAAATATTGGAATAAAACCCCATAAATAAACAGTACAAGTATAAATAAATATTAAGTAATAATTTGTCAAACATCATAACTATAATCCATATTTAAAATATGGAATAGTTGCGCACATTGGTCATACCCACAAAAAAATATTATATATGAATATATAATCATGAGTATAAATACAGCAAATAAAGTATGTATGATGTTAATATATGCGGGTATTATTATTCTAATTCCAATATTTTTAGATTATTTATTCAGACTGACTGTTCGCTCCAAAAGAAGACTTAATATAAAACATTTGGCTGAAAAAAAAGCCACAGAAACCGGTAAACCTCTGTTAATATTCAATAACAGATCGGGTGGGATTATTAGTCAGACAGGTGACCTGTCTAAAGACAACGAAGAATTCGAATGCGAAATTACCCAATGTATCGAAATGATGAAGGCTAATAGTTTTGTGGTTGTCGTTTCGGAAACATTAGAATATGTTTCTGATGTGGAAAAATTACTTAAGGATCTTTATGTAGTTTCGGGCGGGGATCTTTATGTTATCGGTATTGAAAAAAATGCTCCTAGAATATTTTTTGATTATAAAATTATCAATATTATGGACAGTCCATTCTATATTCCGACCGACACACAAATAAAATGGTTGGGACCTAATCAGTTACAAAAGTCTGCGCAAAAGTTTTATTCATATGTATTTAGTGTTTTACCATATGATTTTTTTACTAATGATCCGTTTGTCAAAAATTAAAATTAATTCTGGTATGTATATATATATATATAATATGCAGAAAGAACATAAAATAATAAATAAAATATATAAATTAATACAAACATATGGCATTCCATACTATCTTAAAAAATGGAAGAAAATTGATATTCCAAATAAATTTTCATCACCTGAAGAATTTATTTCTTTTCTAAACAAATTCGTTAAATCATACCATAGACATTCATTCATTTGGCTTGTCTCTCCTCATAAAAGCACAATTCAAACAGAATTAGAATCGAGACCCATGCCTAATTTTAAATGGGATGACAAAAATAAAATAGGAACCATCATATTTTATTATTTCTTCAATAGTTCTATCCGCAGTGAAAACATAAAATCTACCAATGAAATAGTGAGAATAATACATACTAATTTCGTCAACTGGATTAAATTAGGAGTTACGGGTATCATAATTGATTTAAGAAAACATACTGGTGGTAATATGTGGCCACATGTGGAATCCCTAAAAGATATTTTAGGTGACACAAGTTTAATATCTTTTGGTAATACTCTAACGGAATTTACTGATAAAAAATGGAGTAATATTCAAAATAACAAAATAGTATGGAGACAAAAATTTATATCCGATAAATTAGCATTTGATAAACCGATTGCAATTATTGTGGGAAAAAATACAATATCAAGTGGTGAATTCATAGCTGCCATATTTTATGGCAGATCAAATGTTAGGATATTCGGTGATAAAATAAATAAAACTGTTGGCTATTTATCCTCCAATGAGGTGATCAAAATTAATAAAGATATTAGTTTTGCATTAACAAATACTTTATGTACAACAGTCGATGGCACTTTTCATATTAATGAATATTTACCTGTGGATAAAATGACTGATACACCTATAACTGATGCTAAAAAATGGATACTATCAGAAAAATAAATTTTATTTATGTGATTTCATCTAAACATGAATACAGTATATTTTTATTTATACATATGTTAAACCATATTTTTGTAATTATAGTAATTCGCTTGGTTTTGGTAATTGATTTGTCGGAAATATTTTGATATTGCTGTACGGTTTGTTTTTGATTATTTTTTTTATTTTTATAATTTCTTTGTCTGGGATTATGATCCTATCTTTTAAAATAGATTTAAGATTATCCATAGTAATATGAATTTTCGTTAGATATCATTATAATATATCCAAATAAAAATTGAAAAATAAATATCCATAATTTAAAATAATATTGTTAAATTATTTTAGACAATGTTTAACTATACAAATGTCATTTCGAAAAACCATCAAATTCCATGGATAGAGAAATATAGACCTACGAATATAGATGATATCATTTCGCACAAAGAAATTATTCAGTCTCTAAAGAATTTTATCAGCATGGAGTCCCTGCCCCATTTATTATTTTTTGGTCCATCTGGATCGGGTAAAACATCTACTATTATGTGTTGCGCAACCGAAATATATGGTCCTTATATTACTTATATGGTTATGCGTTTGAATGCATCTAACGAAAGAGGTATTGACACCGTACGTACCAAAATAAAAAATTTTGTATCCAACAACAATAGTCTTTTGCTACCAAAAGAAGATAGAAGCAGCTTCAAATTAATAATCTTAGATGAGATTGATTCGATGACAGTGGAAGCGCAGGGCATGTTAAGACAAACTATTGAAAAAAATAGTAGAACGACTCGATTTTGTCTCATATGTAATGAAATTGATAAAATAAATATGGCCCTACAGTCTCGTTGTACATTGTTCAGATTTGCTCCACTTGATTTCAAGAATATGAAACAAAGATTAGAAACAATTTGTTCGAAAGAAAACATAATATATGAAAAAGACTCGTTGGAATCTGTAGTTAAAATTTCTAATGGGGATATGAGATCCGCAATAAATTTTTTACAATCAGCCAGTGTCGCATTTGATAATAAGATAACTGATAAGTATATTTATAAATTATCTGGTCATTGTGAACCATCTATTATTAATAATATTTTTCATATTTTGTTTGATGTATATAAACAAAAACTTTCATTTGATAAAACAGTGGATAAAATTTGTCATATCATAACAAAAAATAATATGACCATATTTAATTTGTTGGATGAATTAAGAAATATAATTTTCAAGTCCAAATTCAATACTAAACAAAAAATATATTTAGTTGATAGTCTTGCTCAAAATGAAGTACATGATTCCATAAATATTGATCAAAACAATATTATCATGAGTATTGTCAGTTCATTTGTTCTGGTTTAAATAAAAAAAATTGATTTTATTAATCGTTAATTATAAAAATCAATATAAAGACAAAATAATCACTCATACTAATATCACTGGGGATGGAAAAACAGTCCAGCATAACAACAATATCTGATGAGACTCAAATTGATTCCAGTACTCAATTAACTGATATATTACTTCCGAACCAATGGATATTATATTTGTATGACAAACAACTATTTAAAAAAATGGCCAATAAACAAAATTTTCAAGCTGAGCCATACAGGGCATTATGTACCATAAGCACAGTCAATGATCTTATTTATTTATTGCAACTAATGAAAATAAAAGTAAATCCCGCATCAAAATCCGGCAAAAATAACAGACCAAATCCAGAATTGAGTGGTAATGAGATAAACTTAGATATGAATGATTATATTATAATGCGCAAGGGAATCGAACCCATATGGGAAGATCCTAGAAATAAATGCGGAGGTACTTTTTCAATAAAAGTAAATCATAAACGAGGATATGATATTTGGTTAACGTTCATGTTATACATAATGGGGGAGACATTGACCAGGGATATGAATACCATAAATGGTATTTCAGTGTCATATATTCCAGATAAGAATAATTTTAATGCATCGACCACAGATACCAAAAGCAACTACACATTTTTAAAAATTTGGGATGGCGAACCAGACAGAAATGGAGAACAATTTATAAATATCCTACCATTCGAAATAAAAGAACAAATAAAAAATGAATCAGTGCGATATGTATCAAACAAACAAAAAAATAATTTTAATGAACCTCACATTATTTCTAATATTAACAAAAGTAAACAAAATGCCGATTCTAGACCGCGAAGGGGTGGATTCAATAATTATAGAGGTGGCAAAAAAAGATACAATTAATTAAAATAATTTTTTTAATATATTAAAAAAATTATTTCAAAACTATCTCATACTTCTCTGCAAATCTGCATTTATTCGGGCAGGAAATTGATCCTAATGTGTAGGCAGTTATGTTAGCCAAAGGATCCGTAATAAAACTAGAGCCTAAACCTATGGATTGCCTAAATATTTGAAATCCTATAGAACTGAATATGGCTATCATATAATGATCCGGAAAAGTACGACCAATTATAAAATAAATCACAGACACACACACAGTAAATAATGTTATATTATTTTGTTCACAAGAATCCTCATTTAAAAAACATTTAAATTTATCAGGAACGTCAATCACGGAATATTTAGTAGGATCAAATTGTTTGTTTGTGTACTGGTACCCCTTGCGGGCTAGCACCTTCTCGAAAGCATTCGACAGGTGGTACACATATAAAAAACAAAAATAAATTATGCTTATAATAAAGATAATAATTATTATATTTCTGATGTCATTTACTATCATTATATTTATAATAATAATAAATGCGATTTTAATTATTTATGTTTTGTTCGACCGGAGTAAGAAAAATATACATTTTTCCTAGTGTTGCTATGGATATAACGAGTACCAGTGGAAAATCATTTCTTAAATACATGTCTATAGTTTGACATAATTTATTGCATTTACTAAAATACATTAGGTTGCGCAATTCATAAACGCCCTGTACTACATGGGTGGGACCTTTCTTCTTTTTTAGATTATCATCTCTGTATGTTCTAGATATTTTCCCGCCTTCATTTTTACCATTGAATTGAATTTCATTGTCTACAGATGTGATTTCTACATGAACTGATGTATTATTTAGTTGTTTACATATAGCATGAAATTTATCAGATGCTATAGTGATCTTATTTTGAAATTCTGCTCTAGGAAGTGGTATTTCCTGATTCCCAATATCCATTAAGTAAACTTCTAAATCGGTTTCTTCCTTGTGTTCAGAATTACTGTGAATGTGAAGTGTACTTCTGTTATTACGATTCATATATAACGTTATTGGATCATTATCATTTATTGATTTTAACATATTGTGCAACTGACTCATATCAATTCCAATTGTTATTTTTGGCTCGGTACACTTAAAATATTCAAAATTCGATGCATCTAAAATCAATTTAATCAAAACACTCTTGTCTTGTGTCAAACGTAATATTCGAATTCCTCCAGAATTCTTTTTTTTATTATCAGGAATTGTTTTTTCTTTAATGGGTTGTTTCAAAGATTTCTTTTTTCCTTTGGTTTTAGATTTGGTTTCTGAATCCGATGATGATTCTGAATCTGATTCTGTTTCAGATGTTTCTCCTGAATCTGAATCTGATTCAGATATTTCTTTCTTTGATTTTTTTTTGTTTTTAATTGACTTATTTTTTCCTGCATTTTTTTTGGATTTTTTTTCAATAATTTTGGTATTTTTCTTTTTTTGCATTTTTTTAGTAGGTTTCTCGTCTTCTTCAGATTCATAGTAGTCATCTATAATATTACTATCATTCTCATCAGGGGGAATAAAAACTATACAGCACTCAGAGATTACACTTTGTATTCTTTCAAAGACTTGTTTGAGTGCCCCAGTTTGAGTCGTTCTTACTTCGAGAATACGATTGTCATTTTTTCCCACAGTATTATTACTAACTTTTTTTTTTGTTTTTCTTTCAGCCATTAAATCTAATACTTTCCAATCCTTTAAATTATTTTATGATATTGAACGAAGTATATGTAGCATGTTTAAAAATCAATTTTTTTATGTCATTTTGTTTTCAATATAAACTATACATATTTTTATATAAACAAACTAATTATTGATTTGCTTTTAAAAAAATATTTTCTATTAATATATAATATACTATGTCAACTAAAAATACATATCGCTTAATTAATCCATACATAGAAGGTTCAATGGACACAATCGTTCATGCGAAAAATCCGTACAGTGCTGGAAAGAAATTTTATAATAAATTATCGGAATATTTTACGAATCATGTGGAAGATTTTAACATGTCTGTTATGAATGTTGAAACAAAGGATTTGACTCATTATCACATTCAAGAAAAACGAAATGGAGATAGTGTTGATTTTTTTATGAATGTACTTCCAGAAAAATTATCTTCGCAAACGGAAACAAAATTGATTAATCAAGTCAATAAAATAAAAAAACAATCTGGTGGTAGACATTATGATGATAAAGATGACTCCGATTCATCATATAGTTCGTCTTCTGATATTGATTATCATAATATATTACCTATCACAAGATTCACATATTTTCATTTGCCTTATTATCGCTTGATTGGGTTGAGTCCAGAAGTTTGTCGTAAAATATTCTTGCCCGTGTTTAGTTTACCTTTGAGTCCTACTTTGGAAATAAGATTTGATTTATATAATTTTTAATTTTCTTAAAATTATATAAAATTTTCATCATATATTGTAGTTAAATGACAAAAAAACACCAAGAAAATAAATCTTCAAAACAAGTGACAAAAACTACCAGATCTTCCGCACAATCTAAAAGTAAGCAACATACAAAACACTCATCTAAAAAAAGAAAGCAAAAAACAGAAAATATTTTATCTTCCAGTGCAGAAAGTGAAGATTTTGATAGTTATGACGACAATGAAAAAGTAACAAAATATGATCAAATGAACAGTTCTGTTGAGTTTGATTCCGTTTCAGATTCGGAAAATTCTTACTCTGGATCAGAATCTGAAGCAGAATCTGAATCTGAATCAGAATCAGAATCAGAATCGGAAACCGAAACCGAATCTTCAAGTGAAGAAGAAATTAAGTCTAGAAAATCTAAGAAAATGAATACGTACGCAAGCAAAGAAATATTGAAAAAACATATTGAAACTTGGATAGATTCCGACAATAAAATTAAGGAACTAAATTCCGTCATAAAAAAACATAAAGATACAAAGAAAGAAAAAGAAAAAATTGCATTGGCAATGATCATCAAATTGGGAATAGAAGACATTAAATTAGATATCACAGATAATCGAACGGGTCATGTTAAAGCTCGCGTTTATAGGCACAAATCGGTTACTAAATCTGCGATAAAGGAGGACTTACTAAAAGATACCTTGATGGAAATTTTTCATAATGAAAAAACAGTGGATAAAATAATAAAAAAAATAGATAACAAAAGAAAAATTAATGAACGATTTTATTTAAAAAGAACAAAAGGCGAAAAAAATCAAAAAAAAAATTGATTGATTAATTTATTGATATAAACGAATATTATATTATTAATACATCATTAATAATATGGCATCACTCAAATCCATTGACAACCTATCTATCAAAGACATCAATGAAATACTTAGTGGTAATAAATTTATGGTACAAACCTATAAAAATCAATTGACAGACAGATTGGAATATTTGACAAAGCAACGAAATCATTTTCCAAAAAAATATACGAGTGTGCTTTCTAAAACCACCGCAAAAAAGAAACCCGACGAATCAATCAAAACAAAAGATTTTCCGTCACTGGACACAGAGTCTACAGATGTGACCATGACAAAAAATAAAAAATCATTTTTGAATTTTAATAAAATAATAGACAAAACAATCATTAACGATGTCAATTATGATCAAGAATCCGATCCATTGTTCGTCGATGATAAACTCATAATAGATTATAATGATCTTAAACAAATGTATGAATCATGTGCCATACATCGTATACATATGTGCTACCTAGAATCAAACAGAAAAATACAAATATTAAATGGTATCGGGTTAGATGTAAAACGCATGTTTTCGTACGATCAACTCTTTCGACAGTCTAAAATTATGAAATCATGTTTGAATTTATATTTTCAAATTCAAGATATAATTAATTGCTTGAAATTAATCATTTCAATCCCACAAGAATCGGCAGACTTCAAATCGGATATGAATTGTTCTTTGCGCGATCTTTGGCCCAAATTTAAAAAATTTAAATATTCAATCATATCTGATTATAGATTTGATGAATATATTGGTACGTTATTGGCTACGCTGGTATTATCTTTTGATAATTTCATGTCGGATTATGATTCGATTGATAATAAAACCGAATATTTAAATGACACAATGACGGATTTGATCGATGTACAAAATCAACTTTGTACTGAATTTGATCCTAAAATTGAATGTAATTATCATATCAGCTTAAAAAGGCAATCCGGCAGAAATCTAATTATGAATGGTATTAGTAGATATGCATATCACAAATTTGGTAATATTAGTATGAAACCATACGATTATAATATGACTTATAATAATTTAACCGTGTCACATATTAGAGATTTGTTTAATCAGAAATACAAACAGAATTCTAACAATCTCATTATTATCAATGGGAATGAAGATTTGGGTGTGACGAAACTTTATATTTATTTTACGATTTTAGATGAAATTCCTTTTGCTAAAGGATATATCAATTTCATTAATGGTGGACCAAATATGCATGCTTTTACACCATTTATTATTAATCCCGAATTATCAGATGATCCTGTTTTGGACAAACCGATTGTTCCCAAATTCAGAGATCCAGTCGAGAAATGGTTGCGCACAAGAATCAGAAATGAACTATTTCGACCATCCGAATTAGAATATGATCAATTATCCGATCATATCAAAGATGAATATGATTACGAAAATACAGATAAAAATATTTTTTATGCTGATTATATTTTTGATAAATTACAAGAACATGATACTGTCAGAATTATCAATTCTGACATGCTTGACTCATTTCGCAAACTAGCATTTAAAACTTCGATTCAGACAAAAACGACTTAAATAAATATTCATTATCCTTAATTAATAAATTACAAATAATGAATCACGATTCTGATCAAGAAATACTCGATGATGTTGACATAACAATATTAGAAATGGACAAACGCGATCGAATCATAAACACAATGGACAATTTATACACAGATATTATATGTAGATTTCAGTCCGGAACTATCCAGATTTATCATCCGCATGTTATTCCATTTTTATCTCGGACAGATTTTATTAATTGGATTATTAATAATAACGAAACGGTCGCCAAAATAATAAACAACTCATGTACATAATTAGATTGGACTACAAATACCTTTGATATTAGTATCGGGCTCAATAGTTGAATTCAACCACGGACTTACATTTATTTTAGGATTTGGAATATCACCCCTGAGATCATGCGTACCATTTCTGAGCGAGGATCCGACAGTATTTACTCCCATATGAACTTTAGGATGTAATAAATGTGTTCCAGAAAGTTTCTTGGTTGAAAGTAAAGGTTCAATGTCGAACCAATCGTCTTCAAATTCATTCGGTAACATTTTATTTATGTCAAATTGATCTTTGACATCTGCGGGTGTTCTTTTGGTATATTTTCTTTTTCTGAACATAAAATCTCTAGAATCGGAATCTGTTTCTGATTCTGAATCTGATCTTGTATTGTTTTTGGGTTTTCGTAATCTGTGAGGTCTATACGAATAGTCTCTGGCATCATATTCGTCTTCTAAAAATGGTTGTTCCATTTTTTTCATATTTAATTGGCGTTTATGTCCATAATTATTAAAAGAACCATTGGTTTCAGACATAGGATCAGATGCAGAAAATGTTCCGGTCCCTCCTTCCAT